>Ga0114931_10012265_pt1 | contig 10049 bp, 5 predicted proteins | sample 2SBtaG_FD_89579 | JGI IMG/M metagenome (GOLD analysis project Ga0114931, IMG submission 89579) | Deep subsurface microbial communities from Kolumbo volcano to uncover new lineages of life (NeLLi) - 2SBTROV14_V59a metaG | ecosystem: Environmental > Aquatic > Marine > Volcanic | place: Kolumbo... | reverse complement strand
TGCTCGGTCAGCGGCCGGAGGCGAGCGCGAAACATCGACCGCGGGCGAGGTGCTCGCGGACCTCGATCGCGTGCTCGCGCGGGTCCGTCGCCTGGTAAAGACGCCATAGCCTGACCCAGATCCTGGGCACACCTCTCGCCGGGCGAAGGCCTTCGCAGTCGTCGCCTGCGCCGAAAGGTCGCGGGCCATGCTGCGGTCTTCAGTCCTCAGCGCGCGAGGACGCTGGCGCAGGGGTGCGTCCGGCGAGGATCTCGCTGAGCACGGCGGCATCGAGGTTGCCGCCCGAGACCACGCAGACGATCGGTCCCGCGGCGAACCTACCTTGTGAGGCTGCCGCCACCGACGCTGCGCCAGCGCCTTCCGCGACCACGCGGGCGCGTGCGACCAGGAGCCGGATGGCCGCTGCGATATGGTCCAAGCTGACCACAAGTGAACCTGCCAGCAGCGCCCGTGCCGCGGGCCACATGGGCGCCAGCACCGACTTGCCGCCGATACCGTCGACGAAGCTCGGAACGTGGTCGATGGCAACCGCTTCTCCGGCCTCGAGCGAGGCTGCGAAGGGCGCTGCGGTCGCCACCTCGCAGGCGTAGACCGCCGCCTGCGGCCGGCGCGCTGCGAGCGCTGAAGCGATGCCGCAGGCCAACCCGCCGCCGCCATAGGGCGCCAGCACGGTGGCCACTTCGGGCAGCTCCTCGAGGATCTCGAGTCCGATCGTGCCGTTGCCCGCAACCACCTCCGGGTCGCACACCGGATGCACGAAGGCTCCCTCCTGGCCGGGGTGAGTATGGCGCTCGATCGCACGCCACCAGTCGTCAAAGGGCACGGAAACCACGCGGCCACCCAGGCGCACGACGGCATCGCGCTTGGCCGCGGGTGCGTGCTCGGGCATCACCACCGTGCACGCCAGACCAAGGGTCCGTGCGGCGTGGGCCACGCCTTGCGCCATGTTGCCGGCCGAGGCCGTCCACACACCGCGCGCCAGGCTCTCGGGGTCGCGCGCAGCGATGGCATTGAGCGCGCCGCGCAGCTTGAACGAGCCGATCGGCTGCAAGCTCTCGAGCTTGAGAAAAACCGGGCCCGGCGTTGCTGCTCCGAGGTCCAGCGGCACCAGCGGCGTGCGCAGGGCGATGCCTGCGATGCGCGCGCACGCTGCCTCGATCGCTTCGATGGGTACAGGTGCAAGCGGGCGGTCGAGGCTCATCCCAAGCAGCCTACCGCAGCCTCAAGCCGCTTCGCCCGGCGTATGCAAGCGGGGTGTGTGCTGGCGGGCGAGGGTGCGAGCTGCCTTGCGATCCGGTTTGCCGGCTGGCGTGCGCGGCAGGCGCTCGACCCAGGCGATCTTGCGCGGTTGCTTGAAGCGGGCGAGGGTCGAGCGGCAGTGGGCGAGCAGGGCCTTCTCGTCTGGCTGCGGGCCACGCGCCACCAACAAGGCGGCCACCACCTGGCCCCAGGCGTCGTCCGGGAGAGCAAAAACCAGGGCCTGCCGAATCGATGGATGGGAGGTCAATGCCTGCTCGACCTCATGCGGATGGATGTTCTCGCCACCGCTGATAATCACGTCGTCGCTCCTTCCAAGAACATGAAGGTTGCCGTGCGCATCGATGAATCCCTGGTCGCCGGTGCCCAACCAGCCGTCCGCGGTGAACGGCTGGGGACCTGCCAGCGGCAAGTAGCCGGTCATCAGGCCGGCACCGCGCAGCTCGATCGCACCATGGCCGGCGATGCGCAGCTCGCGACCCTCGAGCGGTGGCCCGCAGCCAGCCTGATGCACCGCGTCTGCCGGGTGCCAGGTGCTGACTTGACCGCAGGATTCGGTGGCGCCGAAGGTGGCGAGCACGGGCCAGCCGCGGTTGATGGCCTCCTCGAGCAGCGGCCTGGGCGCGGCCGCGCCCCCCACCAGCACCGCGCGCAGGCAGGCGGGTGCCGGTCGTGCGCTGCTCGCCAGCAACCGTTCGAGCTGGGTCGGCACCAGCGATAGCAGGGTCACCCGCCGTTTTTCGACGGTCTCCAGAATCGACTGGGCTCGTTGCCAATCGAGCGCCTCGGTGACCACTGTGCGGCAGGCCGCGAGCGTGCGCAGCGGGATCGACAAGCCGCCGACGTGGGCGAGGGGCAGCGACAGCAGCCAGCGATCGTCCCGCCGCCAGCCGAGGTTGTGTTCGCTGGCGGCGATCGCGGCGGACCAGGCCGCGCGCGACAGGACCGTCCAGCGCCCGCGCCCGCGGGAGGTTCCCGAAGTGGCGACCAAGACCAGCGGTCGAGCGTCGTCAGGGATGGGCGCGCCCAGCTCGTCCAGCACCCGGTCATCGTCCAGCGTGCGACCACCATCCTGCTCGTCGCAGGCGAGTTCCTCGACCGGCTCGAGCGCGCGCAGCATTTCGGCGCGCTCGCCTTTGCTCCAGCGCGAATCGGCCAGCGCCACGGGCGCGCCGAGTGCGATCAAGGCGTGCAAGGTGACCAGGCATCGATAGCCTGGCTCAGCCTCGATCACCGTACGCCTACCGGCAACGACACCGCGCGCCTTGAGTCCGCGCACAGCGCGCGCCACGTCGCGGGCGAGCTGGTGATAGCTGTGCATCTCCCCCGACGCGATCACCGCCGGCTGCTGCGGTGTCCGACGCGCTGCATGCCACAGCGACAGCCGGTGCGTGCGGTTCACAGCAGATCCTCCCCGCGCAGGCCGAGGCCCGGCCGGCTGCCGGGCACCACGGCGTGCTCGGTGAACAAACCACTGTCCACGTCTGGCCAGGCAGCGAGTCCCGGATGCCGATCGAGTCCGCTGGCCAGGCGTTCGCTGCCCGGCGCGGGTGGCAGAGAAAGTGCCAGATGGGCCGCAGCGCAGCGGGTGATGGGGCCATCGAAAAGGTGGCTGGCGATCGCTCGCACACCGTGCTCGCGCGCATGCACGGCGAGCGCCAGCGCGTTCAGCACGCCACCCAAGACCATCGGCTTGAGCACCACGGCGCGCAGCAGATGGCGGGAGGCGAAGCGGTCGATCCAGGCTTTCGCATCGCTCGCTTGGAGCGTCTCGTCGAGCGCCAGCGGCACGGGCACCTGGGGCAGCGCCAGCAGAGCTTGCGGCGGTGAAGCCTCCTCGACCAGTTCGGGGTTAGAAGCCGCCAGCGCCTGGAGCGTGCGGGCCAGGGTGGCTGCGGGCAGGGTCCGGTTGGCGTCGAAGCGCAGGTGCTCGATGCCGGCGTCACGCACGGCAGTGGCCACCCGCAGGGCGCGCTCGACCCTCAGCGCTGGCGCTTGCTGCGCGTGGCCGATCTTCACCTTGGCGGTGGTGATGCCGCGTGCCACCAGCCGCCCGGCGAGGATTCTCGCTTGTGCCGGCTCGGGGCTCGAGATCAGGCCGGCCAGCGGCACGGATGCCGGTCGCACGGCCCCCAGCAAGGACCACAGCGGCTGGGCGCTGCGGCGACCCACGAGGTCTAGGATCGCGGTCTCCAATGCGCAGCGGGCTGCCGGCGCATCGATCCCGGTCAGCAGCGAGTGAATCTGGGGCGCGAGCGGCTCGCCCAGCACCAAGCGCAGTGGCAAGCGGCTGGACCACGATCGCAGATCGCGTTCGACGTCGGCCAGACGATCGGGCGAGTATCCAGGGAGAGGAGATGCCTCGCCGAAGCCACTGCCACCTCGGTCGTCGCGCACAGCGATCAACCAGGCGTGACGACGAGGCCAGCTTCTCCGAGCATTGCCTGCGCCGGTGCTCGGCCCTTGGTGGGGGCGGCGGATGAGGTCGACGATGTGCACCGAGGGTGGCCGCGGTCGCTTCGCCGCAGTAGGGTCTTGCCGGCGCAGGCTACCAGACCGCGCTCGCCGTCGCCGTGCCCGGCGTCGTGTCTGCCAACTGCCCGCTGGGCCGTGCGCTGCGCACGATGGGCCCAGCCGCCACCGGATCCGGCATTGACAGCGGACAGTGAGCGCGCAACGATGGACGCAGCGGCGGGAGCCGCAGCACGCAAACAGGTCCGGAGGCTTGATGATTGAACCGAGCCGTTTTGGCGAATTCACTCTGCTCCGTCAGCTCGCCAGCGACGCGCTGGGCGAGCGCTATCGGGCGGCAGCCACAGGCACCGCCGGCAGCGCGCGCGATGTCCGGCTGCTCCAGCTCTTTACCGGTCGCGGTATCGAAGGCAAGGCGCTCGCGGCGCGCGCGCGCACCTTGCCCGCCAAGCTTCAGCCGCTGATGGCACCGTCCGTGGCCCGGCGGATCGGCGAGGTCGGGGGCTTGCCCTACGCCGTTTACGACGATTGTCAAGCCTTCTCGCTCGGCGCGTTGATGGAGAAGGCCAATGGCGGTTTCTCGTCCCTTTCCTCCGAGCACGCGGCGCTGATCGTCGAGCGCATGGCGAAGGGTCTGATCGCCCTGCACCAAGCGGGCGTCGTGCATGGGTTCTTGGTACCGCATTTGGTGCTGGTGTCGGCCGAAGGAGTGGTACTGCTGCTCGGCTGCGAGCATGGCCTGGCGCTCGCCGCACGCTGGGCGACCGGCCGCATGGACCCTTCGTTCGCACCCTACCTGGCACCGGAGGTCCGTGCCGGCGAGGCTCCGCAGCCAGCGGATGATCTCTTTTCGCTCGGAGCGCTTTTTTTTCAGCTCCTCACCGGCGCGCCGCCGCGCGTCGATCAGCCGCTCGAAGCCCAGCTCGCCGCTGCCACCCAGATGGCGACCGGCTCGCCGCTGCCGAAGGCGCTCTTTGCTCTCCTGTGTCGAAGCTTGACGGCGCGGGCCGGACGCATGGTGGATGCCGGCGCCTGGCATGGCGAACTCAGTGCTTGGCTGCACGCGTCGGCGGAGCGCTTGACCAACTTTGACCTCGCCTTCCTGGTCGTCGAACTCTTTCGCGAAGATATCGAAAACGATGAAGGCGAGAACGCGAGCGCTCCGGTCGCGCCGCCGGCCGCCGCGCCTCGAGCGCCCGCGCCGGCGGCCCCGCCAGCCAGCGCGGAGCCGGCACCGGCCATGGTAGCAGCCGCCTTTGTACCGACGGAGGCAAGCTACGAGGCGATGCCAGAAACGCCGGTGGCCAGCGCTGCGCGCGCTGTTGGCAGCGTGCGGCCTGGGGGCGGACGAGGCCGTTGGATCGCACTCGCCGCTGTCGTGGCCGTGGCTGTGAGCGTCGTTGGGGTCTGGCGCTGGTCGGCATCGGCACCGATTTCACCACCGGCAGCGGTCGCTGCGCCCCCACCGCCGGTGGTCGAACCCGCGCCACCGCCACCAGCGCTCGACCTCGAAGCCGCTGAGGCCGAGTTGGAACGGTTGATGCGCGAGCGGACATCGAAGCTGGGCAAGCAGTTGGCCGCAGACTACGACGTCCAAGTGGGTGATCTCGAGGCGCAGATCGCGGCCTCCCGCGCCGCGGCCGCGGCGGGCGCCGCAGCGCCGGTCGTGGTGTCGGTTCCCACGGCCGAGTACCCGGAGGCCGCACGCGCCTCCGGCCGTAGCGCAGTGGTCACCGTACGGGTGCTGGTCGGTGCGGACGGAACGGTGCAAAAAACAGAGCTGGCTCCCGGCGGCGGCGCGGGCGCGGGCTTCGACCCAGCAGCGCTGGCAGCGGCTCGCGGCGCCCGTTTCACACCGCTGGCGGATGGTGGAGCGTCCGCGGCTCGCTGGACCGAACTGGTCATTCGCTTCACGCCGCCGGCCGAGACATCGCGGCCGGCGGGGTGATCCGCCCGGGCGGGGTTTGGGGTGCTAGGGCGTCGCTGTTTCGCCGGCTTCGCCGTGGGTTTCGTCGTCATCCAGCACCTCCGGGCATCCCGGAACGCTCGGCGTACCCGTGGCCAGCCAGCGTTCCACCGATTGCGGATCGAGGTCCGAGGCAACGCCGTCTCCTTGGACCTGGCGCACGCCGGCCCGGCGGATGCCCGCCAACTGCTCGCCGGTGCCGATGCCCGTGGCGATCACCTTCAGTCCGAGACTGCCGGCCAGGGCACACATCGCGCGGATGGCCTCGGCATCCTTGCTGCCGGGCTGCGGATCGCGGGCCAGCTTGGCATCGAGGCGCAGGGCATCGAGCGGCAGCCGTTGCAGCAGTGGCAGCGACACCGTGCCGCTGCCGAAGCCTTCGATCGCCAGGCGCAGGCCCAGGCTGCGAAGCTGCCACAGCACATCGGCGAGCGCACCGCCGTCGCCCAGTACGTGTTCGGGTAAAGCGAGCAGCAGCGCTGCGGGCGGCGCGCCGGTTTGCTCGAGGATCGCCTGCAACCGCTCGACGAATCCCTTGCGGAAGATGGCCGCGGGCGGAATGCCGAGGTGCAACAGCAGACCATCGCGCTCCGGGTACTGCTTTTGCCAAAGAGCGAGTTGGACGCAGGCGCGGCGCACCAGCCACTCGGTGAACACCGGGGCGAGACCGGTTTGGTCGACAATCGCGCGCAGCGCGGGCGGCGCGATGGTGCCGCGCTCGGGGTGTTCCCACACCACCACCGTAGCGAAGCCGAGCACGCGGTCGAGCGCAGCGCTGGCGATGGGCAAGAAGCGCAGGTCCAGGCCGTCTTCGGCCAGGTCCTGCTGTAGGGCTTGCGCCAAGACGATCCGGCCGCTGGCTGCCTCGGGGGAGGCGGCCAGTTCATAGCGGTCTTTGCCCGTGGCCTTGGCCCGGTACATGGCTCGGTCGGCCGCGCGCAAAACGTCTTCATCGCACGAGAACCCGGCAGAGGAGACCACGATGCCGATGCTGGCTGAGGTGGTGAGGGTCTGGCCTTCGGTCTCGAGCGGCGCGCGCAAGGAGATCAAGATGCGCCCGGCGATCAATTCGGCGTCGGCCTTGCGCGTCAGGTTCTCGAGCAGCACCACGAATTCGTCGCCACCGTAACGGGCGGTGGTGTCACCCGGGCGCAGGCAGGCTTCGAGGCGTCGCGCCACGGCGACCAGCATGGCGTCGCCGGCAGCGTGGCCAAAGCGATCGTTGATAACCTTGAAGCCATCGAGATCGAGGAAAAGCACGGCGAAGGCGCTGTCACCGCGCTCGGCCTGCGCCAGCGCGCGGCGCAGACGGTCGAGCAGCAGGTTGCGGTTGGGAAGGCCGGTCAGCGGGTCGTGGAAGGCCTCGTTCAAGAGCTGTTGCTGCGCGCGTTTGCGGTCGGAGATATCGGTATACACGCCATAGGCGCCGATGCGCTGGTCGGCGAGTTCGATCGGGTGGCCGAGGATGGACACCTCGATGGGGGTTCCATCCTTGCGCAGACGGACGGTCTCGCACTCCACCGTGCGCATCGCATACACCTCCTGCGACAGCTCGGCAGCCTCCTGGCGGTGATCCTCGGGGACGATCAGGTCGCTCAGCGGCTGACCCACGAGATCCTGCTTACGCAGCCGAAACATGTGGTAAAAGCGCTCGTTGGCTTCCACCACCAGGTCGTTGGTGTCGAGGATGACGATGCCGCTCGGGGAGTTTTGAAACAACTGGCGAAAGAACGCTCGCTCTCGCTCGTACGCGGCTTGGGCCGTGCGGCTGACGCTGTCGCCAACCGCGCGCAGCACCGCCAGGTGCTCGTTGCGGTTGCCTTCGCCAGCGATCGGCGCGATCGTGAGCTGAACCTGCTGAAGCTCGCCGCGCTTGGTCCGCAGCTCGCGGATGGCGTTCGGGGTGTCGGCGGCCGGTTGCCCGAGATCGAGCAGCGGCTCGCGGTTTGCGCGCCGCAGGATCTCGTCGGCACGTTCGCCGATCAGCTCGATGCCCTCGAAGCCGGTGAGATCGCTCAGGCAACTGTTGGCGAAGGTGATCGAGCCGTGTTCATCGAGCAGCAGCAGCCCGTCGTGGACCGACTCGAGGATGGTGCGGCTGCGGCTGCGGCTGAGTGCCAGGTTCTTTTCCAGCCTGCGGTGTTCGACGCGCCCTGTGCGTATCCGCTCGATGACTTGCATGCGGACTTCGAGCGCTGGCCGATCGAGGGGTAGCGGGATCAGCTCGTCGGCGCCAGCGCGCAGGGCCGCGGCGAGCGGTTGCGGGTCGCCAGCGCCGGCCAGCACCACGACCACGGTCTCCTCGTCGCGGGTGCGGGCCTGGCGCACCAGGCCGAGGGCCTCGGCGCCCAGACCGAGGTCGATCATCACGCACGCATAGGTGCGGCCATCGAAGGCGCGCTGCGCGCGGGTGCGCAAGGTCAGCTCGTCATCTCGCTCGCTCAAGAATGCGCACAGCACGCTGCGGGCCTTTGTGTCGGCGGTGACGAGAAGGATTTTCATACCCGGGGCCCCAGCTATCGCCGTTGGCAGGGCCAGCGTTTCGTGATCGGAGAACGCATCGAGAGAGATCGCATTTCGTGAATATTCAAACAACCGTAGACTATCATGGCGCGGGTCCTCGCGCTCGCTCAGCCGCGCAGCCAGGCTGCGGCGCCGGCAGCGAACAGCGCTCCGGCCAACGGCCAGGGGCCGCCGCCAGCCACCACCACGGCACCGGCGAGCACGCAGAGACCACCGAAGAGCCCGCCGCTCGCGGCGCGCCGCGGGGGTGAGGCGGCGACCGCCGTGCCGCGCTCGAGAAGACGAAGACCCTCGGTTACCAGCAGCGGCGCCGACGCCAGCGCGTCGATCAGCTCGGGTGCCAGGTGCAATCCATCGCGTGCCACACGCAGCGGGTGCAGATCCTCGAGCAGCACCATCGCGACGTGGCGTCGCGAGACTGCGGCGACATCGAATCCGGGCTCCAGCAGGTTGCCGACGCCTTCGAAGGTCACCAATGCCTTGACCATCAGCACCATCTCCACCGGGAAGAACATTCGGTAGCGACCCCCGAGGGCGATCGACTCCAGAATGAGCTGGGCCAAGGACTTGGGTGCTCCATGGGGCGCTTGGGCCGAGCTTCGTTGGAAGCGCTGGCTGGTCTCGGCAGCAGCACGGCGGAAACCCTCGGGGTCGGCGCCACGCTGCGGCTCGGCGACCGAGGCCAGGTAGCGGGCGGCACCTTCGGCGTCGCCCATCACCAGGCAGTAGAAGTAAGAAAGCAGTGTCTTGCGCGTGCGCGGACCGAGCTTGCCGACCATGCCGAGGTCGATGAAGCCGGCGCGCGGGCCCTTGAGCACCAGCAAGTTGCCGGGGTGCAGGTCGGCGTGGAAAAAGCCATCGCGGTAGATCATGCGCACGATCGCCTGGGCGCCGAGATCGATGATGCGCGCGCGCTCGGTCCGGCTCAGGTCGCGGGCGGCCCGTGAATCCGGACGCACGCCAGCGAACAGCTCCATGGTCAACACCGAGTCACTCGAGAGATGGCGGTACACGCGCGGGAAGACGATGTCGGGGAGATCGGCGAAGTGCGCCGCGAAGGTCTCGGCGTTCTCGGCCTCGCGCCGCATGTCGACTTCGTAGAGGGTATAGGTCACGAGTTCCTCGATCACACGCCGAGGCTGGAAGCGCGCAAACGTGATCTGTAGCAAGCGGCCGAACATCCGCAGCAGGCGGGCATCGCGTTCGAGGGTTTGGCGGATGCCCGGCTTGACCACCTTGATGATCACCGCGTCCCCCGCGTGGGTTCCCGCACGGTGGATCTGCGCGATCGAAGCCGAGCCGATCGGCTGACTCTCGATCCATGCAAAAAGCTCCTCGGGTGCTCGCCCGAGACCCTCGGTCAGCAACTGGCGGAAGCGGTCGAAATCCACCGCGGGAAGCTGGTCGAGCAGACCGCCGAGCTCGCTCGTGACCTCGCGCGGCAGGTCGCGGCGCACGGCGAGCATCTGACCGAGCTTGATGAAGGCCGGTCCAAGCTGCTCCAGACGCTGGCGGAGCAGGTGGGCGAAGGGTACCGCCAGCGCCTCGCGTGCCAGCAGCACGCGTGCCAGCAGCGCCGCCATTCGCAGACCCAAGCCCGGACGGGGCCGTGCCCCGGCGCGCTGCACGCGTTCGGCGCACGCTGCCAGCCACAGCGCGCCCAGGTGCCGGCCGAGCGTCGCGGTGCGTCGCAGCATGCCTGCGACCGGACGTTCCTCGAAGCGGGCTTTTTTGCCGTCCACGGCCGCGGCATCATCGAGGCCGAGCGGACCGTTGCGAGAAGTGGCTTGGCGCATCGCGGTCGCCGAGTCTACCGCCCGCTCGCGGCCGG
>Ga0114931_10012264_pt1 | contig 10049 bp, 10 predicted proteins | sample 2SBtaG_FD_89579 | JGI IMG/M metagenome (GOLD analysis project Ga0114931, IMG submission 89579) | Deep subsurface microbial communities from Kolumbo volcano to uncover new lineages of life (NeLLi) - 2SBTROV14_V59a metaG | ecosystem: Environmental > Aquatic > Marine > Volcanic | place: Kolumbo... | reverse complement strand
TTCGGCTTTTCCAGTTGCGGGTAGTCGATGCCGAGCTGTTCCAGATAGGTGCTGTAGCGGGCAGGGTCGTAATAGAATTTCTCCAGGGCCGGGCGGAAATGTTTCATCACGGCGGCGTTCTTTTCAATCGCCGGGGCGTCGTCGGGGCCGATGAAGGGCTTGTAGGTGGTGTCCTTCGATTGAACCTGACGGAAATATTTCCAGGCGGCTTTCAGGATTTCCGGCTTTTCGATCAGGTCGATCATGGTGGCGGCGATCACCTTGGCCCCGGCGGTCGCCCCCTTATGGGCAATCGGGGTCGCCATGGCCATCGCCGATGACCAGTGATGGCCTTGCAGGCCCTCGACATTGGAGGGAAAGCGCAGGGTAATCGTCGGCACGTTCCACGAGACGTCGCCGATATCGTCCGAGCCCCCCGATATGGGTTTTTCGGGTGGCGCTTGCAGGCCGTCAAGCTCGGTCGCCAGGCCGTCCTGTTTTTCTGCCTTCATCAGTTTTTGCAGGGCTTTGGCGTAACGCTGGTCCCTGTCGTCCCATTGGGGCAGCCCCACCGCCTTGATGTTCCGGTCCATGGCAAGGGCAATCGGCTTGTTGAAATGGCGCGGCCAGGCGGCGCCGACAATGCGCCGCGATACCGTGGTGTCGGTCATCATCGTCGCCCCTTCGGCGATCCGCTGAAGGGTGGCGAAATTGGCCCGGATGCGGTCGGCGGTGATTTCGCGGATGAAATACCAGACGCTGGCCCGCGACGGCACCACATTGGGCTGGTCGCCGCCGTCGGTGATGACGTAATGGGACCGTTGCAGGGGGCGCAGATGTTCGCGCCGGAAATTCCAGCCGATATCGGTCAGTTCCACCGCATCGAGGGCGCTGCGTCCCTTCCACGGGTCGCCCGCCGCATGGGCGGCGATGCCCTTGAAGGTGTATTCCACCGACACCAGGCCGGTGCCGCGCGGATTGCCTCAGCTGACCGAAAGATTGTCCGACACATGGGTGAAAAGGACCGCGTCGACCCCCTTGAAGCGCCCATCGCGGGCATACCAGGCCTTGGTGGCGACCAGTTCCTCGACAATCCCCGGCCAGATGACGATGGTCCCCGGCAGGTGGTCCCGTTCCATGATCGCCTTGACCGCCAGCGCCGCCGTGATGTTGACCGCCTGACCGGAATTGTGGCCCTCGCCGTGGCCGGGAGCGCCTTCGACCATCGGCTGGCGCCAGGCGATGCCGGGCATTTGCGAGGCCTTGGGGATATCGTCGACGTCCGAGCCCAGCGAAATCACCGGCCCGCCCTTGCCCCATGTCGCCCACCACGACGAGGGGATGCCGGAGACCCCGCGTTCCACCCGAAAACCGTTCTTCTACAGCAGCGCGGTCAGATAGGCCTGGGTCTGGAATTCCTGAAACCCCAGTTCGGCGAAGGAAAACTGGGAATCGACGATTTCCTGGGTCAGCTTGCTCATATCCTCGACCCGTTTCACCACCTCGGCCTTGCGACCGGTCAGCGGGGCGGGTGCGGTGCCGGTTTCCCTGTCCCCGGCAAGGGCGGGGAAAGTGGCGAAGACGGCAATCAGTACGGTTGCCGTGCGGATGAATCGGGACATCGGTTTTCCTTTCCTTATGGCCGTTTGTAGACCGTGCCGCCCTTCATCACGAAGGTGACGTTTTCCAGCAGCCGGATATTGTCCAGCGGATTGCCGGCGACGGCGACGATATCGGCCAGCAGTCCCGGGGCCAGCCGTCCCCGGTCGGGGCGGTCGATCAGTTCTGCGGCCACCGTGGTCGCCGAGCGGATGGCGTCGGCGGGTTTCTGCCCGAGCCGCAGCTTGACCGCGAATTGCTGGGCGTTCAGGCCGTGACGGTAGACTCCGGCATCGGTGCCGAAGGGCAGTTTGACCCCGGCCTTCACCGCTTTGGTGAAATTCTTCTCGCGCCGGGGAAAGACATAACGCGCCTTGGCCTGAAGGGGGGCCGGCAGGGCATCGATATCGACCACCCCGGGGGGGTAAATATTGAACACAAGATAGGTGCCCTGTTCCTTGGCCAGTTTCAGCCCTTCGGCGTCGATCAGCGAGGAATGCTCGATCGAATCGATACCGGCCCGGATGGCCGCCTTGATGCCTTCGGTGCCGTGGGCGTGGGCGGCGATTTTAAGGCCGTGGCGATGGGCTTCTTCCGCCGCCGCCCTGAGGGTTGCTTCCGGATATTGCTGGGCCCCGGCGGGGCCTTCGAACGACAGCACCCCGGCAGTGGCGCAAATCTTGATCACTTTGGCCCCATGCTTGATCTGATAGCGGACCGCCTTGAGAACCTCGTCGATACCGTCGGCCAGGCCTTGGTCGGCGCCGCCCTCCAGAACCCCCGGGGCGAAGCCGGTGGTATCGCAATGGCCGCCGGTGATCGACAGCGAATTGCGCGCCGGAATCATTCGCGGGCCAATCACGTCGCCGCGCCCGATGGCCCGCATCAGGGCAACATCGGCGCCGCCAACCCCGCCCAGATCACGGACCGTGGTAAAGCCGGCCAGCAGGGTCCGCCTCGCATGGGCGGCGCCGCGCAGCGCCGCATCGGCCATGGTCTCGCGCACCGGCCGCGTCACCCAGTCGCCGGAAATCTCCATCGTCAGATGGGTATGCACGTCGATCAGCCCGGGCAGCAGCACCTGGCCGGGCAGATCGATGGTCGGGACCCCGTCCGGCACACCCGGCGGATTGACCGCCCTGATATGCCCGTCGGCGACGACAATCACCGCCGGGCTGATAATCCTGCCCGCCGCCACATCAAGATAGCCGTCGGCCCTGAGCACCGTATCGGCGAGCGCCGCCGTCGCCAGCCCCGACAGAACAAGCAGCCCGCCGACCGCCGCGCGGATAAATTTTCCAGCCATGATTTCCCCCCGTCGTTCAACCACGGCAAGGGTAGTCGGGCTTGCCGGGCGATGCAATGCCAGGCCGCAAGAAGGCGCGGAACCCGGTGCGGTAAGTGTTGGGACGATATCGACGGTTGCGGCGACTGTCATTGAGGACCCGGCGGACACAGACCCTGTTCACGGTTTATTGTATAGATATATATTGACGTTATATATCAAAATGTATATTTATATATTGACGAATCATACAATAATGTAAATATATGAGTGTATAATGTCGATCAAAAATGTCATCGTCCGTCAGTATCGGGAGAAGGTGAACCGGGCAGCAGATGCTGCGCGCCAGATTACTATGCCTGCCGAAGGCTGGCTATGCACAGCACGAAAAGCGCTGAATATGTCTGCCGCCGAGCTGGCACGGCGGCTGGGGAAAACCCGGGCGCTGGTGTCCAATACTGAAAAGGCGGAGCTTGACGGCGGCGTAACCCTGAAAACCATGCGGAACATGGCGACGGCCGTGGGATGCCGCTTTGTCTATGCCATCGTGCCGGATAAGAGCGTTGAGGATATTCTTGCTGCGCAGGCGCGCAGGAAAGCACGCCAGCTTGTCCAAAAGTCCGGCCAGCAAATGGCACTGGAAGCCCAACACCTGACTTCGAAACAGATGGAAGCGGAAATAGAGCGCATCGTCCAGGAATTCCTGCGCGATATGCCTTCGGATTTCTGGAGGGATAAGGCATGAAGGTGGAATATCCCAAAGGAGCGACGCCGCTTGACCCGGATGAAATGGAAGGCCTGAAATTCAAACATGTGACAACCAGAAGCGAGCTTGACCATCTGGAGCAGGCCAATATCCAAAATGGCCTTGTCTGGTTATCGCGAAGCCGGGAAAAGGATATCCTGCGCGAAGCCTTTGTCTGCAAGCTTCACGAGCGGCTCTTTGGTGAGGTCTGGAGATGGGCGGGCTCTTTCAGGCGCAGCGGCAAGAATATCGGTGTTGATCCCGTGGCCATTAGCGTCGAGTTGCGGGTATTGCTGGACGATATGCGCTATTGGGTCGAGGACGATACTTACCCGGAGATGGAAGCGGTCATTCGTTTCCACCACCGCCTGGTTTTCATCCACCCGTTTCCGAACGGCAATGGCCGTCTTTCCCGGATCATGACCGATGCCGTTTTGCAAAAAATATTTGGCAGGGAGCCCATTGACTGGTCTGGCGGCCATGACCTTCAGGCGATGAACGAGCGCCGCTCCGAATACATTGCAGCATTAGGGGCAGCTGATCGCGGTGATTATGATCCGCTTTTCAGGTTTGCAGGGTTTGAGGGGCGCTAATCATCATGGCATTTCAAAAACTGCTTGTCATGAGCTCGCGGACCAGGAATGGACTATTATTCAGCCTTTGCCGCCGAGCTGGCTGCCGGGCTTATCCCGCCAGTTCCAGATCGGCGATCATGGCGGCGAGGAAGCGGGCCGCCTCGCCGCCGGTGGTGGCCCGGTGATCGAAGGTCAGGGATACCGGCATGAAACGGCGGTTGGCAATGCCGTTTTCACCCATCACCAGCCGCCGGAACAGGCCGCCGATGCCGACGATGGCGACTTCCGGCGGGGTGATGATGGGGGTCGCGAAATGGCCGGCGATCATGCCGAAGTTGGACAGGGTGATGGTTGCCCCCTGCATATCGGCGGTCTTGATCGACTGATCGGCAATCGCCTGGCGCAGCCCCTGAAGAGTGCTTCGGATACCTGCCGCATCGAGCGAATCGGCGTCTCGAATGACCGGCACGAACAGGCCGCGCGGCGAATCGACGCCCACCCCGACATGCACCGCCGGCTGTTCGGCCAGTTCCATCTTTTCGCCGTCGAACCAGGCGTTCATCGCCGGCTCGGTATAGGCGCCGGCGACAATGGCGCGAATGATGCGGGCCGTAATATCGGTCTTTGGTGGCCAGGCGTCGATATCCGCCTCGTCGAATATCGAGGTATGACAGACTTCCGTATTGGCCCGCGCCATGGCCCGCGCCATCGCCCGCCGGGGGCCGAGAAGACGTTTTGGCGCGCCGCTAACCTCATGGGGCCTCTCGGGCCGCCGGTAAGGGGCCGAAGGCGCTGTCCCGCCGGCCAGGGCGGCATCGACATCGGCAATCGTCACATTACCCAGCAGGCCGGAGGGCGAAAGACTGCCGAGGTCGACCCCCTTTTGCCGGGCATAGGCGCGGACCGCCGGCACCGCCAGCACCCCCTTGCCGCCGGCCAGCGGAGCGCTGACCTCGGTCGCCGGCCTTGCGCCACCGCTCAGCAAGGCCCGCGCGGCGCCCAGCACGTCATCCTTGGTAATTGTCCGGCGGGGCCCGGTGCCCGCAATGGCGGCGCTGTCCAGCCCCAGGGCTTCGGCCAGATGACGGGCCGCCGGCCCGATGCGCCCGGCCCCCTGGCGTGGCCTGGCGGCGGGTGCCGGAGCCGATGGCGCGGCGGCCGCCCGGATATCGTCCTGGGTAATGACCCCGCCGGCGCCGCTTCCTTTTACCGTATCAAGGCCGACCCCCAGTTTGCGGGCCAGCGCCCGGACCGCCGCCGAGGCTTTGATACCATCGCCGGCAAGACTGGTTTCGGTGGTGATTTCCGAGCCGACGGGCACTGCCCCGACAACCGTCGCGGCATCGTTTTCGTCGACCGCTGGCGCGGCTTTTGCCGGCGCGGGCGCCCCGTCCCGGGTAATATCGATCAGCGCCGCGCCGGTGGCGACAATATCGCCGGCCTGACCGTGAAGACGGGCCACATGGCCGCCGAAGGGGGCTGGTATTTCAACCACCGCCTTGTCGGTGGAAACCTCGACCATGATCTCGTCGGCGGCGATTTTATCGCCCTCGGAAACCATCCACTGGACGATTTCGGCTTCAAGAAGCCCCTCGCCGAGGTCAGGCAGAAAAAAGGTTTCTCCCCCCGCGTCCGGGCTTGCCGCTGCTTTCGGGCTTGCTGCCGCTGCTTTCGGCGCGGTCTCGGGCACCGGTTCCGGTGCCGGCGCCGGGGTTTCGGCGGTGTTTGCGTCCTCGCCCTCAAGGCGAAAGGTGATCAGCGGGGCGCCGGTATCGACGACATCGACTTCCGCCCCGTGAAGGCGGACGATTTCGCCGGAAAAGGGGGAGGGCAGTTCGATCACCGCCTTGGCGGTCGATAATTCGGCGATAATGTCGTCGGCGGCGACGACATCGCCCTCCTTTACCTTCCAGCCGACGATTTCCGCATCCGGCAGGCCTTCCCCGAGATCGGGCAGATTGAAGACGGTCATGAGAAGCGGGCCACCCTTCGCGTTTCCTCGACAATGCGCTCGACGGACGGCATATAGAGATGCTCCATCCGGGCATAGGGCATGATGGTATCATAGCCGGCCACCCGACCGACAGGGGCAAGCAGCGAAAGGATCGCTTTTTCGGCGATCGCGGCGGCAATGTCGGAAGCGATACCGCCGGCCCGCGGGGCTTCCTGAACGATTACGCAGCGCCCGGTCTTGCGCACCGAATCGAGAATGGTATCGATGTCGAGCGGGCAAACCGTCGCCGCGTCGATCACCTCCGAGGATATACCTTCGGTCGCCAGTTGTTCCGCCGCCACCATGGTTTCATGCATCATGGCGCCCCAGCTTACCAGGGTAATGTCATCGCCTTCCCGGTCGATGAAGCAGCAATCGAGCGGATAGGCTTCGCCATTATCGTCCAGTTCATGCTTGACCAGCCGGTAGATGCGCTTGGGTTCCAGAAAAATCACCGGGTCGGGGTCGCGAATGGCGGCCAGCAGCAGGCCGTAGGCACGGCTGGGGTTCGACGGGATCACCACCCGAAGGCCGGGGATATGGGCGAACAGGGCCTCGGTGCTTTCCGAATGATGCTCGGGCGCCTGAATGCCGCCGCCAAACGGCATCCGCAGGACCATCGGCATGGTGATGCGCCCGCGCGTCCGGTTGCGCATTCGCGCCGCCGCCGTGACAATCTGGTTGAAGGCGGGAAAGACAAAGCCCATGAACTGGAACTCGGCCACCGGCTTCATCCCCTGGGCGGCCATCCCCACCGCCAGGCCGCCGATCATCGCCTCGGCCAGCGGGGTGTCAATCACCCGCCCGGTGCCGAAGCGTTCCTGAAGCCCTTCGGTAGCCCGGAAGACGCCGCCGTTCCTGCCGATATCCTCGCCCAGCAGCACGACATCGTCGTCGCGGGCCATTTCATGGGCGAGGGCCATTCTGACCGCGTCGATAAGGGTTGCCGTGCTCATTTGCCGCCCCCCCTGGTCATCACTTCATCGCGCTGGGCGCGGGTGCGGGCCGGCAGTTCGGCGAAAAGGAAATCGAACATTGCCTCGGGCGGCTGGGGATGGTTGTCGATCAGATCGAAATAGATATCGACCTCCTTCTTGACCGCTGCCTTGCACTAGGCGGCGATGGCATCGAGGCTATCCCGGTCGGTGGCCCCGAGAGCGATCAGGTAATCGCCCAGCCTTTTCACCGACTCGCGCTTTTGCGCTTCCTGATAGGCGGTCTCGTCGCGGTAGCGCCGGGCGTCGTCGGCGGTGGTGTGGTCGCAAAGCCGATAGGTGACTGCCTCGATCAGGGTGGCGCCATCGCCGGTGCGGGCCTTGTCGAGGGCGCGTGCGGTGGCGTCCCTGACCGCGATCACGTCGTTGCCGTCGACCTGAATACAGTCGATGCCGGCGGCGATGGCCTTCTGGGCATAGGTCTGGGCGCCGGTCTGCTGTTCGCTGGGAACCGAAATGGCCCACTGGTTGTTGTTGACAATAAAGACAACCCCCAGCCCCCATACGCCGGCGACGTTCAGGGCTTCGTAGAATTCACCCTCGGAAGTGCCGCCCTCGCCGATTTCGGTCAGCACCGCGCGGCCTTTCTGGTGGCGCAACTTGATCGCCGTCGCCACCCCGGTGGCGTGCAGCATCTGGGTGGCGATGGGGACGGCAATCGGCAGGTCCTGGCGGGCGATGGGGTCCCGGTAGTCGCAGCCCCGTTCGTCGCCGCCCCAGTAAAGCAGCAGTTCATGGGCGGTGACCCCGTGTTGCAGCATGGTCCCGGTGCCCCGGTAATAGGGAACCAGAACATCGTCGGCGCCGAGGCAGGACCCGGATGTAATAGGGAACCAGAACATCGTCGGCGCCGAGGCAGGACCCGGCGCCGGTGCCCACCGCTTCCTGCCCCAGCGAGCCCGGATAGGTACGCATCTTGCCGGTCCGCTGCATGGCGATGGCGCGGGCATCGAGCTGGCGCACATAAGTCATGTCGCGGTATAGCCCAAGCAGGGTTTCGGGGTCCTGGGCGAAGGCCGGCAGGTCGTTGGTCGGCTTCGAATCGGGGCCGAGATATTGCAGATAATCGACCTCGAAAGTCGCAAGCGGTGGCATGCAGGCAGTCTCCGGAATATGTGGGCCATGCCCCCGCAGTGGCTGCGGGGGCGCCTAATTCGGCTCCGATGTTTGCAATCTCCCGAAGCCGCTGGCAAGCACCTGCAGGTAGAAAAAGAAAATCCCTAATATTATAACCTATTCGACGGAATCATAAATCCGTTCGTGACGGATAGCGCGCCAATTTAAAATAAAATTCCGCCGCTGTTTGAAGCTGCCGCGCCATTATCTGGCCGGACGAAGGATTGAGGGGCTTTTCGCCCTCCGTTTCCCCCGATTCTGTGCCCCGACGGGCTCGTCCTGGCCCGGCGAGGCGGTTTTATCGTTGTCGGCAATCAGCGCATCGCCATAGGCGAACAGCGCCGGGGTGCCGCCGGTGTGGATGAACAGCAGCTTGTCGCCGGGGGTGAAGACGCCCCGGCGGATATGGTCGATGGCGCCGGCCAGCGCCTTGCCGGTATAGACCGGATCGAGAATAAGCCCTTCCGTCCGGGCGGCCAGGTTGATCGCTTCGACCGTCGCCGCGTTCAGCTGTCCATAGGCGCCAAGGGTGGCGTCGCTGACCCGCACATCCCGGGGGCCAGGCGGATTGTCGATGCCGACAAGCGCGGCGATACCGTCGATCATGCCGGACACCCGCTGGGCCTGGGCGGGGGCCGGGCGGCGGACGCAAATGCCATAAACCGGGACGGTGCTTTCGGCGAGCGACAGGCCGACCAGCAGCCCGGCGTGGGTCATGGCGCTGCCGCTGCCGACGATAATGGCGGTAAATTCGACATCCATCGCCCGGGCCTGATCCAGAATCTCGCGGGCCGCCGGAATATAGCCCAGACCGCCGATTGGCGGATGACCGGCGCCCAGCGGAATAACATAGGGCCGCCCGCCCCGGGCCCGCACCCGCTCGGCAATTTCGTCCAGCGCCTGGTCGGCGCCGGCTTCGTCGTCGCCTTTGGGGTAATAATGGCAGCGCGCCCCCAGCAGCCGGTTAAGCAGCATGTTGCCCGAGGCATGATAGGCGCCGTTCATCCGGGGCACCCGGTCTTCAAGCTGAACCTCGCAGGCGAGGCCAAGACGGGCCGCGGCGGCGGCGGTCGCGCGGACGTAATTTGACTGCACGGCGCCGGTAATGATCACCGTATCGGCCCCTTTGGCGATGGCGTCGCCCATATAATATTCAAGCTGGCGCACCTTGTTGCCGCCGAAGGCCAGGCCCGAACAATCGTCGCGCTTGATATAAAGATCGGCGCCCAGGGCGCGGGACAGCCGGGGCATGGGTTCAAGCGGGGTCGGGAAATGGCCCAGTGAGACGCGGGGAAAATCGGCAAGCATCAGCGGCAAACTTTCTGGCGGGCGGTTGATCAATAGCAGGCTTGTCTGTCGATAAGGGGCAATCTGGGCAAAACAATGTCAAGCCCCGATCGCCCCGCTGCCACTTGTCAGCCGAGCCGACGGCGATTAGGGTCAGGGCCCGACAGGGCGCCGGGATAACGGGGAGACGACAGCAATGATCCTTGTCAGAACAATCAGCCGGCTTTTGCTGGCCACGGGGCTGGTGGCGCTGTCCTTCGGCGGCCTTCAGGCGGCGGAAAAGCCAGCCGTGAAAAAGGCCCCGGCAAAAGTAACCAAAGCCGCCGATACGCCGCAAATATTCACCACCAGCCACCAGGGCCGCTGTGGCGGCAGTCGGGTCGGTTATCAGGCGGTGACCGCCGAGACCTTCCTGAAAAATAAAAAAGGCCAGCCCGAGGCGGCGATATTTTCGGTCGCCTATCTGCGCGACGGG
>Ga0114931_10012263_pt1 | contig 10050 bp, 8 predicted proteins | sample 2SBtaG_FD_89579 | JGI IMG/M metagenome (GOLD analysis project Ga0114931, IMG submission 89579) | Deep subsurface microbial communities from Kolumbo volcano to uncover new lineages of life (NeLLi) - 2SBTROV14_V59a metaG | ecosystem: Environmental > Aquatic > Marine > Volcanic | place: Kolumbo... | reverse complement strand
CACAAGGGTTTCTCAGATCACCACGGTTTTATTGCGATCAAAATCAGCTACGGTTTTACGCCCTAAATAACCTCTGGGGTTACATAATATCCGGGTGCCGGCAACCCGGTAATTCGAAAGACTGTGGGTATGGCCATGAAACCAGGCGGAAATTTCAAATTCATGCATCAGCGGTTTTAAATCGTTGCAATAAGCCAGCTTTTTTAAGGCATTGGGCGACTCATCCCAACTCCATTGCGAAGGGGCATGGTGCGTCACAACCACGGTTTTACCTTTAAAGGGCACCGCCAATTCCTGTTTCAGCCATTTTTTTGACGTTCGATGCAATTTACTGAATTTATCAACATCAAAAGCTTTTTCCGCATAAATTATTTGTCTGAAGTCATTAAGCGAGTTGCCCAGCCCCTCCGCTTTCTCATCCCCTTCAACAAATAAATCCGTCCATAAAGTACACCCGAGAAAGCGAATATCCTGAAAAATAAATTTATTTTTTTCCAAAAAATTAACATTGCTACCGGCACATTGCTCACGCAGCAAAGGCAGGGTGGAGACCATATCACAGCCATAAAATTCGTGATTCCCGGCAATATAGATCACCGGTTTATTTAAAGTTTTCAGCCATTCCACACCCTGGACATCAATACCAATATCGCCCGCCGCCACAATAAGATCCGCTGTAGTATCCGGTGCTTCCAACTCGCCAAATTCAAGATGAATATCGGAAAAATAATTAATTTTCACGTTGCTTAATCTAAATGCCGCGCTTTGTCTATCATACTAAGTCTGTGTTAAAAACTTATAGCAGGAATGTAGTGCTGTTGCAATTTACGGCTTCTTTAAAACCTAATGTACCCTTTAACAATAACCCACAAATAACCTTTATGTTTATTTTTTCCGGATATAAAAAATCTGGCGGTCCGATTCTTTAAGAAAGTTGACGATGGTATTTCCAGTTTGTTCTGAATAGACGCCAAAATCAAGGTGGGCAGCTGGATCTGTTGCGATGACCCGTACAATTTCCCCACTTTTCATTTCCTGCAGTGCCTTTTTTAAACGTAATAAAGGCAAGGGACAATTCAGGCCACTGGCATCAACTTCAAGATTAAATTCAGTCATTATGGATGATAAGTTTTTCTCAACTAACCTTATTGAAAGCTTAAACTTCGCACGGTCATGGTGGCGAATTTTATGCCGCTGACCCTACTATACGCTTCACGCTCAAGAACGCCCCATTCCAGCACGCCTATTATTGAGCGTGAAGTGTATATATAATAACATTCTCCTGAATATCCGAAAATCATTGTTAATAAATGGATTATTTCCCAATTTTTCTACGCCTTAAAAATCAGCCTTGCCTGGTTGTCGGTGCGGGTGAGATTGCGGCACGTAAAATTGAATTATTAGCGCGTACCGGGGCAAAAATCAGTGTCATTGCCTTAAAAATCTGTAGTGCCGTGCAAAATTTGCAGACCCAATATCATCTTGTAATTATGAAAAAAGCCTTCGTTCCAAGTGATATAACGGGCTATAAACTGATCGTATCCGCCACCAACCAACTCGAAGTAAACCGGCAGGTGGCAGAAACTGCTAAAAAACACAACATCCCCGTCAATGTAGTCGATAATCCTGCGCTGTGCAGTTTTATTTTTCCAGCAATTATTGATCGCTCGCCCGTCATTGCTGCGGTTTCCACCAGTGGTACATCACCCGTCCTCGCACGTCTGCTCAGGGAAAAAATTGAAGGGATGATTCCACCCGCCTTGGGACGCTTGGCACAGCTGGCTGAAAAATTCAGAACGACCGTGCAACGGCAGATTAAAAACCCGGCTGAACGGAGAATCTTCTGGGAAAATGTCTTGCAGGGTCCCATTGCCGAACTGATTTTTTCCGGCCGGGTGCAGGAAGCTGAACAACAGCTGCTTAATACCCTTGCCGCAACAGACAAAGAGCCGCATCAAACAGGTGATGTTGCTTTGGTAGGCGCAGGCCCTGGCGATCCCGATTTATTGACCTTCAGGGCACTGCGCCTGATGCAACAAGCCGATGTAGTGGTTTATGACCGTCTGGTTTCAACAGAAATTCTTGATTTGATACGCCGCGATGCCGAAAAAATTTATGTTGGCAAACAACGCTCAGAACATAGTCTGCCGCAGGAGTCTATCAACGCGTTGCTGATTAGACTGGCACAAGCCGGAAAACGGGTGGTACGACTTAAAGGTGGGGATCCTTTTATTTTCGGACGCGGTGGTGAAGAAATTGAAACGTTGTTTGAAAATAACATCACCTTCCAAATTGTTCCCGGAATCACCGCCGCATCAGGCTGTGCCAGTTATGCGGGAATTCCTTTAACGCACCGTGATCATGCACAATCCTGTACCTTCGTTACCGGCCATTTGAAAGACGGAAACGTTAACTTAAACTGGTCCCAACTCGCCGGCCCCAACCAGACACTGGTCATTTATATGGGACTGCTCGGTATCACCCAAATTTGCCGTTCCCTGATTAAGCATGGCAGCCCGAAAGACCTTCCTATAGCCATCGTGCAGCAAGGCACGACCAACCGGCAACGCGTAATCATCGGTACCTTAGTTTCCATACCGGAGATCATTGAGCAACAGGCAATAAAACCACCCACTTTAATTATTATCGGCACCGTGGTATCGCTGCATAAAAAACTGACTTGGTTTAATAGTAAACTTAATTCTTGATCCGGTAGGAAATCAACGATGCCAACTATGATTTTTAACACCTGGAAGCACGGCAGCATCATTTTCCTGATGCTGCTCTTAAATGCTTGCGACATGACGCCGAAGCCGGAAAAAACTTTTGCGATCTCACCGGAAGGTCTGTTTTCTGCGGCCTTGTCAAAACAATTTGCACTCCTTGGAACAATCAGGGGCAATGCCGAACTCTGGCAGCTGAAACCAAAAGCGTTATTACACACCTGGCAACATACCGATGCTGAAAACGGCATTATTGCCGTTGCTATCTCAGATGATGAACACTATGCGCTAACCGCAGAAAAAGACTCAATCGCCTGGTGGCGCATTGCTGATGGCAATTTATTGAATGTCTGGAGTCTGCCGGACATCCACTCGGTCAGTCTATCGGCAGATGGTCAATTTGCCCTCATTGGTTTACCGCGTAAAGCCATCTATTTTGCCTTGAATTATGGCAAAACCATTTATGCTTTTGCGCACCAGCAAGCGGTGGTGAGTTCAGATATATCGGCAAGCGGTTTATTAGCAATTACCGGATCGGAAGATCATTCTGCAAAACTTTGGGACTTGAATACCGGTAAAATAAAATCAACCTGGCAACACCACAGCGCCGTGTCCGTCGTCGCTATAACTGATGATGACCAGTATGCACTGACCAATGCCGCATTGGGCAGAACCCGCTTATGGAAGACCCACAATGGAAAATTATACCGGCAAATCGGACCCAGCCTGATGACCCTGTCAGCGGTTAAATTTTCCAGCGACAATCATTTTCTAATAACCGGGAGAACCTCCCAACGCATCGATTTATGGCGGATTAAATCAGGAAAAATGCTGAATTTCTGGCGCCCCAAAAAGGAGAATTCCTGGCGGCCATCGGCTTCCACTATCCTGGCATTAACATTTGACCCAACGAATAAAAAGTTTTATAGCATCTCTTCAAATGGTTATTTACAGCGTTGGCGGAAATGATCTGTTTTATTTATTACCTGAATCCATGACTTCAATGCGGATAATAGGATGCAGGCTATTGGTTTCACAGGGGGATTAGAAAAAATCTTAGCATCACCCATAAGGTTAAGTGGGTATTTTTTTAAGCGCTGTGGAATCAAGAGCTTGTGCCCTGTGCCGGAGTGAAGTCAAGGATTCTGGTATTATTTAACAATCTGTAACTATTCAGTGAGCTGTGTCGTTCCGAGTGAAACGCGGCCTCTTTAATTAAGTAGGGACTCATCGTGCTAGTGAAAGATTTCTCCCACTGGTCGAAATGACAGTTCCTGGGAACTGATTACCGTTATTGATGTGCTTTTGGTTCCATACAGATCAAAAATCTACATTCTTATTTTGAAATAGGCTGAATAGTTGCCAAAAATCTTAGAAACATCTCTTTGTAAAGAAACTTTAATTCAGTTTTGATTCAGATTGGATGTGGACAATAATCATCAAAGGGTAGAAAAGAAAATGGCTTGTTTTATAAAAAAACATTTGAAATATTCTGTCAAATTCCCTATCCTTTGCGGACTTTAATTTTTTAATCTTGCTGTAGTTTTCACAAATTTCTGAAAATACGGCTTGTTTTTATCACAAGAGGTCATTATGAAAAAATCATTAGGAGTAATTGCGGGCACAGCTTTATTAGCAATCAGCAGCCAGGCTTTTTCAGCTGGAAATGTTGTTGATGAAAAAATCTGGATTGGCGGGAAAATTTATGACCGCGCTTTTGGCCGTGGTTGCGGCGCCTGTCATGATATTGAGTCGAACCCAAACTTATTCGAAAGTGTTAAAACCCTGAACAAAGGCGATTTCATCACCACTATGGAGAATGGTAGAAATGGTATGCCTAAAGCGACGGCTGCCATAATGCAGGTCGGCCCAGTCAAAAAAGCAGGCTACTCAGAAGCCGAAGCGTTTGACGCCATTTACAGTTACATTAAGGGCCGTTCAGATGGCAGTGTACCCGCCGGAAAGCTGAAAAAAGCGAAATAATATTTTACACATTATAAAGAGCCGTTTGGGATTGTTGTTCCAAGCGGCTTTTTTTTATGGCTTAGATTCAACTCACTTTTTCAGATTAGCCAACAGAGCGCATCATGCCCTGCCGGGAAGCGGTCATCCAGTGCCATGAAGGCACGTTTAAATCCATACCTGGCGCCCGGATCCCGGCATACCAATTGGTATAGCGGGTATTTTTGTGTAATGTGGTACCAACAACTTACGCCAGAACTGTAAGCTACTGAGCATGGTTCTGTTCAGTGTTTTCCCAGTGCTTTACCGTCGCCAGGCTCTTTATTAACGCTCAGGTCACTCAAACGGTAACGGCTTTGAAACCAGACGCCACCAATCGCGGCCAACATTAAACCACAAGAGGCAATAATGATATAAACCAAATTCTTTAGTTGGGAAACTTCCTGCATTAATTGCAGATCAACACCGGTAACAGATTCTTTATTTCTATACTTTTCTACAATTAAGCGCCCGGCGCCCGTTTCTGAATAGGTTTTCTGCACCGTAACATCAGAATAACTCTTCAGCACATTGACATCATTTTTAATACCCTTTATCGCCCCCAAACCCGTCGCTGATATCTTGCCTTTTTGAATACTCTGCTCCAGCACAAGCAGCTTGCTTTCAATTGACCCGCTAACCAAACCAACCAATTGGCTTTTCAGCCGGGTAATTTCAGCAGAAACGGCTGGATTCATTTCCACAGTGTTAATTTTTGAAAGGCTTTGTTGCTGGTAATCATTCAGCAGCTTTTGACTCGGAAACAATAAGAAGGCCATTATAGCCAGTAATAGCACCAATGCAGCAACGATATAAACCAGTAGTCTGTTAGTTTTTACTGGCCCAAAACTTCCCTGTGGCATTCTACTGAAGATCACAGTATGCCGATGCGGATTATAGTTTTCCTGTTTTATTTTACGCATATCACTCATAATTTCGCTCCTCATAAACCGCGAGGCAGAAAAGTTTCGGGTGCTTATTTCACAATGAAAAGGTTTTTAACTATGCCAGATTGATAACGGCCGGTCAATTATGAAAATCAATTTTTAGCACCGCTGGCGATTTCTCCCAAAGAATTTACGACCTTGCTTGTCTTATTGGCCGATTTTTTGTTGCAGCATCAGTTGCATATACTTCGCACGACCACGGCTGGGGAATTTATAGCGCGTTGATTTTAGCCCACTCTGCGGTTGATGACGCGCCTTGAAGACAACGAAATTCAGCGTATGGGTCAATGCTTTTTCGATAATCGCGCTTAAACACAAAAAAATCTTAGCTTTACCCAAGATTACACAGGCATTTTTTGAAGTGCTGTGGAATCAATAGTTTGTGCTAGTAACCGTGATTCAACTGATTTATTAGGTTAATAAGCGCTCAAATTATTTCAATACCCGTCTACTTTAGTCTGCCCGCAGCAATACGCATGCGCAATGCGTTCAACTTGATAAAGCCCTCAGCATCCTGCTGGTTATAGGCGCCTTCATCATCCTCAAAAGTGGCAATGCTTTCATCAAACAAACTGTCCGTTTCAGACTTGCGCCCCACCACTTCAACATTGCCTTTATATAATTTTAATCTTACCTTGCCATTGACAACCCGTTGTGAAGCATCGATCATTTGCTGCAGCATCTGCCGCTCTGGGCTCCACCAGTAGCCGTTATAGATCAAAGTTGCGTAACGCGGCATCAACTCATCTTTTAAATGCGCCACTTCACGATCCAGCGTTAAGGACTCCATCGCCCGGTGCGCTTTTAACATGATTGTGCCACCCGGCGTCTCATAACACCCCCTGGATTTCATACCGACATAACGATTTTCAACGATATCAAGACGGCCAATACCGTTATCACCCGCCAATTTATTCAATTTCCGCAAGATTTTAGCCGGACTCAGCGCCACATCGTCTATGGCTACGATGTCCCCTTGCTGGTAGCTCAGCTCAATATAAGTGGCTTGGTCCGGCGCGGCTTCAGGCGAAACACTCCAGCGCCACATAGCCCCGTCCGCTTCCGTCCAGGGGTCTTCAAGTAAACCGCCTTCATAGGATATGTGCAACAAATTAGCATCCATTGAATAAGGCGATGCCTTGCCTCTTTTCATTTCCACTGGAATACCATGTTGCTCAGCATAAGCCAGTAATTTTTCCCGGGAATTTAAATCCCATTCCCGCCACGGTGCAATAATGCGTATGTTCGGACGCAGCGCATAAGCGCCGAGCTCAAAACGAACCTGATCATTGCCTTTTCCGGTGGCGCCGTGTGAAATAGCCTCCGCACCGGTGGCGTTGGCTATTTCAATCAAACGTTTGGCGATCAACGGCCGGGCAATAGAAGTCCCCAACAGATACTCACCCTCGTAAATGGCATTGGCACGAAACATCGGAAAAACAAAATCCCGAACGAATTCTTCACTCAAGTCTTCGATAAATATTTCTTTTATACCCAATGCCTGCGCCTTGGCTCTGGCCGGCTCAACCTCCTCACCCTGACCAATATCCGCTGTGAAAGTGACCACTTCGAAGGCGTATACATCCTGCAGCCATTTTAAGATGACCGAAGTATCCAGCCCCCCCGAATAAGCCAAAACAACCTTACCAATTTCAGACATAATGCTCCAACATGAATGAATCTTAAAACCGGGTGATTATACCGGAAAATTCGCTGGTTATTGTAGATTAAATTAGCCACTTTTAAGGATTTGAACTATAAGTTAATGTTACGCTGCCGCGCTTCGTAACTCAGCACATCCCATCAAGACGGCTTTCAAGATAACGCATCAGTAAATCGCTACATGGCAGGATAAATCATAAAATGCTAATTATGTCCTCTTACAATCTTCACCCATTGAATGATTTGAAGTTTTTTTGAATAAATCCACGCTCAACTGATATTTTCAGGTTAAATAAATCCAGGATCCCCCATCATGACATTATCCAAACAGTTGCTGATTCTAATCTCGGTAATTTTTCTGGTCATTTTCAGTGTTAACTTTATTAACAGCGTTAATAATATCCGGGATTACCTGGAAATAGAGTCAGAAATACACGCGCAAGATACCGCTACATCCCTGGGCCTGTCCTTAAGCCCTTATATTGCCGATGAAACTGATCCGATTTTAGAAACCATGATGAATGCCATTTTCGACATGGGTTATTATAAAGAGATTAAATTGTTTAATGCTGAACATAAACCGTTGGTCACCTTAAACAACGATAAAGTCTTCGCACAAATCCCGACATGGTTTATCAAATTACTGCCCATGAAAACCGCCCGCGCCAAAACCGAAGTCAGTTCGGGCTGGTCCATCGGCGGGGAACTCTATGTAACCGTTAATCCCGGTTACGCCTACCTGACGCTTTATGAACAGGCACGCAGCTCACTTTATTATTCCCTGGCCGCTTTTGCCATTTCAATAGTCCTGCTATTTCTAATTTTACGATTTATTTTATTGCCGTTAAAAAAAATTGAGGCGCTGGCAAGAACAATTGCTGAAGGACAGTTTGCAACCATCGGGAAACTGCCCTGGACGACTGAGGCCAGAAATGTTGCCGTTGCAATGAATTTTATGTCAAAAAAAATTGAGAAAGTGATTTCCAACCTGAATAACAGGCTGGAAAATATCAGTCTAAGCCTGCAACTGGACGACTTAACGGGTTTACATAAAAGGGGGACTTTCATCACCGATTTAAAACATTTGTTTATGGATAACGCTGCCGGTTATGTGTTCTCCGTTAAGCTTGATAAGCTGAATGAGATGGCAAAACTATTCGGGGGCAACAAAGTTGATCGCTTTCTCATTGATTTTGCGAACTTATTAAAAGAATTTTCCACCCAATCAACGGCTTTCACTATCCATATTTATCGCTTTTATGGTTCTGAGTTTGCGTTGACTGTACTCACCTCCTCCCAGGAGGAAGTCACTGCATTGGCATCAAACCTGAGCAATAAAATCAGCAATCTGGCGGGCGATTATCAGTTGCATGACATCGCCCATATCGGTATCGCCCCTTTTAACGCAATCAGTTCTACCGATGAAATCCTGGCCGCCGCACGGGAAGCCTATGAACAGGCCAGACTCGTTGGCAGTAATAGCTATGTCATTAGAAGCCAGGACAATCAGGCCAAAAATATGGAAGCATGGCGAAATCTGGCCATCCGGATTATCAGCAACAATGAATACCGTATAACCTATATCGGACAAACGTTGGATTTACAGAAACCCGGTAAAATAAACGCCCTCGTTATGGAGGAAGCCTTCACCCAGGTCGTGGATGAAAATAACCGGCCTATTCCAATCGGCACATTCATATCGGTTGCAGAAAAACTGGGCAGAGTAATCGACCTTGACCAAGGCGTTACCGATAAGGTCATTGCACATATACTCGAACATGACATAAAACACCCTATTCTTATAAACCTGTCTTTGCAAGCCGTCAAAAGCAATGCTTTTCAAACTTGGTTAAGCTCCCGGCTTAAACAGCACCCCCTGGTTGCTCAAAATCTTGTCTTCAGCCTGACAGCTTATACGGCAGCCAAAGATACCCAAAATTTTAAAGCCTTCATCTGCTCTATTCATGAGCTGGGCGCCCGGGTTATCGTTAAAAGATACGAAACGCAATTTATTTCCCTGGAAGCCATTAAAGAATTCAAACCAGACTATATCCGCCTGGCCCGGGACCTGACAACAAACATCAGTACAAACCCTGGCAAACAGGCTTTTCTGGAAACCATGAAGCAATTGGGTGACCTGCTGGAAATCAAAATTCTTGCCGAAAATGTCAGCGCAGAAGCAGATTATGAAATTGTTAAGGCAACCGGCATATTTGGCGCCAGTCGTTAATGCTACTAACCGTGTACCGCCATTTGCTGCAAAAACACTGGCCCGGCAATGGTATCGTCTGCCTTACCGGTTTACTGATAGCCCTGAACCTCCCCGCTGATTTTCAAATCAGCCCGGCACTGTTAGCAAAAATTGAAAATAAATATGATGTTGCTGCTAAAAACCGGGTGCTTGCATGGCAACAACTGATTAATTCCAGCCGCAATAAACCAGAACAGGAAAAATTAACCCTGGTGAATGATTTTTTTAATCAACGCCTTGCCTTTGTTGATGATATTGATCAATGGGGCATGAAAGATTATTGGGCCACGCCACTGGAATTCCTGGCCTCCGGCGGCGGTGATTGTGAAGACTTTTCCATCGCTAAATATTTTACCCTCAAAGAACTCGGGGTTTCGGAGAACAAACTGCGCCTGACCTATGTTAAAGCCATCAAACTTGGGCAGGCGCATATGGTACTGACGTATTTCCCAACGCTGCGCGCTAT
>Ga0114931_10012262_pt1 | contig 10050 bp, 13 predicted proteins | sample 2SBtaG_FD_89579 | JGI IMG/M metagenome (GOLD analysis project Ga0114931, IMG submission 89579) | Deep subsurface microbial communities from Kolumbo volcano to uncover new lineages of life (NeLLi) - 2SBTROV14_V59a metaG | ecosystem: Environmental > Aquatic > Marine > Volcanic | place: Kolumbo... | reverse complement strand
GCGGCACGCCAGGCCCGTAGCCGTTGCGTATCTGAGCGGCCTGAATGCAGCAGCAAGGGCTCGACACCGAGCCTGCGTTGAAAACGCCGCACCAGCTGTGGGGTCAGGCCGATTTCGGGCACCAGCACCAGCGTCTGCCTGCCGGCGGCGATCTCGTCGCGGATCAGGTGGAGGTAAATTTCCGTCTTGCCGCTGCCCGTAACGCCGTCCACGAGGCTTACTCTGAAGCCCTGCCCGTCGCGCATCTGCCTGAGTGCGGCACGCTGGTCAGGATTGAGCAAAGGCCCCTGCTCCTGTTCGACGCCGGCGAGATACGCATCGGCGCATGGCGCGTCAGCCATTGCCAATTCTTTCGCGAGGCCCTTCTCTAAAAGCGCTTTTTTTGTCCGACGCCAGCCCGGCACCAGCGAATCGAGGTCCGCGTAGCTGATCGCGTCCGCATCGTGCAAGGCTTGCAGCAACGCGGCCTGCCGGGGTGCGCGCTTTCCCAACGCATCGCGATCCGTTTCCGCGCCGGCGGGTGTCAGTGACAGGAATCCAGGCGGCGATGCCAGGGGCTTGCCCTGCCTGAGCAATGCGGGCAATGCCGCAGCGGCGACTTCGCCGATCGGGTGGTGATAGTAGTCGCTCACGAAGCGAATCAGCCAGAGATCGGTTTCGGCAAGGAGCGGCCGCTCGTCCAGAACTTCGCTGACCCGCCGGAGCTTGCCGGCTGGCAGCTCACTCTTTTGCGCAAGCGCCATAACGATCCCGGTTTGCGAGCGGCGGCCGAATGGGACGCGTACGCGGCTGCCGGGCAGGACCTTTGTGCCTTTCACCGGCAGATAGTCGAAGAGACGCGACAGCGGGGCGTTGATGGCAACGCGAACGATCGCCGCGGCCGTCACGGTGCTGCCTCTGGTTGACAGGAATTCTCAGAATATTGAATAATTACAATCACTTAAATAAGAAATGTGTTACCCGGGTACGACCATGAGTTTTTTATAATCCAGGCAAAGAATGGTTCCGGCGCTGTCAACGCGGACGGTCACCGGACGTTAAATAGTCATGATTCCCCGAAGGGAGTCAAGATGCATGACGGATTTGAGACGGATCTCATGCGATTTGCCACCAGGATGGAGTACGAATGACCAGTTGCGCCGCCAGTTTTACGGTATCTTGCCTTGCGAAGAGCCGGACGGGAGTCGATACGCTGCAAAGCGAGGCCAAACTGAATCGCTTCTTTGCCGAGGTAGAGAAGCGCGCGCTGCGCATTGCAGAGATCAGCATTCGCAACCGCGACGATGCGCTGGATCTCGTACAGGAAGCGATGATCAAGCTGGCCAGGAATTACGCGGGTAAAACGGAAGCGGAATGGACACCGCTTTTCTACCGTATCCTGCAAAACCGGATACGTGATTGGCAACGCCGCCAGGCGGTGCGGAACCGGGTTATGGTCTGGTTTGGCAAGAGCCGTGATGGCGACGATTACGACGCGGTTGCCGCCGCGCCGGACCCTGCGGGACGCGCACCCGACGAGGAGTTGCAGTCACATGAGGCGATGGCGAGCCTCGAAGTTGCCATCGCCGACTTGCCCGGGCGGCAGCGTGAAGCATTCATGCTGCGCATGTTTGAGGGGCTGGATGTCGCGCGTACCGCTGCTGCCATGGGCTGCAGCGAAGGCAGCGTCAAGACGCATTATTCACGTGCAGTGCACAGCCTGCGCGTCACATTAGGAGAGCACTGGCAATGAACAAGCGGGACACGAATGCCGCTGACGCTGCTTTTGCAGAACAGGCAAAACAACATTTTGACGAGAGCGTCGCATGCCTGGACGGCACGACGCGATCAAGGCTGAATCAGGCGCGACATGCGGCATTGGCAGCGACGCAGACCAGTCGCCCGGCATGGGTGCAATGGTTGCCCGCTTCCGGTGTGGCTGCAGCGGCGATAATCGCACTGGTCATGTGGTCGGGCGGGCCGCAACCCGAAAACCTGGCAATACCGGCCGTGGCGTCGGACATGGAGATCCTGCTTGCGGATGAGAGTCTGGAAATGCTGGAAGAACTGGAGTTTTATAGCTGGATCGACCTCGATGAGCCAACGGACGAACTGCCAGAGCCCGCAAACCATGTTGGTTGAGGCATCCAATGCAGAGAAATACATCAAGGTTGCGGTCGTGTGGGGTCTGATTGGTTGCTGTGGCCTCGTCATTACGGACGATGCGACAGCGCCGGATCTCGAGTTCCTGGAATACCTCGGCAGTTGGGAAGAATCTGACGAGGACTGGTTAATGCTCGCCGCAGAGGTTGAACGAGAGAACGAATCGCAGGACAAGGACGAACAAAGCGATTCGACGCCAGGTGGGAAGAAAATGGCGGAGTTGGACGATGAAAACTAGATACCTGACGATGGTGCTGGCGGCGCTTTGTTTTTTTGGCGGCAGAGTGGCGATGGCACAGGATGATGCCAGCCGCTGGGACGCGTTGACCGAGGCCCAGCAGCAGGTACTTGCGCCCTATGCCGGGCAGTGGGAGTCAATGTCAGAGGAACGTCGCGCAAGGCTGGCCGAGGGCGCACGCCGTTTCGCGGGGATGGACACTGATGAGCGCGCGGCTGCAAGAGATCGATTCAGAAACTGGCGCAGCCTGAGCGATGACCAGCGCACGGCAATTCGTGATCGCTACCGGCAGTTTAATGACCTGTCTCCCAGGGAAAAGGCGCGCATCCGCGAGAACTTCCGGCGTTTCCGGCAATTACCGCCCGAACGCCGCCGCACGCTGCGCGATCGTTTCCATAATATGACACCGGAGCAGCGGCAGAAGGTTCGCGACAGGCTTCGGCAGCGCCAGCACAGGGTACGGCCCAGGGCATCCGACCATCCGAACTGAAAAAAAGCCCGGGCCCCTCTTGATGCCGCTTTGCAATCTGCCGGCGCTGCGGCAAACTAGGCACTGAAGCGGTTTGGAGCATCGAATGCTGTACGGCACTGCGTCAGATATCTCGCAACAGGTCCTGCGGACCGACGTGGCAGGCATGCCACTCGAGTGGATCGATTATCGAGAGGCAGTCAGGCTCTATCACAACGAGCAGGTTGCGTACGCCTGCGGGACGACGCTTTACACGGTTTTCGGGGGCTACAATGCCGTGGATGGCCTCCGCAGCCAGATCGAGGTCAGCTCCATCATCGCCACGGAAGGGACCGGCCAGGGCCTGACCTTTGTCCGGGACAAGTACGTGCCACCCCTCAACAATCGCACGCTTTTCAAAAGAGACGCAAATCTTTGCCTGTACTGCGCGCAGCAGTTTCCGACCCGCGAGCTGACGCGCGACCATATCACGCCGCTTTCCCAGGGCGGGCTGGATGCCTGGAACAATGTCGCTACGGCATGCCGGCGTTGCAACAATCACAAGGGCGGGCGTACCCCCGAGCAGGCCGCCATGAAGCTCATTGCAGTACCGTTCACGCCGAATTACGCGGAATACATCTACCTGAAGGGCCGCCGCGTGCTCGCCGACCAGATGCAATACCTGCTCGCGCATATTCCGCGATCGAGCCCGCTGCACAGCCGGCTATCGAATCACCTGTCCGACAGTCTACCGGCTACTCCAGGTAGTTGAATTATCGGGAAATGTCGGTTGACTGGACACTCAAGCCGTATATACTGCCGCCAGCTGGTAAGTTCGGCTCATATTTATGCGTACCATTTCGATGTCCATTCACGGTACTTCGTCCTGTTTTTCATAAGTAATAGCAACACTTCTGGCCCCAACGGCCTTCCCCGAAGGCCTCTTACTCATGTTTAGATAGGAAAAGATCATGTCCAGAACCACCGGAACCGTTAAATGGTTCAACGATTCGAAAGGCTTCGGCTTCATTGAGCAGGAATCAGGCCCCGACGTATTTGCCCACTTCAGTGCAATCGCCGGTGATGGCTTCAAATCATTGGCCGAAGGCCAGAAGGTCGAATTCACTGTGACACAGGGCCAGAAAGGTCCGCAAGCAGAGAACATCGTCCCGCTCTGAGCGGCGACGACGCCAAAAGCCCTGCGGGGCAGAGAAACAGGAAGGCGGGGCCTGGCGGCCCCGCCTTTTTTTTCGGCATCGCCCAGCGGGCCGGGATACGGTACCTGGCTGCGAAGCAGCCTGATTTGTGTTGTGGGTCTCGGACCCCGGAGTCTCCGGTCCATTATCCTCGTCACTGCATACAGTGCCCGAGGTCGCTGTGGACTCAAACGTGCATCCGGTCATTGCGGCGCTGGTCGTCCTGACGCTGGCTTTTGGGCTGGCGCACATGCTGCTATATGGCGCTTTCCAGAGCCGGTCTCGACAGGGAAACTCGTTTCGCTGCGCTGGCCGGGCCTCGTTGTGTCTTGCGTTCGACCGGCGACCGGCGTAGAAAGATTGCTGCACAGAAGCTGGCAAGACCTCATCTCTCCATCGCCATGGCAGGATTTTTTTCGGGCAATGCAGTACCTCATCGATGCCAGCGTGTACGTCTTCAGGGCCTATTATTCGATGCCCGAAGATATGGTCGACGGCGATGGTAACCCGATCAATGCACTTTACGGCTTCTGCCGCTTCCTTGGTGATTTCATGGAACAGGTCGAGCCTGAATACGTTGCGGTGCTGTTCGATGAAAGTCTGACCTGTTCGTTTCGCACGGAGATTTATCCCGAGTACAAGGCAAATCGCGATCCGGCACCTGCGGATCTGAAGCGCCAGTTTACACAGTGCCGCCGCTTTGCCGGTGCGCTCGGGGTTCTCGAGCGCTCACACCCCCGCTATGAGGCGGACGACCTGATCGGCACGCTGGTAACGGAGGGACGCAGCGCTGGCATCCCGTCGACGATCGTGAGCCGGGACAAGGACCTCACCCAGCTCGTTTCCAGGGGCGACGTGTTCTGGGATTTCGCCGGCAAGGGCAAGCTTGGCTATGAGCAGATACCGGACTACTTTGGCGTCTGGCCGGAGCAGATTGCCGACTTCCTGGCGCTGGCCGGCGACAGCGTCGACAACATCAAGGGTGTGCCCGGCGTCGGCAAGAAAACGGCGATCGCGCTGCTCGAGCATTTCGGCTCGCTGGACGACATCTATGCCAACCTCGGGATGGTGCATGAGGTCAATGTGCGCGGTGCCAAAACGCTCGGGGCGAAGCTCGACACCCACCGGGAAGACGCGATGCTGGCGCGGCGACTGACCGGGATCGCCTGTGATGCGCCGCTTGCACGGCCGGCAACGGGTTTGCGGCCGACACCGCCCGATCTCGGTACCATCAACGCGCTCTACGACGAAGCGGGCATTGGCACGGCTTTGCGCCGGCAGGCGGAACGCGTGGCCGACCTGGTCGCCTGAGCGCCGGTATTCTTGACTATAATAGGCTTATGCCCCAATGGCAGAGCCTGTTCACGGTATTGCGCGAGCACGATATCAACGTGTCCGCTCAGGATATGCCGCGCCCGGTCGGCGGCGGAGACATCAGTTCCGCCTGGCGGGTCAGGGCAGGTGACAGTCCCGTCTTCCTGAAAACCGGCCCTGCCAGTTCCTATGACATGTTTGTTGCCGAAGCCGAGGGGCTTGGAGAACTGGAGAAAGCCGGGGCGATCCGCGTGCCGAAAGTCCTCGGCTGTGTTTGTTCCGGTAAGGAAAGCCTGCTCGCGCTCGAATGGATCGATTTCGAAATCGCCGAACCGACAACCGAGACAAAATTGGGTGAGCAGTTGGCAAAGCTGCATCGCCACCGTTCGGAGCGCTTCGGCTGGCATCGCGACAATACCATCGGCGCAACGCCGCAGCCGAACCCGTGGAGCGACGACTGGGTGAAGTTTTTTGCCGAGCAACGCCTCACTTTCCAGCTCGACCTTGCCGCCAGGAATGGATATACGGGGAACTTGCAAACAGACGGCCGGACGCTCCTGGACAATCTCGGCTACTTCTACCGTGAATACTGGCCCGAAGCATCGCTCTTACATGGCGATTTATGGGGTGGAAACTGGGCTGCCTGCGGTGGCGAGCCGGTCGTATTCGACCCGGCTGTCTACTATGGCGATCGCGAGGCCGATCTGGCCATGGCCCGCCTGTTCGGTGGCTTCGGGTCCGCCTTTTACGAGGCTTATGAAAACGCCTGGCCGCTGGCCCCGGGCAACGGCGAGCGGCAGCTCCTTTATCAGCTTTATCATGTACTGAACCATCTCAACCTGTTCGGCGCCGGCTATCTCGCCCGGGCACAGGAAATCATTTACCGCCTGATCTAGCTATCCTGCCGGGCCCGCGGTCTCCTCGACTTCGTAAAGTTCGCCCAGGAAATCCTCATCGAAGAGGAATAACTCCGTCCCCTCCGGCGCGGTGATGGACATGAATGCGCCTTCGAAGCCGGGGAATTCCTTGTGGGTAAAGCCGTGCCTCGCAATTTCGATCCAGACCGCTTCCTTGTCGTCACAACGAAAGCAAGGCGATGGTGCGGAGAGGGCGATACTCTCGCTCAAGCCGAGTGACATCCCCGCAGCGTTAAATCGCATATGGGTCGTCGGCTCTTCCCGAACGCGCAGTAGTTCCGGTGCCAGCGGCGCCCAGAAACGGCCGGCGCGCATGGCGTCCCTGACGGGCAGTGAGAGCTCGAACCAGCGGCCACAGACAGAATAGTCGGTGCCTTCGTCGGGCGGCGAAAAGCTTCGCGCCTCAAACATCTTGATGTGGTGGCCATCGTGGCAGGACAGTTCCAGCTCGTTGAACACGTCTTCGTCGAGTCGCATGTTGCGAAAGTCGAAGCCGTGATCCAGCATCGAGCGCGCTTCTTTTGCGAGCTCTTCGTGAACGAATGTGAGTGCAGGTCCGTCCTCAGCCGGCAGGTCGTGGAGCCCGATGCAAATCTCTCCATCACTGACAACCGCATATTTGTACGACCAAACGTCACCAACTTCGAGTTCCTGAAACCCGAGCAGCTTGTAAAAACGAAGCGAGTCGACGATGTTCGGCGTGTGAATGCCAAATTCGAGGAATCGCCCTAGCATGTCGCACCCATGTCCCGGGCCCGCCCGAGACTTTTTTCCAGTTGCCTGGCTGCCTCCGAGACACTCCAGTCGGGATTGGATTCCGGCCATCCGCTGATGTTTTTCTCGATCGAGCGGCTGAGGAAAGAGACATGATCTTCGCGCGCATTGAGGGCCGGAACGTATCTAAGGTCGCCGCCGCCGGCGGCCCTGAAAATCGCAGCGCCCCGCATCTCGATTTCCTCGAGTGTCTCCAGGCAATCAGCCGCGAAACCGGGGCAGATAATGTCGACGAGTCCGGCCCGGTCGCGGCCCCACTGCGCCAGCGTCTCGGTGCTGTATGGCTGAAGCTATTCCTCGCGACCCAACCGTGACTGAAAACTCACCTTCCATTCGTCATCGCCGAGTTCAAGTGTCTCGGCAAGCTGGCGTGCCGTCTTTTGGCACTGACAATGATACGGGTCACCCTTGCGCTGGACACGTTTAGGCAGGCCGTGAAAAGACATCAGGAGTCGCTCGCCACGGCCATGCATGTCCCAGTGGTCACGGACACTCGCAGCCAGCGCCGAAACGTAGCCCGCGGAATCGTGGTAATGGTTGATGAAGCGCAGCTCCGGTACCCAGCGTCGCCGGGACAGGGTGTGGGACACTTTGTCGAAGACGCTGCCTGTCGTCGTTCCCGAATACTGTGGATAGAGTGGCAATACAATGACGCGCCGCACGCAATGTGCGTACATTTTCCCGAGCGCAGCTGCAATAGAGGGTTTGCCGTAAGACATGCCGACTTCGACGTGGACAGCGCCCGAAAGGCGCGCCGACAGTTTTTCCTGGATGCCTGCAGCGATATCCATGGTGTGCAGCAGCAAAGGCGATCCTTGCTCAGACCAGATCTTGCGGTATGCTTTCGCGGAGTGCGCAGGACGAGTGCGCAGGATATAAGCGTGCAGGACCGGCCACCATAGCAACCGCGGCAATTCGACGACGCGCGGATCCGACAGGAACTCGGCAAGATAGCGACGGACACCGCTCGACGTTGGTGCGTCAGGCGTGCCGAGATTGACAAGCAGGACACCCAGGGATTCCGGGAGTCCATGTTCGTAATTGGGCGAAGAGTCGAATTGCGGCATATTGCGAGGCATACGCATGGCGTAAGTGCCTGACGAACATTACTAAATCGACCGGACCGCCGCCACTGTTATTCCGCTGCGGCGCGGGGGAGCAGCAATGATGTTGAAAAAGCCGGACCAGCCAGAAAAGGTAATCCCCCCGGACAGGTGGTCCCTGATTCGGGACGTCGCGGTGCTGCAGGTGAAACTGCTCGTCGACAGTCTGCGCGATATCATCCTGGTTCCTGTTTCATTAATCACCGGGCTCATCAGCCTGCTGCGTGCCGGAGATCCGTCGGGTGACGAGTTTTATCGTCTGCTGCGTGCCGGCCGCAGGAGCGAGCGCTGGATCAACCTGTTCGGCGCTGCCGATAACGTTCCCGCAGTCGCCAACGAGCGGCAACACTTCCCGGCTGAAGATATCGATGCGATCGTCAAACGGGTTGAATCCTTCGTTATCGACGAATACAGACAAGGGGGTGTCACGAGGCAGGCAAAAGAGCACCTCGATCAACTCCTCGATTCGGTCAAGCGCCGCCGGTGGAAGCGCGGCGGTGAGCCGCGGCAGCGTTAGTCGCAGCGGCGCGAACGAAAGTCGTCAGCAGGACCGGCGACGGCGATCTCACATGGAATCGTTCCTCAGCACGTCGCGCCCGCTGACGAGTTCTTCAATGCTCGGTGGCGGGTGATCAGGGCCCATGCGCCCGTCCTTAAGGCGCTGGATGTAATCCTTGTATGCGCGGATAGCCTGGTAGCCGAATATCCAGATTATCGGCAGGTTGGCGTAAATGATCACGCCAAGACCGATACCGGTCACGTTGTCGAGATCGGCGCTCGTCTTGATTTGTCCTAGGGTGGCGATGAAGGTCAGCGCACAGTACACCAGCCTTAATGGCATCGCGCTCTTGTTGCCCAACATGTAGATGGCACCCTGCTCACCGTAATAGCCCCAGGCGATGATCGTCGAAATGGCGAACAACCATGATGCGCCAGTGATGAGCCATTTGCCCAGACCGGGCGTGACGGAATCGAATGCTTTCGCTGTCAGGGTGGCGCCAACGTAATCCTTGTAAAAACCGCCGCCAACGATTTCCGGCCTGACGTTTCCCGGCAATGTCTTCCAGGACGCGACGAAGCCGGAGCTGGTCCGGGTCACGAGGCCGCCGATCCGGTGCATGTCTTGCCCGGTGACAGAATTTTTGCCGGCCCTGACGATCATCAACACTGCTTCCTGGTCCTGCCAGTCACCGGGGCCGAGTCGTGTGTCGGGGTAGCTCCAGCCCCCTTCCGTTTGCAGCGGCTGCGGGGTTTGTTCGAATGGTACGTCGGGCGCACGATTCCAGATACCGGTGGAAAGGATGATGAGTGCGGTAAACGTGCAGACGACAATCGTATCGATGAACGGCTCCATGCCACCGACGAGTCCTTCACGTACCGGCTCGTCGGTCTTCGCTGCAGCGTGGGCGATTGCCGAGGAGCCCTGACCGGCTTCGTTTGAGAAAATTGCGCGTTTCATGCCAAACAAGAACGCGGAGCTGACGGTGCCGCCAACAAAAGCGCCTGTCGCCTCTGTTGGCGAAAAAGCCGACGCTACGATCAGCCGCAACATCTCGGGAATCTGCCCGATATTCGCAAACAGCACGTAAAAACCTGCAATGACGTAAATCAATACCATGAGCGGGACAAGCGTGCCGGCAACCACGCCGATTCGCTTGATTCCACCAATCAGCACTGCACCGACGATCAGGGTGAGAATGGTGCCACTGACCCAGCCGGCGACGCCAAAGTATGAACTGGTGACATCGGCCACGTTCCAGGCCTGAAACATGTTGCCGCCGGTTCCCGAGGACATCATTACGCAGAACGAAAACGTGACTGCAAGTACCGTACCGAACCAGCCAAGTTTCGGCTGTATCTTTCTCAGCGCCCGGTCGGCAACCCACATCGGCCCGCCGTAAGGATTCTCCGGGTCGTC
>Ga0114931_10012261_pt1 | contig 10050 bp, 7 predicted proteins | sample 2SBtaG_FD_89579 | JGI IMG/M metagenome (GOLD analysis project Ga0114931, IMG submission 89579) | Deep subsurface microbial communities from Kolumbo volcano to uncover new lineages of life (NeLLi) - 2SBTROV14_V59a metaG | ecosystem: Environmental > Aquatic > Marine > Volcanic | place: Kolumbo... | reverse complement strand
CTGACCAAGACCGTGCTGGAGTCCGAGCTCCTGGATGAGCGTGGGGATCACTATGTCCTGAAGGGATCACTCAACACGCTGGCAATTCCATCCACGCTGCAGGGCTCTTTGATGGCCCGCCTGGACCGGTTGTCAGCGATTAAGGGTGTTGCACAGGAAGCGGCGGCCATCGGCAGAGAGTTTTCTTTCGAGATGCTCAATACCATCTCATGGTTCGACCAGGAGGCGCTCGAATCTGCGCTCACACAACTTATCGATGCCGAGCTGGTGTATCGAACCGGCCGGGCGTCGGAACGGCACTATCTCTTCAAACATGCTCTGGTCCAGGACATCGCTTACGACAGCCTGTTAAAGAGCAGGCGGCGATCACTGCACGCACGAATTGCGCGGGCACTCGAAAACGAATCTCCACAGCCAGCGCCCGAGCTGCTCGCCCACCACTTCACACAAGCAGGCCTTGCGCAGAGCGCAATCACGTATTGGATACACGCGGGGCATCGTGCGATAGACCGTTCTGCGGATCGGGAAGCCGTTGCACATCTTCGCGAGGGCCTGCGTGTGCTGGGGACACTGCCAGCGTCAGCCGAAAACGACAAGCAGGAACTCGAGCTTCAGGTGCCGTTATTCCGAGCCTTGACGACAACCGAGGGCTGGGGTTCTCTGGATGCCACCACCTGTCATGAACGGATCAGTGAACTTTGCAAACGTACAGGTGAAACGGGGGAGCATCAGATTGCGGTTCTAATCGGAGGGCGCATCAGACACTGGGTCAATGCCGAGTATCGGGCGGGCATTGATGTCGCCAACCAGATTGTAAATTTGGCGATGGAACGTGCCGACCCCGAACTGAGCGTATTTGCCCGGTTGATTGCAGGATGGCCGCAGTTGGCCCTGGGTGACTACTCGACCATACGATCCAGTGTTGGCGACTTGCTCAACATCTATGAAAAACTGGCACAGAGAAAATACGTATCACACTACGGCCTCGATTTGCACGTTGTGGCATTGGCGATGCGCGCTTACCAGGAAACGCTTTGCGGGTTGCTTGATCAGGCGGCCGATTCCAGCGCGGAATCGGTAGCCCTGGCTCGGCAACTCAATCATGCCGGCAGCCTGGTCTGGGCGCTGAACTGGGGAGGGGCGCAACTGGCGGCAATGCGCGGCGATTTTCGCACCGCCTGGGAGTTTGCGGAAGAAGTCATCACGCTCCCGGAGAAACAGCGCTCGCCGCTGGATCTGAGCTGGGGCCGAATCATCGGGGGCTGGGCGCTTGCCAAACGCGCAGAGCGGGAAGCAGGCATCGCACTTTTGCGCAAAGGCTTGGGCCACCTTGAAAATCACGGCATCAAAATGTTCAGATCCGTGCATCTGGCCCTGCTCGCAGAATCGCTATTGGGCGGTGGCAACACAACAGACGCGCTTAGGGTGCTGCGCGAGGCACAGATGCATGCCGAGCGGTGCGAGGAGCATGTGTGGGAACCTGAACTGCACAGAATTCACGGGTTGGTGCTGCTCATGGATGAACCCGGCGCAGGTGAACGAGCAGCCGCTTGTTTCCAGCAAGCCATTGATCTCGCAAGGTTACAGGGGGCAAAGTCGCTCGAACTCCGTGCAGCCACCAGCCTTGCACGTCTATGCAAAGATCAGAACAAACGTGATGAAGCCCGCAAACTACTGGCTCCAGTATACGAATGGTTCAGTGAAGGGTTTGGTAGCGCGGATTTGAAACTGGCGAAAGAATTGCTTGGGGAACTCAGCTGAGCCAAGGGCATTCAGAGTGCCTTGGTGCGGGTAGCCGCCCTGCCAAACTGGGTCCCAGTCTAGCCCAGGAGCTTGCGCACGAAGCCGAATACGCCACCCCGGGACCTGGCCTGTTCCGCCTTCGTTTTTTCCACCAGATACTTTCCGCGAACCAATATGTCGAGGCGCTCGGCTTGCGGCGAACCGACCATCTCTTCGACTTTACGAACCAGATACTCGATGGGCAGACCTTTTTCGTCCATGAGTTCCCTTGCAAATCCACGCACAACATCGTTATCACGATTTGAACGCAACGCCGAGCATAGATCCTGCAATAATGAATTCGTCCATTCGGTTTTTGGGATGGTGGTATCACGTTGGTTGCTGGACATAAAGATTCTCATGCCGTTGTCTGAATCGGTGGCCGCGCTACGTCCCGGCTGCGCCTGTATACAATCTCCGGAACGCCTTGAGGTTAGCCCGGACACTGCCTGTTCATCCTGGCAGCTCCAAGGCCTGCCTGGAACCAATGCGCCTGGGATTCTCGTCGCTGTGACTCTGGTAGAAGCAAGGCCAGGAACGTGCATTTAACTTGAAAGCATACCGGCACGACAGAATGCCAACCCGTTGCGTTTCTATTTGTGATGGTCTTCACAAGATTCACATTCTCCCGGCCTCTGCGGCGCTGATGTGTGTCATGGCCACAAACGCCGGCGGCACATGTACTGTCAAAAAAACCGTCTTGAGCCAGGCAGGCACGAGATTGTGCACCCGGAATTGCAGGCGGCTGCGGCCGCCTGTTGCCTTGACCGGATCACAGCGGTCTAAACCGGTGGTCTCAATGGTCCCGGACTGGTCACGATGCAGAACATACCGTATGCCGGTTCAGCGGGCCTTGAACCATTGAACATAACAAACTCTTGTCTCTTTGATGTATCTGATATAGCATCATTTGATGCGTAAAATAGTGCCTTATAATGAGGGGATTGTTCATGAGAACCACACTGAATATCGATGACAAATTATTGGCCGAGGCCCAGCGAGTGACCGGTCTGAAAGAAAAAGTCGCGTTGGTGCGAGAGGGTTTACGTGCGCTGGTCGAACGCGAGAGTGCCCGGCGCCTGGCGAAATTGGGGGGTAGTCAGCCACAGTTGAAACCCGTATCCCGCCGCCAGTCCGATCCGGCATGATCCTGGTCGATACCTCAGTCTGGATCGATCATCTGCGTACCGGTGATGAACGCCTGAGCGACCTGCTCAACCACGGCCAGGTGGTAATACATCCCTTTGTGATTGGTGAGTTGGCCTGCGGAAATCTGCGCAAGCGAGATGAGGTGCTCCGGCTACTCAACAATCTGCCCCAGGCAACGGTCGCCTCTCAGGATGAAGTGCTGCACTTGATTGGGCGCAAGAAACTGATGGGACTGGGAATTGGTTTCATCGATGCCCACCTGCTGGCTTCTGCTGCCTTGACAGATACGGCCGCAATCTGGACACGCGACAAGCGATTGCAGAAGACTGCCCGAAAGTTGAACAGGGCTTTCGATTGATGCCTATGGCACCTTCTGACTACAGCGAAGATACACTGGCCAGCAAACCTCTGCCGAGTGGCTGGAAAGCGCGCCTGGCTGGGATTCGGTGTACGCCTGAAACTACGAGAACTTCAGGCCGGACGGGATGCCTGGGCGGCATCTGCGGGAGAAACTGCTTGAGTTGAATCCGGATCTGCCCGTGGAGGTCTATGCGGAAGCCGTGCGGCAGATCGTGGCGAACCTGGTGTCCCAAACCCTGCTGGCGGCCAACCAGGATATATATGACCCGTGTCGAGACGACCGATTGCTCAGGAGCGACTGCACTTCAGCGTTCACACTGCGCCAGCAACCTGCATGAACATTTTGGCGCCGAGGCGCAACAAGTCCAGCTACTGCACGGCTCCACGCTGTATAAGCAGCGCAACGATATTCTCTTTCCCAAAGATTCGCGCTAATTGTAACGGCGAATAACCCTCGCGCGTTTTCACATCGATATCAGCTCCTGCAGCTAGCAGCATTTCAATGATGGCGGCGTTGCCCCCGAATACGGCGCGATGCAGAGGCGTGTTCCCGGCATTATCCAATGCCATGACATCCGCGCCATGTGCAATGAGCAACTCAACGATATCCTGGTAACCTTCAGCGGCCGCTTGATGCAGCGCTGAGGAAAATCCTGGCGCCGAGTCAATACGGGCGCCGTGGCGCAGGAGGATTTCCAGCATATCAATATGGCCGCTTGCAGCGGCTCTTTGCAATGCTGTGGTTCCTCCACCGGGCGATGCGTTTACATCCGCTCCCGCACGAATTAAATATTCGGCCATCATTGTGTGACCGGCAAGTGCCGCGGCGTGTAACGCGGTCCCGGTAAGATCCGCGCCGTTGATGTTGGCCCCGTGCGTCACCAGAAACACTGCCATTGCGATTTGATCGTGTTGGGCCGCTATCATCAAAGGCAGGCCCAGAACCGGATCGGCCTGGTCAAGATTCGCACCACGCAAAATCTCCGATCGAACGCGTTCCAGGTCGTCAGCCACGATGGCCTCGGACAACGAGCCTGCCAGTGCGGGTGATCCCGCAACGACCAGCATTGCCAGAGAAATTGCGTGTAGAGATTTTGTTCTCATCTTGACCTCACTCTCTGCGCTAACGCCATCTACATTACTATAGTGTCCATACCTCAACAACGAACCCGGCAGCAGCCAGTCTGTTACTCCAGTAATTCCAGCAATTTCGTGCGCTCAGGACGATTGCCATTCGTGCAGTGTGGCTTTTTGAAGCTGACCACGAATTGCACCGATGTTAGAATGTCAGACCTGACACTCACACTAGTTTTATGTTGGAATGTCAGACCTGACCCTCATCCTGTTTCCTCACCCTGTTTAATGACGCTGCACACGCCCCGGCCTCTGGATCCGAACCCGGCATCGGGTTAGATTCCTGTTCATGCCGGGCCGGTAGCGGCCCGCCGTATCCCGCACCTGGACCCAAAAGGAAGCCTCACCATGAAAAACAATACTTACCTCAGTGCCATCGCCGGCGCCCTCCTCGCCAGCACCGGCGCCACCGCAGCCGCCGCGGAGATCAAGGTCGGCTCGGTGGCCGGTGTCACCGGCCCGATTGCTGAACTGGTCGGCCCCATCATCACGGCACGCAATCTGGCCGCCAAACAAATCAACGCGCAGGGCGGCCTGCTCAAGGGCGATACCCTGAAACTGGTGCTGGCCGATTCCCAGTGCGATCCGAAGGCCGGCGTCGATGCCGGCGGCAAGGTAGTCAATGTTGAACAGGTGGTCGCCATTGTCGGCGCCAGTTGCTCCGGGGCCACCAACGGCATGGTGCAGTCGGTGACCATTCCCGCCGGCGTGGTGAGCATTTCGGATTCCGCAACCGCGCCCTCTATTACCGATCTCAAGGATCACGATCTGGTATTCCGGGTCGCGGCCTCGGACGCCTATCAAGGCTTCGCCCTGGCGAAACTGGCCATTAACTCGGGGTATAAAAAACTGGCCATGACCTACGCCAATGACGATTACAATGCCGGCATCGCCAAGGTCTTTGCGAAGTCTTTCAAAAAATTGGGAGGTACCATCACCGCCAGCCAGATGCATGAACCGAAGAAAGCCTCCTACCGTTCGGAACTTTCAACCCTGTCCGGTAAAGGCGCCGAGGGGCTGGCACTGTTTGCCTATTACGGCGGCAGCGGTATCACCATCATTCGCAACAGCCTGGAAAACGGCCTGTTCAGTAAATTTCTGGCGGCGGACGGCATGTTTGACAAATCCGTGATCGAACAGATCGGTGCGAATATGCTCACAGGCAATATCCAGGTCACCCAGGCCGCCTCGGACTATTCGGATGCTTCGTACAAAGCCTTTGAAAAAGCCTTCAAAGCCACTGGCGGCAATCCTCAGGCGCCCTATGCCGCTCACGGTTATGACGCCACGTTCCTGATTGCCCTGGCCATTGAAAAGGCCGGTTCGGCGGATCGCGGTAAAATTTCGGCGGCCCTGCGGGCCGTGGCCTCGCCTCCCGGCATAATCATCCGACCCGGGGAATGGGCCAAGGCCAAGGCCGCCATCGACGCCGGCAAAGACGTCAACTACGAAGGCGCGGTGGGTGCCAATGATTTCGACAAAAACGGTGATATCGTTGGCGTTTTTTCCGTCAACACCGTGGGCAACGATGGCAACTGGACCGGTAAACTGATCAAATAGCCGGTACTTGATCATGCACTGCAACATGCACTGCTGATCCGCCACGCTATACTGTCTCGGAAGCAATGGCTGACGGGACTGACCCATGATCGGACCACACTTCGGATACTGGTGGCGGGAAGGCCCCTGGCACGTTCGCCTGCGCCTGGGTCTGATTCTCGTGCCCCTGCTGTCGGTACTGGCTCTGGTGCTGCTCAATCCCAGGGAAAGAATCCGCGGGCCTCAGCTTTTTGCCGCCATCGAGCAAGGCAATTCCAGCGAGCTGAATGCGCTGATAGAGCGCGGTGCCCGCCTGAATGTGCGTGACAACCAGGGCCACAGCTTGTTGCACTGGGCCATCGCTCTGGGGCACCCGGAGTATGTGCCTGCGCTGATCCGCGGTGGCGTAAATGTCAACGCCACTGATCGGGACGGCCTTACGGCCCTGCACCGGGCCGCGAATCGCGGCGATATGGCCAGCACCCGGGCACTGTTGGAACAGGGTGCCCACCCGGACGCCCGCAGCGATAGTTATTCAACGCCCCTGAAATGGGCGGTGAATGCCGGTAGTCTGGCAGTAGCGCGCCTGCTGCTGGACCATGGCGCGGCGGTCAATATCGCGGATCCCGGTGGGCATACCCCGCTGCACACCGCGATCTCCACCAAGCAACTCGACCTGGCCAACCTGTTGCTGTCCCGGGGCGCGGACATCGAGACCCTGGACCTTCGCGGCCGCAGCCTGCTGCACCAGGCAGTCCTGGACGGCAGGCCGGACATTGCCGAATATCTCCTTCGCCATGGCGCCAATCCGGATGCCCGGGACAGCAAAGGCAACAGCGCCCTGCACCTGGCGGCCTGGCTGGGCGACGAAACCCTGGTGGCACTGCTGGTCAGACACGGTGCCAATGTCAATCTGCGCACCCCGTTGTTTCAGGTGACGGCTCTGCACCTGGCGGCCCGGCATGGCTCCAGGACCATGCTGCGCCTGCTGCTGGCCCACCACGCCGATATCTCCGCCTACAGCAAACTCTACGGAACACCGCTGCATTGGGCCGCGGAGAGCGGGCGCCGCGATAACGCCGCTTTGCTGCTGCAGGCCGGTGCCGATGCCCACCGTCTCGATGAATTCCGGCGCACACCGGTCGAACGCGCCCTGGAGGGAGGCAACACCGGTCTCGCCCTGATGCTGGTCAATGCACACGACGGTATTACAACCCATGAAACTGCGCCGCCCCTGATTCCGGGTGCCATTGGCGGTGCCTGCCGGTTGCCGGGCCGCATGCACCCGGTCAGCCGCATGGTGCTCGGCTATTACCTGAACAACGATCTCGCGGCTCCTGAATTTCGCCGCCTGTTCTCACTGCCGGATTCGGATCTGGTGAACCTGGGGGCCTGCCTGGTCGCGAAGTACGAACCGGCCGGTTCGACAGCGATGCGCGGGCAGAACTGAGCACCACGGATTCATCGATGCCTGACCGGGTCTCGGACTGGCTACGGCAACTTGGCCTCGATTGTTATGCTGCCAGCTTTGCCGGCAACGATATCGAAGTTCACATGCTGGGCGAGCTGACCGATGCCGATCTCAAGGAACTCGGCATCGCTTCCCTGGGTCACCGCAAAAAAATTCTCAACGCCAGCGCCCAGCTTGCTAATCGAAAAGAGCTGGGTGCTGAAGGCGGCGGCAGTCACGCCGCCTGGGAACGCCTGCCGGGCGAGCGCAAACCCGTCACTCTGCTGTTCGCGGATATCACCGGCTCTACTGCCCTGACGGAAAAACTCGACGCCGAGGAAACCCACGATTTGCTGTATGGCGCCACTGAACGCATGTGCGTGGCGGTGGAAAATTACCGGGGCACGGTTTGCCGCTTTATGGGCGACGGAGTGATGGCCATGTTCGGCGCCCCCACCGCCAGCGAGCACCATGCCGTTGCTGCCTGCGAAGCGGCGCTGATGATGCAGGACTCGGTCATGGGCTACGCGCGGCAACTCGAAGCGGCCGGTGGCGCCAGCCTGCGGATCCGGGTGGGGCTGCATTCCGGGGAAGTGGTTGTATCAAGTGTCGGGGAAGGTGAGCGGCTGGAATATGACGCCTCCGGGCCGGCGGTGCCGATTGCGGCGCGTATGGAACAGATAGCCGAACCGGGGAAAATTTATATCACTGCTGCCACCCGCGGCCTGGCCGCGGAGCGTATCACCGTCGAAACCCTGTGCCCGGTGCGGGTGAAGGGGATCTCGCAACCCCTGCCGGTGTTCAGCTTGAGTGGCGTACGTTCCATCGAAGAGGCTGCGGAAACCGCCAGGGACTCCTCCGTGCTGGTCGGGCGTCAGGCAGAACTCGCACAGTTCAATGCGCTGTTGCAAAACTGCCTGGATAGTGGCCAGGGTCAATTGCTGTATATCCGTGGTGAACCGGGCATCGGCAAAACCCGCCTGGCCGCGGAATTTGCCCGCATCGCAGCCCGCCAGGGCCTGGCCGGCCACCGTTGTCAGGCACTGGCCTTCGGTGCCGGCAAGGGCCAGGACCCGATACGCGCCCTGGTGCGCAGTCTGCTTGCCATCACCCCCGGCAGCGGCAAGGACCAACGGCGTGAGGCTGCTGCCGGGGCCATCAGCGAAGGCCTGCTGGATGCCGGGCAGCAGGTGTATCTGAATGATCTGCTGGATCTTGCGCAACCGATCGAACTGCGATCCCTGTATGACGCGATGGATAATGACACCCGCAACCAGGGCAAGCAGCTTCTGATCAGGAGATTGATCCGGCGCAGCGCCCGCCGCCAAGCACTGCTGTTGACCCTGGAAGATGTCCACAACGCCGAACCCATTGTCCTGGACTATCTGGGGCACCTGGTTAGGGCCGTCGCGGCATGCCCCGCGGTGCTGGTCATGACCTCCAGGCTGGATGGCGATCCCCTGGATCGCGGCTGGCGGGGCAGTCTCCAGGGGGTGAGTCTGACCACTATCGATCTGAGCCCCCTGCGCCGGGAGGAGGCCATCCAGCTCATCGGCGAATTCATGGAGTCGGGCAATCCCCTCGCCGAAGGCTGCCTGGAACGGGCGGCCGGCAACCCATTGTTCCTCGAGCAACTGGTGCATAACAGCCAGGAAGGTCTGGTGGATTCCCTGCCCGATTCCATTCAGTCCCTGGTGCTGGCGCGCCTGGATCGGCTCGCCGACCGGGACAAGCAGGCCTTGCAGGCAGCCGCTGTCATTGGCCTGCAGTTTTCCCTGACCGGCCTGAGACAGGTGTTGAAACGCCCCGATTACGATTGCGCGCAACTGGTCGAACACAATCTCATTCGCGTGGAAGGTTCCGCTTACGCTTTCAGTCATGCCCTCATTCAGGAAGGAGTCTACGGATCCCTGTTAAAGCGCCACCGGCGTTCCCTGCACGGCCACGCCGCCGAATTTTTCAAGGACCAGGACCTGGGTCTGCACGCTGAACATCTGGCACTCGCCAGGGATCGGAATGCGGCCCGGGCTTTTCTGCATGCGGCCCGCGAACAGGCCGCTCACTATCGTTTTCAACGAGCGCTGGATCTGGCCGAACGTGGCCTCGCCCTGGCCGGTGATGCCAATGAGCGTCATGCATTGATGTGCCTCAAGGGCACTTTGACCCATGACATGGGCGATACCCAGACTTCGATCAACACCTATGAACAGGCTCTCGAGGCGGCCACCGATGACATTCAACGCTGCGACGCCTGGCTGGGAATCGCCGCCGGAATGCGGGTCATCGGTGACTACGCGGAAGGTTTGAAATTGCTGGACAAGGCCCAGAGCCCCGCGGTGGAACACCGTTTGATTCCGCAACTGAGCCGGCTGCACCATCTGCGCGGCAACCTGTATTTCATGCTGGTCAACCCGGACTGCGCGGCGGAACACGAAACCGCCCTTGGCTATGCACGCCAGGGGGGGCTGATCGAGGATCAGGCGCGGGCACTCGGTGGGCTGGGCGATGCCATATACGCCCAGGGCCGGATCCTCAGCTCCCATGACAAATTCGAACAGTGCCTGCAACTGTGCAGGGAAAATGGATTTGGCCGCATTGAAGCGGCCTATCGGATCATGCGGATGATTATACGCATG
>Ga0114931_10012260_pt1 | contig 10051 bp, 6 predicted proteins | sample 2SBtaG_FD_89579 | JGI IMG/M metagenome (GOLD analysis project Ga0114931, IMG submission 89579) | Deep subsurface microbial communities from Kolumbo volcano to uncover new lineages of life (NeLLi) - 2SBTROV14_V59a metaG | ecosystem: Environmental > Aquatic > Marine > Volcanic | place: Kolumbo... | reverse complement strand
TTTTTTGTTGAGGGCAAGGCGAAAAAACGCCGCTGTAGCAATCTACAGCAAGTTTTTTCAACGCAGCCATCGGCAAAAAAGAGTCTGCTGAGGTGCTTAAAATTCATGTGCGGAGAGTATATATACTTCGCACGGCCACGGTTGCGGTTTTCTAGCGTTTGCTTTTGGCCAATAGCGGCGTTGCTGAAACAGTTACATAGATTGACTATGCGCCTGTTTCAGCGCCTTGCTCTCGGCCAAAATCAAGTGGTTATAAAATCCGCAACCGTAACCGCGCGAAGTATATATTTTCTGGCAAAGAGGAATTAAACGGAAAAGCTTTCGCCGCAGCCACAGGTGCCGGTAACATTGGGGTTGTTGAAGCGGAACGCCTCGTTGATACCCTCCCTGCGGTAATCCAGTTCGATGCCGTCCAGGAATTGCAAATCCTTTTCTCTGACCACGACTTTCACGCCATGCTGTTCGAACACGGTATCGCCCTCTCCCAGTTCATCGGCATAGTCCAGGGTATAGGCATATCCCGAACAGCCCGACTTTTTCACCCCCAGCTTCAAGCCCAGGCCCTGACCTCTCTTTTGCAGCTGCCTGGCAATCTGCCTGGCGGCATTTTCGGTAACTGTTACTGACATATTTTCACTCACTTGGTAATTCAAAAACTATTACAACTCAATTCTTATATCATACTATCAAAACACCAGCGATCTGCATCCTGTTTATACAGGACCGTATATACTGTCTCCAGGGAAGCTGGCCACCCCGGGCCGGAAATCCCTGGCAACTCCAGCAGCATCATTGCTCTGCAGATCGACGTACCGACGCCATGGCCATCTGCCTGGGCAAGCCATTTTCCCGCAGCAGCTCCGCCGCTCTCCTGTCCGCCCCGGAAGGCAGTGCCGTATCCGCCCGGTTGATCCAGGTGTTTATATCATTCCAGACCACTTCCGCCTGACAGTCGCGCAGCAGCATATGATAGCCGTTCTGGTAAAAGGCGACAGTTTTACTGGCGTCGCCGGTTTGCAAAAAGCTCTGTAAAAACCGGAAGGTTGCCTGCCGCGGGATAATCTCGTCTTTTTCACCCGCCAGCAGCAGACTTTTTGTCGTTATCTGTGCGGCATCGGCAGCTGCGGCATCCATCAGATTGGTCAAACCGTAAATGGTTTCCACCCGGGTTTCCTTGATCACCAGTGGATCCCGGCTGAATGCCCTGAGCATTTCGATATTGTCCGATGCCATCACCTGGACGCTTTCTCCGGTCAAAGTCAGCCACGGCATGGAATGCGCCATGGACCAGAGTACAAAACGCTGGTACCAGGGCATGGTCGACCTTGCCCAGACCGCCGGCGCCACCAATATCACACCATCCACCAGTGCATCATAGCCTTCGCTCATGGCCACGATGGTCACCGCGGCGCCCATGCTGACCCCCAGCACGTAGACCGGCAATGCCGGATGTTTTGCCTTGACCAATTGTACGAACAGCCGCAGGTCATCGGCATAGGCATCCACCCCGGCCCACAGTCCCCGTGCGGGAGCGCCGCCAAAGCCGCGCTGGTCATAGGCGTAGCTGGCGATACCCCGTTGCCGCAGCCAGCTGCCAGGCAGCTGGAAGAAATTGCTGTAGTCATTGAAGCCGTGCAGCGCAATCACCACTGCCCTTGTCTCTCCCGACTCCGGCAGCCAGGCCCGGTAGGGCAGACTGACGTCATCGGCAGTGATGTAACGGTCCTGTTCCAGCCGTCCTGGATAAATCCGCTCTCCCGCGGGATAAACCCTGGGCATGCAGCCCCAAAGCTGAATCGCCAGGAGCATCGCGATAGCGGTTTGCAGAAATGGTTTAAGCATGATTGTTTGACACTATTTCCTGAATTGCACTTGGTACTACTTTGTCACATTTGATAAAAACATCTTGGCAGGGTACACATCACGTACCATGGCAAACCTGAAACCGAAAAAATCATGCCGTCTGGTACGCGATGCGTACCCTACATTAAATAATCTGACTAAGTCTGAAGCACTGCCTGCGGAGCGCTCATGAAACACCGGCATCGCCGGGAGGAAGCACGGCATCTGCACGCAGTTTTTCCGCCAGCCCCCCGTAGCGTTCCACGCTGGTATTTACCGTCCAGGCAAAAACCTCGGCATTTGCAACTACCGTCACCATTTTTCTGGCCCGGGTTATTGCGGTATAGAGCAATTCCTTGGTAAGCACCGGATTCATTTTTTCGGCAGCATGATCAGTACCCGGTCGAATTCAGAGCCCTGACTCTTGTGAATGGTCATGGCAAACACTGTTTCACAATGGGGCAGGCGCGCCGGCAGATATTTTTTCACGCTGCCATCCGGTCGCTGAAAAAAAACCATCAATTTGCCGTCCTGCTCTCGATCGGGCAGGCAAATACCTATGTCACCATTATACAGATGCATATTGGCATCATTCTGGGTGATCATCACCGGCCTGCCGCTGTACCACTGCTCGTCGGCATCGATCAGGCGCTGCTCCACCAGCCGCTGCTGTACCTGCAGATTGACTGACTGCACACTGTTTTTCCCCCGCCGCGTGGCGCACAATACCTGAAAAGCACTAAAGCTGCGATATATCGCGGCATAATCACAGCCCTGGCGGATCCTTTCCAGATAATCTGTCTGCTGTAAGACAATTTCTTCGACGATTTTCTCCGTCAGCAGGGTGATATTTTTCCCGCCCCGCAACAGCAGCCGCCAGGCCTGTTCCGGCTGCTGCCGATTGACACTGTCCGCCAGGTTCTTAATGGCCGCCTCGAAGCGGTAGGATTTTTTCAGCTCCAATGTATGCGCCGGCAGCGCAACGGTCAAATCGGCCAGCACCGCTCCCGATTCCACCGATGCCAGCTGGTCCTTGTCACCCAGCAGAATCAGGCGGGCACCCTTTTTCAGTGCATCGACCAGCTTGCTCATCAGGGCCAGATCCACCATGGACGCCTCGTCGATGACCACCAGATCATGGGGCAATGGCGTTTCCGCGCAATGCCGGAAGAAAGGCGATGGCGGCCTGGCGCCCAACAGCCGGTGTATGGTGGTGACGCTTTCCGGAATGTGCTGCTGTACCGACGCAGTGCATGGCAGACTTGCCTTGCTGTGACCGATGGCCTCCTGCAGGCGCATGGCCGCCTTGCCTGTGGGCGCCGCCAGGGCGATATGCAATGGCTGCGGGGAAAATTCCTGCAGCAGGGCGAGAATCTTCACCACCGTGGAAGTCTTGCCCGTTCCGGGGCCGCCGGTAATGACGCTCAGTCCCTGCCGCAAAGCGCAGAGCGCCGCTTCCCGCTGTCAGTCCGTTGCCTCCTCCACGGAAGGGAAGTAACGGTCCAGATCCGCCGCAGCGACCACAACTGCCGAGCGGCATGCCGCCATGGCCCGCAGCTGCCTGGCCAGCCGGGTTTCATAATACCAGTAGCGCTGCAGATAGAGCCTGTCATTTTCCAGGACCAGCGGCATGGTCCGCCCTTCACATCCGTCATCCGCCATTCCCGAAGAACGCACGATGTCCTGGTCCTGTGCACCGAGACGGATGCAGCTGTGACCATTGTGCTGTGCGCAACACAACTCCCGGACCACTGCCATGAAGCGTTGCCGCGGGGCTGCCTGCAGCCCGCTGCGCGCGCCGAGAAAACCGGCAAAGGCCTGATCAAGGCGGCTGTAGTGTTGTTCCCGGGAATCCTGCTTTACTGCACTCATTGTATTTTGCCTTCCTGTCTGCCGGCACGGGAGAGCAATTCGCCCAGCCGCTCCAGCCTGTCCAGATCGGGTAAATCCTGGTAGACGCCACGCATCGGCTGCTCCGCCCGCATCCCTCGGACAAACAAATAACGAACCCCGCCAAAATGCTCCGCATAGTGGTAATCCGGCAGGCGCTCCTGCAGGTAACGATGCAGGACCAGTGCATAGAGCCAGTACTGCAGGCCATAGTTATGCTCACGCATGGCCTGCAACTGTGTTTCCGCAGAATAATCGGACAAACTGTTGGTCTTGTAATCCATCACATACCAGCGCCCCCGGTAGCGGCACACCAGATCGATGAATCCGGTGAGATAGCCATGCATGTGTTTATGGCTCAATGCCTGATAAGCCTCGCTTGCCTGCAAAATATCGTTGATCCGGCCGACATCGATTTCCTGCAGGGCCAGATAGAAGGGCATTTCCTTCAGGCAGTATTGCGGCTCGATGTTGGCCAGGTAAAACCCCGTGTCCTCCGCTGCAAGCGGCGTTGTCACAGTACGCTGCAGCAGACTGTCCAGCAGTTCCGGAATATCGATGCTCAGGCCATAGCGGCGGCAGGCCAGATCCCGCTGTTGGGTGATGTCCTTACCCCGCGCCAGATCCTGGAAAGCAACCGTCTCCAGCAAGGCATGCACCACGTTGCCCGTGTGTGCCCCCATGGGCAGTGCCTCCCCGGCCTCATCAGATACCGGCAGCTGTGGTTCCCGGGCCTTGTCCCGGGGCAGTTCCGGAGCATCGTCGACACTCAGCGCCGACAGGGCGCTGTAGCTGCTCATCTGCCAGCTGCTGAACAGCTTCCGGCTGCGCGTCAGCAGCGTCAGCGTCTGTGCTTCAGGCAACGCCTGACGATAGCGTCTGTCACAAGCATCCGTATCCACGGCAATGACCCGGTAGGTAAAGCATTCGCCGGCACGCTCGGCCAGTCCCTGCAGGACTGCCTGCTGCCCGGCAAAATCCAGCCCCGGCTGACCTTGCTTCCCGTCCCTGGCAAACAGCAGATAGGCCATTGCCGAAGCGTTGGCCCTGTCCCTGGTACGGACATCGGCCCAGGGCAGATAACAGCGGTATTTCGCCCGGGTCACGGCCACATAGAACACCCGCAGGTCTTCGGCCAGCTCTTCCTGCAGCGCCACCTCGCGACGCCGGGAAAACTCCTCAGAGCCAAGGTCGACAACCATGCGTCCCTGTTCGTGACAGCTCAGCAGATTTTTCTCCTGCTGCAAACGATTGCTGCGCGCCCACAGAGAAGGGCAGAAAACCACCGGAAATTCCAGCCCCTTGGAGCGATGCAGGGTGACGATCCTGACGGCGGCGGCGTCGCTTTCCAGCCGCAATTGCTGATCATCGCCGACGGTATGTTGCTGGTCGATGGCCCTCGCCAGCCACTGCAGGGTTTTCTCTATGGTCAGATAGGCATCGCTGGCGGCCTGCTGCAGCAGTTCCAGCAGGTGGTTCAGATTGGTCAGCTGCCGTTCCGCAGTCTGTGTCCTGGCCAGATGCAGCAGTATTCCCTCCCGGTCCAACAGCTGCCGCATCATGGTCAACAGTCCCTTCTCCTGCCATAGCTGATGATAGTCCTGGAAACGCGACAGCCAGGCATCCTGCAATGCTTCATCGTTGCCGATGCGGTAGATTTGCTGGCCATCCAGAGCGAACCAGCTCAGGGTCAATGCCTGTTTCAACAGCGCGGCATCGCCCGGGTGTGCCAGCGCCTGCAGCAGCAGCCAAAGATTCTCCGCCTCCGGCGTGGCAAAAACCGACTCCACACTGTTCAACACCGCCGGTATGCCCACTTCCCGCAACGCCTCCTGAAACTCCGGGGCCTGCCCGTTGGAGCGCACCAGAATGGCAATATCCCGGGGCTGCAGCAGAGTGACCGCCTTGTCACTGCGAATGGCAACGCCAAGGTCCGCATCGAGCAGATCCAGTATCTCCTCCACTACTGCCCGGAGAACTGCCTCGCGGGCCTTGCCGGCGGTCCAGTAGCCGCTGTTATTGTCATTTTCCTGCAGCTGCCAGAGCGCCATCGGTGGCAGCGGCGCGCCCTGACGGACCAGCGCCCCCTGTGCGGCGCTCAATGCCGGTTGGACATCGTTGAAATGCAGCATCTCGAACCAGAAGGGCCGCTGATGGCCGCTGAACAGGACATTGACCGCCTCCACCAGGTATGGATGCGAACGCCAGTTGTGTGACAGCGTATAGTGCTGATCCGCCTGCCGCTGCGCCTGGAAATAGGAAAAAATGTCCGCGCCGCGAAATTTGTAGATTGTCTGCTTGGGATCCCCGATCAGGAACAGGAAATGGCTGTCGCCGGCAAACAGTCGGGAAAAAATAGTCCATTGGCTGCAGTCGGTATCCTGAAATTCATCGATCAATGCCGCCCGGTAGCGATGCCGCAACTCTGAAATCAGCAATTCTCCCTGGCTGCTCAGCAGGGCATCGCGGAAGCGCTGAATCAGGTTATCGAAGGACAGCACATTCATGTTCTGCAGCTGCCTGTCCAGCCGCTGCCGCAGATAGTCCAGCAGTGCCCGGCGGAAATCCAGCGTGACGCGCCGGAAACAGTCCTGCAGGACGGCAAAAACTTCACCCGGTATTTCCAGGGAATCGATATATTCCTGCTTGCGCTGCTCTCCGGAAACGCCCTGTCTGGCACGGAACTGCTGTCCGTTGAGGCCGTCCAGCAGTCCCTCACGAGTGAACAGGGCAAGCGCCTCGGGCTCCTGCAGAATGCAGTTCCCCTCCTGTCCCAGCCATTCCAGCAGACTTTGCAGCCGCCCCGGAAAATTGCCCACAAAACCCGTCTTGAATTTCCCGGGATCGGCATCAATGGCCCGCTGCACGGCCTCGGCGCAGCTTTGGATAACCGCTGCGGCGGCCTGCATGGCCTCCTGTAAATTGTCCAGGCTGACATCCAGGCTGACAGCTTCCGGATACACAGGCGTGCCCTCTGCGACTGGAGCGATACTGGCCAACAACTGCCCAGGCGTCTGGTATAGCGCCGTCAACACCGCCGCCTGCCAGATGCTGCGAGGATAGACCTGCTGCCGCCAGAAATCCTCGGCCAGTTGCAAGCGCAGCGCATCGACATCGCCGAGCAGTTCGGCATCGAATACCTGCCCGCTTTCCAGGGCATGCTCCCTGAGCACCCGCTGACAGAAACCATGGATGGTGAAGATGCTGGCCCGGTCGATATCCAGCAGCGCCATCTGCAGCCTGCGCCGCGCCTCATCCCGCGCCACCGGCTGTGTCTCCAGCCAGTCCAGCAGGCTGGCATCGGCATCTGCCGTATCACCCTCCAGCGCCCGCTTCGCCTCCGCCAGCCGGGCCCGGATGCGCTGCTTCAGTTCATCGGTCGCGGCATTGGTGAAGGTGACGATCAACAGCTGCTCGATGCTCAATGCCTGTTCGACGATGAAGCGCAGCGCCAGCATCGCGATGGCATAGGTCTTGCCGGTACCGGCGCTGGCCTCGATCAGACTGACTCCGCTGCGCAATGGCGTGCTCGCAGCGATGAAATGTTCAATTGCCATGCACAGCCTCCCATGCCGGCAGCAGCAGCGTCCGGCACTGCTCCTCGAAGGCGGCGTCGAGTAATTCCCCGGGATCCTGCATGCCCCGATAGAGCAGGTTCAATTCCGCGTCATAACCGTTGCTGATAATCCCGGCCAGGCATTCCCTGGCGATCTGCAGGGGCGTTTTCCTGCTTTTGCCGCCAGCCACGACTTGTCGACAATAGGCCATCGCCGGTTCGATAACCAAAATGGATGGCCGCTTTTGCCCCTGGCTGTAGAGTTCCAGCATCGTCGGGAGCATTTCCGGCTGGCAGTGTTCCGGCGCAAACCGAAAATCCGCGTCTTTGCAGATAAGACTGGTCGGCTGGGTACGGATCAGATTGACAATCAGATGCTGCAGCCAGGCCTGCAGAAAATCCTGGCCCTTGAGATTGGCATAGCGGTAGAACAGGCTGCCATGCTGATGGAGATTGTGCAAATTCCCCAGCAGACGATATCGCCCGACCCGCAGATCGACGGCCAGGTCTGCACAGCGACCGCCCATCCCCTCGGCCAGGATCCGCTGCGCAAAAGCAACGATCAGGCGCTTTTGCCGTTCGTAGTGGATCCTTGCGCATGCCCCGGACAGCCAGCGCCCCTGGGCCTGCAGTTTTTCCAGGGAGACGGGCATGCCCTGCAATTCATCCTCCAGCCATTGCTGATCGATCAGGTAGGCATCCAGGCCCTCGACAGAAAAGGGCTCGCTTTCCTGCGCCTGCATCTCCCTGGCGCAAAGCTGCAGCGCCAGCTGCTGCCGCAGGAAGTATCTCTGTGGATGGCGATAGAAAGCGAACAATTCCTGCAGCTCGACAATTTCCTCATGGAGCGTTGCAATTTCACCCTGCCACCAGACTGACGCCGGTGACGGCGGCTGCAGCAGAGCTCTGGCAGTCTGAAAATCGCCTGCGCAATAGCCCGGCAGCCGGGCATCACCCTGAAAATAACGCGGACTGAAGGGCTGCATGGGATGCAGCGTCACCAGATCGGACAGTCCATAACTGTCGTGCAACACCTCCAGCAATTCACTGAGCACCACCGAGGGGGGCAGCGGCTGATTATGCTGCAGGGACTGGCCGACATAGGTAATCAGCAGCTGCCTGCGCGCGGCCAGCAGAATTTCCAGAAATTGGTAGCGATCATCGGCGCGCCGGGAGCGGTCTCCCTTTTGAAAATGCTGCTCCAGCAAATCGAAGCTTGGATGGCGGTCCAGTTTCGGAAAATCACCCTCGTTCATGCCCAGCAGGGCGATGACCTGAAAGGGGATGGAACGCATCGGCAGCATGGAGCAGAAAGTCAGCTGTCCACGTAAAAAGCCATGCACGGATTTGCGTTCCGCAACCTGTCCCTCGAGCCAGCTGATGATCACCTGCAGTTCCACGGCGTCGTGATGCAGCTCAGATAACTGCACGCCGAGTTCGGTCAACAGTTCATGTAGCTGCTGCAGTTCGCCGGTCTCTACCGCCGCCGCGGCAAACAGCCGCTGTGCATACTGGAAGAGCTGCTCACCCCAGGCCTGCAAGGTTTTTTCCCGGGCCAGCTCGGAACTGGCGCGGAACAACAGCTGCAAAAACTCGTACAGCCCTCCCAACACTTCGGAGGAAGCCCCTTCAATATGTATATAGGGCAAAACGCCATCGACAAAATCATTGTCGTCGACGACTGCATAGCCCATCAACAACCGCTCCAGCCCCGCCTGCCAGGTATTTTCCGTGGTTTCTGGAAGCCCCAGCTGTCCTTTGTGCTGCGCGGAACGCCCCCAGCGCACATTAATTTGCTGCAACCAATGGCGGAGCAGCTGCAAATCGCTTTCCGACATACCGAAACTGCCGTGCACCGCCGGCTGCGACAACAGGTCCAGCACCTCCTGCCAGCCGAAGCGCCCCTGGATCAAGCGCAAAAACCCGATGAATGCATCCAGCAGCGGATTGCTCAGGCGCAGGGAACGATCGGCAACGGCATGTTGTATATCATCGAATACCGCGTCGATATAGGCTGTATAGCGTTCGATATCCGGCGCCATCACGACAATATCGCGCAGCTGCAGGTCCGGGTTGTCTTCCAGGGTGTGCAGCAGCAGGTCTTTCAACACCTCCACTTCACGGCGCCGGGAATAACAGGCATGAATGGCGATAGAGCCATCATGGCTCAAATCCTGCGTAACTACCCGATTGTACAGAATATCGTTCTGCAGCTGCTGCAGATTGCTGTACGGCGGCCGTGTTTCGGTTTCCTCGAAACTGTCCAGTTCAAGTTCGAACTCCGCCTGTTCCAGCAGCAGTTCCTGAAATTCCCGGCCCTGTTGAGCCAGCGTAGCCAGCAGCGGATGCCCCGTGGGGAATGCCTCGGCCCCCTGCAGGACCTGCCTGCGCCTGCTTTGCAGGTCGGCCCAATAGTCCTGCACGGGATTCAGCAGATACAAATGCACCTGGCAGTGTCTTGACAGCCCCTGCAAAAAACCCAGCAGTAGCGGTGGCATGGAATTCATGCCAAAAACCGACAGCCGCTCCGGAAGACGGTCGCTCAGGCTGTTTTCCGGCGCCGCTGTCAGTGTGGCAATGGCATCCAGCCACAGAACCCCGCGATGCCGGCTGCCGCACTGTTCAGTCAACAGCCGCCAAAGGGCCATTTGCCAGGCTTCGGTTGCCGTTCTGAATCGGAGCTTGTTGTGTGACCAGTCATCCAGCAGGTCGATTCGCATGATCTGATATTGATCGAAGACTGCAGCCAGTTGCTGCGCCAGT
>Ga0114931_10012259_pt1 | contig 10052 bp, 14 predicted proteins | sample 2SBtaG_FD_89579 | JGI IMG/M metagenome (GOLD analysis project Ga0114931, IMG submission 89579) | Deep subsurface microbial communities from Kolumbo volcano to uncover new lineages of life (NeLLi) - 2SBTROV14_V59a metaG | ecosystem: Environmental > Aquatic > Marine > Volcanic | place: Kolumbo... | reverse complement strand
GGCGGGAGAAGCCTCACCACCTTGCCCAGCGTTAGAATAAAGAGGAATCCACGCTCGATGCACCCTTCCAGCATCCGTTTCCCCACCTCGTCCGACACGAGCTCAACGCCGAGAATAAGCCCCTTCCCCCTCACCTGTTTGATTAGCCCCCGGTGCTTGGCGGCAAGTCCCACGAGCCCGTCCATAAAGTAGCCGCCCATCTCCGTTACGTTGTCCAGTATCCCGTCGTCTATTACCGTTCTGATGAAGGCACAGGCAGTATGCATGGCGAGCGGGTTCCCCCCAAACGTAGAGCCGTGCGAGCCGGGAGTAAAATGAATCGCCACCTCATCCCTTGCGAGCATCGCCGCGGCGGGCACACCCCCTCCAAGCGCCTTAGCCAGTGTCATAACGTCCGGCTCGATACCCTCGTGCTCGTAGGCGAAGAGCCTCCCCGTCCTCCCCAACCCCACCTGTACCTCGTCGAGGACGAGCAGCGCCCCCCGCTCGTCGCAAAGCTCCCTTACCGCCTTCAAATAGCCCTCCGGAGGCAGTACAACGCCGTTCTCCCCCTGTATCGGCTCCAGTATTACGGCGCATACCTTCCCGTCTCTAAGCGCTCTCTCCATCGAGCCAGGTTTTCCATACGGCACGAATTTAAAACCCGGCACGAGGGGCTTGAACCCGCGGTGGAGGGCCTTCTTGCCCGTGGCGCTAAGCGCCCCGAGAGTCCTTCCGTGAAAGGACCCGGTGGTGGACACTATCTTATAGCGCCCCCCGTTCTCGAACCCCCATTTCCTCGCGAGCTTTATCGCCGCCTCATTGGCCTCGGTACCGGTGTTGCAGAAGAAGGCCTTGTCGGCAAAGGAGTTCTTCACCAGCATCTCCGCAAGCTCGACCTGAGGCTCCATGTAGAAGAGGTTTGAGGCGTGTATGACCCTCTTAGACTGCTCCCTTATGGCTTTTACAATCGCCGGGTGGCGGTGCCCTAAGCCCAGCACCGCGATGCCCGTGGTGAAGTCCAGGTACTTTCTGCCCTCCGTGTCCCATACCCAGCTACCCCTTCCCCTCTCGACCGCAATGGGATACCTGCCGTACGTGCTCATCACGTACCTTTCGAACTTCGATTTGAGCCGGGACGCTACGCTCATAGCAGTATCTCCGTGCCGATACCGGCATCGGTGAATATCTCGAGAATCAGCGCCCGCTCCACCCTGCCGTCGATTATGTGAGCCTTGTGAACGCCCTCGTGAAGGGCATCGACCGCGCAGGTGACCTTGGGAATCATACCGCTTAATATCACGCCCTTTTTGATAAGCCCCATCGCTTCCGCCTCGTTTATAGAGGATATGAGCCTTTTGTCCTCATCCAGTATGCCGGAGACGTCCGTAAGGAGAACCAACTTTTCCGCCCTGAGCGCGCCCGCAATCTTAGAAGCCGCGTGGTCGGCGTTTATGTTATAAGACCCCCCATCCTCATCAAAGCCTATGGGGGAGATGACGGGTATAAAATCCTCCTCTTCGAGCGTCCTTATCAGGGCGGGGTTGATTTCGTCCACCTCGCCCACCATGCCGAGGTCGGCTCCCTCAGGTACATCGGCCGCCCCCTTAGCCAACCTGCCCACGTCTATCTTCTTTGCCTTAATTATCTTGCCGTCCTGCCCTGAGACCCCCACGGCAACGCCCCCATGCGTGTTGACCGCAGTAACTATCTGCTTATTGACCTTGCCGACGAGAACCATCTGGGCAATCTCCATCGTCTCTGGGTCAGTGACCCTGAGACCCGCGATGAACTCGGACTCCATGCCGAGGCGCGCGAGGTGGTCTCCTATCTGCGTCCCCCCGCCATGGACCACGACGGGGTAGATTCCCACGTAGCGCATGAGCACTATGTCGCGGGCGAAGTTCTCAAGCTCCCCCCCGACGACGCTCCCGCCGTACTTGACCACTACGGTCTTCCCGTAGAACTCCCTTATGTAGGGAAGGGCTTCGATTAGCGTGTGTGCTTTCTCGATACGTTCTTTCATCTCTCTATTGGTGAGTATGGATTTCCTATGCGCCCTAGCGCAACCCAGCGGGTTCCTCCCCCGGGGCCCCCTAGAGGATGTAGCGGCTCAGGTCCTTATCTTGTACTATGTCTTTAATCCTATCGCGCACCTCGTCCGGGCCGATGGTGATGCGCTTCTCCCTCATATCGGGGGCGCTGAACGATATCTCGTCCAGTATCTTCTCAAGAATCGTATGAAGCCTTCTCGCACCGATGTTCTCCATCGACTCATTCACCTGAGCCGCCATATCCGCAAGCTCGGAGATGGCCTCCTCGGTAAACTCAAGCTCTATCCCCTCGGTCTGAAGCAGCGCCCGATACTGCTTAAGGAGGGCGTTCTTGGGCTCCTTGAGGATTAATATAAAATCGTCCTTGGTGAGCGCCTCGAGCTCTACCCTTATGGGGAACCTCCCCTGCAGCTCCGGTATCAGGTCGGAGGGCTTCGAGACGTGGAACGCTCCTGCGCCTATGAACAGTATGTGGTCAGTGCGCACCATGCCGTGCTTAGTGTTCACGGTGCACCCCTCGATTATCGGAAGCAGGTCCCTCTGCACCCCCTCGCGGGAAACGTCGGGGCCGCCTATGGCCTCGCGGCCCGCAACCTTGTCAATCTCGTCGAGGAAGATAATACCGGACTGCTCCACCCTCTCTATCGCAATCTTCACCACCTTGTCCATATCAACAAGCTTCTGTGACTCCTCTTGTATCAACAGCTCTATCGCCTCGGGCACCTTTACCTTCCTCTTCTTTGTTATCTTGGGAAAGAGGTTGCCCAGCATATCGGAGAAATTGACGTCCATCTCCTCTATACCCGACTGAGTGAAAAGCTGGATGGGAAGGTTGCGTGAGCTCACCTCCAAATCCACGAACCTCTCGTCAAGTTTTCCCGCTCTCAAGAGCTTCCTCAGCTTCTCCCTTGTCTCCTCAAGGGCAGGGGCAGGGGGGGGAGGGGGAGTTTCAACACCCTCCATCTGTACCGCCTGTGCGGGCGGCGCCGGCTTTGGAAGGAGAAGGTCGAGTATACGCTCCTCCGCGAGCTCCTCCGCTTTAACCCTTAGGTTCCCCTTCTCCTCGTCTGCTATCATCTTCACGGCAATATCCGTAAGGTCCCTTATCATGGACTCGACGTCTCTGTCCACATAGCCGACCTCGGTGAACTTAGACGCTTCTATCTTGAGAAACGGGGCTTGCGCGAGCTTTGCAAGCCTCCTTGCAATCTCCGTCTTGCCAACACCCGTGGGGCCTATCATCAATATGTTCTTAGGGGCTATCTCGTCCCTTAGCTCGGGGGAGACCCTTTGCCGTCTCCATCGGTTCCTGAGCGCAATCCCCACTGCGCGCTTCGCCTTGTCCTGGCCGATGATGTACTTGTCCAGCTCGGAAACTATCTCCCTGGGCGTAAAAAAGGCGTTGCTCATCTTGTCTTAATCCCTATTAGAGTTCCTCTATAACTATGTTGTCGTTCGTATATATGCAAATCTCGGCCGCAATTCGGAGAGATTCCTCTACTATTGCCTTGGAGTCGAGCGAGGAATGCCTCAAGAGCGCAGTCGCCGCCGATTGGGCGTAGGGACCACCTGAGCCGATGGCAAGCACATCCCAGTCTGGCTCGATAACGTCGCCGCTACCTGATATTATAAACATGCTTTCCTTATCTGCAACGATTAGAAGCGCTTCCAGCCTCCTCAGCACTCTGTCCGTCCTCCAGTCCCGCGCTAGCTCTACGGCCGCCCTCTTTAGGTTCCCCCTGTACTCCTCAAGCCTCGATTCAAACTTATCAAAAAGTGTGAAGGCATCGGCTGTCGCTCCCGCAAAGCCCGTCAGCACACTGTCGTGATACGTCTTCCTCACCTTCCTGGCGCCGTGCTTAAGGGAGGTCTGGCCCAGGGTTACCTGACCATCTCCGCCCATAGAGATTTTCCCGTCCTTCCTAACGCAAACGATTGTCGTACTGCGAAATTTTTCCATCTCGTTTCTCAAGCCCTGGGGTGCGTCTTATCGTAGACCTCGGCCAGCTTCTCAACGGATATGTGCAGGTACTTCTGTGTCGTAGAAAGGCTCGCGTGGCCGAGCATCTCCTGAATATGCCTGAGTTCGGCGCCGTTGCCAAGGAGGTGGGAGGCAAAACTGTGCCTCAACACATGGGGGTGCACGTTCTTGGATATGCCCGAGAACCTCGCGCATTTCTTAACGAGCCCGTGAACGCCCCGCGTAGTAAGCCGCCCACCGCGGTTATTGAGAAATAGAGCATCATTTTTGGGCTTCAACTCGTGCCTCTTCTGAAGATACGCCTTGATTGCCCCAACGGCCTTCTCCCCAATCGGTACCACCCTCTCCTTGGAGCCCTTCCCCATTACCCTCACGACGCCCTCTGAAAGGTTGACGTGAGACAGATCGAGGCCATGTAACTCGCCGACCCGTATCCCAGTCGAGTAGAGCGTCTCAAGAATCGCCGCATCCCTTAATCCCAGGGGGGCGTTCTCCCCCCCCGTCCCACCCGTCGCCTTCGTGTCGTCCAGCAGCTTGAACACCTCGTCCACCGTGAGTGTCGAGGGAATCCTCTTCTCGACCTTCGGAGCAGGCACCCTCTTGGCCGGATTACTCGCCACAAGTCCCTCGCGCATAAGGTAGTCGAAAAAGGACCTAAGCGAGGCGAGCTTCCTCGAAACCGTGGCCTTGGAGACGCGTATTCGAAGCGAAGTGAGGTGGCTCCTCACCACCAGGTCGTCCACTTTTACAACACTCACCTCACCGCCCGCGAGCGCAATCCCCTTCTCCTTGCAGAACGCCATAAACTCACCTATGTCTCTCAAGTAGGCGTCAACGGTGTGAGGGGAATAGTTCCTCTCGAATACGAGAAAGGCTCTGAAGCTCTCCATGTGCTTCGTCATCGTTAAATAACAAAATAACACCAAACTCAAAAACCCCCAACCGCACGGGGGCGGGTAAAGGGTGGTAGAGGAGTGGGCAGCGGCAAGAAAACAGCGATACAGAAATACAGGGGGAACGCGCCGGAAGCCACCCGCACGCAAATGGCGGGGCGGAGTATATCCCCATGCGGGTGTCCGCCTCATCATGTGGCGAGTCGCACTCTCGAATTCACCCCCCCCTAAGGGTATGTGCCACGCGGGGTGCGACATAGGCGGATTCGATGGGTTGATTGCAGCAATGAATGAAGCAGGCCGTTATGTGCCCGGGGCCGGACTTGAACCGGCACGGGCCGAAGCCCATTGGATTTTAAGTCCAATGCGTCTACCAATTTCGCCACCCGGGCTTTTTAATGTTTACGGCATGTTACGCCTGGTTAGAATTTTTCTCATCTCTCAGTGGTACGGTTTTCGGGACGGTTTAGGTTCAAATTTCCTAGTTTTTCCACCGCATCCTTAAGCGAACTCTCAGGGTGAGAATACCTCATGGTCATGGAAAGGGTAGAGTGTCCGAGTATCCTGCTTACCGCCACGATGTTAGCTCCCGCCTCTACCATGCGTGTAGCCGCCGTATGCCTTAAGTCATGGAACCTAAGCCCTTCTATATTAGCACGCTTACAGGCATTCTCAAAAGCAGTCCTTAGCGACGTTATAGGCTCGCCCGTGTCAGTTATGAACACATAGCCGGTTGAATAGGTCTTTAATCTCTGCTCTAGCAATACTTGTCTTAATTGGGCATTCATGGGGATACGCCTAAGCCGCTTGCTCTTTGAGTTAGTGGCTTCGATTGTGATGAGGTTGCTATCGATGTCTACGTTATCCCACCGCAGGCTTATAAGCTCACCCCTACGCATGCCAGTATTGAGCGCCGTCAACACGAGGGGCTTTATGTGGGGCGCGCAGGCATCCAATAACCGCCTCTCTTCATCAAACGAGAGTACCCTCTCTATCTTGTTATTCTCTTCTAAGAACTTAACCCTTGAGACAGGGTTATCGCCAAAGAACTTAGAAGACTGCTTAGCGAAGTTAAACAGGTGCTTAAGGCAGGCTAGTTCGCGATTGACCGTCCCGGGCGCTTTGCCATCCTTAAGTTTCACCCCCTGGTAGTCCTGAATGTCTTTAGGTGTGATTGAGCTTAACTTGCGGTCTCCGAGAAAGGCTTTTAAATGCCTTAATGAAAGCTCATCTCTCCACCAGGAGCGCTTCTTTACCACGTCCCGAGCGTAGGCTACGTATTCCCCGGCAAACTCCCCGAGCGTGGGGATATGAGCGCCTATCATGTCGTATTGTCCAAGCCTCACCTGACGGCGCCTCTCTTCAAGCCTCGCCTGTGCTAGGGTCTTGGTTACGGGGCCCACCCTACCTATAGACTCCTTCCTTTCCCTTCCATTGACCCAGTAACGTATGTACCAATAAGGGGTCTTGGTTCCGTCTTTCTTCTCGTGGTAGCGCTTAAATACTCCCATGATAGTTACCTCCTTTCCTAACCTCTGACCTCCTCACGGGAGAGGATCAGGGGCAGGGAGGGGAGCCCCGCTAGGCTCCCCAGGTCTCTAGTGACTATTCATACATATATGCGTACTTCTCAGCCGCACTTTGTGTCGGCTTTGCCTTCCCGGTCGCCGTCCACAGTTCTAATTGAGAGGCAAGCTCCACGACCTGGTCAAAGGTGATAGGCTCGTTATGCGTCGAGAGAATCGCTACGGCGCTGTTAACGGCTGCCATGCGTGTTTCCTTATCAAAGCTCTTGACGGCCTGGGCTGTCCCCTTGGGGGCTGCCTTCTGTGCGTCCCCGCCTGTTTTATAGGTCATGATTTTTTTCGAGTAGAAAGGCTCGGCCTTAGCGGCGGCCTGGTCGTGGGCCTCTATGAAGAGCTTAGCGGCGTAAAGATGCTTACAAGGCTCGCCGTCCTTTAAGTTGAATTTCTTATCTTCACAATCGCACTCTACGTTCCTCATGTCCACTCGGTAATCCTTAACGCGATAAAGGCCACTGCCTATCTCCCTAACGGCGCCCATTGCGAATATCTCGCGGCCCTTCTCTTCACGTGTCCCCGAGGCGGCCTGGGTTCCCCTTCCGTGCTTAGCTGCGACCGCCTTCGCATTCCGTCCGTTCCCGTTTACGTGTTGTGTTGATTGCGTTGCCATTTTGTTTACCCCCTTTCTTTATCTTACTTATATTATATACTTATAAGTAAGTAATGTCAAGGGCTTTAGTTGACTTATTTTACTTATGTATATATATTATGAGTAATGGTGAAAGTTGATATTCATAACATCAAATGCTTGCGGTGTGGGCATAAATGGATACCACGGATTTCGGATGTGCGGATGTGTCCAAAATGCAAAAGCCCCTATTGGGATATACCCAAAAAGAAAAAGGGTGTTTCGAAGAAAACTCAGACCGCATGAGACGGTGCTAATGAGCATCACTCCCGGGGAGCTGTTCAGGCTTGTAAAAGAAGATGTTTAGGGGAACCCCCATGAGAAAAAGAAGAAACGGCAATTTAGCAATTTGGAGAAACTCGTCTATCACGAAGCGGGTTAAGACATACCCAAATCAGTCGAGAATTAAGTATTAAGGGTCGCATTTACACCATTATGATAGCAGCAGTATAATTGGATATCACAAAGGAGGTGTGGGTTATGGTTCAATCCAAAGGTAATTGGATTTTGGCAGCTTTGAGAATAGCCCCATTAGACAGAATCCACCTTATGAAAGCGCTCTTTCTTGCTTGGTACAGAGCGGGGAAAAATATTCCAGAATACTTCGAATTTGAACCTTACCTTTATGGGCCATGCAGCCTTGAAGTATATTCTGTCCTTGACGAACTTTCCAAGCAAGGGGTTATTGTACAGCCACTTCATGCTGTGCAGGAATGGGCGGACTACGATCTAACTGATAGAGGGAGAAAGACAGCGGACAATATTGTACAAAATATCGAACCAGATATGAGGGAACTGATTGAGGAAGCAACTCTTGAAGTATATCCATTGGGATTCTATGACCTATTGCGAAAAGTCTATTCTGAAGCACCAGAATTTGCTGAGAATTCCTTAATGAAAGAGGTAATTAGTAAATGACTCTTATTCTAACAATCCCGGCAAAAGGCGGAATAGTACTGGCATCTGATGGACAGATAACTTCAGGAATGGTTAGGGCAACTGGTGAGAAAATCCAAATATTAAATCCAAGATGTATATGGTCTGCTTCTGGTGAGTTAGCATTGATCCAGCGGGTAGAAGAGCGAATTGTCGCATTGCCTTCTAATAAACCCCTCATGGAATTAAGAGACACAATTGCACAAATCGTAAAACAGTGCGTAACAGAGTTATTAAATCTAGATTTTAGAACTTCTTTCTTTCAGCAAAATCCAGACGTTTTGTTGCAGCTACATCCGGGAGATTTTGTGTTTGCAGAGGCTTCACCAAATCCGGTTATTCTACATATTACAGTGTATGGGACTCCAGAATGGATTAAAGATCGCCCTTTTGCATCTGGAAACGGCGATATGTTCGCGTATGCGCTTCTTCAAAAGTATCAGAAAACAAGCTTTGATGTTGAGCGGGCTTCTGCTTTGGCTTACAAGGTTCTTGAAGAGGCTATCGAGGTTGGCGCTTATGGGCTTGGTCCTCCTATAGGCATTTGGCAACTAAGTAAGGATGGAGCGAAGCAGCTAGATGGACCAGAAGTGACTAGAATTTCTGACACGGCAAATACGCTAAGGCAAGCGGAGATCGCAATTTTCACAGAGGATGTAAATGAAAAGGAAGGATCAAGTACCACTTGAGGAACCGATCCGATGTTGGGACTACAGGGAGGATCAACCAGTACTGGTAGGAGGATGCGGGCTTTTTATCAATCCCCTCAAGCTTGACTGTTAATCATCTTGTAGCAGCCTATCTTCTCATCCTTAGCCCAATATGGTATTAGGCTCCACTTCATCATTTTGAATAGGTGAAGGAGGCCGAGAAGGCCGAGGGCCCCATGGCTAGGCTGATTAAAAACACCCGGTCTTAGTTAGGGGTCGTTTGCCCTCCTCCACGCAGAAAAGTGCCCTGGAGCATTTTCAGTTCACTAGATTTCGGTTTCTTTCCCATGATTTTACCTCCTCGATTGCCTCCCTAAAGAGGTCTAAAAAGCCCTCTATTAATTCCTTCTGACCCCTATCCAACCCCCAAAAATCGGGACTGGATTTGATAATGCTTTCATGTAAATCCAGGTCGGCGCTGGTGTAAATCCCAGCTTCATTTAGTGTCTCTATAAGCATCTCCTTTTCTGATGTAGTGAGCTTTCTATCCATAATTCACAACCTGACTTTTCAAGTTTTTTTATTGCCCACAGAAAATCTCGTCCCATCCATCGGTTCCAAGTTCACGGGTTGGGGAGATATACATAGCCCCTCCCCCTGCTCCTCACAGGGAGCGACGAGACGGCCTTTCAATGGCCTTCGGGGACTCATCATCGCGGACAACCCGGATTGTAACCGGGCCTCCTCTACCAACCTCTTGCCTCTCGGTATAACCACGATCCTTGCCCTGCGTCTTTAGGTAGAAAATGATAGCAGTAGTATTGCCGGCTTCTATCAGTTCAAAGAGCTTCCCTTCCGCCATGTCCAGTGTCGCCGCCTTTGCCTCTTCAATGGCCTCTCTAACAGAGGGATAGTCATGTATGTACTTGTGTATTGTGGCACGATGGAGGCCAGCCTTCCGAGCCGCGATGGATATAAAGCCATGCGAGTCACGTATAGCCTTAACGATCCTCTGTGCGGTGAGGTCTCTTTTTTTAGGTGTCGCCTTTGTCGCCTTTTTTTTAGACTTCAAATCCTTAGGTTTGCCAGTCATCATTTCACCCCTGAGACGCACAGAGAGCCACCAGGGCGAGCTCTCTCGTATTAGAACCACACACTCCTCGGGGCGAAGTCTCTAGTTGAACGCGCCCCTTTACCACGTCCCAATAAAGCCGCTCACAACACCGCCTGCATACGGGAAAGCGCCCATCCTCCCAACCGCTCCCCGGGAAGAAAGCATCGGGCCATTTACTGCGATTACAGGTGACGCATAGCTTCATGTTACCTCCTCAATAATCGGCGCCGGCTG
>Ga0114931_10012258_pt1 | contig 10052 bp, 9 predicted proteins | sample 2SBtaG_FD_89579 | JGI IMG/M metagenome (GOLD analysis project Ga0114931, IMG submission 89579) | Deep subsurface microbial communities from Kolumbo volcano to uncover new lineages of life (NeLLi) - 2SBTROV14_V59a metaG | ecosystem: Environmental > Aquatic > Marine > Volcanic | place: Kolumbo... | reverse complement strand
CGAGTCCGAGTCCGAGTCCGAGTCCGAGTCCGAGTCCGAGTCCGAGTCCGAGTCCGAGTCCGAGTCCGAGTCCGAGTCCGAGTCCGAGTTCGAGCCTGCGACCGCACCTGAGCCCAAACCCGCGCACGCGGAGCACAAAAAGAGGGGCTTCGTTGAGGTGGAGCCTGTCCGGCTTCGCCACGTGGCGATGGCCCTGGGCGCGATCATGGTCGCGGCGCTGCCGTTCTTGCTGGTCAAGACCGCGCCGCGCAAGACGGTCAGCTACCGCCACGACAAGCTGGTGGCGGCTACGCCGGCAAAAGACAAGGTGTCCTCATCGGCGCACACCGATGAGGAGATGACGCGGGTGAAAGAATTTCGGCAGAAGATTACCGGCAACCCCACCGCCGCAACCCTGCCCCAGGCGCCTCATTTCGACTGCAAACCGGTGCGCAAGGACAAGAGCGCTGACGAAAACCAGTATCCGGTGCCGTTGCCGCCGTTCTCCAAAGACATCTTCCCGTGCACCCGGTGTCACGACAAACCCGAGGACTACAACACCACCAAGCGCACCCTCACCCTCGAGCATCTCAACATTCACCTCAACCACGGTCCGCGTGAGCAGTGGTGCTACGGCTGCCACAATCCCACTTTCCGCGACAAGCTGCGTCTGGCCGGCGGCCGGCTGGTGAGCTTCAAGAAATCCTACGAGCTGTGCGGCCAATGCCACGGGCCCAAGCTTCGCGACTGGCGCAAGGGCATCCACGGCCGCCGCGTCGGCTGCTGGAACGGCAAACGCCAGTATCTGCTGTGCGTCCACTGCCACAGCCCGCACTCGCCCAAGTTCCCCAAGATCAAGCCGATGCCGCGGCCCAAAAAGCCTTCGGAGATCTGACGGAGCCAGCCGCCCACGAGGTAACGAGGTAACCATGACCGACGACGCAAACAAACCGCAAACCGAGGAGACCCGGCGGGGCTTCATGAAACTCATGGGCAAGGCAGCGGCCACCATCACCCTGCTGTCTGCGTGCGATGCCAAGATGCGGGAGCAGTTCTTCGCAAAACACTTCCGCGAGCTATCCCCGGACGAGCTAAAGCACCGCCTCGCGCGCATGGAGGCCGAGTACAAGGCCAAGTACGGCGTCGACATCAAGGTCGGCGCCGAGCCGCCCATCGAGGGTGTCGTGTTCGCCTACGCGCTGGACATCGGCCGCTGCGTCGGTTGCCGACGTTGTGTCTATGCCTGCGTGGCCGAGAACAACCAGTCACGTGATCCACAGATCCAGTACATCAAGGTGCTCGAAATGGAAAAGCGCCACGGCGTGGATCTGGAGCACGCCAACGCTTATTACGATCCGGAACAGGTACCGCGGGAGGGTCACTTTTACTTCCCGGTGGCGTGCCAGCAATGCGACGACTCTCCGTGCCACAAGGTCTGCCCGGTGGGTGCGACGTGGAGAGACCCGGACGGCGTGGTCGTGATCGACTACGACTGGTGCATCGGCTGCCGCTACTGCATGGCGGCGTGTCCGTACGGCGCGCGCAAGTTCAACTGGGCCGAGCCCCACATCCCCAAAAAAGACATCAACCCGAACACGCATATCCTGGGCAACCGGCCGCGGCGCAGAGGCGTGGTCGAAAAGTGTCACTTCTGCCTGCAGCGTACGCGCAACGGCCGCTACCCGGCGTGTGTCGAGGTGTGCCCGGTGGGCGCTCGCAAGTTCGGCAACCTGCTCGATCCGGACAGTGAGATCCGCCAGGTGATCGAGACCAAGCGCATCTTCGTCCTCAAGGAGGATTTGGACACGCATCCAAAGTTCTTCTACTTCTACGGAGTCTAGGCCTCATGCTCAAGTTCATCAGATTCGTCGCTGCCAGCTTCGCGGTCGCCGTGAGAGGCAAACCGCTGTACTATGTCTGGATCGCGTTTTTGATGCTGCTGATCGGCATTGGCGTGCATGCCTACGCCGACCAGTACCAGCACGGACTGATCCGCACGGGCATGCGCGATCCGGTGTCCTGGGGGTTTTACATCGGTAACTTCACGTTTCTGGTCGGTGTCGCCGCGGCCGCGGTGGTGCTGGTGATTCCCGCCTACCTCTACAATTGGAAACCGATCAAGGAGATCTCGCTTCTCGGCGAGTTGCTCGCCATTGCCGCCATCGTCATGTGCATTTGTTTCGTGACCGTGGACATCGGCAACCCCCTGCGCATCGGCCACATGCTGCCGTTCATCGGCACCCCCAACTTCCCGTCGTCCCTGCTGGCCTGGGACGTGGTGGTGCTCAGCTGTTACCTCACCCTCAACTTCGTCATCGCGACCCACATCCTGTTCAAGTCGTACAAAAACGAGCACTACAACCGGCGCTTCGCCGTGCCGTTGATCCTGATCTCCATCCCTACCGCCGTCGGCATTCACACCGTCACCGCGTTTTTGTTCAGCGGTCTGCCCTCGCGCAGCTACTGGAACGCGGCCATCCTGGCCCCGCGGTTCTTGACCTCGGCGTTCTGCTCGGGCCCCGCCATCATTCTCATCCTGCTGCAAATCCTTCGCCGCACGACCCGGCTCAAGGTCACCAACGAAGCGCTGTTCAAGATCGCCGAGCTGATGGCGTATGCCATGTTCATCAACCTGTTTCTGTTCGGCGCCGAAATCTTCCGCGACTTCTATTCGGGCACCCACCACCTGGTGCACTACAGCTACCTGTTCGGCCTGGGCCGCTACAGCGACTCGCCCATCGCCAGCTGGGCCTGGCTGTCGCTGTTCTGCAGCGTCGCGGCGTTCTTGCTGTTCTTGATTCCCAAGACCCGGCGCAACCTGGTCGCCATGAACATCGGCGCGGTGCTCATCTACTCGGGCGTGTACATCGAAAAGGGCGTGGCCCTGGTCATCCCCGGGTTCACGCCGTCCACCCTCGGCGAGATCTACCACTACTAGCCCACCAGCACCGAGCTGCGCGTGTCGGTGGGTATCTTCGGCTTCGGTGCTTTGCTGTTCACCCTGATGGTCAACGTCGCCACCAAGTTCTTGTTCAGCAACGCGGATCTGCAAGACCACGGCGACGCCGAGCCGGAGGCCGAGCAAACCCACGACCCCGGCCCCGCGGCCAGGGCAGCGTGAGCGTCGCGCCCGGCCGCGGCTGAGCGCGCTCAGGCGCCGAAGCTGTCGCCGTCGGCGATGTGGTATTTGCCGATGGGCGTCACGGTGCTCGCCTGGGGGCCGTGCTCGCTTTCTTGCTCCGCCAGCACGACGCGCACGTCGGCGCCAAGGGTCAACGCGTCGAAGGCGTTTCCGACCACGGCATTTTCGTGAAAGTAAACGTCGGTGCCATCGGGCAGCACGACGAATCCGTAGCGCTCGTAGGTGTAGAGCTTGTTGACCCGGCCGTGGCTCGGCGTGTCGTGGTGTTTGACGAAGCCGCGGCGCATGCGCACGTAGTCGGCCAGTTGGCGGCTGGCCACGGCGAACGTATCGCGCACGGCGACGAAGACGTCCTCGTGCGCGTGATCCAACCTGCCCTGATGGCCGACGACGATTTCTTTGCCGGGAACGTGGAGGTTCATGTGCACGGCGAACATGTTGCCCTTGCGGTGCCGCTGGTGATCGAATTCCACGCTGACGCGGCAACGCGTAATGCCGTCGAAGACTTTTTCCAGGTCCGCGACTCTCTCTCGTATGCGGCGTTCGACCGCGGCTGAAGGCGCCATCTCGTGAAAGGTGATCTGAAGGGGCTGCTGCATGGGCTTACCTCCTGTTGGCTGGGGATGGGCGCGCCGCCGAGCGCGGGCGCGCGGAGGGGGGACGCAATACTCGCGTAGCACGTCGAGGATCGCGTTCAAAATGCGCACCTCGGACATGCCTCTCACCGGCCGTGGGCCGCCGATCGTCTCCTGTCGGAGTTGTCTGGCGCCGCTGGGCTCGTGCGTGGATACCACTGCCCAATAGCTTGCAAGTCATGGACCGATCCGAGGAGTTTCCGGGCAGGGTCGTGCGACTTTTTCCGCCGCGGCCGCGACGGCCTTGGCACGCGGTCTGCACGACCTTCCTTCATGGAACCTGCAACACCGCAACGCGAACAACTCGCGGCCGGCGTCGTTCGCGGCCAATGGTGGCACCGGCTCGACCACGGCCGCATTCAATGCGACCTGTGCCCCCGGTTTTGCAAGTTGAGAGAAGGCCAGCGTGGCTTCTGTTACGTTCGCGAAGCACTCGAGGGTGGCATTGCGCTCACCAGCTACGGGCGCGCCACCGGCTACTGCATCGATCCGATCGAGAAGAAACCGCTCAACCACTTCTACCCCGGCTCGAGCGTGCTGTCGTTCGGCACGGCGGGTTGCAATCTCGGCTGTCGGTTCTGCCAGAACTGGGACACGACCAAGGCGCGCGAGGACCGCATCATGGCCGCGAAGGCGTCGCCGGCGCGAGTCGCCTCGGCCGCAGTCGAGGCAGGATGCCGCAGCGTGGCGTTTACCTACAACGATCCGATCATCTTCGCCGAGTATGCGATCGACTGTGCCGTGCAGGCGCACGCGAAAGGCCTCAAGACCGTGGCAGTGTCCAGCGGCTACATGACCGCCGAGCCGCGCGCCGACTTCTACGCGCACATGGACGCCGCCAACATCGATCTCAAGGCGTTCACCGAGGACTTCTATCACAAGCTGTGCTTCGCCCACCTGGACCCGGTACTGGAAACGCTGGTGTGGCTGCGCCACCAGACCGACGTGTGGCTCGAGGTCACGACCCTGCTCATCCCCGGCCACAACGATTCGGAAGCCGAGCTCGCGCAGCTGTGCGCGTGGTACGCAGAGCATCTCGGTCACGACGTGCCGCTGCACTTTTCCGCGTTCCATCCCGACTTCAAGATGACGGACGTGCCGCGCACGCCGGTGGCCACGTTGCGCCGCGCGCGCAAACAAGCGCTCGCGGCAGGGCTCCGCTATGTGTACACGGGCAATGTGCGCGACCCGGAAGGCGAGGCCACGTATTGCGCCGGCTGCGACAAACAGCTGATCGGGCGGGATGGCTACGCGATCATCGCCTGGAGGCTCGACGACGACGGCTGCTGTCGCGATTGCGGTCGCCGGCTGCCCGGTCAATTCGCCGCGCGGCCCGGCCATTGGGGCCCCCGGCGCCGGCCGTTGCCCAACGTGATCATGGCCCAGTGAGCTGGCGCTTGACGCCCGGGCACGAGCGCCGTACTACAGGGGTGTCCACCCCTGAGCACTCGGGCGCTCATGTTCAGCTTCGACAACACCTACGCCAAATTGCCTGCGCGGTTCTACGCGCGTCTGGCGCCGACGCCCGTGCGTGCGCCGCGGCTGCTGTGCTGTAACCGGGCGCTGGCGGCCGAGCTCGGCGTTGACGTCGATTGGCTGCGCAGTGACGAGGGGGTTGCCGTGCTGGCGGGAAACCGCCTCGCCGAGGGCGCCGAGCCGCTGGCCCAGGCCTACGCCGGCCATCAGTTCGGCAACTTCGTACCCTAGCTGGGCGATGGCCGGGCGCTGTTGTTGGGCGAGGTCGTCGATCGCGAAGGCCGGCGCCGCGACATCCAGCTCAAGGGATCCGGGCCGACGCCGTTTTCCCGTCGTGGCGACGGCCGTGCCGCCCTGGGGCCGGTGCTGCGCGAGTACCTCGTCTCCGAGGCCATGGCCGCGTTGGGGATTCCGACCACGCGGTCGCTCGCCGCGGTCGCCACCGGCGAGCCGGTGTTTCGGGAAACGCCCCTGCCCGGCGCGGTGCTCACGCGGGTGGCGACCAGCCACATCCGCGTCGGCACGTTCGAGTTCTTCGCCGCGCGTCAGGATACCGAGTCGGTGAGTGCGCTGGTCGCCCATGTCATCGACCGCCACTATCCGGCCGCCGCCGAGGCAGACAACCCGGCGCTGGCGCTGCTCGCCGCGGTCATGGAGCGCCAGGCGGCGCTGGTCGCCCGCTGGCTGGGCGTGGGTTTCATTCACGGCGTGATGAACACCGACAACACGTCGGTGTCCGGCGAGACCATCGACTACGGGCCGTGTGCGTTCATGGACTGGTTTGATCCGGCCACTGTGTACAGCTCGATCGATCATGCGGGCCGCTACGCCTACGGCGCGCAATCGCGCATCATTGGCTGGAACCTGACCCGTCTCGGCGAAACCCTGCTCGGCGTGATCGCCCGCGACGTGGACGAAGCGGTGACGCTCGCGACGCGTACCCTGGAGCACTTTGGCGCCATGATGGAGCAGGCGTGGTTGCAGGTGATGCGCGCCAAGCTCGGCTTGACCACGGCCCGCGACGAAGACGGCGACCTGATCAAAGGTCTGTTGACGATCATGCACAACGGCCGCGCCGACTACACCAACACGTTTCGCGCCCTGTGCGACGCCGCGGCGGATTCGGCCGCAGACGCCGGCGCGCGTGCCGAGCTGTCCAATGCCGACGCCTACACCGCCTGGGCCGAGCGCTGGCGCGCGCGCCTCACGGCTGAGCCGGGCATCGACGGCCCGCAGCGCCGCGATGCCATGCGGCGGGTCAACCCGGCGTTCATTCCGCGCAACCACCGGGTCGAAGCCGCCCTTGCCGCCGCCGCTCGCGACGACGACCTGTCGCTGTTCGACGAGCTGCACCAGGTGCTGTCCCGGCCGTACGACGATCAGCCCGAGCACGCCGCCTATCGCAACCCACCCGAGCCGGACCAAGTCGTTCACGCCACGTTCTGTGGCACCTGAGGGACCGCGCGGCGGTAACATCCTCGTCCGAGGAGGCGAGCATGTTCGACTTCGAAGACACGCACCGCGTGGTCGAGCGGATGCGTAGACAAACGGCGGATCTTCGCGGTGGTGCTCGAGCGCGGCGATGCCGGCCTGGCTACCGGCATGCCGATGCACGAGCTCGGCATGCCGTGCTGTGCAGTTGCGGCACCGAAAAATGCGAAAGCCTCTGGCTGCCCACCAGAGGCTTTCACCCCCAACTCCACGGAATCTAAAAGTAAATAAGCTAGTCGGTTAGGCTAATCTTCACAGAACCAAGTCAAACAAAGCTAGGGTGGGCACGTAACGCCCGTGCCATATTGGCAAGCAAGAGATAGGCCAAGCGTTGTGTGCAGCCGTAATTGGTTGTATTTATAGCTCTCGCGTGCTACCCAGCGTGCCGTCAGTGGCAGATTTCCGAGTGTGACCCGGACATCAATGTCATTGCCACCGGTGACCATGCAACTTCTTGCGGACCCGTCATGCCCGACAACACAATCGTCCTGAACACTGAAGGCCCCGAGGTTCGCGTTGCTGTGCTCGAAAACGGCAAGCTCGCCGAGTACTTCATGGAGCGCAAGCGCGACCGGGGCATCGTTGGCAACATCTATCTGAGTAAGATCACTCGCGTCCTTCCAGGTCTCCAGGCCGCCTTCGTCGACCTGGGACCATCGGTCGAGCGTGCGGGATTTTTGTACGTGGGCGAGATTCTCGGCGCCGACGGTGCGGGAGGCTTTGCCGACGACGACGACGACGACGGCAAGACACGCCGTCGCAAACGTCCGCCGAGCCAAAAGATCGAGGAGATGGTCAAGCCCAAGCAGACCGTGCTGGTGCAGATCGTCAAAGATCCGATCGGCATGAAGGGCGCCAGGGTGACCGGCTACGTGTCGTTGCCCGGACGGTACGGCGTGCTCATGCCCGCCGTCGATCACGTCGGCGTGTCCCGGCGCATCGAGTCGGACAAAGAGCGCAAGCGGCTGCGCGACATCGTCAACGACGTGCGCCCCGAGGGTATGGGCTTCATCGTGCGCACGGCCGCGGCCGGCGCCGATGAGCAGGAGGTGCGCGATGACGTCACCTTCCTCGGCCGGCTGTGGGAAGAGATCAATCAGCGCCGCGCCGGCCAAAAGAAGCCGGGGCTCGTTTACCAGGACCTCGACATGGTGCTGCGCAGCATTCGGGACTTGCTGCGCAAGGACACCAAAGAGGTCTACATCGACGGTGAAGAGCAGTACTTGCGCGCGCGTAAGTTCGTCAGCGTGTTCCTGCCCAGCTACGTCGAGCGTATCAAGCACTACGACGGGCGCCGGCCCATCTTCGATCACTTCAACATCGAGGCCGAGCTGCGCACGGCGATGGCGCGCAAGGTGCCGCTCAAGTCAGGCGGCCACCTGGTCATCGATCAGGGCGAAGCGCTCACGGCTGTCGACGTCAACACCGGGTCGTTCGTCGGCAAGGACGATCTGGAAAAGACCGTCACCGCCAACAACCTCGAGGCTTGTGTAGAAATCGCGCGCCAGCTGCGCCTGCGCAACATCGGCGGCATCATCGTGCTCGACTTCGTCGACATGGAGCGGGCCGAAAACCGCCGGCAGGTGTGGGATGCCTTCAACAAGGCCATCGAGGCGGATCGCTCGCACTGCAACATCACGCGACTTTCGGAGCTGGGCCTGATCGAAATGACGCGCAAGCGCACGCGCGAATCCCTCAACCAGTTGCTCAACGAGACCTGCCCCACGTGCGCCGGGCGCGGCTCGATCAAGTCGACGACCACGGTGGCGCACGAGGTGCTGCGCGAGATCGGCCGCCTGGGCGCTTCGGTGGACTTGCCCACGATCAACGTGGAGTGCTCGCCGGCTGTGTCCGAGGTGGTGCAGCGCGAACGCGCCTACGTCGACGAGCTGGAGAAGAAGTTCCAGAAGCTGGTGGAGATCAAGGTCACCACCGAGCTGCGGCCCCAGGAGTACAAGGTGGCCGGCAAGTCGAGCATCGTCGAAGAACCAGCCAAAAAATCGGGCCGTCGCGGCAAACGCGGCTCGGGCAAAGCCAGCCGGTCGCGGGGGGCTGGGACCAAGAAGAAGTCGGCGGCGGCCAAGAAGTCGGCGGCGGCCAAGAAGTCGGCGGCGGCCAAGAAGTCGGCGGCGGTCAAGAAGTCGGCGGCGGCGAAAAAGAAGAGCGCGGGCGGTAGCAAGCGCGGCTCGCGCGGTGGCAAGAGCGGCAATGCCAAACAGCCCTGAAAACAACAATCGTTACCCTCCGAACAGTACGAGTCCCACACCAGCATCTCGCTTCGCTCATCCAGCGTTGCCACCGTGGTCGCCGTCGTCGGCGTGACGTGCTGGTGCGCGATGGCGCCACAGTCACGCTGCTTTGACGGTTGTCTGGTAGACTTGGGGCTTCATGGGCCTTGGCAAGATCTTCGACAACCTGCTCGAGAAGGTGAGCACCGACAGCACGCCGCTGTCGCACGTGGACGAGCAGGTGCTGGAGGCCGAGCTCAAAGCACGGGTCAAGGCGCGGGGCGACAACCCGACCCTGCCCGACCACAACCCGCGCGCCAAGTACGCCGGCGCGTCCGCGTCGGCGGCCAGGTATCGCGAGCAACAGGCGGCGCGGCGCGCGGCCAAGATCAAAACGGAGCGCAATCGCCGGCAGGCTGCGCAAAAACGCGCGACCGAGGAGGCATTTCGCCGGGCGCAACAGCAAGCGTCGCACAACCGCGCTCGGTCGTCGGCCGGGTCGTCGTCGAAGCGCCGCGCGCCGGGAAACAACCAACGCCGCTCGACACGCCGGCGCGGCCAGCCCGACATCGCCGATCACTTCAACACCCTCAACTTGCCACCCACCGCGTCGCTCACCGAAGCCAAGCGCGCGTTTCGCAAGTTGATGCGCAAGTACCACCCGGACCTGGCTCCGGAGGGCAAAAAGAAAGCGGCGACGGAACTGACCATGCGCATCACCGCCGCATACACTGCGATCGAGCAGCACTATTCCGGGAAGTGACATGCGTGACGACAGCCCCGCAAGCAGAACTGCTCTGATGGTCGCCGGCTACCGCGCCCGCGCCAGCAAAAAGCCCGACCGCGTGTGCAGCGATCCGTGGGCCGAGGCTCTCGCCGGCAGCCTTGGCCTGGAGCTGGCCGACAAGTTCGACCACAACTTTGCCCACATGGAGCTGTGGATCGCGCTGCGCGTGCGTTACCTGGACGATCAGGTCCGGCGGTTTTGCGATCGCGGCGTCGACCAGATCGTGATGCTCGGCGCCGGGCTCGACACCCGGGCCGCGCGGTTGGCCCGGGACGGCGTGCGGTTCTTCGAGGTCGACCACCCGTCGACCCAGG
>Ga0114931_10012257_pt1 | contig 10052 bp, 7 predicted proteins | sample 2SBtaG_FD_89579 | JGI IMG/M metagenome (GOLD analysis project Ga0114931, IMG submission 89579) | Deep subsurface microbial communities from Kolumbo volcano to uncover new lineages of life (NeLLi) - 2SBTROV14_V59a metaG | ecosystem: Environmental > Aquatic > Marine > Volcanic | place: Kolumbo... | reverse complement strand
AGCCTCCAAAAAATCCCATAACGCCACCCAATATAACTCCAGATGTCAGGCAAATCAGCACAACCGCCAGGGAAAAGAAAAGGGAGTTGCGAATTCCATGCGTGAGTCGAGCAAAGACATCCCGCCCCACATAGTCTGTACCAAACAAATGAGTTCTGCTTGGTTTTTGTGAAAAATCGGCTGTAGCGATGTCTGGAGTTTCTGTTCCGAATTTAACAAGAGGGAATATCCCTCCAGCGGTCGTCGGCTTGTTAGCAATCCATGGAGCAAAAAGAGCGACCGCTAAAAAAAAGACAACCAAAGCACCGGACAGATAGGTCATCTTTGGAATTTTATAATCTCGTGAATTGAAAAATCTCATTTCCTTGTATCAATCAAAATTAATTCTTGGATCGACTACCACATACAAAATATCCGATAAAAATATACCCAAGAGAGAGAGCAATGCGCCAATTGTAAAATTCGCCATAATCGTGGGGTAGTCCCGCTGCAAAAGAGCATTGAAAGCAAGCAAACCCAGGCCTGGAATAGAAAAAAGTGCTTCAATAATTACGCTCGCCCCCAGAATGGACGGCAGCATGGCTCCTAAAATTGTGATGATCGGTATAAGACTATTTCGAAAGGCATGCTTTAAAAACACGACCTTTTCCGAAAGGCCCTTAGCTCTTGCAGTTCGAATATAATCTTGGCTTAAAACTTCTAGAATGGAAGCGCGCTGTTGTTGAGTAATAAAGGCAAGGGCGCCAATGGAGTAACAAATACACGGGAGAACAAAATGGTGGGCCCGATCTAAAACTCTCCCAATGAAGTTTAGAGTTTCGTAATTGTCGGACTGAATTCCATAAATAGGAAAGATATTCAAAAACTCACCGCCCCCTAAAAAAGTAAGCAGTAAAATCCCAAGAACATAGGAGGGCAAAGCGTAAAGGGCAATGCTGAAGAATGCGACTCCTCGATCAAGAGGTGTGTTTTGGTAGGCCCCGCTGAGGAGGCCCAAGGGAATCCCCACAACCAATGCGAGAAAGATGCCCGAAAATCCAAAAATAAGAGAGACGGGGAGACGCTCTTCAATTTTTTTAATCACGGGGCGGTGGTCGGTAAAAGAAGTACCAAAATTGAGATGTGAAATATCCTTTAGCCAAAGCCAATAGCGAACCATAATGGGTTGATCCAAATGGTATTGCTTCTTCATCCGCTTGATTACTTCTTCTGTCACTGCGGACTTTTCCATGAGGCTTCCACCCTGTCCTCGTTGGATTTTCATCTCCAAAGGCGAGCCGGGTGCCAACTGTAACATTACAAAAGAAACAAGGGTGATTCCCCAAAGAGTGAAAAAAAGGAGAATAATTCTTTTGAGAATATAAGTTTGCATGATCTCCGCAGTATTTTCTCTACGTCTATTTGTACTTCTCTAAACCCGGAGGTGTAAAAAACCCATCCACATCGGGGCCAAGCTTTCCAACCGGAAGAACATTTTTAAATCGCTTTGTTGTAATGAACAAATTCGGGCGTTCAAAAATAAAGAGATAGGGTGCATCGTCAGCAATGATCTTTGAAAACTCCTGATAAAGTTTATTTCTCTTTTTTCGATCAAGCGTTCGACGAGCTTTTTCCAAGAGGTAATCCACCCGTTTATTTCGGTAAGCAATCCGATTGCTTCCGCCTTTAGTAATTTGACTCGAATGCCAAATTTGATAGGGATCACTATCCAGAGAAGAACCCCAGGCCAAGAGGCAAGCATCAAAATGATCGCTCATCAATTGCTTAAGAAATACGGTCCATTCCAAAGTATGGATTTTTAAATTGATTCCCAATTTTTTCAGGGATTCTTGATAAACAAGAGCGATTCTTTCAATTGCCGGATTCTGAGCTGTGAAGAGAAGTTCAAACTCAAACTTCTTTCCGTTCTTGTCCAAAATTCCGTCTCCATTTGTGTCTTTCCATCCCGCTTTTGCCAATAGGGCTGTCGCCCCTTTTAGATCATAGGGAATAGGCTTAACACTAGGATCAAGCTTCGGGCTGCCTTGTGGTAAAGGTCCAACCGACAGCGTCATAAGCCCCTTGTACATTTTTTGATCCAATTTTTCTCTAGGCATCGCCATCGCTAAAGCCCGACGAACATCTCGGGACTGGAATTTAGGCTCTCTTAGATTCCACCCAATATAGCGATACCCATTTCCATCGGCCGTCGTAAATTTAAGTCGATAAAATCGACTTTCAAAATCCTTTCCTGCAAAATCTGTAACATATTGCTTTGGCGTTGGATTAGGCATCATATCGATACTCCCTTTCTTTAAAGCCATCGCTGAAACCGAATCTTCTAAAATGATACGAATCAAAATCTTTTTAAAGTTAAATTTATCTTTCCAATAAGGGTCATTTACTCCCCAAAATTTGTCGAAGCGTTTAAGTGAAATCGCACGACCTTGGTCCCATTTTTCAAAAACATAGGGGCCACTTCCAATGGGGTGTTGGTTGGCTGGGTTCGTGTTAAAATCTCCTTTGCCATAAATATGCTCCGGCATAATTTGATAGGTGCCCAGGTTAATCAGGTTGCGGTAGTAGAGTTTTGTAAGATGAAAACGTACGTGATAGGGCCCAACAATTTCAGTCGATTTTAAATTTCTATAGTAATTCTGAATATTGGCCGCATCGATCTTCGGGTTTTTCAAGAGATCAAAACTGAACTTAACATCCTTAGCGGTAACGGGTTTCCCATCATGAAAATAAGCGTTTTTTCTCAAGTAGAAGTCATACGTCAGACCGTTCTTTGAAATCGTCCAAGACTTTGCCAGTCGGCCAACCGGTTCGCCCGTTTTTAAATCGTAATAAACAAGGCTGTCGAAAACGTAGCCCGTGACAACGGGGCTATAAGCGTCGGTACTTAAAAGCGGATTGAGATTGTCCGGATTTGCCCCAAGGGACAAAATCATCCAATCATTTTTGACGACGGGCCCTTTGTAAGCAGCCGCTTTTTTCGCTATTTCGTTTCCCGTATTTTTTTGGCAAGCAGTCGTGAGAGTTAACGAACAAAACAACAGTAAAATGAGATTTTTTTGAGCAGACATAGCTCAGTCTAATCATGGAGAAGAGCTGGGATCAATGGAAACAAGCTGGAGAAGCAGGTATCCGCAGACAAACAGGATTTCCAAAGAAAGAATGGCCAACCGGGCGTTTCCGGTCGTGTCCTTTACCAGGGCAAAGAGAAGGGGACCAAAAATAGAGGCAAATTTACCCGAAAGAGCATAGATGGAAAAATATTCGGCATGCCTCCCGGCGGGTATAAATCGGGTAAAGATGGAGCGAGTGAGAGCCTGAGAAGCTCCTAGCACAATGGCTACAAGGATTCCGAGGACCCAGAAGTCCAGGGCGGACTTCATTAGAAAGGCATAGCCTACGATTCCAATCCAAATGATTATGGAAGTGCTTAAAAGGTTCCGCGCTCCCCAGCGACGTGACAACTTCGTCATGAAGAGGGTCAGAGGCCAGCCAAGAATTTGGATCAAAAGGAGAGCGCCAATAATGGTCGAAGAATTTAGTTGAACCACTTCTTTTCCAAAAATGGCTGCCATTGAAATTACAGTTTGAATTCCATCGTTATAGAGGGCATAGGCCAAAATAAAAATAAACAGCATTCGCTGTTTTGGGAGATTCCAAAACAGCTCTAAAATCTTCTTCAGGCGATTTCGAATAGATACTTGGAACTTGTGATCTGTTTTTTTTCTTTCGTGAATAAACAAAACCGCAGGCAGGCTGAACAACAACCACCAGATTCCTACCAAAATGAAACTCAAGCGGGTTCCATCAGCCTTGGAACTCAGGCCAAACCAGTCATGTTTAAGAATTAATAAAAGATTAAACGCCAACATCAGTCCACCACTGATGTAGCCCCAGGCGTAAGACTTTAAAGATAGTTCATCCCAGTCCTTTTCCTTTGCAACACTTGGCAGGAGAGAATTATAAAAGACGTTTCCACCTGAAAACCCGATATTCGCAATGATGAAGGTAATTAATACGACATGCCAATTCTGAAAAAAGCCTAAACAAATCGTGGCGATTGCCCCGACGAGACTGAACAGGCCAAAAAAAATCCGTCGAGCTCCAGCGGCATCCGCCCAAGCTCCAAGAAGAAGAGAAAGAATCAAAGTGAGAAAGATGCTAAATGAAACTGTATAGCCCCAGATCGATATCGCAGAGCTTGTCCAAGAATAGTGGCCGATGGACGTTCGGAGTCCTTCAGCGGGGATGAGGGAAGGCAAGTACTGTGGAAAGACGGCGGCCAGCATTGTGGTCGCAAACGTACTATTTCCAATATCAATGCAGATCCAGGACCAACGGGCTCGTCGCTGGAAGTTCTTGGCGAGACGAGGATCTTCGGTATGAGCGTTTTCGTTCAAACAAAACTTCTTCTATTTTTCGCTTTTCAAATGGTATTTCTCCGCCCAGTTGGCTCGAGATTGCTCCATCTTTTCTTGTAACGCTTCTATTTGCTTGCGTGCAGAGGAATCAAGAGAATCATCTTTCGATAGTTTGTCGGCAAGCGCAATTAGTTTTTCTAGATTCTGCCGTTTGGTATGGATACTTTCGTCGAGATTCTTTCCTTTCGAAGCTGACATTTCCTTAATTACTTTAATTTCCAGCTTAGATTTGGAAAGACTTGGGTTAATGCCTCGAAAGATATTTTCTTTTTCACGTTGAGTGATAATCTTCGTCAGTTTTGTTGAGTAATCTTGGATGATATTTAGCAAAGACTGTTCGGTCGATGAATTGAGGACGGGGTTAAAGGTCTCCGGTTGGGTGGCGGGTCTTTTTGCAGCGCAAGCAATCAGTACAATACTGATCAAACAGAATTGAATAAATACAGCCTTTCGTTTCATTCGTTTGACCCTTTCCTAGGGAAGAAACTTTGAAGGATTTTTCAGTTTCTGTGGCAAGTATTCGTCTATCACATAGTTTAACCCATGCTTGGCAAGCGCCTGTTGTTCAGCCCGAACTCCCATCTTCACCATGCTTTCGATCGCCTTGGTCCATGACGTATGATGCTTAAAAAATGGGTCATTCTTGATCGCGTCTTTTGCGCGTTTAATGTCGACTTCCTTTAGGGGGTGCGTGGGCAATTTATAATCTGTGATGTCTTGTGGAGTAATTCCTAAGAAGCTCGCTTTTGGAACACAAAAGTATCGATTAATATGGGCGGCATTTCCAGAGCCCACTTTCAGTGTTCGATAAATATTAGCAATTCCATAGGGGTCACCATCCACAAAAGTATAGACGGGAATCTTTTTTGAGTCGGAGAGACGTCGAACAAAGCGTCGGCAGGCTCGAGTGGGAACTCCTCCCATTGAAATCAGGACGCAATTTGATTTTTTCCAATAGTTATGAGCAACCAGGCGTTGAAACATACCCGCTGTTTCAATACAAAGAACGAATTTCGCATTCGTTTCAAACTCCAAATGTTCGACGGAAATGGGAATGGAGTAGGCCCCTGAGCCAAAACCTGTACAATCGATTTTGATGGGTTTGCCGGTCGTTCGATCTCGGTCAATCACCGTCAGTTTTCCCGCTACTTCTCCCCCTTTTTCCTCGGGGATAAAGCGAAGCTGCTCTCGATTTACTCTCATCATGGCTTCAATATCGTCCATGACCGTGTCACTTTCTGTCTGTTCGTCAAAGCGGGCTGCTTCCCAGTTTTTGGAAATATAGTACATCTCCCGTTTCGAAGCATGGTCGTTGGTTTCGATGAGTTCCTTCGAGACGGACATCATCTTTAAAGTTTGGGCAAATCCCTTGACGGTATTATAGGTAAGCGTTCGAATCTTAAATTGGTTGGCAAGTTCCAAGAAACCTGTTTTCACCTTATAGCGAACATTATTTAGTGAACGCACAGGTAATTTCAACTGAGGTTTTTGTTTTTTAATCGCCTTTTGGTAGATATCTTTTGCTGTCTTTTCAATTTCGAGTAATGCCTTTGAATCTATTTTTCTCAATGCTTTTTGTTTTGTCATCTTACACCTGAATCCTTGTCTTTTCGAGTGTTTCTCTCAACGTAGTGACGAGCTTCTTTTCTTGAGCGTTTGATAACTTCAACATCGTCTGCAAAGCTTCTCCAATAAAGGGAATATAGGTATCGATATAGTTTGCTTTACGTGCGGCTTCGGCCGCTCGACGTTTTTTGGAAAGATGAATGCGCATCTTTCGGGCGCAATCCAAAATGGCCAGACGAATTTCCTGTTTAATTTCCGGATAATCGGCAATGGCTTCTTTACTTTCAGAAGTAAAGGGCACCCAAACACTGGCGAGATGAACAAGTACTGCAACAGGTCCGATGGGCAGGGCTCCTTTTGACTGAGAAAGCCCATATTTTTTCCAATCTGCTTTCGTTAACACTCGGACACTTGCGCAGGCGGAAGGTTGAAATAACAGTGGGACTCGATTGGCAAAACGAAATACCTGCATGGGCTCCTCTGAATGTAAATTCCCACCATAGGCCAGCGCACATTCCACAACAAAGGGGTTCCCTCGGTAAACACTTGGAGAGCGGGTGGTGGCAGTATAAAAATCAGCATTTGTTTTCTGGCGAAGGGTTTCCATAATGAGATCCTCTCCGATCGGGACAACACAATCGGTCGGAGGATTCATGATTTCAACCTTTGCAATACTCTCATGAACTTTGTTGAGAAGTTGGGGGCTTACTTTTGTCATCGATAAATCTCGAAGCCCAGCGGTCTTTAGGATTTCGGTAGCCACCTTATCCGAAACCCGTGAAAAGTCAGACATCAAAAATTTCTTTAGGCTTTTAGCTTTTGTTTCTAAAGCCAAGCGATGAAACTGGCCAAGCTCAACGCCATACGGATGGGGTTTAATTTCCTTTGCAATGGGAGGCAATTCCTTTGTTTTTGCCGGATAGTCAAACACTTGGCCGTCCGGATCGACAAAACGAAAATAGGCATGTGGATTACTTAATGTGTTTTGTAAAATGAATTCATCAATGGAAGTTTTTCCGCGCTGGTAACGACCTTCTAATGTGATTTCGACAATTGTTCCCGATTTGGATTTTGACTTCCAAGGGGCTTTTTTTTCTTGAATGATAAGTGGCTTATTTGTTTTTGTGTCAATCTTAAGTTCAATGTAGGTGGCGTTCGTTTTTTGGGGAAGTTTCGAACAAATTTTAATGGGAATTCCTGTGGTCATTTGGCCATACATTCCAGCAGCGGAAATCCCAATACCCTGTTGTCCGCGGGACATTTTAAGACGGTGAAACTTTGAGCCATAAAGAAGTTTTCCAAAAATATTCGGCAGCTGACTCGATACAATTCCGGGACCATTATCGGAAACTTTTAAAACAAAACGTTCGGTGGGAATTGGAGCACGTCTCATTTTCGATTTTGGCTTTTTTTCATTTTTGCTTTCATTTGTTTCGGCAACTTTTTCCGAAATTCTCTGAAGTTCGACACTGGCTTCAGGTAGAATCCCAGCTTCTTCGCAGGCGTCTAAGCTGTTGTCGACTGCTTCTTTTACGGCAGTTAAGAGAGCCTTTCTCGGATTATCAAAGCCAAGCAAATGGCGGTTTTTCGAAAAAAATTCAGAGACTGAAATCTCTCTCTGTCTCTTTGCCATACTTTCAGCGTTTTCTGGTGATCGCCGAGGTTTTGTTTTCTTTTGCGTATTTGGTTTTGTTTTTACCTTTCCCATATCGGACACAGTAAATCAGGATGACCCGAAAACCGCAATGAAATTGAGGTCTTCTCCCGCAAATTCGCTAGCTCGTTGAATGCAATGACTCAAGGCACCAGATTCAAAAAGACTTCAGGAATAGCTTCGGTGCAGCAAGTGAGCTCGTGACGGTATAATAAGACAAGATGTTCGAAAAGAACTGGTTCAAATGGGTGGCGATAGGCGGAAGCATTGGATTGATGTTTTTGGTGTCGAGTGCATTCTTGGCTCATCATGCCCTGCAAGAAAGAGCTATTCAACGTGCTAAACAAGCTTATCAAGAACAAGTAAGGGAATACGATGATAAGTTCCGCTCCACGATGGTCAATGTATATCAGAACCTTCAGTTGAAGCATTACTTTGCGGCCTACCAAGTAATCCGAACATTACACCCGCCAACAAAAGGCATGCCGGATCGGCGGCGTGAATATTATGAAGCTCTGGTTCGCATTGCGCAGGGCTTACTGGACGATGATTTTATGGATGAAGCCGAAGCAGTGTTTCAAGAGCTGCACTCTATGAAAGCCTATGAAAAAGTGAGCAAACACTCACTCGATGAAATTGCTTCAAAGAAGCGTTTTGATTCTGCAATGAAGTTTCTGTCGCAAGGGAAAAAGTCGATTGATCAAAAGCAATATCGTGATGCGGCCAATGATTTGAGAAAGTCAAAACTCGAGTTCGAGTCGGCAAAGCTATACGGAGTGAGTTCCTTCGATAAGGAAATGAAGGGGTTGGATCATTATGATCGAATCGCTAAACACTATGTTCATGTCCAGGAGGCGAGATGGAATATTGAAGATGCAAAAAAATTATTAGCGCATAATCATTTTGAAGATGTTCGAAAATCAATGTCGAAGGCCGTTCAGCATTTGATTCGTGCCATCTATTACAATGGAACTTCGCCAGAAGTTGAAGAGCTCAAAAAGCAGCTGTTTAATATCCAGGCAGAACTAGCATATCGGGTTCCCAATATGGTTCCCATCTGGAATAAAGTCACCCCGGCACAAACGAAGTATTATCCTGAATTTTTTTATCTCGAAAAATATGATTTTGATTTGAGCGAGATCAAACAAAACAAGGTTCGAATTGCAATGACTTATAAAATGAGAGTCGATGAGGGTGATTATTATGTGGTTCGTTATAAAATTTTCTACTTCAATGGGCTTCTTTTTTTTAACGGACATTTCCTAATGCCGAAAAAGGGCTTGGCTCCAGAGGACTCAAGGAAAACGGTTTATATTCAGGATGTTCCCGAAAACTTTAAGGGAATGGCCGTGAAACGAATTGATCTTAAAATTTACGACAAAACGAATCAGCTTTTGGCCCGAATTAACAGAGTCTTTCGCCCTCCACCCTCGGGATCTTAAGTTTAGCCTAAAGTGCTAGACCTTTTGAAGGTATAGTGATTTATTTTTCCTTAGTGAAAATAAATGAAGCCTGATGTTTTAAAACTCAAGCTCAATGGATTTGATGCCTATCTGATCAATACGCATATTGGGAATGCTGCTGCAGTAACTTTTAATGTGCAAGTGGGTTCTTGGCACGATGAGCCTCTCCGACATGCGGGTCGAGCCCATCTTTGGGAACATGTGATTCATTTAGGTTCAGAAGAATTTCCTGGGCAAAAAACTTTCGATATCTTGGTGGACAAGATGGGGGCGCAATACAATGCCTATACATCCGCTAATCGTACTTTTTTTCATTTTCTGGTGCACCCGGATTCGGTTCAGGAAGCGATTGCCCTATTAGGGGCGACCACTTCAGCTCCTGCATGGAACCAAGAATATTTTGAAAGCGAACGCAAAGTCGTGATGAATGAGGCGTTAGAATATCAGAGAACAAATCGTATTGCTCTCAATTCATCTATTTTCTTAAATCTGACTGCGGAATCTCATCCGCTTCGAATGTATGATGTAGGCACTCAAGAGCAACTCTCTCAGATGGTTTTAGGTGATTTGAAAGAACTGTTCTATTCCAATTATCAACCCGGCAGTGCTCAGATCATTGTTGCGGGGAACTTTGATGCTCTCCCTGATGGGAGCGTACCTCTTGACCAAAAGAAGCTTGAGGCTTGGTTGAGGAAGAGTTTCGTGGTGCCGACATCAAAAGACTTAGCCCATCGAAGGGAGCCGGGCTTGAAGAAGAAATTTCCAAGTTTGACTGATGCTGGAGAGAAAAGAGCGCGTTATTTAGAACTTGGCACCGCAGACTCACAAAAATTTCTGGATATGAAGTTTGAAGTCCAAGAGAAAATGACCGCTCATGAGATCGATTGTCTCGAAACGGTTGTTGATCTTTTGAATCTAGATATGAAAGGAAGTTTGCGAGACCGCCTCATT
>Ga0114931_10012256_pt1 | contig 10052 bp, 7 predicted proteins | sample 2SBtaG_FD_89579 | JGI IMG/M metagenome (GOLD analysis project Ga0114931, IMG submission 89579) | Deep subsurface microbial communities from Kolumbo volcano to uncover new lineages of life (NeLLi) - 2SBTROV14_V59a metaG | ecosystem: Environmental > Aquatic > Marine > Volcanic | place: Kolumbo... | reverse complement strand
TAGTATTAAAATACCATCACGTAACCAATTGATTAAAATAAAAAATCAGACCGGAACTTTAAAAATAACCGGTTGGAATAAAAATAAGCTAACGGTTGTCTATCAGGTAAAGATACAAACAGAAAACAACCAAACAGATAAAGTTTTTTTCAACAAAATTAAGTTAGAATTGACATCAAAGGATAAAATTGTCACCCTAAATTCTGATATTCCGCCTATCAATGATCCCAAAAGAAAAATAATTTCCAGTTCAATGGATATAAAAGTACCTCAAAACAGGGAAATAGAATGTAATAATTCCTTTGGGAAAATCGACATAACCAACAGTAACAGAAGTATCAAAGTAAAAGCTAACTACTGTGATATAAATATCGACAATAGCAAAGGCAGTATTACCATTCAAAATAAAATGGGCAGCACGAGAATAAAAAATAGTTCTGATTTCATTGTCATTCAAAGTTCTTACGGACCCGTTGTCATTGCCAATTCTCAAGCTGATATCAATATAGAGAATTCTTTTGCGCCCGTTAAAATAAGTTCCTGCGAGGGGGAATTAAATATAAAAAATAGCGGGCAAATTTCAGTAGAAAACCATAATGGTCCCTTGAATATATATAATACCTACGGCGTAGTCGAAGTAAAAAAGCATACCGGTAAGATGGAGATAAAAAATTCCTTCCAATCTCTTTTCATTTCCCATATCAATGGTTCGGTTAAAGTTGAAAACGCCTATGCCCTTATTAGCGCTAATGATATCAATGGCTCTTTAACTGCCATCAATAAATTCGGCCCTATCTCCGGAACATATATCAACGGTTCCCTTCATCTTACCAATCAAAACGGCAATATCAATCTAATCCTCAATGAACCTCTCCAAGGGGCATCATCAATCAATGCGAATTTTAGTACCATCGATTTAAAATTATCTCCAGATGTCAATACTCTACTTACTGCTACCAGTACCGGAGGCACTATCCAAAGCAGTTTCGCCGCCCCCATTAAAAAACAAAACTTAACAAGTTCAACCAAATTAAAAATCGGATCGGGGAAAACTCCCTTTGATATAACCGGTAATTACGCTACCATAATTATCGGCCAAAACAAATAAATTTCCAAATTGGTTACATCTTAAAATAAAAAATTGAAAAAGGATAAGAAGATTTAATTGACTGGCTGTAATTCGTTTTGTTTTTCCAGATTTTTGAGACGCTCTTTTATCTTCTTTTCGATATCTATGATGTAAGTATCGTTATGATAGACAGTAGTGGTGAATTTATTAAGGTTTTTTAATTCATCCAGAACCAATTGAATGGTGTCAACTCCACTGATAATAATCTTTATCGCGGGAACAATTTTATTTCGTGTATCGACAATATATCCCCTATCAACCCCGTATTCAATCAATTGAGCGCGTCCCAAAATAGTTGCCACCGCGTTGTTGATATAATGATTGAAAGTCGCCGTAATAGTTTTCAAGGTCTCTAAGGCCGCTTTTTCCATTTTCGTGCGAGCGATTTCTCTTTGCATCTTGCTGTTTTCACGAAGAAGGTTCTCCACCGTAAGATAATGATGATAAAGCATGCGATTGGCTTCAAGCAATATTTCATCGATGGAACCGATATCAATTTCAAGAAACCGCGCTTCTTCCACTGTCTGTTTAAACAAGTTTTCTTCGATAGCACTGAGTCTTTCGGGAAGTAGTTGGAGATTCTTTCTTACCATTTCCTTAGTGCTCAATTCCGTATCCAAAAGAGGTTTGGCTTTAATAATCGTAAACTTGGATATGATATTACCCAAAGCAACAATCTGAGGAAGACGAAAGTCAGCATCAAAAGTATCCGGTGGAAAATGATTATGATGTTGTCCCACCGACTCACAAATAACCAAAGGGATATTCCATTGTTCCAAAAGGAATTGTCCCACCCGAGCATGATTGGTGCCCCAAGTATTTTCTTCAAGTTCGGTCAGCGATTCTCCGGCTTCAAAATGTTTCCAGATACTTTTGTATTTTTCCGGAAAGGAATTTTCCAAAACCAGAATACCCAAATCATGCAATAAACCGGCTACAAAGGCTTCCTCGATACGGGGATACCTTATCGCTTCGGCAATAGTTCGACAAGCAATAGCCGCTTCGAGAGAATGGCGCCAAAAACGAACCCTATCAACGGTTGAAGCCCATTTACCGGTAATATCATAGACAGAGGTGGAAAGCGCCAAAGCCGTCACGGCACGAGTTCCCAGAGTTACCACCGCTTGGGTTAAAGTGGTAATCTCGCGACCGGCTCCATAATATGGCGAATTAACAATCCGTAATAATTTAGCCGTCAAAGCCGGGTCTTTGCTTATTACCGAGCTTAAATCCTTAGCTGAAGATACATCATCTTTGGTAACCCTCAATACTTCCGCCAGAGTTTGGGGCAACGATGATAATTCTTTATGCTCTTCTAATAACTTGTTATATATATCTGCATTCATTTTCTTATATTATCGGAATAAACTGATTTATGTTGAGCTTTACTTAAAAATAAAGAGAAATTATGCTTTCAACTTGCTACAAAGGCGTTTTAACCGATGAGCTAATTGTTCTTTTTGGTAATCACCGGATAAAGAATAATTGGATGCTTTTTGAGCATATTGGTATGCTTGCTCAATATTTTTTTCTCGATGTTCATAATATTTTGATAGCTCTATATTAGCTTCATAGCCTTCTTTAGAATTATGGAGAGATAATTTTTCCCACATCGGTACAGCTTTATCATAAGCTTTAATCCGCTTGTAATTCAAAGCATGAAAAAAGATTATATCATCGGATAAAGACTTATCCAAATCTTTGATATGTTCAAAGACCTGCTTGACTTGTTCCAGTTTTTTTCTTTTACCGAAAATCTTTGATAAAGAATGTAAATCGTCTACTCTATCTAAAACCTTATCCCAATGATAAAATATATTCTTCAGATAATTTATCGTAAAAAACAAAGAGATAATATCCCATCGGTTATGTTCCAATACGGAAGGCATCAAATCCAGATTTTCTTCGGAGAGCCATTCAAAATAAACAGAAGGCACCAAATACCCGGGGATATCATTAGAACGTCTGAAATTAAATAATTCTGTTTCAACATTTATCAAACTGCAGTTTTTCAAGCGACGTTTAAAGAGACGGCGCACCGGATGCAACAAATCGATATGATACCGATAATCCAAATTATTAGCCACCCTATTGATAATCAAGCGATCCCGCAAAAGGGGAATATCAAACGCCGCTCCGTTATAAGTGACCAAAGAGATATTTTGATTAAGTTCTTCCATAAAGCCTTCTAAAAGGGAGCTTTCATCGGAATAATCCGGCAAAAGATACTGGTGAATCTCGAATCCGTCTTTAACCAAACGACCGCATCCCACCAAAAAAGCCACCACTCCGGCTCCGCCCAAACCGGTAGTTTCGGTATCGACAAACAAAAGCGATGAAAGGTCAAGAAAATTATTCTCTTCTTTAGGAGCAAAGGCGGAAAGAGGCAAAACCTGAGAAGACATAATATCCAGTAATTGATATTGGCCATGCCAATAGTCAAAAGGATAAAACGTTTTAATCAAACAATAGGAACCGCCATAGTTGGATATTATTTCTCCCTTAGTCGTTTGTGCCAATCGAGCATACCGGTGAGGAAAATCTTTTTGAGATGGAGTTGGTTGTCGGGGAATTATATATTTCTGGAAATTGTTTAATTTGTTTGATAGATTTTCATTGTTCATTTTTTATCGCTTTAACGGCGGATTTGATTTTTAATTTGGTCAGATAATCGGTTTCTTTATCAAATAGGCTATCTTGATAACCGCAGTTATCATGGGGATCAGCCTCAACAATAGCCATGGCGGCGTGAGCACGACGATAAGGGTTGGGACTGCCATATTGTTCCGTCAATATTTCAATAGCTCTATCTCCCCCTATCTCACCTAAAATATAACAGCCCAAATTACCTATTAGGGGATTAGCAGAATTCATAGAGTCGGCAAGGCTCGAGATAACCAAAGCGGAATCCATTTTAAGCAACGCTTCGGCGGCTGTCATCCGAGCACCATAAAAATTATCTCCCAAAAGATGAACCAAACGAGATATGCTGTTGGTAATATTAACTTTCCCATCCGCTACGGCAGCAGCTTTTCTCACCTGTCCGATAGAATCCGAAAGACCGGTAACAATGATACTATCTGCTCGTTTGTCGCCAATATTCCCCAAAGCTCTTATGGCCTGCTCCCGCACTTGCCATCTTTGGTAATGGCTGACATTTATCAAATCTTTAACGGCGGAAGTATCGGCAATCTCTCCCAATGACCAGCAGATTCTTTGAACAACCAAACCGCTGGGATTTTTTAGTTCTTTAAGCAAATAGGGCACTGCCGGGATACCAATCTTTTTAAATATTTTAATAATAGTCAACCGTTCCCGGGCGGATTTTGTCGTTAATTTCTCAATCAATATGGGCACAGTTTCGGCACCCAAGGAAACAAGAGAATCAATTGCCGGTTGCACCATAGCCCGATATTTCACCTCACCCGAAGAAGCGATGACAAACAGAGAGTCAACTTTTTTCTTAAAATCCGTTTGAGCCTTAGCACTCGTTGACCATCCCGCTATAATTAAAAAGCTACAAGAGAGTATGAATATCACATTTTTTATATTTTTCATTTTCGATATCACTTTTTATCCTTAAGGCTGTCGGGAGGGTTTAGTTCGATATCCATTCCTCCGCCCCATTTGGAATTGGTACGCCAGAAATAATTATTTTCCCCATTGCCCAGATACTGATCTTTACCACCCAAATCAAGGAACAAACCGATAGACCCGAAATCACGCCGCGGATTACCATATCCTTGAGTATTTTTAAAATTTTTGGCGAAATAGCGGTCATTCCCTTCATTATCGATTAAAAGCCCTACCCCATCGGCGGAACCGGCTCCCTGTGATAAATCATAGGCGGTATAAGTATCGTTGCCATGACGGTCAAGCATAATACCGCAGGAATAATCATGGCCACAGCCCTGCATCAAACCCTTACCGAAATAAACATCGTTACCATAATCATCGAGCAAAATTCCCAAAGTCATATGCGTAGCCGCTCCCTGTCCATACTGAAAACACTGGTAATTATCATTACCGCTGGAATCATAAATAGCCCCCAAAGACCACCAATAACTGGCGCCTTGCCCGAAAATATCGGAATAATAATTATCGTTACCGTTCAAATCCACAATAGCGCCAATTCCTCCCGACATCCACGGACGCAAACCATAACCGAATCCCTGCGACAGAGAGAGATAGTGATCTTCGTAACGAAGGATATCTTTATACTTTCCACCAGCATAATAGCTATCAGAACCTTTGACATCGTAAATCATCCCCATCCCTTCCACAAAACCAAAACCCTGAGAATAAACGGCGCTATTGTAAATATCTCTGCCGCCTTCGTCGATTAATAAACCCAACCCAAAAGTCCCCGCCCCTTCGACATGGGTATCACCATTGTATATATCATCTCCGGCGGCATCATATAACACCCCCATTCCAAAATACCCTGAGCCCAAAGAGAAAGAATGAGCATCATAGCGATCATTACCGCCAAAATCCAAAAGTAATCCAACCGATAAACATCCGGAACCTAAAGTAAAATCCGACTGTGAGCTATAAGTGTCATTCCCCCCCAAATCGATGATAATAACTCCGTGAGGATTCTTGGGATCATAGCTGAGGTCGTAAACATCATCACCGCCGAAATCAAAAATGAACTTATAATCGCCTTGGTAATAATCGTTGCCCGGTCCACCTATTTTCCAACCGGATTGCATACCCAAATAGCTTTCCAAATCGGTATTAGCGGGTAAATATCCGGTGCCTTCAATAATTTTTTTCGCCGAGATGGATTTCGATTGTAACAATTCTCTAATATTATTTATCTCTAAAAGTAAATCTCTCAGACATTTTACGCCGGCATCCAATAGCGGATCTTTATCGATTTTATAACCAAAAGTAACAAAACTATCGCAATAACTATCTTCCACTTTCTCCAAAGAATCGATGGCGGTTACGGATAAATCTTCATCTTCTTTTCTCAACACCACCAGTTCTTTGAATTCATTCATTAAAAACCGACGCTGTCGCGTCGTTAGAAAAGCCAAAGCTTTTTCTTTCGATTTGGGGATGATAACATCCAAATATAAAGCCGCCTTGGTTAATAACTGATTAAAGGCTTCGTTGGTATAGTATAAATTATAAGTACGTTTTATTTCGGAAATATCAGCTTGATAGGCTTTACCGCGAACAGTCTGATTCTCTTGCGCTAAATCTTTAAACAAGTATGACGAGAGAATTTCAGGCTGACCATCGATATGACTGTTTTTTAGATTTTTGATATAATCAATCATCCCCAAAGGTTGTTTCATCAAGGAAGAGACAATTTGCAAACGAAAGGAATCCGGTTCCGTATAATCGGAACGAAAACTAATATCGCTTGTTTTCAAATTAAGGTATTCGGTGAGTTTATCCAAACCGGCTTTTTCAGGAGTTGCTTGGGGAACATCTTCAGCAACACTTATCCAAGGCAATAAAAGAAATGCTATCGTTAAAATTTTTAACATAATCAATTATAAAAGAAAACAATTCACATAATCAACAATAAATATTCACTGTTCCGTCAAGAAAAAGATGTCAAGAGCGTAGGGTTCTTGACCTACAAAAACTTTAACTTCTCTGTCATTCCCATCTCTCTGTCATTCCTGTGAAAACAGGAATCTATCTTTAGATTTCTGCTTGTACAGAGATGACATTGGGTAAACTTTTCTGACGTATTAAAATATCAAGATTACAGAAGTCTTAACATACCAAATTATAAATATAAAAACTTTCAATTTTTTGCGCAAAAAAACGCCCCGAAAAACGGGGCGAATTTTTTATGATCATTGATAACAATTATAATTTGTGGGGGGCAGACGAAGACGTCTGCCGGTCACGAAACAACAACATTAAGTTGTTACATCGTCAATCGTATTTGTCAAGGTACCGTTTTGGTCAATTGTCCAAGTATCAACGGTGGCATCATCATCAAGGTTAGCCGTAGCAGTACATGTAAAAGTATTCTGAGCGGCAGCCATAGTATAGGAATACATGGCGCTGGCCATAATCTCAACACCAATCTGTGGGAAACTACCACCAGCGACAGCGGTAACACCGGCATCGCCATAAGTGTTGTTAGCTTGACGATAAGTACGCTGCATAGTATATACTTGCTTCAAAAGCTGTTTTGCTTCGGATTGTTTGGCTTTGGTAGTAGCCTGCATAAACCGAGGGATAGCCAAAGCGGCCAAGATACCGATGATTACGACAACAATCATCAATTCGATAAGGGTGAAACCTTTCTCACGATTGTGAAAAGTTTTAAACATTTGAACCTCCTACAAGTTTTAGTTTAGTTTAAGGTTGATTTAATTTAATTTAATTTTCATTATTACTATCGGCAAAGTTTATGCCTTTGTTGCGCCCTTTTTTTGAACATCTTTTATGTTCTAAAAACACTGATTTTATAACTTATTCTTTATAAAAGTTGACAATATTGGAAAGACCCGATACTTTTGAGCAATTTCCTTTAATCTATTACAAGGCAATATGCCAAATGAATCGCAAAATGCCATATTAGTTAGCCTAAAAAAACAAGGGTTTATCTTTTTGACAATTGTTATCAAAATAATAGATATTATTAACTTACTAAAAATCATATAACTATTCGTAGTAACACGCCTTAGTGTGTTCCTACAATATAAACAGGATGGACAGTATAAGCAGGGTGAAACTTCTTAATGGAGTATTTTGATTTTCTTCGCTGTTGTGTCAGGTCTTGATCCGGTGAGAACAGGATTGTGACCTGACACATAAGAACATGTGAGACAAGGGCGGCAGGTCACACGAATCCAAAGATATGGATTCGCAAGACCTGCCGCAACCGGGCAATAGGACTTCTTCAACAAGCCCCTTGCTGTAGGTTCGAAAATATTGTTTTTTTAGGCTGAAATCGTCTTATATGTTTTATCAGGTGGTTACATCGTTGATAAGATTAGTTAAATTACCATTTTGGTCAATCGTCCAAGTATCCAAAGTGGCATCATCATCAATGTTTCCCACTGCCGTAGCAGTAAAAGTATTGTTGTTACCGTTAATAGTGAAAGTATACTTACTAGTTTGCATGATTTCTATCCATATATTGCTGAAGGCGGTAGGGTTAGCGGCAGAAGCCGCCGCCCCGGGAATGAAATAACCATTAATTAAAGACTGCTGGCGATAGGCACGTTCGTTGACATAAATTTGCTTTAATATCAACTTGGCTTCCGATTGCTTTGTTTTGGTGGTAGCCTCCATAAAACGAGGTATTGCCATAGCGGCTAAAATACCGATAATCACTACCACAATCATCAACTCAATAAGTGTAAAGCCCTTATTATCATCATTTTTATATTTCATATCTATCCTCACTTCTAAAATTACATTCTTCCGTATATAAGACAGGGCAACTCATATTCCCAAAACCTGTTCAAAAAACAAACTAATTTTTATAATAAAAATTAATCGGGCTGTTTAATTTTTGAATCTGTCTTCAATTTATATCTTTCCAATTTTCGATACAAAGTAGAAGGATCAATTCCCAGAATTTTAGCGGCAGTGGTTTTTTTGCCACCGGCTTGACTCATCACATAATGAATGTATGCTTTTTCAATCGATTCCAAAGTGGGATTGGCAGGCTCTGTTTCATCCACAAGAACTTTTTCTTGCTTATTTATTTTTTCAGGAAAATCGGAAACCTCCAAAGTTTCGGATTTGCTGAGCAATACCGCCCTTTCAATAGTATTCTCCAATTCACGTACATTACCCGGCCAGTTATAATTTTTTAAAACGGTCAAAGCTTCATCGGTAATATTTTTAGGAGAGATATTAATTTTTTGACAAAACTTATCTATGAACTTTATCACCAGCAAGTTGATATCGTCTTTATGCTCCCTCAATGGCGGAATATAAATGGGAATTACATTCAAACGATAGAAAAGATCCGCTCTAAAGCGGTTTCTTTTTACTTCTTCCTCCAAATCAGCATTGGTGGCGGCAATAAGACGAATATCAATATCAATCTCTTTGGTGTCACCGATGGGGGTTATTTTCTTTTCCTCCAAAACTCGCAACAATTTTACCTGAATAGCCAAAGAAGTATTACCGACTTCATCAAGGAAAAAAGTTCCCCCGCTGGCAACTTTAAAAAGGCCATCCTTATCTTTTATAGCACCGGTGAAAGCACCTTTTTTATACCCAAACAACTCCGACTCAAGGAGGTTCTCGGGAACGGCGGCACAGTTGATGGTAACAAACGGTCCCCCGCATCGCGGAGAATGATGATGAATAGCCCTTGCAATAAGGTCTTTACCGGTTCCCGATTCCCCTCTCACAAGAACGGTCGAGTCCGAAGACGCCACTCTTTTAGCTAATTTTTTAAGTTGAACAATGGTTTCCGAAGTACCTAAAAATTTGCTAAAAGAGTTGTCTCCTTGAAGCCTCTTTTTTAATTCATCGTTTTCTTTTATCAGATGTTTTCTATTGATACTTTTTTCAATAACCAATTTGACTTCATCTACCTTAAACGGCTTGGTAATATAATCGACAGCCCCTTGCTTCATAGCTTCAATAGCAGTATCAACAGAGGCATAAGCAGTCATAACAATCAAGTCCTGATTATTTTTGAAAGTTTTGACTTCTTTCAAAACATCAATACCGGTCATTGACGGCATATTGAGGTCGGCGATTACCAAATCGTAATTCTGTTCTTTCAACAAAGAGACCCCTTCCTGACCCGAATTAACCGTATCCACCAAATACCCTTCTTTGGATAACATAATAGACATAAAATTACACATGGAATCTTCATCATCTATAACCAGAATTTTAGCTGACATAGGGACTCCCAAATATATATCGGTTACCTTCCTTTTCATAAGTATTTTCGGCAGTAGAAATTAAGACT
>Ga0114931_10012255_pt1 | contig 10053 bp, 5 predicted proteins | sample 2SBtaG_FD_89579 | JGI IMG/M metagenome (GOLD analysis project Ga0114931, IMG submission 89579) | Deep subsurface microbial communities from Kolumbo volcano to uncover new lineages of life (NeLLi) - 2SBTROV14_V59a metaG | ecosystem: Environmental > Aquatic > Marine > Volcanic | place: Kolumbo... | reverse complement strand
CGGCCGGCGCAGTCATCCTCGCGCTGCATCACGAACAGGACATGACGAAGATGGGCGGGCTCAAGAAGCGGCTGCCACGCACGCACGTCGTGATGGCGATCGGCGTCGCGGCCATTGCGGGCGCGCCGCTCTTCTCGGGTTTCTTCTCGAAGGACGCGATCCTGCTGGCTGCCTGGGCCTCGCGGCTTCCCGGACACCTGTGGCTGTACGGAGTCGGTTTGGTGACGGCGCTGCTGACCGCGTTCTACATGTCGCGGATGTTCTTCCTCGTCTTCTACGGACCGACGCGCGTCGACGCCTCGCTGCGTTCGCGGATGCACGAGCCGTCGGACTGGGTCATGCAGCCGCTCTACGTGCTGGCGGTGCTCTCGGTGGTCGGCGGGTTGATCGGGCTGCCCCAGTTCTGGGGCGATCTCTTCTTCGGGATCGAGGGTTCCAACAGCCTCGGCAACTTCCTGGAGGGCGTGGTGGTGCCCTCGGCTGCGCACGAGGTCGGCCGGGGAACGGAGTGGGCCCTGGTCGGTGCGGCGGTCGGCGTCGCGCTGCTGGGTTTCCTGTTCGCACGCTGGGCTTACACGCGCAGCGACACCTTTCCGGAGAGGGCTGCGGCGGCGCTTCCCGGCCTGCACCGGCTGCTCTTCGAGGGCTACTGCATCGACGCCCTCTACCGGGCCGTCGTCGTGCGCCCGCTGCTGTGGTGCTCGGAACGCGTGCTCTACCGGGGCGTCGACGTCGCGCTCGTCGACGGGGTCTTCGTCGAAGGGAGTGCGCGCGCCGTGCGCGCCTTCGCCGCGCGCGTGTTGCGACGTCTCCACCCCGGGCTCGCGCAGGTCTACCTGGTGGCGATGGTGCTGGGCGCGGCGGCGATCGTGTTCGTGCTGGTCGGGTGAAGGCGGCGATGCTGGACCACCCGATCACGCTCGTGACCTTCCTGCCGCTGGCCGTGGCGCTCGGGCTGCTGTCGACCGGCCGTCGTCTGCCGGAGGGCGTCTGGCGTGCCTTCGGGCTCGTGGGCACGCTCGCGACCTTCGTGCTCTCGACAGGTCTGTGGTTCCGCTACGACCTCGTGCAGAGCGGATATCAGTTCGTCGAGCACGCCACCTGGTTCCCCGACTTCGGCATCCACTACTTCGTCGGCATCGACGGCATCAGCCTGGTGCTGCTGCTGCTGACTACCTTCCTGATGCCGCTCGCATTGCTCGGCACCTGGCGCGACGTCCAGCGCGGCACGCGTGCCTACGTCTTCTGCATGCTGGCCCTCGAGACCGGCATGATCGGCGCCTTCGTGTCGCTCGACCTCTTCGTCTTCTACGTGTTCTGGGAAGCGATGCTGATTCCGATGTACTTCCTCATCGGCGTCTGGGGCGGCCCGCGACGCGTTCATGCGGCGTTGAAATTCTTCCTGTTCACGATGTTCGGGTCGTTGCTGATGCTGGTCGCGATGCTGGTGCTCGTGCGCGTGCACGCGGAGCAGAGCGGCGTCCCCTCCTTCGACCTCGTGGCCCTTCCGGGCAGCCCGCTCGGCGGCTTGCTCGACACGTCGCTCCCCGCCTTCGGCGAGGCGGTCTGGTGGAAGACGGAGCCGGCGCTCTTCGCGGCCTTTGCGCTGGCCTTTGCCGTGAAGATTCCAATCGTTCCCTTTCACACGTGGCTGCCCGAAGCGCACGTCGAGGCGCCGACGCCGGCCTCGGTGCTGCTGGCGGGCATCCTGCTCAAGATGGGCAGCTACGGCTTCGTCCGTTTCGCCCTGCCGCTCTTTCCGAATGCCGCGATGGCGTCGGCCGACCTCTTCTTCACGCTGGCGCTGGTCGGCATCCTCTACGGATCCCTGGTGGCGATGGTGCAGGCCGACATGAAGAAGCTGGTCGCCTGGTCGTCGATCGCGCACATGGGCTTCATCGTGCTCGGCATCTTCGCCCTCGACGATCAGGGGATCTCGGGCGCGGTGCTCCAGATGCTCAATCACGGGCTGTCGACCGGCGCGCTCTTCCTGCTGGTCGGCTTCCTGTACACACGCCGTCACACGCGACAGATCTCCGAGTTCGGCGGCGTCGCCCGCCCGATGCCCGTCTATGCGGCGCTGTTCGGAATCGTCGCGATGGCGAGCATCGGTCTTCCGGGCCTGAACGGCTTCGTGGGCGAATTCCTGATCCTGTTGGGAACGTTCTCCGCGGCACCGCGCGTCGCGGTGCTGGCGACCTTCGGCGTCGTGCTCGCCGCGGCCTACATGCTATGGATGTATCGCCGCGTGATGTTCGGCCCCGTCGACACCCCCGAGAACCGGGGCCTGATCGACCTCGGCTGGCGCGAGCGCAGCGTCATGCTCGCCCTGATCCTGCCGATGCTGTGGATCGGCCTCTACCCGCACCCGGTGCTGCGCCGGATCGAGCCTGCGGTCGTGCAGGTCATGCGGCAGATGGATGCGCGCACGAGCCACGCGACCGTGGCGGCGCCCGCCCACGGCGAAGGAGCCCCCGCCGGAGGGGAAGACGCATCGGGCGCCGGCGCGTCCGCGAGCGGGGAGCGCTGACGTGGACCTCGCGGCGCTCGACTTCCGCATCCTCGCGCCGATCGGCTTCGTCGCCGTCGGAGCGCTGATGGTGCTGCTCGGCGAGGTCTGGGTCGTACCGCGCAACGCCGGGGACGCCGCCGAAGCGCGCCGCAAGGCCAGCGTCGTCCTGGTGCTGGTTTCGAGCTTCGCGCTCTCGCTCGCGCTCTATGCGACCGCCGTCACCTTCGTCTCCGGACAGGCGAGTGTATTCAACCCAGCGCATCCGATGTTGCGCGTCGACGCCTTCTCGAGCCTTGCGAGCGCGCTCGTCGTGCTGTGTGCGCTGCTCTCGCTGTGGTCCTCGATCACCTACCTGCCGGCGTTGCGCATCGACCACGGTGAGTACTACGCATTGCTGCTGCTCTCGGTCGTCGGGGCCTTTGCGATGGTGGCGGCGGTCGACATGCTGGCTCTCTTCGTCGGCCTCGAGCTGCTGAGCGTTCCGGTCTATGTGCTGGCCGGCTTCGATCGCCGTCGCTTGCGCAGCAACGAGTCGGGGCTGAAGTACTACCTGACGGGTGCTTTCGCCAGTGCGCTCGCGGTCTACGGCATCGCGCTCCTCTACGGTGCGACGGGCAGCACGGGCTACGCTGGCATTCGCGCCGGCTTCGACGCGTCCGACCCGATTGCGATGAGCGGGCTCGCCCTGGTCATCTCGGGCTTCGCTTTCAAGATCGCGAGCGTCCCCTTCCACCAGTGGGCACCCGACGTATACGAGGGCGCGCCGACGCCCGTCGCGGCCTACCTCTCGACGGCGGTCAAGGTCGCGGCCTTCGCCGCCCTGGTGCGCCTGCTCGTCCTGGCGCTGCCGGAGATCACGCCGGAGCTGCGGCGCGTGTTCACCTGGCTCGCGCTGTTGAGCATGGTCGTGGGCAACGGCATGGCCATCGTGCAGACGAACCTCAAGCGGCTGCTCGCGTATTCGAGCGTCGCCCACAGCGGCTACATGCTGATCGGCCTGGCCGTGGCGAGCGACGAGGCGCTCGCGAGCCTGTTCTTCTACCTGGGTGCCTACGTGTTCGCGAACCTCGGTGCCTTCGGCCTGGTCGCATCGCTCGCGCGCCGCGGCGAGGAGTACGAGCGGATCGACGACTTCGCCGGGATGGCGGCGCACCGTCCGGGCCTCGCGCTGCTGATGACCCTGTTCATGCTGTCGCTGGCGGGAATCCCAGCGACCGCGGGGTTCGCTGCGAAGTTCCAGATCTTCCGCGCAGCCGTAGACGCCGATGGCATCGCGCTGGCGATCGTCGGCGTACTCGCGAGCCTGGTGTCGCTCTTCTACTACCTGCGCGTTCCCGTGGCGATGTACTTTCAGGAGGCCGGCGAGCGAGAGCCGGGCGAGCCCGACTTGTTCGCAGCATTCACGCTCGTGCTGTGCGCCTTCGCCATCCTCTACCTGGGTTTCGTCTGGGAACGCGGCCCGCTGCCGCTCGTTCCGTCGGCGCGTGCGGCAGTGGCGGCTCTGCTGCCCTGACGCCTCTCGCAGACCCGGTCGAGTTCGCTCCAGCGGATGCGACGGACTTCGAGCCCCTGCTCATGAAGTCGCAGGAAGGCGCGGCCGAGCACGAAGCCGTGGATCCGCTCGCCGTGCGCATTGCGCGCCCATCCCGGAACATAACGTGAGCGAAAGACGGCATCGCGCGGCAGGCCGTCGAGTACGATGTCCGTGAAACTCCCCGGCCGGGGTAGCCAGCAGCCCGCGTCGAAGTCCTGTCCTTCGACTTGTGGAAGCATCCAGTCGGGCGGATGGGTCCAGAAGACATCCGCGTCGAAGGCCGCGTGGTCGCGCAGCCCGCGCCGCGGCCCCGGCGAGTGGCCCATGCGCACGTCGTTGAGTCCGAGCAGGTCGAAGACCTCGCCGCGATAGCCGAAGGCCACGCCGCCGGCCAGGTTCACACCGATCGAGGGTGGATCGACACCCTCGAAGATGCGGTCGAGCCTCGCGCCGCGCGCCCGCTCCACCGCCCCATGCGCGATCTCGATGGTGATCGCGTCGGGTCCGTGCGAGTGCCAGGCGTGACGCTGCCCGACGAAGAACAGCAGCGCGAGCGCGAAGGTGGCAGCTCGGCCCGGCTCGCGGGCCGGGTGCCGCCAGAGGCGGTAGAGCAAGGCGGCGGGCAGCGGCAGCAAGGGCCAGATGGGTTGATAGGCGCGGAAGAGACCGTGGTGATCGCCGCCTTCGATGACCGGGATCGCGAGGCCGGTCGCGACCAGCACGGTCGACGCGAGCAGCAGCGGAGCGACCTCGTCCGCTTCGCGCGAGACGGGACGGAGTGCCAGCGTGAGGACTCCAGCCAGCCCGGCGAGCGTCATCAGCGCTGCCAGCGGGCTGGCCCGCAGGAAGTCGACCAGGTAACGCGAGCCGGTCGCCAGGTTGTAGGCGAAGTCCGGAGACACCTTCGCGTACCAGGTGTTGGGCAGCGGGTAGCCGAAGTAGGCGAGGCGGGCCGCAGTCAGTGCGAGTGCACAGGCGGCGCCGGCCGCGAGGCAGAGGCCTGCCGCGCGCCGCGCGCCAGCCGTTGCACGGGGCGTCGTGCTGGCTGCGAAGAGCACGGCCGACATCATCGGCACCCAGGCCATGCCTTCGGGGCGGACCAGGGGAAGCAGCGCGCCGATCGCAGCCCAGCGCGCCGGATGCGTCGCGCCGTCGTCGCCCGCCACGACGCGGAGCACCGCGACACAGGCCGCGACGATCGCTGCCGTCCACAGGCCCGTGTCCATCAGGCAGAGCACGGTCCAGCCGATGAAGGCTGGCCACGACAGCGCCCATGCGAGCGCCAGCCAGCGCGCGCGTCGGCCGACCAGGACGTGATCGCCGACGAAGCGCACCAGCGTGAAGAGGGCGAAGGCGATCGCCAGCGTTTCGGCCGCTGCGATCGCGAGCTCCGGCCACGGAGCCCACGCGAAGGCCGCGATCGCCACGGCGAGGAAGAGCGGCGACGTGAAGCCCTCCACGCGTTCGCCCCCCGCGTTGTAGACGAGCCCGTGGCCGTCCAGCCAGTTGCGGGCATAGACGAAGAAGATGTTCGCGTCGTCCGAACCGACGAGCGGCTGTCCGCTCCTCAGCCAGGCCGCGATGGCCGCGGCGCAGACGGCGGCGAGGACGAGCGCGAAGTCGATCGCGGGTCGCGGCGCCGCCGACGCACTGCGGCGCACACCGTCGGGGCTGGTGGATGCCGCGTTCAGCGCAGCACCCGGCGGTCGCCTTCCCGGCGTGTCACGCGCAGCGTGTCGAGCAACTCCATCAGCGGGACGGTCGTTCGCCGAGAGGTGCCCGTCAGCGCCTTGTACGACGCCGGTGTGATCGGCCCCTGCTCTGCGATGTGATCGCGTACCCGCTTGCAAAGCGCATCGATCGCCGTGCGGGCGAACCACAGATCGGCGGGTGCGCGCACCAGGCGTCCCTCGCGTTCGAGGTGGGCGATCACGTCGCGCAATCGCTCGGTCGTCACACCGAGCGAGGCCGCCCATTCGCGCAGCCCCTTTGCTTCGAGGCCGGCGGCCTCGGCCTCGGCCGCCACCGCTTCGACGAGTTCACGCGTCCCGGCATCGAGTTCGACGCGGTGGCCGGCACGGCGTGCGAGCTCGCCCTCGATCACGACGAGACCCGCGCCGACCAGGCGCGCGAGCGCGAGCTCGCGCGCAGCGGTGGGCACGCCGTCGGGGAGCGCAGCGCGCAGCGTTCCGGTGGGCATTCCGGGTCGCATCGGATCGCGGCGATGGAATGCGTCGAGCGCCTCGAGGAGCATTCGCTGCATGCGTTCGAGGGCAGCGGTCGCTACGGAGAGGCTTCCGTCGCCGCTCACCGAAATGACGCCCGCTGTGGCCAGTGTGTGGACGAGTGTCTCGACCGACGCGGCATCGAGGCCGGTTTCGCGTACCAGCTGCGCGTGTTCGCAGCCGCGCAGGCCGCGCCGCACGATGCGCTCTCGTACGGCGTCGCATGCATCGCCGCGCGCCAGCGTCTCGAGTTCACGCAGCAGTGCCGGGTCGCTGCGTCTTCTGCGCGGCGGTGCCGCGTCGAGGACCACGCCGCCACCGACGGTACCGCCGTAGCGTTCGTTGCGAGCGAAGCCGCGCACGACGAAGCGGTCGCCCGGAAGCAGTGGAAGTGCGTCGGAGTCGATGTGGACGCGCGCGAAGTCGTCTTGCCCGGGCGTGAAGCCCGCTGCGCCGATCGGCGCCAGCCGGGCCCGCCGCCTCGCGGTACCGGTCAGCACCTCGACCGACGTGATGCCTTCACACGTCGGCGCCGTCGCCAACCAGTGCAGGCGCACGTCGGCGCAGCGGGTCGCAAGCAGCGCGTCCGGTGGAGCGACCACTTCGCCGCGTGACAGCTCGTCGACGTCGACGCCCTGCAGGTTGACAGCGGTACGCATGCCCGGCTGCGCTTCGTCGACGGCCCGGCCGTGCGACTGCAGGCCGCGAACGCGTGCGCGCACGCCGACCGGGTGCACTTCGACCTGTGCCCCACTTCGCAACGAGGACCCGACGAGCGTTCCCGTGACGACCGTGCCGAAGCCGCGGACGGCGAAGACCCTGTCGATTCCGAGGCGCGGCGGGCCGGCGCGCGCCGTGCGCGCCGGCGCGTCACGCGTGCAGGCGCCGAGTGCCGCGCGCAGCGCATCGAGCCCTTCGCCGGTCGTTCCCGAGCACGGGATGATCGGCAGGTCGCGCAGCGCCGTCGGCGCCAGTAGTTCGCGCACGTCCTCCCGGGCGAACTCGCGCATCTCCTCGTCGACGAGGTCGCACCTGGTGAGGGCGACGACGCCGCGTTCGAGCCCGAGGAGTTCGCAGATGGCGACGTGTTCGCGCGTCTGCGGCATCACGCCCTCGTCGGCAGCGACCACGAGCAGAAGCAGGTCGATGCCCGAGGCGCCGGAGACCATCGTTCGGACGAGGCCTTCGTGGCCTGGGACGTCGACCACCGAGAGCGTGCCGATGTCATCGCCGAGGTCGAGCGACGCGAAGCCGAGGTCGATCGTGATGCCGCGCGTCTTTTCTTCGGGGAGGCGGTCGCAGTCGACGCCGGTCAGCGCGCGCACGAGCGTCGTTTTGCCGTGGTCGATGTGTCCTGCGGTGCCGAGCACGCGTCCGCGGTGCGGCCGCGGGCCCGCCGGAGCGCCGCTAGCGCGGCCCGATGACATCGAATCCCGTGTAGGGTCGCAGCGCTTCCGGGACGGAGACCGAGCCGTCGGCCTGCTGGTGGTTCTCGAGCAGGGGAATCAGCGTGCGTGCGATGGCGATGGCGGTGCCATTGAGCGTGTGCACGAACTCGTTCTTCTTCGAGCCACGCCGCCGGAAGCGAGCACGCAGCCGTCGCGCCTGGTAGTCCGTGCAGTTGGATGTGCTGGTGACCTCGCCCCAGTCGCCGCCTTCTCCGCGGCCGGGCATCCAGGCTTCGATGTCGAACTTGCGGTAGGCGGGCGCGCCGAGGTCGGCGCTCGCCACGTCGATCACGCGATAGGGGATTTCGAGGTCGCGGAAGATGCGCTCCTCGATCTGGCGCATCTCTTCGTGCAGCGCCTCGGAGTCTTCCGGCCGACAGGTCACGAACATCTCGACCTTCGTGAACTGGTGGACGCGGTAGAGCCCCCGGCTCTCGCGACCGTGCGTGCCTGCTTCGGTCCGGAAGCAGTGCGAGATGCCGGCGTGCCGGATCGGCAGCGCGTCCTCGTCGTGAAGGGTGTCGGCCTGCAGACCGCCGAGCGTGATCTCGGCGGTGCCCACCAGGCACAGGTCGGCATCGGCGATGGAATAGATTTGCGTCTCTGCGCCGCGCGGGTTGAATCCGGTGCCTTCGAGGATCGCGGGTCGGGCGAGGTCGGGCGTGATGTGCGGGACATAGCCGGCCCTGCGCACGTGGTCGACGGCGAAACGCTGCAGCGCCAGTTCGAGAAGGGCCGCCTCGTTCTTGAGGTAGTAGAACTTCGTGCCTGCGACCTTGGCGCCGGATTCGAAGTCGAACAGGTCGAGGGACTCGCCGATCGCGAGATGGTCGCGCGCGGCGAATTCGAAGCGTCGCGGCTCGCCCCACGTGCCGAGCGTCGCGAAGTCTTCCTCGCCGCCCTCCGGAACGGCGGGGTGCAGGAAGTTGGGGAGTGTCGACGCCGCCATCTCGAGCGCCGCTTCCGCCTCGCGCAGCTTCGATTCGAGTTCTGCGACGCGCTGCTTCAGCTCGCGACCGCGTGCGTTGTGTGCCTCGCGCGCGTCTGCCTCGAGCTTGCGCTGACCGCTCTTCTGGTGCTCGTTGCGCAGGCGGTTCGCCTCGTCGAGTTCGGTGCGGAGCGCGCTCACGCGCTTGTGTGCGGCGATCGCTGCATCGACGTCTGCACTCACCCGGCGTTTGCGGATGCTCTCTGCGATTTCGTCGCGGCGTTCTTCGAGGCTCCGGGGGTCCAGCATGGCGCGCCGAGGGAAGCACAGCGTCCGCGGAGCGTCGAGCGGCCGAGAGGGATGCGAGCGCGTCGCGTGCGTCCGGGCGGGCCGAGCGGAACGTCAGTTTGCGCAGCGCCGCGCGTCGTCGACGTCGCGGGCCAGCAGCACGTCGCCATCGGGGTGAAAGGCGGCCCAGGCGAACCAGAAGCTCTCGACGGCTTCGACGTCCGGTGGCACTTCGTACTCGAAGCGGCCTGCGTCGGCTCTCCAGCGAACGCGCACGTGCCGACCGCCGAGCGTGTCGTCGACACAGCCGCCGGCGTGGTCGACCTCGCGGCTCGGATAGGCGCGTGCGTGTCCGTCGCGTGTGCGCAGCCCGAGCGTGCGAAGCTTCGGGTGGAAGCGCGTATCGAACTTCGGGACCGGGAAGCGCAAGTCCGGGCTGCGGGCGTAGTTGCCGTAGGGGTCGCGCTCATAGGGGCGCGCTGCGGCGCTTGCCGGTGACAGGACGGTGCTCGTCGGGTGGAGATCGCGCCAGTCGGCCCAGGTCGTCATCCGGGAGGGCAGCACGCGAAGACGCCGTCCGCTCGCAGGGCCCGTGACGGCTTCCGCGCGGATCTGCGACCACAGACTCTCGCCAGCCCGGTCGAACATCAGCAGGTCGGAGCGGTAGAGCAGCCCCGACACGCCGAAGTCGAGTGTGCGGCCTTCGAGGCGACGGTCGAAGACCAGCGCCGTTCCGCACAGAGGGCACCACGAAACGAGGATCGGCTCGCCTCCGAGCGTGTCGTTCGCCAGCTCGTGCCAGCGCAGCATTGCGATCGGATAGGCGCGCGCTTCGCCGTTACGTTCGACGCCGATCACCCAGGCGCCGTCCGCCCAGGGTGCACTTGCGGCGTCCGAGTGCGGCGGGTCGTCGAGTGCGGGGATGCCGTCGCGTGCAGGCCCGCCGTGGAGGATCTCCGCGACGTCGATCGTGGCCGGCGCGAGCACGAACCCGTTGGGGCGCGCCGCAGGGCGCCGGGCGGCCGCTCCTTCTGCCGCTGCGGGCCCGGCTGCGTCTGCGCTCCAGCCGGGGAGGCTAGCGGCCGCGACGGCGGCTGCCACGGTCGCGATCGCCGCTG
>Ga0114931_10012254_pt1 | contig 10054 bp, 5 predicted proteins | sample 2SBtaG_FD_89579 | JGI IMG/M metagenome (GOLD analysis project Ga0114931, IMG submission 89579) | Deep subsurface microbial communities from Kolumbo volcano to uncover new lineages of life (NeLLi) - 2SBTROV14_V59a metaG | ecosystem: Environmental > Aquatic > Marine > Volcanic | place: Kolumbo... | reverse complement strand
CACGCCAACGGCCTGCTCACCGTCAAAAAGAACGTCGAGCACGCTAACGCCATGCCGGATTTCCGCTCCCTTTTCGCGGGCGTTGTCCAGCATGAGTTGGTCGAACTCGCTGCGGAGCACCTGCCAGGTCTGTGAGCGTTCGATCGGTTCATTCTCCCTAAAATAAAACGGGGCGCCAGCTTTACCGGATTTCCCATAGAATTGGACGCTGTATTTTCGGACAAAGGGACTGTTCTTCATTTTATCGAAAACACCCAACCGCCGCAGGGTCCAATAAGTGCCGGGCATTAAAGACTCGCCAATCCTGAATCTCGGGTATTCATCCCGTTCAGTCAGCAATACTTTATGTCCCTTTTCAGCTACCAGGGCCGCTGTGGTCGCACCAGCCGGGCCGCCACCAATTACGATGACATCGTAGTCTGAACTCATCTTGTTGTCGCTCATCGTAGTCATTTTGAGAATTTCTTTCCTTTCTATAGCGAAAAATTCACCGAACCGAAAATTGCCCGAGGGCGGGCAGGGGTCACCGAAAATTGATTGAATCCGCGCGTTTCATAATTTTTATCGCCAAGGTTCTTGATATTCAGCCCCCAACGCACATTCTTGTAGGTATAATAAAGGGTGGCGTCAAAGGTGACATAATCATCGATCTTGAAAATGTTATCTTCGTCGATAAATTGGCTGCTCAGGTAACGCAAACCACCGCCTACGCCCAGACCGCCGTGGAATTCCTTAGTAATCCAGAAATTAAGCAAATGGTCCGGGACAAACGCAGGCGTGTTGCCGGAGCGATCGGCAACGACAGGCAGGCCCTGAGCATCTGGTGGTGCCAAAATATCGATTTCGCTGAAACGCGTCAGTTCCGCGTCCACAAAAGTGTAGTTAAAAAACGTATACAGCCCGGGAAATGGTTCGGTTGATATTTCGAAGTCCAGTCCGCGAGAGCGCTGATCGCCCCGTTGCCGATTGATTCGCGTGACATCAATGATCGCGATATTATCTTTTTTCAAATGATAAACAGCGAGTGAAGATGTCAGTCTGCCACCAAAGGCTTTGACCTTCGCGCCTACCTCTATCTGGGTTCCTTCTTCAGCCTTTGGGTCACCCGGGATAGTGGTAGGCGGTGGACGGAACGATTGCCCGGCGTTGGCGTAGAGTGACAAATCCGCCGTCGGCGCGACCACCAGGCCCACCATGGGGCTGAACCTGTGGTACGTTCTATCCGTCGCGGATGGCACCGGTGTCTGAGCGGCAAAATCGAAATCGATTCGGTCGTCCTGGTAGTTGATGAAGTCGAACCGGCCTCCCCAAAACAGTTGCACCTGGTCCGAAAATCTGGTTTGATTAATGAAATAGGGTGCCACGACAATGCTCCGGCCGTCGCCGACCGAGAGAGGCGCCAGGAAAAGCTGGCTGCGATCGGTGACGGTTTCGACTGGATTGAACAAGTCGATCGGGGCCACCTGTCCGATTTGAAAGTCGAAGTCGTCTCCAAAGCGCGCTAATTCCAGACCGGTCAAAAGGTTATGTTTGACATGGCCTGTTTTGAAGGAAAACAAAGTCTCAAACTGGTTGCCAAAGAATTGTTGCACGTCATCAAGATTAGAGAGGGTGCGCTGCACATCAAACTTGCCTGGGGCGGTAAAATCGGGAAACGCCCCGCTCAACAAGGTGCCGGTGGACTCCCAGCTCAGTCGCGTAAAATAGAATTTATTGCGTATTGAAATAGACTGATTCAGTTCGTGAGTGTAATCCAGTCGTACTCGAAACATCTTCTGATCAGAAAAATCGAGTGGCGTCTGGTAGGACCGTTCGCGTGGCACGTTCGGAATTTGTGGGATGAGTTGAAAGCTTGCGTTCGGTACGAACATCAAAGGCAAACCGGAATCAGGTTGATACTCACTTTTGACAAATTCAAAATTTGCCGTCAGGGAGCTGTTTGGGTCAATTTTCCAGGTAACGGCCGGATTGAACGCGTAGCTGTTGTTGTCCATCTCGTCGCGGTACTCCTCCGAGTCCTGCCAGAAACCATTCAGCCGGAAAGCGAGGTCTTCTTCAGGGTTCGTCGCACCCACGTCAAACGTGCCCCGAAAAGATTGAAAATCTCCATAAGAACCCGAGGCGTTGGCAAAATTCTCAAACAGTGGCTGCTTGCGAACCAGGTTGACCGCGCCGGAGAGTGGGTTGCCGCCGTAAAGAAAAGAGGACGGGCCTTTCAACACTTCGATACGGTCCAAATTATAGAGGTTATAAAAGCTAACTTCAGGTTCCACCGCCCCATCGGTTAAAACCAAACCGCCGCTGAGCGACTCGAAGCCGCGAATCAGGAAAAAGTCATGCGTGCCAAAACCGTTCTGCACATTGACGCCGCTGACATTTTTCAATGCGTCCCGCATCGTCACGCCATTTTGGGTATTAAATAAACCTTGATCCACTACCCCAATACTGGCCGGCATGGAATGCAGCGGCAGCAACATCTTCGTCGCAATCGCGTTTAAGGTTGGAATCTTGAGGTGCCTTTGCGCTTCAACCGTGACGGTGTCGGCCCAGTAGAACAAACTGACATCGTCGGTTTGAGCATATACCGCGGCAGACGTCGTCATTAAGAGCAGGGTGGCGACAAGACTTTTGGTCAAATTCATTTTGTATAGATCTCCATGAGAGAGTAAAGTTTCGAACACATCCTTGTCCTAAATTGTCATCCGTCGAAAAAAATGTGTTTGGCTGCCGTGCTTCGTTCAGCCTGGCATTACTTGTTCCTCCGCAAGTCAATGGCAACGATTTCCTTTTGGTTGCGCAAATAGAGAATTCCGTTTGACAAAGTTGGCATGGTCCAGCAGCGGCCTTTGAGCACCTGGGCTCGCGCGTGTTCAACATATTTTGACGTGTTCGCTTCAACCAGCAGCAGCCTTCCTTTTTCTCCCAAAACGATGAGCTGCCCATCCGCAAATATCAGAGACCCTTTGCCCAAACCCCGGGTTGCCCACCTGGTTTCCTGCGTTTTGACATCGATACATTTGAGGGTTCCCTGGTCGAAACCGAATAAATGACCGTCGACTAAAATGCTGGAGCTAAAATGATTCCGCATGACCTTGCTTTTCCAAACAAGTTCACGGTTGCTGGCGCCGCCTTGCGTCTTAATTCGCAGGACGGCTCCGCCGGTGCCGTAGCCGGACGAGACAAAAACTTTGTCCGGAGCGATGAAAACCGGCGTGGCCGCATTCACATCGTAGTCGGTTTTCCAGGGAAAATCCCAATATTTTCGTCCTGTCCGTGGATCGACCGAGATGAGCGCATTCCCGGTCAGGCAGAGAATCTGCTCCTGTCCGTTGATCGTAACGGCAATAGGTGCGGAGTAACCCGGCAGTTCAGTTGGCGTTTTCCATAAAACCTTCCCCGACTCCTTGTCGAAAGCAACAAACCCGAAGCCTTTCCGCCCGCCTACATCCACCAGGACCTTGTCCTCAAAAACTAACGGTGAGGTAGAGACACCCCATCTCGGCACCCTCGCGCCATATTCGCGCTGCAGGTCGTGTGACCAAAGCATGAGACCGTCCCGAACATCCAGGGCGGCAAGCTTGCCCTTCGCGCTCAAAGCGAACACGAATTTACCATCCACGGAAGGGGTGGCGCGCGGTCCGTCGCCAAATTGATTGTTAAATCTTGAATCAATCCGGGTGCGCCAAACCTCTCTTTTGTTTTTCATTTTCAGACTATGACAAACGACAAACTCATCCGGACTTTGCGCGTCACTCAACATGGTAATCAGACGAAAGGAGGAAACGACAACACCGGAATAGCCATCCCCTGCCGGCAGCCGAAAGAGAACCTTCGGTCCGTCTGCATCCCATCCTTTGATAAGGCCGGTCTCGGCGGAAATCCCATCGCGGTGGAGACCACGCCACTGCGGCCAGTCATCTCTGGCCAGGACGGTTGAGTGTGTTGGAACGGCCAATAGAAACGTTGCCGCCGCAAAGAAGGAAATTGAACCACGAAGCATGTGTCGGTTTACATTTGTCATATCAAAATCCTACTATTCGATATTTTACACAATACGGGTTAACCTCTTCCTCCTCCCCGGGCAAGTCGATAAGGAGATGGAAGCTCAACGCAGATATGACCAAACGTGGCACCCAAAGCCTGGCGAAGACCACGTCGATTCCACCGGCCACCGATTGGCTCATCCCCTTGTCATTCCGCACTTGATGCGGAATCCAGCGGGAGGAACGGTACCTCACCTGAAGGAGCGCCCGTCCCTGGATTCCTGCCTGCGCAGGGATGACAGGAAATGGGACCCGGTTTGACTTGGCTGCGCGACGGGACCGGCGACGTGTTGAAAGAGTTGTCATTCTCCACTCACGTTCGCCTGTCATTTAATGCCCACCTCAACCTGTCATTCCGCACTTGATGCAGAATCCATCGGGTGGTGGGGTGCCGGACGTGCAGGCCCGCGGTCCCTGGATTCCTGCTTGAGAAGCTGTTAGGTACTAGACCTTCCAGGTCTAATCATTACTTAAATATAACCAAATCACCCAACAATTTTAAGCATTTCCATAACCATTCATCAACGTGAGCAAGACCTGGAAGGTCTTTACCCGACGTGACGCTCCACTTATTTCCGTGTTTTCTGAAGCGGAAAAAGTGCGGCCAGCGCGCTGTCGGTCCGGTTTCGATAGTTGGCCCAACCGCGGCCATCGTTCACTTCGCCGCCGGCAAAGACGTAACCTTTCTTCTGCATCAAGGCGACGAAATCCCGGTTACTCTGCGCCATGTCCCATGCCTCAAGCGGGCTGCGCCAATCGTACTTGCCCCAATCAACGTAAATTTGCAGGGGTGTTTCACTCGCCGGGCGCATGACCGGAGCAATCCAGTCATCTTCGAAAAGAACCGCGCCGATGCTGGCTACTTTGCCGAAGACCTCCGGGTGAGCAAATCCACTATATAGTGACGCAATGCCACCAAACCCCATGCCGATAGTGGCACGGCCCTCGGCCGACGGGATAGTGTGGTAGTGTTGATCAACGAATGGCACAAGTTCCTCGATCAACATCCGCTGATAATTGTCTTTCAGGTCGCCAGACAGTTCGCGCGAACGCCCCTGCGAAAGTTGGGGGATAAAAACGGCAATGACCGGACGGATGGTCTCCCCCAAAATATTGTCCAGCGTATTTTTCATCTTGCCCCAATCCTGGGCCTGTTTGCCCCAGTGAACGTAGGCCACGGGATATTTCGCGTCGCTTTGGTCGTAACCGACCGGGAGATAAACATCCAGCGGGCGCGAACTCTCGAAGATCTTACTTTCGAAATGCACCGTGTCAATACGACCCAGGTTGGACTTCCTAGGTGGGTTCAAATGGCGGGGCATGGTGGCTTTCGGCATCATCAAGTAGGAGTAATTTCCCCAAACGGACGGCACTGGATCGGAAGCGTTCGAGGAGTCGATCAGCGTGTCTTCAAAATCTTTTACAAAACGATAGCTGAGCCTGGCGTCCGGCTCAAGCGTGGCAGTGTAGTAAAAAAAATCGGTTCCAGCAACCCGTGTGAGAGGTTCCTCGCGGCGGGCGCCAAGCAGATCTCCCTGAATCGAGATGTCGTTTGCTTCGCCACGGTAGACAAAATGCACTACATTCTCTGATTCGATGATGGGGAACTGCTGGTGGTCCTTCATGAATTCGTCTATTAGTTTTGCTTTGCTTGCGCTGTTAGCGGCCAGATCTACTCTATCGATGAAACGGGAAAAATCCGACTTGCTTTTGGATATGTCGTCCGGTGAACTCGCAACCATTTCATCTTTTGGCACGATATCGATGGCGGCGATGTGCCCCATGCTTCGGGCATAGAAACGGCCGTAGGCAAAACTGGCGGGTGACCAGGCGTGTTCGTCAAACAATTTCAAACTGGCGACTTCAAGATATTTCTCGGGAGTTGCCTCCGCCACATAAAGCCCTCCTTTCTTGGTGACGATGACCAGGTGGTCATCGATCAGAATCGTGAAACCGTCTCCCGGCGCGCGCGATTTCCACGCAACCTTACCTGTCTCGGCGTTGACGGCGGTCAGGAAGCGATTGCTGTAACCGTACAAATAACCGTCGTGGTAGACCGGCGTATTGTAGCTGCTACGAATATTTTTGTTTTTCCAAATTTCTTCAACGGAGATTTCCTCACTCTCTTTATTGAGGCGGAGCATGACGGATTCGTTGGCCTTGTACGTCAGAAAAAACCGATCGTCCCCCGCGGGCACGACATTCATGCTTGCGCTGCCGATCGCACGTTTGTCACCGCCATAAGCATACTCCCAGAACGTTTTTCCGGTTGCAGGGGATAACCCGTACAGGAAGCTGTCACCAACACACAACAACTGAGTGTTGCCCTGCAATGTCGTCACCATTGGAGACTGGTAGCTTACCGTGTCATTGCCGGTTGACCATAGGACCTCTCCCGTGTTTTTGTCAAAACCAACGACGGTGCTTTCAGGTCCGCCGGCCTCGACAATCGCCACATCACCATGGATCACTGGCGACGTGCTAAACCCATAAAAAGGGACGATTGCCTTGTTCTTCTCTACCAGGTTAACCGACCACAGTTCCTCACCGCTCTTTAAATCCAGGGTTAAAAACTGGCCTCTTGGTCCGAGGAGATAAACCTTGCCGTCGGAGATCGTCGGTGTCGAGATGGGACCGTCGTGCGATCCGTGGTGCCCCACGTAAGTCGAGTCGATTTGGTGACGCCAGATTTCGCGACCCGCTTCGGCATCGAAGGCGACCGCGTAATCGAACGTGCCGTCCGAAAACATCGTGACAGCCATCCCTTCCGCCAGCGAGACGCTGGAATATCCGGGTCCAAGTGGCTGACGCCAATGAACCTTCAGAGCAAAACTTTGCTCACCGTCGAAGACACCGGTAGCGTTAAGGGTTGCATCGCCTTTCTGGCCGCGCCAGGTCGGCCAGTCGGTTTTATCACCTGACGGAAATGGCCATGCTGAAGCAGTCAGAAACGTAACAAGCAATCCTGATAAGACTAGTCTGGACCAAACAGGTGTCATTTTCGACTTAGAATTAGGTCGCATGAGAATCCTCTTCATATTTTTGATACTTATTTGCGCGTTTGTTCAGTCCCGAAAAATTTCTCCAGGATGTGGTCGGTTCGATTGCGCCAACTGGCCCAGCCGAACCCTTCGTTAACTTGCCTGCTTTCAACAGCGTAACCTTTATCCTCCAGCAACTTCACCAGCCGCTTGTTGTCTTCTCCCCAATTAAAACCCTGTCCGCGTTGGCCATAGGTTGCCCAATCAAGATAAAAGTCCAGGTCAAGCCTGGGCCTCTCTTGAATCAAAGCGATGAGCTCCTCACCGCCGCTGTCGGCATAAGAATGGGTTGATTGACCGGCTATCATGCTGGCCGTGCCGGGATATTTCAGCGCGGCATAGATGGCCGCGTAACCACCTTCGTCGGCACCCATGAAAAGCCGGCTCTTTGGATCCGCCAATGTGTGGTACGTCTGATCGATCTTCGGTATCAGTTCTTCGACGTACATCCGAGCATGTTGGTCCCGGCCTTGCCGCGCATATTCCTGAAAACTAGCTGGCGATTCGACAAACACCGTGATGACCGGTCTAATCTTATGAGCCGCGATGAGATTATCCAGCGTATTGGGCATCAGGGCCATGTCTTTGGCAGGCTTGCCATAGTTGACATAGACCGTTGGGTATCTTTGTTGGCTCTCTTGATATCCAAAAGGTAAGTAGACATGCACCGCACGCTTGTTGTTGAAAATGGTGCTTTCCAATTCAAACGTCTCGACGGTACCGCGGTTGCCCGTTGGCTCATCAAAGTGCGTGGGCCGCACCCATTGCGGCATCCTCAGTTCAGAAGCCTCACTGTTTTGAAAAGTAAAGGACGGCACCTTGTTTGGATTTCGAGGATCAGTGACAAGATTGTCAAAGTCTTTCCGGAAGACGTAATCGAGACGCGCGTCAGGTTCCAATTCAAAGGAGACGAAAAACAAATCCGTGCCGTCGAGTCGCCGCAAGGCAGACTCCTGACCGGTTGGCAGCATGTCACCTTGAAGCGCCACATCTCTTGCCTCGCCGTAGTAGATCACATGGGCAAACTTGCCATCTTCGATGATGGGGAAGGATTCTTGACGGGCGATAAAAGCGTCCGCCAGGATTTTCCTTTTCGCGACGGGCGTAGCTTCAACGGCTTTGATGAATTTCGCGAAGTTGCCCCGCGGATTCAGAATCTCAACCTTAGGCTGTGCAAGCTTTGTAATTTGATCGACCGGGGCGATATCGATGGCCGCAATTTCGCCCAAACTACGCGCAAAAATGCGCCCTTCCGCGAAGCTTGGTGGTGTCCAGGTCAGGCCGTCGAATAGCGTCATACTGGCAAGCTCTTCATACCCCTCGGGAGAAGCCTTCGCGATATGCAACGTACCCTGCTTGGTCAGAACCACCAAATGGCCACCTACGATAATCAGAAAGCCGTCACCCGGGGGCCGCGACTTCCAGGCCGCCTCTCCCGTCTTCGTATCCAAGCAGGTGAGAAAACGGCTGCTATAGCCATAGAGATAACCGTCGTAGTAGACAGACGGATTAAAGGTCCGTCGGATCGTGCGCGACTTCCATATTTCTTTGGCAGTAAGCTGTCCGTCGATATCATCGACTTGCAACAGCATCGACTCACGGCGCGAATGATTGACAAATAACTTATCCCTCTCTATCAAAACGGGATCGATATTGCCGCCGTTGCCGTTGTGGCGGTAGCCCCACAGCCTTTTGCCGGTGGCTGCGTCCAGACCCGCAATATTGTGATTACCGACACAGATAATTTGCTCATGCCCCGCCAGGGAGACGGCGATGGGAGATTGGTAACTGACCGTGTCATTTTCAGAAGACCAAAGGGGCGCCCCACTGCTTTTGTCAAATCCGGCCACGGTGCGTCCGTTGATGCCGCCGGTCTGCACCACCAAAACATCACCCACGACCACCGGGGAGGAACCAAAACCGTGAAACGGTTCCTGAGCAGCGTAATCTTCCTTGGCGTCGCGGGACCATAACAGCTTGCCCGAGGCTGCGTCCAGTGAATAGATTCCCCCGTTGCGCCCGAACATGAACACCTCATTACCATCTAGGACCGGCGTGGAGATTTGTCCGTCGTGCGACCCGTTGTGACCTTTGTAGGTGTCGGAGATTCTGTAACGCCAGAGCTCCGCGCCGTCCCTGGTATCCAATGCAACAATAAAATCGGAAGTGCTGTCGGAAAACATAGTCACCGCGCGACCCTCCGAAATGGAAATACTGGAATAGCTGGAGCCCAGGTGTTTTTTCCAGGCCACCTTCAGACCGTACCCCTCATCAAACTTAAAAACATCCGACAGCCATTTGCTGTCCTGGCGCAGGCCACGCCATTTGGGCCAGTCCGCTTCCTTTTCGGCGGCAAAAATGCTGGTCGCTAGCGCTACCAAAAGAAAGCCGTTCATTGCCATGACTAATCGGCGGAAGAGTGTGGGCGGCATGAACCTGTTCTTGAAACATTTCATGTCAATCACTCCTAGTTTGTGTGAGTGGGAAAAAATTTCCCGAAGATAGACCTCAAATCGAGGTTTGGTCTGTGTGGATTTTAATTTGTACGGGACTTATGTGCCTAATGTTCTTGAAAAATCACAGGGATTCAAAATTCAGTTGACTGCCCACAAAGGGATGGTTCTTTGGTTCGCCAGGTAGGTCAGTCTACATAAAGATAAGCATTCAGCATCACGCTTCGCCGCTAGGTGTAACGCGAATTGCGATATTGATCCGCATAAAATTCCGGTAGCAGTTGGTCGACGTGCAGCAGCCCCTGTTGCGTTAACTCGATGGCTTGCGGATCGAATGTTAGCATGCCCTCGGCTTCAAGCTTCGAAAAGCCCGCGGAAAAGACGGAGATGATGTCGACGTCAAATTTATCGCGAAAATACTTTGTTTCGATACGGCCCAACTTTAACTGCAGAATCATCTCGCGCACAAGTCGTTCTTCTTTGTTGACGGCAAACGCACGGGTAACTGGCAGACGAT
>Ga0114931_10012253_pt1 | contig 10054 bp, 8 predicted proteins | sample 2SBtaG_FD_89579 | JGI IMG/M metagenome (GOLD analysis project Ga0114931, IMG submission 89579) | Deep subsurface microbial communities from Kolumbo volcano to uncover new lineages of life (NeLLi) - 2SBTROV14_V59a metaG | ecosystem: Environmental > Aquatic > Marine > Volcanic | place: Kolumbo... | reverse complement strand
GAATCCCGGACGGCGCGGCCACGCCGGATGACGTGGCGTCGCTGGCCGAAACGTCGGGGACGCCGGGTTTCGTGCGCGATGGAGTGGACCGGCCGGCCGGCGGCGTTGAACGGCGGGAACGGCCGGTCTCGTTTCGGGCGTCGGATCCCGGTCGGGCAATCACCGAACCCGTCTCCGGTCACGTCGCATCCGGTACCATTGTGCACACCGTTGCACCTGATCGAGCGCTGGCCCGCGGCGACGGAACGTTCGCTGCCGGCGAAGGGGCGGGAGGGTCCCGTTCCGGTCCGGGAAGGCGGCAACCCGAAACCGGGACGTCCGACGTCTCGACCTCGATCGACAACGACCGCGTTGAACCGCCTCGCTCGTCCAGGCCAGCGACCGTCGAGCGGCACGCCTCGGATACCCCCCGGGGGCGGGAGGTTCGTTTCACACTCTCCGCGATGCCATCGCACTCCTTCGGTGAGACCGTTGGCGCCCCGTCGGTTGTTCCGAACGGGGAGGCGGTATCAGACCGCGCGATCCATGACACGGTGATGCGGCGGAACGTCCCTCGGGGTGTTCAGTCCACCGCCGGCGAGGCCCCCCCGGCCCGAATGGTACGTCCGCGCCCTCTGGTTCCCGAGCCCGATCACGCGCTCGGGTCCACCGTGGGCTCGCCGCGGAGGGTGGGGCCGCCCGGACTGTCGGGGTTGTCATCCGAGGTTCCCCCGGCCGGGGAGCGTGCTTCCGGGACAGACGAACGGAAAAGGGATGAGGCGGAGACCGGGGAGGTGCAGCGGTCGATTCCCGCGGGTCACGATCGCGGAGCCGACGCGGGACCGGTCTTCACCACCGATCCCGCCGTGCGGAATCCCGGTCCGGTCACTGCCCTGTCGGGTGTCGTCACGGATTCCGATACCAGGGAACGCCGCCTTGCGCCAACCGGGGCCGACCCTCTGGACCACCGAGACACGCCCTCGGTTGTCCCGGCGGCAACGTCTGGGGTGGGGCGTACGATCGACGCGTCTGCCGGTTCGTACGGGAGCAGCGACGTTGCCCGAAAAACGACCACAGGGTCCGGCGGCGGTCACGCCCCGTTGACCAACGCGCCCGGAACGGCCCCGGGTACAGACGCCAACGATTCACCGCACGCGGGACGTGTCGCCCGTTTGGAGGCCCTCCCCGCGATGGGGCCAGGTCGAGCCGAGGCTCTGGAGCTCGCGCCGATCTCCCCGGTCCGCGGGACAGGAGCCGTCGCGGATCCTGTCTCGATGCCGTTGCCGACACTCTCGGTGGCAGCACGGCCTCCGGTCGTGACCGTTCACGCCGGCTCCAGCCCGGCAATCGACAGGCACGCGACACCGGCGGAGGCAGCCCCGAATCCCGGTGCACCGCCCCCCGTTCGTGAGGGCGGCGTGCCCGTCGTCATTCCGCACAAACGGAAGCCCGTGGCGCCACGCGCCGATCCCCTCCGCCCCGACGGGCCGGCGGAGCGGACTATCACCCCGAGCACGCCGCGGGCAGAGATGTCCTCCCCTCCCGTTCCGGAGGCCGATGAAGGTCGACCTGGCCACACCCGGCCGCGGGAGCGGACAGGACACGAATCCTCCCGGCCGGAGATCAAAGTCGAGCCGGACAGATCCGCTCCGCCGGGCCGGGAAGGGGCGCCGCCATCCGTGGCCCCGCGTCCCTCGATCGGGCGGACGGGTCCAACCGCCGGGCCGACGCAGGTCGATCGGCCTGCGGCGCCTCTCCCGGAATCGCTGGAGGCAGCGGGAGAGCACGGCCCCCGGGTGGCGACGATCACCGTACCGCGCGATGACGGCACGACAGCGCGGGTCCGGATCTCGGTACACAACGGTGTCGTGAACACCAGGATCGTTCATCCCGATCCGACCGTAGCCGGGCGGCTCGCCCGGAGTGCGGATGAACTGCATCGGGCGATGGCCGACCGCGGGTTCACCGATTCGCGTGTCTCGGTTCTGGGAACCGTGCGGCCGGATGCGGGTCCCCACGGGACCGACGCACACCGATCGTCCGATCACCGGCAGGGAACGCGGCAGGACCAGCATTCGCAGCACGATGACGCAGAGGGATCACCCGGCGACCGACGACGGCAAGGATATTCCGACCGCGATCGGCGCGCCTTTCAGCAGAGGGAGCAATCGTCATGACGAGCATCCAACCCGTTTCAACTGTCGGAAACCGTTCCCTGGTGGGACCCGGCAATGGCGTCCTGGGCAAGGAAGATTTTCTCAAGCTGCTGGTGACGCAGTTGAAACACCAGGATCCGCTGAATCCTCTCGACGGAACCCAGTTCGCATCCCAGCTCGCAGAGTTTTCCAGCCTCGAGCAGTTGATTCAGTTGAATGACGGACTGGGTACGATCTCCCAAGGGGACGCCATGGCGGAACTGACCATGCGTGCCGACCTGGGAGCATCCCTGATCGGTCACGAGGTGCTCGGTTTCGGCGACCAGATCGAGATCACCGGGAACGGCACCCAGACAGTGGTAGCCGATATCGGCGGCGCCGGGTCGGCGACGGTCGATATTCTTGACGACGCCGGCAACCTGATTGCCACCCGCCAGCTCGGCGGGGTCAGTCCTGGTCTGCAACAGCATCTCGAATTCGATCTGCGTGGCGTGGAGCCGGGTCGGTATCACTACCGACTGTCCGTGGCCGATGCGGAGGGCAACGTTGTCCCGGTTGAGCAGTACACCTTCGGTCGGGTCGAAGGAGTGTTCTTTAACCAGAACGGCGTCGTGCTGCGGGTTGGCAAGTCGCTGAGGATCTCACTCGACAATCTCGCGGAGATTGAACCGAACCGTTCGTCGTGAGCGGTTCGACCGTACGGATGATCACTTTACCCTTGGGAGGATTCAGCTCATGATGCGAGCGCTCTTTGCCGGCGTATCCGGGTTGCGGAACCATCAGACGCGACTGGACGTGATCGGCAACAACATCGCGAACGTCAACACGATTGCGTTCAAGGCGTCGCGGGTAACATTTGAGGAGGCCTTTGCGCAGTTCGTGCGTGGGGCGTCGCGGCCCGGGAACGGTCAAGGTGGGTCCAATCCCATCCAGATCGGCCTCGGGATGAACATCGCCAGCGTGGATCAGGATTTCACGCAGGGTAACCTCGAATCCACCGGGGTGATTACGGACCTTGCCATCCAGGGTGACGGATTCTTCGTCATGAGCGACGGCAACTCACGGTTCTATACGAGGGCCGGAAACTTCACCCTGGACGCTACTGGCCGTCTGGTCGCCCCGACCAACGGTTTCGCGGTCCAGGGCGTCCTCGCGGACAGCACCGGAACGCTCCCCACCGGTGCCGCGTTGACAGACCTGGTGCTGCCGCTGGGCCAGGTATCTCCAGCGGTGGCGACGAGTGAGATCACCCTCACCGGGAACCTGGACGTCCGGAAGGATCCGTTGGGAACGATTCTCCAGACGGCGAACTCGGTGTATGCCGTTGAGCAGGCCACCAGCAACGGTGGTGCGGGTTCGGACATCAACGGTCTGTACGCCAACGGCACGGCGAATCAGCAGATTCTTGGAATGACACCAAGCGGAACCACGGTGACGGTGTCTGACGGTACGACCACTCGCACCTACACCTACGTGCTGCAGGATACGGGGCCGGGCGATCTGGCGTTCAACTCGTTGAACGATCTGGTGGCGGAGATCAACAACGATTTCACCACCATGACCGCGGCGCTGAACAACACTACCGGTGCCATGGAGATTACGGCGGGGGCCGCGCCGATCACGGTGAACCTGACGAGCTCCAACGCCACCCTGGGGTCGGCCCTGTTCAGTGCGAACGGGGCGCTGGCGGCATCCGCGACCGCAGCGACGGATGAGTTCAGTCATGCGGCGACCTCTGCGGACCTGTTGACCGATCTCCGGGATGGCACCGGCGCGTCGTTGGGCGTCACCGCTGGCAGCACGATCCTGCTGGATGGCGATGTAGGCAGCGTGTCCGTGAGTCAGGGCTCCCTCGCGGTCGGCGCCGGCACCACGTACCAGAACCTGCTGAACTCCGTCAACAACACGCTGGGGCTCAGCAACGCGGTGGGAGCGACCGTGGATACGTCCACCGGAGGGTTGATCATCAACGGTGATGGCGGAACGGTGAATGCCCTTACCGGAATCAATATCCGGGTGCAGGGTGGCGGGTCGCCGGGCTTCGACGGCATCTTCGACAGTCGCCCGACGAATTACCTGGAGACCCAGATGGCCACGGATGTGGTTCACCAGCTCGCCACGACGGTCTTCGATTCGCTGGGGAATCAGCACGTCGTGACGGTGACGTTCACCAAGGATCCGACGTCCGTCAATCGGTGGTCCTGGCAGGCGACGGTGCCGTCGCCGTCCACCATCGTGGGCGGGGATACCGGCGTGGCTACATTCGACGCGTCGGGCCGGTTGCAGACATTCACCTACAACGGGGGTGCGTCGAGCTTTCAGTTCGATCCCAATGCCGGGGCCGCCCTCATGGACATCCAGTTGAACGCGGGGACTCTGGGAGACATCGACGGGCTCTCGCAGTTCGGGGCGCCGTCCAACGCAGTGGTGAGTTCGCAGAACGGGCACGCGATGGGCATCCTGCAGGATTATACGATTGATGAGCAAGGGGTGGTCACGGGGATCTTCAGCAACGGCGAGAGCCAGACGCTGGCCCGGATTGCCCTGGCCGATTTCGCCAACCCGACCGGCATGGTACGGCGCGGTGACGGGATGTACGATGTGTCGGCCAACTCCGGAGACCCGATCATCGGTTTCGTGGGAACGACGAACCAGTCGATCCTGACGCCGGGAGCCATCGAGGGTTCCAACGTGGACCTGTCCCGGGAATTCACCAGCATGATCATCGCGCAGCGAGGCTTCCAGGCCAACGCGCGGGTCATCACCACGGCCGACGAGATGTTGACCGAACTGGTGAACCTCAAGCGGTAAACGTACCCCGGGGAGTCTGATGGAGGCGCGAAGGGCGCGGCCGAACGGCCGTGCCCTTCTGCGTTGGAGGGCGGCCCAACCCGGCAAAACTGACCGTTGGACCCGGAAGGGACTGCCGCCCGGCGGCCGGGTCGGAGTGGGGAACGGTCGGTCCCGCGGGGGGTGGGGTGGGGATTGAAATGCCTAATGCGTTGTACCCCAACAGGTTGTGTGACGGCAGCTTTTTCCGTTGAGTCGCTCCAATCCGTGGTACGACCGTTGCTTTTGCCCGCGCCGGCGGAGGTCAGGCTCCGCGCTTCACTGAACGAGGTAAACCGATGGCAGACGAAGGACAGACCGCTACCACCGAGGAAGCCGATCCGAAGAAACGGTCGCCGTTGATCATGCTTCTGGTCCTCGCCGTTGGGGCGGGAGGGGGGTTTGTGGCGGGCACCTCGCTGGTGGCTCCCAGGGTGCTGGCGAGCCGGACGGCAGACGTCGGGGCAGAGGAGCATGGGACGGAGGACAAGTCTTCGGCGTCCCACGGTGGACCGGAGGAGTCCGGTGAGCACGGTGGTGAAGCCCTCGCCGAGGAAGGCGAAGGACATTTTCTGGAGATGGGCAACCTCCTCGTCAATCCCCGCGGATCCCGGGGCCTCCGCTTCCTGATGGTCACCGTGGCGCTGGAAGTGATTGACGACAACGTGCGGTCGATGCTTCGAGTGCGGGAAGCCCAGGTTCGCGATGTCGTGATCTCCGTGCTGGAACAACAGACCCTGGAGCAGCTGTCTGCGCCGGGAGGGCGCGATTCGGTCCGAACCCGGATTCGTGAGGCGGTCAAGGATGCGTTCGAACTGAACGAGGTCAACGTGTTTCTCCCGCAGTTCGTCATCAACTGATCGATCACGCCGACATGGACGTCACAGAGACCACCACGAGGTCGGAAACCGAAGTGCAAGTCACGGCCTTCGATTTCCGCCACCCGCCCCGCCTGTCTCGGAGCAAGAGGGCCAACCTGGAAGCCATTCTGGGGCGGTTCGCCCTGGCGACGCAGGCGTTTCTCTCGTCCCGGTTGCGGACCCCCATGGACGTCGTCGTCAGCGGAGTCGAACAGGGGAGTTGTGGCGAGTATCTCTCAACCGTTTCCTCTCCGTGTGCTGCCATCACGTTCGACTGTCGCACCCATCGCTCCCATGCGGGGATGGTGGACGTCGGTCTCGACGTCGGCTTCTACATCGTCGATCGGTTGTTGGGAGGGTCCGGCGAAAACGCCAACGTCCAGCGGGCGATGACGCCGCTGGAGCAGGCGATCGTGAAAGGGGTCGTGGAGAAGATTTTTGAGCTCTACCGCGAGGCCTGGCAGGACGATCTGGACATCGCGCTGACCTACGAAGGATTCGAGTCCATTCCGGAAGTCCTCGCCGTCGCGGGGCATGACGAGACCATGCTGGTCACGTCGCTGGACGTCCGGGGGTCGCCCGGCTTCGAGGGGTCGTTGTCCATCGCCATTCCCATCCGGGCGTTCGAGGTATTCCTCCGCGAGAGTGTCAACGTCCGGCGTGTGGAGGAACTCTCGCCGGAGGAACGCGACGTGATCCGGCAGCGCATCGAACGATCGCTGCGGGCGTCGCCGGTGACCCTGAAGGCTCGCATGCCGCAGTTCCTGCTGTCGGCTCGCGACCTCATACGGCTCCGTCCGGGTCACGTCATGCAGACCGGTCACCACTTGGCGGTTCCGGTTGAGGTCTCCGTCAACGGTGCGACCCGTTTCCGCGGCACGGTCGGAGCCATTCACGGACACCTTGGCGTTCGCGTTGTTCAATCACTTGTCCATGAGGGGCAGGCGCCCAGTGTGCGCAGGCCCCGGGGAAGAGTCCTGTGACCGATCAATCTTCGGGGAATCCCCCCACCGCGCCGGCCGGCGAGTCGGCCGGGGGATCCGGCGCGGCGCCGGAACCGGCTGCGGCATCCTTCGATACCCTGGACCCGGGGCCAGAGACCGGTGGCGGATCGATGTCGCTCGACACCCTGCTGGACATCTCCGTCAATGTCACGATCGAGTTCGGACGGACGAGGATGACGGTGAACGAGGTGCTCGGTCTGGGAAACGGATCGGTCATCCAGCTCGACCGCATCGTGGGAGAGCCCATCGACATCTACGTGAGTGATCGCAAGCTCGGTGAGGGCGAGGTCGTGGTGATCGGAGAGCATTTTGGCGTCCGGATCACCAACGTCGTCACCGGGGTGGCCGAACGGGCGGCTGCCGAGGGCGCCTGAGCGGCGGTCGAAGACGTCATGTTTCCTCTCCTGGCCAGTATGGCGCTGGTGCTCGGTGGAGCCGTGTGGTGGACGAGCCGGTGGCGCGGCGGGAACGCGGCCGGCAGCGCCCTGCCAGTGCGGGTGATCAAGCGAGTTCCCTGCGGCCCCCGGCAGGCGCTGGTCGTCTGTCGAGTCGGCGACCGCGTTCTGGTTTTGTCTCAAGGAGACGGCGCCATGACCCTGGTGACCGAACTCGAGGGAGACGATCGGACCGTGGCCTTGGCGGACCCGCCTCGGTCCACGTCACCGGGGCGGGTGAACTGGCGTACGCTGTTGCGACCGCTGATGCTGGCGAGTGTGCTCCTGGCCGGCGGGCGCGCGTCCCCGGCGGCGGCGGCGACGCCGATGGTCCGGCAGGACACGACGGTAGGTCAGGCGACCCCGGCGTTGCCCCCGGTTCAGCTGCAGTTCGGCGACCAGGCGGACGGCCTCCGGATCTCGGGGACGGTGGGCGTGGTCGTCTTCATGGCCATCCTCACCCTGCTGCCCGCCGTCTTCCTGATGATGACCAGTTTTACCAGGATCCTCATCGTGCTGCACTTCCTGCGATCGGCTCTTGGGACGCAGTCTACACCGCCCGGGCAGCTTCTGGCCGGGATTGCGGTGATGCTGACCGGCGTGGTGATGGCGCCGACTCTGGAGCGAGCCAACCAGGCGGCGCTCCAGCCGTACCTGAGTGGCGAGATGACGCAGATCGAAGCCTACCAGGCAGCCCTGGTGCCGTTTCGGGACTTCATGTTGGCCAACACGCGGGACGCCGAACTGGGAACCTTCGCGGAGATCGCGGGCCAGCAGGATGTCGCCAGCCTCGATGAGCTGCCCACGATGACGATCATGTCTTCGTTTGTCGTCAGTGAACTCAAGTCGGCATTTCTCATCGGGTTTGCCATCTTCCTGCCGTTCACGGTGCTGGATCTGGTCGTGGCCTCGGTTCTCATGAGCATGGGCATGTTCATGCTGCCACCGGTGATGGTCTCGCTGCCGTTCAAGCTCCTGCTGTTTGTCATGGCTGATGGATGGTCGCTCGTCGTCCAGAACCTGATCGCCAGCTTCCGGTTCTGAGCCGACCATGGCTGCTACCGTTGCATTCGATCAGATCCGCACGGCCATTCAGGTCACGCTCATGGTTTCCACGCCCCTGCTGGCTACGGCGCTGGTGGTGGGTGTACTGGTGAGTCTGGTCCAGGCCGTCACGCAGATTCAGGAACAGACGTTGACCTTCGTGCCGAAGGTGGCGGCGATTGCCGTCGTCCTGTTCGCGATGCTGCCGTGGTTCCTGCAACAGTTGGTCCAGTATCTCGTCGATGCCTTCACCAGCATCCCCGGTCTGTTGTCATGAACCCGTTTAATCTGCTGGCTCCCGATCGGTGGCCCATCTTTGTCCTGATCACGGCCCGCGTCGTAGGCGTGATGATGGTGGCGCCGCTGTGGTCCATGTCGGCGATACCGCGGAATGTGCGGGTCGGTCTGGCTCTGGTGCTGAGCGCGGCGCTCATGCCGATCGGGAGCGCGGCGGCGACGGACGTGTTCCGGGTGGGCTACCTCCCCCTGCAGATGGGAGCCGAACTGCTCCTGGGCATGGTCATCGGCCTGGCCGCGTCGCTGTTCGTCCACGGCGTGGCCATCGCCGGCGAGATCGTGTCGGTCCAGATGGGCCTGGCCATCGCCGCAGCGTTGGCCCCCGGCGTGGGATTCTCCGGACCCGGCGTGGGGACGATCAAGAACCTCCTGGTGCTCGGCACCTACCTGACGTTCGGTGGACACCTCATCCTCATCGGCGGCATGGCGGAGAGCGTGCGGGTGATTCCTCCGGGCGTACCGCTGGCGCTTGGGAGCGGTGCTCCGGGGCTGACCGCGTTGATTGGAACGGTGTTCGTGTCGGCCGTGAAGGTCGCGGCCCCCTTGATGGCGGCCATGATGCTGGCCAATACGGTGATGGGCATTCTGTCGAAAGCCGTTCCCCAGATCAACACCCTCATGGTGGCGTTCCCGATCACGATCTGGCTCGGGCTGGTGGTGTTGTTGGCGACCCTGCCGGTGTTGGCCGGGGTTGCCCGCAACTGGGTGCTGGGGTTGCCAGGCGCCCTCGACGGCGTCATCCAGCTGTTGACCCCGACCGCTCCCCTGCCCGTGGGGTCCTGAGCCATGCCGAACCAGGATACGGGCCAGGAACGCACCGAGAAGGCAACGCCGCGTCGTCGAGAGCAGGCCTTCGATGAAGGGCAGGTCCCGCGCAGCCAGGAGCTCTCGGGAGCGATGGTTCTGCTGGCCGGCGTCGGTGCACTCGCCCTGGGTGGTGGACGAAGCGTGGCGGACGCGCTGCAGAGGCTCGTCGCAGCCGACATCTCCTGGACCCTCACCGGCGATCCTTCCCCGGTTCTGATGGGACAGGTCCTGCGTCGGACCGTGTTGGTCGCCCTGACCGGCATGGCACCGGTGATCGTCGCATTGCTCAGCCTGTCTCTCGTGGTCAATCTGGTGCAAGCGCGAGGTATCGTCTCGCTCCAGCCGGTCGCTCCGAAGTTGTCCCATCTGAGTCCCTGGAGCGGAATCAAACGGATGATCGGGCTACAAGCAGTATTCACGCTGCTCAAGTCGGTCATCAAGCTCGCCTTCCTGGCGTTCGTGACCTACCTCGTCATGCGTTCATCGTGGTCGGACCTGCTGCCCCTTTCGCTGCTGGAGCCCGCGCAGATCGTCCGAAGTGTCGTTGGTCTGTCGCTCAAACTTGGAGCAGTGACGGGCCTGGCGTTCCTGGCGGTGGCGGTCGCCGACTACCTGTTCCAGGTCTATCAGTTCGAACGCAACAT
>Ga0114931_10012252_pt1 | contig 10055 bp, 8 predicted proteins | sample 2SBtaG_FD_89579 | JGI IMG/M metagenome (GOLD analysis project Ga0114931, IMG submission 89579) | Deep subsurface microbial communities from Kolumbo volcano to uncover new lineages of life (NeLLi) - 2SBTROV14_V59a metaG | ecosystem: Environmental > Aquatic > Marine > Volcanic | place: Kolumbo... | reverse complement strand
TAATGATTCTTCATAGCGGATGATACTGTTTTTTGGTATACCAATACTAAATAAAGCAGCGCCTAAAGCACTCAGGCCACCAACAGCAATGGCGCTCTCAGTACCGCCGACTATTGTTGCAACCAGAGGGCCTGCTACAGCTAATGGTCCGATACCAGGAATAAAGAAAAATGCTGAGCCAAAAAGCATGCCCCACAGTCCTCCCCACAAAGCTCCCCATTTTCCCCAAAACTTGACCCTGTCACCGGTATTGTAGTATCCAATTGGATGTTCATCGGAGTGATAACCCTTACCCACAATGGATATTTTTTTCATGTCAAAACCAGACTTCTCAAGTTCTTTAATACCTTGTTCTGCATCGGTATGGTTGCTAAAAACACCAATACAACTATGATTATATTTCATGCTATTTTCCTCGATTTATCTCTATATGAATGATTTGAAATTAACTCGCTCATATCGTATTAATTTCAATTGTTATCTACTACTTTGCTTTTCCAGACTATAAAATCTGTAAAATTCAACCTTGGTGCGTGTTAAGGATTATCTGGGTTGTTCATAATCTCGTTTTCCGCCTCAAGCCAATTTTCCATGTCATGCCCTGCCACGAATCCTTTGCTTTCAGCCTTATAATAGGCTGCTTCAGCAATCATGTTCTGATACACGTTGGCATCACCCTCGTGCATTACAGATACTTTCTTATCCACTTTAACCACACTTTTTTTTACATCTTTTTTCTTTGAAACCATTTTTTTTCTCCTGATTCTGTTTAAAATTGGATGATCTCCGTCTATATCAGCAAATTATTTATAGTCGAAAACCTTGATAAGGTTGGGATGGGTAATTGTTTAGTCCTATCCCGAACAGGAAGCAGCTTATTGATAAGCCTTTCCCGATGAGCACAAATTTTTTGCTAAATCCCATTCCAATCATGTTTTTGGAAGTGTAATAATTAGTACTCCGTTGTTATACTCTGTTTTTATTCCATCTTTGTTCACATCACCCGGTAGCGGTAAAGAACGTTGGAATTCTCCGTTAAATCGTTCATTGCGCTGATAGTTGTTATTGTCATCCTGTTGTTTAGTTTCGCTCTCGGTTTTAATTGAAATTGTCAATTGCCGACCATTCAGCGTTACATCAAGAGTAGATTCATCGGCGCCGGGAACATCAGTTTTGATAACATAACGATCAGTCTCGTCTTTTAGGTCAATCGCTGTTGAATTCTTATGGAAGCGGGTCAATGAATTATTAAATAATTGCTCCATTTGATTGGCTTACCCACTATTTTGCCCAATAGCCACGTTGAAAGTGCTCATTTACAGATGTAAACTCCGCGCTTTCGCCTTGCTCTTGAGCAAACTAGCGGGCAATCTGAGCAGTTACAGAATTTCGTTGAGTAGTTACGTAAAAACAAACACTATGAAGCGACCCATTCTTCAAGCCTCTAACTGTTTCGGCACTTTTCCTGTCTTCGCCCACCGAGAGAGGAGTGAATGAAGGAATCGGAAAGGTATCCTATGAAGCACCTTTACACTTTATTACAAAGCGATAATCGTGCCATTTCATAAGCTATTGAATATAGGGTATCAGTTATTTATATCCGTGTCTTTTTGGTCACTTTGGCCGATATAGATTCAGTATTATCGGCCAAAGTGACCGTTGCATGAGTGCTGGTGATTGCGTATAGAAAAATACTTAGCCAGAATTTAATAATTTTCTGATCTTGAGGCAGGAATTTTGTGCGTATTCAAGGCACAACGGAGAGCAAATGGCTAGCTATGTAACCGGAGTTGTAACACTTAAGACTAATAAAAAGACAAGTAAGGTGGTGGGTTATTTATTGCGAGTTACTTTATTTGACGATAAAGCGACAAAAATCAACAGTCACGCTGATAAACCTGATTGACAGTGAAGTAACTGGAGATGCAGACATTAGGTGCTGATTCAACACAATGTCCAATATGTGGTTGTGTTTACCCCACTTAAGATCATAATGTTCACCATCTTATTTTGACTCCGCTGCAGAGCAAAAACAGCTATTGAATTTTTCTCAAATATCCAACAGCCTCTTCCAGATAGTTAACAGCTTTGTCCATTTGACCTTTCTTGATAGCACTCACGGCCATTCTTAGTCTTACGTGAATCTTTTGCGATGTGGCACCGGTAAAGTCACTGATTACAAAGCGTGAATTTTCCCGTGCTTGCACAACCAGATCGATAGTCTGATTCGTGAGTCCAGTTTTGGCATTTTGGAGTGCGGATTCAACAAAGCGTAGTGCTTTCTTTTTAAATACATAGAGAGCGCTCAGACTGATCAGACTACCGAATAGTATTGCCTGCAAATATATTTTGGCTGGTTTAGTATGTTTAATCGTCGTAATGACCTGTTTTCACAGCTTACTGTAGTCAATAAATAATCAGATAACAGCTGTTATAAAAAACCATATTAGATGCATAATATCTAATATATAGATTATATTAATCTATAGTTGCCTTCTAATTATAAGCGGACGGGATCAGTATTATAAAAAATAATGCTACCCTTTTACTTATATGGGTGCATCAATACGGATTTCAAGATATAGAAAGAAAATTTAATAGATTGTGATGTTGTGCCAGTTCATAGCGTTACAAGTTATTATCTTGTAACTAGTTGATTAACTTGATTAGAATAATTATCGTAGATTAAGCTGGCTGCTGACATTGTCAGTTGTATCTTATTTGTGAGGTTAAAATTGTGTGATAGTCATTGGATCAAAGTACTGCTAATTTTCATCAACTACAAATTATGTTACAATAATTACAACAGTTATTGACAAAAGTCATTCTGAATTTAATCAGTTTCTGCTAGAGTGAACAGATCAGTCGGTTTTTGATGGTCGAGAGATTTTGAATTACCAAAAATTATGCCAGGCTAATTTTTACAGATGAATCAAGCTAACCCATCTTTTCGACACTTGATCACGATAAGTCATTGATTTTATAATTTTTAGGTCTGTTTAATAAAAAAATTATTGTAACTACTCAGCGTAACAAGTAACTGCTCAGATTGCCCACTATTTTGCTCAAAAGTAAGGCAAAAGCGCTGAGTTTACATGGCCAAATGTGCACTTCGCGGCTATTGGGCAAGCTGAGTAGGCTTGATAAATCTGTAAAACTAAACATACAAGTTACTGATTTATTTCATTAACACTGGGGATACCTGACATAAAAACCTGTCACCACTCTCCATTTTGTATATCGGTAATAACCATGTATAGATTAGACTTTCTCGTGTTTTTGATTGCATTTTCAATCTCTTCGAAATCGTTTTCCCTGGATTTAATTGAAACTTATCAATTAGCAATTGAAAACGAGCCCGAGTATAGTAGCGCGTATCTTAATCAATATGCGACAGCTGAAATCAAGTCGCAAAGCATTGCACGCATGCTACCCAATCTGTCATTAATTGCCAGTAGTTCTCGTGATCGATTGCATAATAAAAAAGCGACTTTTCAGAGAGCTGGGACACAATATTTCTGGAGCAATGCTTTTAGCGTTAATTTAATCCAGCCTGTATTTCACTGGGATCACTGGGTTCAGCTAAGTCAGGCTGACAATAGAATTGCCCAGGCAGAAGCGCAATTTCAATCCCAGTCTCAAGCGCTGATTGTAAAAACAGTGAATACATATTTCAATATCTTGGCTGCACAAGATAACCTGAATTTTACGCGTGCAGAAAAAAAAGCGATTGCAAAACAGCTGGAACAGGCTAGACAACGATTTGAGGTTGGTGTAATTGCAATCACTGATGTGCATGAATCTCAGGCCGCTTTTGATCAGGCCAGAGCCGATGAAATTGAAGCAGCAAATTTACTGGATGATGAAAAAGAAAGTCTTCGTGAAATCATCGGTGAGAACGATATTAATCTAAGTCCTTTGATGGAAGAAATCAAATTGAGTTTGCCCGAACCGACTGATATGACAATGTGGGCCAATACTGCACTGGCAAATAACTTTAGCCTGATAGCTCAACTCAACCAGACTGAAGTATTGAGAAAAGAGATTACCTTGCAACAAAGCGCTCATCTGCCAACGCTGGATATTGTTGCTAATTATGGCATGGAGGACAATACAAGTACCTTCGGGCTACGTGGAGACACTCAGAGCGTTGGTGTACAGTTAAATGTTCCCTTATTTGAAGGTGGCGCCGTGTCGTCCAGATCAAAACAAGCTCGTTATGAATATGAACGAGAGCAACAGAACCTTATCAAAACTAAACGTACAGTATCCCGCCAAGTCAAAAATGCATACAGGGGTGTCACTTCCAGTTACAGCCGTGTACAAGCATTAAAAGCAACCGTTAAATCATCAGAAGTTGCATTGCAAGCAACTGAAGCTGGCTTTGAAGTAGGCACAAGAACCATGGTTGATGTTTTGGTGGAGCAGCGAAATCTTTATCGATCCAAACGGGATTATGCTCGTAGTCGGTATGATTTTTTAATTAATGGAATTAAATTGAAAGAAGCTGCTGGTAGCTTAAGTGGTGCTGACGTGCTAAAGGTTAATCAGTATGTATCAAAAACTGAAAAGTAGCTTCCTGGTACTTAGGAACGCTCATGAAATAACTTGAACAATTGAATTGTCTTTTTGCCCATCTTCGGTGTTACGAAAACAGTTACATAGCTCACTATGCGCCTGTTTTCGTGCCTTGAATATGAACAAAAATCCTACGTCAATTGTTCAAGTTATTTCATGCACGTTCCTTAACCAGTACCACCTAGTACTCCGTCAATATAAGCTGGGATGATGTACTTAGAACAGCTTTTAATACATTCGTCGCCTAAATAGCCATGCTGCACAGCTTAAGGTTGCTAACCCGATAATTGCCAAAGGCCAGTATTGAGAAATTAAGACTTCAGCGGGTAAACCTTCCAGAAAAACACCGCGTACGATCACCAGAAAATAACGCAGGGGATTAATTAAGGTAACATCCTGAACCAGCGCTGGCATGTTAGCAATGGGGGTCGCAAAACCAGACAGAATAATGGCCGGCACGATGAATAAAAAAGCGCCCAGCAGTCCTTGCTGTTGGGTAACCGCCAGTGAAGAAATCATCAACCCAACGCCAATGACAGAAAACACAAACAGCACTACACCCAGATACAATGCCGCCAGGCTGCCTACCATGGGAATCTTAAACCAGAAAACAGCCATAAAGATAATAAACGACGCTTCAATAATACCGATAATCAGCCCCGGCACAGCTTTACCCACCAGTATCTGAAACGGCGTCAATGGGGTCACCAGCAGCTGATCGAATGTTCCTTGTTCGCGTTCACGGGCAATGGACAGCGCGGTGACAATAATAGTAACTACCAGTGTCAACAGCCCGACTATACCAGTCACTATAAACCAGCGGCTTTCAAGGTTGGGATTAAACCAGGCTCTGATTTGCAGTTGCGCCGGTGGTAAACTCAAATGATGTTGTACTGCCCAGTCCCGATTAAATTGCGCCAGAATGCTTTGCATATAGTTCAGCGCGATTAATGCAGTATTGGAATCGCGACCATCAATCAGAATTTGAGCGACTGCAGCTTGTAGACCGTTATAGAGGTCGCGGCTAAAATGTGGGCCGAGGTGTATAATCGCCAGGACTTTTTTTTCATCAAGCGCTGGTGTAATCTGCTCATGATGGGTGATGGTCAAGGTCTCGGTAAACGCTGGCGATGCATTAAAGCGATCAATAAAGTCCCGTGAGGCAATGCTTTGGTCTTCATTATAAATCGCGATCGGAACTTGGTTTAGATCAAACGTGGCACCATAACCGAAGACGAAGAGCTGGAGAATGGGCGGTCCAATCAATACAAACCGGCTTTTCTTGTCTTTGACAATCGCCAGGAATTCCTTAATCACTAAAGCATAAATCATCGCCCACATCGTCACTCCAAGCGTTTCGGGGCTTTTTTCATAGCCAATTTAAAAAATACTACAACCATTAATAGCAACGCAGCCGCATTAGGTAGAATGACAGCCCAGATATTGCCAGCCAGGAACACCGTTTGCAGTATGGCGACAAAATATCGCGCCGCAATCAGGTAGGTAAAGCCTTGTACCACAGTCGGCATGCTACCGATATCGAATATAAAACCGGATAAAATAAATGCCGGAAGAAAGGTGACTATAATGGCGATCTGTCCGGCGACGAACTGGTTTTTAGCAATAATGGAAATTAGCAGTCCCATACCCAGCGCGACCAGCAAAAACAAGGTGCCAGTAAGCAGTAATATCCAGAACGAGCCAAGCAGTGGCACGTCGAATAAAAACACCGCCATTGCAATTGACAACAGCATACCGCCCATGCCGAGTATATAATACGGAATCAGCTTTCCCAGCAACACTTCGCCCATTGTCACTGGTGTCGCAATCATCGCTTCCAGCGTACCGCGCTCCCATTCTCTGGCCATGACCATGGCAGTCAGCAGTGCGCCGATCAAGGTCATAATCACAGCAATCAACCCCGGCACCAGAAAGTCTTTACTCAGAACGGCGCTGTTATACCAGATTCGCTGTTCAGCGATGACCGGTTTGGATAAAGCGATACCGCGACTTTCTGCCAAATGGGTTAGCCATTCATTCCAGGCACCTTGTACATAACCGGTAATCAACCGAGCGGTATTAGCATCTACGCCATCAACGATAACCTGTATGGCCGGTGAGTTTTGTTTGAACAATTCGCGGCTGAAATCCTCACGGAGACGAATAATGGCAGTGACTTTCCTGAACTGCATGGCTTGCTTTGCGGTATTCATGTCAGCATAATAGCTGTTTTCAAAATACTCGGAACGGGCAAACGCTGCGGTAAAGCCAGCGGCTTCTGGCGTGCTTTTATCAATAACCCAGCCGACCGGCACGTGTTTGGCATCCAGTGATACGCCATAGCCAAACAGCAACAACAAAAACACCGGCAGAACAAAAGCAATGGCTAGACTGCTAGGGTCGCGCCAGATTTGCAGAAACTCTTTGACGATCAGCCCTTTCAAGCGCATGGTTTTTTGTGAGCTGCTTGTATTCATGCTTGTTTTGCCTCCACTAATTGAATAAAGGCATCTTCCATGGTTGGATCGGGCATATTAGCAGTACTCGCCTGACGTTTGATTTCAGCCGGTGTGCCGGCTGTCAATATATCACCTTCCACCATGATGACCAGTCGGTCACAATATTCAGCTTCCTCCATAAAATGGGTGGTGACCAGCACTGTCACGCCGCTTGTCGCAAGCTGGTTGGTGCGGTTCCAGAACTCCCGTCTGGCCAGAGGATCGACGCCCGAAGTCGGTTCGTCAAGAAACAGGATTTCCGGTTCGTGCATCAAGGCGCAGGCCATCGCCAGGCGTTGTTTGTAACCCAATGGTAACTCACCACTGTCGCTATCTTGTACCTGTTCCAGCTCGAATTGCTGCAAAGCCCATTGGATGCGATGTTCACGTTGTTCATTTTTTAGACCATAGGCACTGCTGAAAAATGTCAGGTTCTGGTGAACGCTCAAATTTGCATACAGAGAAAATTTTTGGGACATATAACCGATTCGTGTGCGGGCTTTAGCCGCTGCCTTGCGCAAATCAACTCCGACCACGCGTAGCTGACCGTTGCTGGGGGGCAGCAAACCACACAGCATTCGAAAAGTGGTGGTTTTTCCCGCGCCATTGGCGCCCAGCAGACCAAATATTTCGCCACGATTGACAGAAAAGCTCAACTTTTTAACCGCCTGAAAATTGTCAAACCAGCGGTCAACCCCATCGACCAGAATAACCGCTTCGTCTTTATTTGTAACTGTTGAATCAACAGCAGGACTCATAGAGTGCATCGCTGCAATCGGGTGACGTTGTCTCAACAAGGCAATAAATGCATCTTCCAGTCGGGGCGTGGTTTGCTCAATGCTGATTTTCTCGTGATCGACATTGAGCACTGGTAAATTCGGTAGCTGGGTTGTCTCGCTGACAACACGCACTTTTTCACCCTGAATCACCGCATCGGCAATACCGGGTTGATTGTTCAGGTTGTTTTGCAAGCGGCGGTTGGAAAGATCGGAACGGCTGACTCGGAAACTGTGCCCCTGCATGTTGTTCTTGAAAAAATCCGGGCTGTTTTGATCCAGCTTATTGCCTTCATCCAGTAAAACCACCTCGGTACAACGCTCAGCCTCATCCAGATAAGCGGTACTTAACACTACCGTCATGGCGTTGGTTTTGACCTGATGATCGATAATGCTCCATAACTCTCTTCTGGAAACCGGATCAACCCCCACGCTCGGTTCGTCCAGCAACAACAATGCGGGCTGGCTTAGCAGCGTACAGGCCAGTCCGAGCTTTTGTTTCATACCCCCGGACAAGCGACCTGCCAGACGTTTTGTAAACGGGGCCAGTCCAGTCATGCGCGTCAATTCATGGAAACGCTGTTCACGTTGAGAGCGGTCAACGCTATGTAAATCAGCGTACAGGTTCAGATTTTCTGCTACACTAAGGTCTTCGTATAAACCAAAGCGCTGTGGCATATAGCCAATCAGGTCGTGAACATTGGCAACCTGGTGATTACAGTCATAGCCAAATACCGAGACTGTACCAGTATCAGGCAATAACAGCCCGGTTGCCAAGCGTATTAATGTGGTTTTACCAGCGCCATCTGGCCCAACAAGACCGACAACTGCACCTTTGGGTACAGTTAACGACACATCACTCAACGCGTTAATGCTGCCTAGACCACTGGTGAATTGCTTGCAGACCTTGTTTAATTCAAGTGCAATGGTGTCTGCTTGCACAGATGATTCCGTTATCACTGCTTTGAGCAAGCCGTTTTCTCCTGATTAGAACCTGAAGTCAAATCAATGCTGACTGTTACCGGCATGCCCAGCCGCAATTCATTTTGTGGATTGCAGGCAAATACACGCACTTGATAAACCAGATGAGTGCGTAATTCAGGAGTTTCCACGGTTTTAGGGGTAAATTCAGCTGTTGGAGAAATGAAGCCGACCCAGCCAGCATAGTGCTTGTCTGAGTGACTGTCTGTTGTTATGTTAGCAGCTGCGACTTGTTTCAATTTCCCCAATTGATTTTCAGGCACATAAACTCTGGCCCAGACCGGATCGATCAATGCCAAGGTATAAACAGGCGTATGATTGTCAGCCATGTCGCCGGGTTCAAGAATCCGATCCTGAATAATGCCTGCAGAGGGTGCATACAAATGCGCATCCAGAAAGGTTTTTTTAGCAAGTTTCAAGGCGCTTTCATTAACTTTTAACATTGCCTTGGCTTCAGCAATATCTTCTTTTCGTGGGCCGATGACTGCAAGTTCCATCTGTTCATTCAAAGCGTGCAGTTTTTCCATGGCAGCCACATAGTCAGAGCGGGCCCGATCAGCTGATTCCTGCGAAGTCAGTTTTCCTTTCACCAGGCTTAACATACGATCCAGTTCTTTTTTGGAAAATACCACAGCCGCTTGCGCTGCCTTCACATCAGCGCGTGCCTTGCGAATCTCCTCGGGGCGTGTTCCAGTAACCAAGCGGACAACAACTTGTCGTTGCGCTTCAAGTTTGGCTTCAGCGCTTTCAACTGCATACTGATAGCGTTGCAGATCCTGAATTGCCAGCAACTGCTCTTGTTTGACCCTGTCGCCTTCTTTAACATACATTTCTGCAATGTGTTCGGGGTCATGAAAAGTCAGTTCAACCTGACGGATATCAATGTTTCCGAACAGGGTCAATTGCGTTTCATCTGTTTCCAGGGATGTGTTGAAATACCAGATGGTAGATGCAATGCCTGCGATCACGAGCAGGATCAGTAAGATTTTTAGTGGTTTTTTCATCCTATCAGACGCTCTCGTTGTAATACTCAGTCAGGTAGATATAAACGATGGAAAATTCATAAACAGAGCCACTTGCAAAACCAACAAAAACGAGGAATATTCTTGGCAGAAAGGGCCAAAAAAAGAAAAGCCTACTCATTTAATGGTAAAATAGGAAGCTTAAAAACAATCTAAAAGTCCCACTAAATGAGCAAGTTAAAAGACACTTTATCACAAAC
>Ga0114931_10012251_pt1 | contig 10055 bp, 8 predicted proteins | sample 2SBtaG_FD_89579 | JGI IMG/M metagenome (GOLD analysis project Ga0114931, IMG submission 89579) | Deep subsurface microbial communities from Kolumbo volcano to uncover new lineages of life (NeLLi) - 2SBTROV14_V59a metaG | ecosystem: Environmental > Aquatic > Marine > Volcanic | place: Kolumbo... | reverse complement strand
TCAGGTCGCTGGTGACGATCGCGTCGGTGTGATGTGATCCGTAACGGTTGATGTGGGCGATCGCTTCCTCAAGCGATCCGACAACTTTGACCGAAAGGACAGGCCCCAGATACTCGGCGGCAAAGTCCTCTTCCTTTGCCGCAGCAGCACCTGGAAACAACTCGCACGTTCGTTCGTCACCGCGAATTTCAATGCCTTGGTCCGCCAAGGCCGCCGCGATTCGAGGCACGGCCTCGGCCGCAATGTCAGCATGAACGAGCAGCGATTCACAGGCATTGCAGACGCCGAGCCGTTGGCACTTCGAGTTCACCACGATCGACTCGGCCATCTCGATTGGCGCGCTGGCGTCGACGAAGACATGGCAGTTTCCAGCGAAGTGTTTGATCACCGGCATGGTCGCTTCTGCGCTGACACGGCGGATGAGCCCTTCGCCGCCGCGCGGAATCGCGACGTCGATGTATTCGGCCAATGAAAGAAAATGCCCGACGGCCGCGCGATCGGTCGTACTGACAAGCTGCACACAGTGGTCCGGCAAGCCGCACTGTCGAGCCACTTCGTTCAAGATGTCGACGATCGCGCGACTGGAATGCGCAGCCTCTTTGCCGCCGCGAAGAATCACAGCGTTTCCACTTTTGATGCAAATGGCCGCCGCGTCCGCCGTGACGTTGGGCCGCGACTCGTAGATGAAGAACACAACCCCCAGCGGCACGCGGATCTTCGAGATTTCGAGCCCGTTTGGCCGCACCGTAGACTCGATAATCTGGCCGACGGGATCGGGCAGCAGCGCGACCTCCTCAAGGCCAACCGCAATCCCTTCGATCCGTTGCTCGGTCAGCTTCAAACGGTCTGTCTGAGCAGCGGTCAGGCCGTAGCTCGGGGCAGCAGCCAGGTCCTTGGCATTGGCTGCCGTCAGCTCGTGCCGGCGGTCTCGCAGGGCTTGCGCCGAAGTCCTGAGCCAGTTGTTCTTCAGGCCTCCGGTCGCGAGCGCCAGTTGCGCCGCGGCAGCTTTGGCAGCCTGCGCCGTTGCCAGACAATAGGTTTGCAAGTCGTGTTGTTCTGCGACGGACATGGGCACTTACCGGAGAGCGTCGAGTTTTCAGGCAATCTTCGGAAGTATCCGGCAAACGGAAGGCTGAGTCAATGTCGCTCGAAGCACATTCGCGACTTGTTGTGAAGCGGTAAGTCGTGTCTGAAAAAGAGGTTGCGGACGAAGTCCGAGTTGACTGAGTTTGTCCGCCGTCAAGCGATTTGCCACGCTTGGCCGTCGAGGCCGCCGGTCGCCGCGAACAGTTTCAGTGCCTGATCGACTTCGGCTACGTCATGCACACGAAGGACCTGAACGCCTTGCACGGCAAGCGAGAGCGCGACTCCGATCGAACCGGCTGTCCTATCGACATCCTTGTCCCCCAGGACTTTGCCAATAAAGCCTTTCCGCGAATGACCAACCAGCAGCGGACAACCCAGATCGTGAAAGCGATGACAATTGGCCAGCAAGGTCAGATTGTGCTGATGCGTCTTCCCGAAGCCGATACCGGGATCGAGGCAAATCCGGTCGCGCGCTATCCCGGCTGCCAAGAAGGTGTCGCGCCGCTGCCGCAAATACTCGTGAATCTCGGCCACAACGTCATCGTAGTGAGGTGAATCCTGCATCGTCTGCGGGGTGCCTTGCATGTGCATCGCACAGACTGCCACACCGCTTTGCACGGCGAGCGGGATCATTTCGGGATCACCTTCCAGCCCGGTGACGTCATTAAGGATCTCGGCCCCCGCTTCGATCGCCGCTTTCGCCACGGTAGCTTTTGACGTGTCGATCGAGATGACGGTAGCGGTCCGGCTGGCGACCGCTTCGACAACCGGCGCGATGCGCGCTAATTCCTCGTCAGCACTCAGCGGCGCGGCATACGGCCGCGTGCTTTCGCCTCCAAAATCGAGAATACTCGCGCCGGCCGCGGCAAGTCGCAATGCGTGCTCAACCGCGGCTTGAGGTTCGTGGAATTGGCCGCCATCCGAAAAGCTGTCCGGAGTGACGTTGATGATCCCCATGATGGCCGGCAACTGTTCGAATCGCAATTCGCGAGTCCGCAGCCGCCATCTGGAGGAACGGTTTTCTGAGCGTAGTTCTTTCATCGCAGAGGATGCTTGGTCCGCTGGAGCGTTACCAGTGGTTTTCCATTTGACCAACAATTTGCTTCGCCAGCCGCTGAATGGTCTCCTGCTGGGCGGTTGCCACCGACTGCCCGCCTTCGGGGATGAAGTAAGCATCTTGGGCGATGTCAAAAGCAAGTGGCGTGTAGTCGAAACGCGCGTTTTGCATCAGAACTCCACCGCCGCGGTCGAGCCAATTGACTTCAATAACAAACTCGGTTCCGATGTTGCGCGGAATATCGTTGCGGTCCTCGGCGAGAAGCTGCTTTGTTTCGGAGATGATGCGACCGGACAAGGTACTATCGGCATCGGGGCGATGCACAACCTTGTACGGCGTGTTCAACTCGACCTCCTTGACGACGGCTTCGGTCAGTCGTTCGCCGAGATTCCGCCGAAAACTGTCCGATTTGAACATCGGCACATAGACCGTGCGGATGTCGGGACGATAAAGCGACTGCTGGCCAATCTGATAGCCGGCGCAACCCATTGTAACGAGCAACAAGATGGCTTGCGTTGCGTGCAGCCCGAGGCAGCGAACAGGCAGACGGCGAGCCATGACTACCTCCGCACCGTGGCGGGATTTGCCGCCATGATCGGCTTCACATTGTCTCGAGCCGGAAAGATCGCGGCGAGCCACGGCAAGGGCTGATCGGGCACGTCTGGCAAACCGTTGATTTCACGAAGCCGCTGCTCGGCTTGCTCGCCGAACGGCGTTTCGCGATAGTCGGTCACCAGCGAGAGGTAATAATACTTCGCCGCTCCGTATTCCGTGCGGCGGTCGAACCGTTTCGCCATCAACCAATCGCGTTCGGCCTCTAAGTACTGGATTCGAGCTGCCTCTTTGGCGAGGTATTTGCGTTCGCGTTCGGCTTCGACGGGGAATTGCCGGCGAACCTGAGTCAATAACTTGTCGGCTTCATTCAGCGCATTGGCTGAATAGTCCGGCCCTTGATACGCTTCGAGCTTGGCCTTCAGGCCGAGAAAGTGTGCCTCGAATTGATGTTCGCTGCTCGGAAACGTCTTACGCAGATCGGTGTAATACTCATCCGCTTTCAAAAACTTTTTCCTGGCAAAATACGCATTGCCCAGTGCGAGCGTCGCGTCGTCGGCCAGCTTGCCGGTCGGATCATCGAGTCGAATCCGATCGAAAACGCGCATGGCGTTGGCAAACAAGCCGCGCGTCGGTTGGCTTTCATCAAAGAAGTTCAATTCATAAAAGGATCGCGGATCGTCGCTATCCAGTTGCAACCAGTATTGCGCGATCGCAAAGCGGCGTGGTTGGACGGCATCAAGGTGACGCGAATTTGGATAAGCCTTGAACAGTTTTTCGTAGGCGGTTTCGGCGTCCCAATAATGATCACCGAAGAAATAACTTTCTCCCGCCATGAACAAAGCATCTTGTTCAAGCGACGAATTGGGCCAGCGTAAGGCAGCCTCATCGAAGCGCTCGGCGGCGGCGATGAACTTAGCCTGGCTGGCGTCGGCATCCTGCTGGCGCAGTTGCGTCGCGTCGCGATAGAGTTGCTCCGCCTCTTGGAAGAGTGCGCGAGCGACCTCGGGATTGGGACCGTTGCCAGTCAGCTTGCGAACCGTGCTGCCGAGGTTATCCGGCGACAGATCACTCAGCGTCAGGCCGCCATCGTCCGCCGTTGCCGCTTCTTGCTCGTATTGAGCTTGGCGCACCGCTGGGGCCGCACCTGACAGCTCCTGTCGACTTTTCTCATACCGCGCGAGCGCATCATCGCGGGAGGGGATCAGCGAGCAGCCCGCACTGAACGAGATCACCAACGCTAGCACGGACAACCATCGAACCCAAAGTTGCATCTGCGACATCCTTGTCGAAGCCATTCTGTCTCTTTTTTTGCTGCTAATTGTCCCGGCTAATTGTCCCGGCTAATTGATTGCCTGGTTATCGGCCAAGCATCCCCAAATATCGGTGCATTCGGGGCCGATGCCCAAGTAAATTCGCCAGATAATGATTCAAGACTCCGCGCAATTCGCCCCGTAATCCCCGGTCCAATTCTGTACGCCGCCACTGGTCGGACGGGTCGGCGAACCGTTGCAAAGCTTTCATCACGCCCGCACTCACGCTTACAACTTGCCGCTGGCCCGGCCGGCACGACCCGCACAACACGCCTCCCGCCAACTGGCCAAAGGGCACTCGCGCGACAATCGGTACCACGTTGCCACAGCCGACACAACGGTCCAAGGAGGGCACATGCCGAGTTCCCGCAATGCTTGCATCTCGAATCGTAAAATGGTCGGCGCGACGTCTGCCGCATCGTCCAGCTCCATTAAAGTTTGTTTTGCAGCCTGAAACAGCTTCGGATGAGGATCACCGTCGTCGGTCAGATCTTTCAATAACTCCGCCACGTAGTAACCCGCATAAAGACAAGACAGGTCGCGAGTCGCCGCACGGAACCGCCGCTCGAGCTTGGCTTCCGTCAGCAAGTCGAGCGTGTCGGAGGATTTGTGGATGAACACTATGCGACAGACCGCCAACAGGTCAAGAGCAGCCTCAAACGGTCCTTTGGGCCGCCGCGCTCCTTTGGCCAAGGCACTTATTTTCCCAAAGTCTTCCGTGAAAAGCGTGGCAATCACGCTCGTCTCCGAGAATTCTGTCAGGCGGATGACGATGGCCAATGATTTTTCCGAGGACACAGCAGGCTCGCTTCAGTCTCTGTTGCTAGCTATCCCGGATTGTTGCCAGCACAGGCAACGAGCCGCAAGAGCAGGTTGCGACTCCAACGCCAAGCACTCAATAGAAACGCGGCAGCCCAAATCCCGGGCCGCCGCGTTTTGTGAAACTGAATTGCCGTCGTGCGGCTGCTTGATCACTGCCGTTTGGTGTTGGTCTCGAATGTGAGATCCAATTTGGCTGGCAATTGGTTGCCGTTCGCCTCGAACTTGATCTCACCGGTGATCTTGATCTTGCTGCTCTCCGAGACAATCTGGCCAGCTTCGTTGTCGAACAATGTCGTTCCGTCGGATTCGGCAACCTTGAGATCGCTGCTAACGTACTTCAGCAGGCTCGGTGAGTCGGCGTCCATCGCGTAAGTGACATCGGTCGTCTTCTCCGTGATTTTGTGCAAGGGTTTGCCGCCTTGTTCGACGACGCCATCGTAACGGTAAGTCGTCTTGAAGGTCATGGTCTGGCCGCCTTCAAGGCGGATGCTATTCTCGTGGGACCAGGTGTCTCCCTGCTTGACCGGCTTCGTGGGTATCACCGCCAACTCGTCGTTCGCGACCCGTGCGAGGTATTCAGGATCATATTGCTTCTTACTCATGGATTGCAGCGCTTCGAGGAGGTCCTTCAACGCGTCGCCGCGTCCTTCGACCGCGAGCACTCGATTGTCCTGGCCATAGACCACCTTCCATTTTGACTTCGCGGTCGCCTTAAAAATATCGAGCAGCACGTCAACCGCTGTGCCTGGCGGCGGAGCATCGGGTTTGGCGAAATCAAAATTGAGTTGCTGGCCCGCGACCTCGACATCCGCTTTCAAGGCCTCGATCTTTTGTTCGACAGTGATCTTACCGTCGTCACCGCGTTGGCCATTTTGACTGCTGATCGTCAGTTGCTGTGTCGAGCCCGTGACGACATCCATGCCGGCGATGTTCAGCGTCTGATTGACTTTCACGACCGAAGCCGTGGTCGACTTTTGGCCGTCGGGAATCTTTACCTTCAGCGTTACTTGGGCATTGGCAACCGGCAACCAACTGCAGAGCGCCGCGGCGGCCAACGGAATTAACATTCGAGTCATTGTGGGTTCCTTTTTACAAAGTGGAAGGGTCGTTACTCATCCCTATTCGCCGCAGCTTTCGCAAACTTGGCTTTCAAGCCCGGAATGATTTGCAAAGCATTCTCATGATACACTCGTTTGAGCACGTCGTCCGGCAAGCCAATCCCAAAAATATTCCAAAATCCCTGCGGTGGGAAGTCCTTTTCGGAGTACGGAAAATTCTCGTCAAAGGTCTCCAGGAACCGCCAATACAGCCGCACCCGCGTCTCGGGCCACGGGCCATCCGTGCTGAACAGGATGCGGTCGCTGTGAGCCAGAAAGAAATGCCGGGCGGTGTAGGGCTGACGGCCCAACTCACCAATGCGCGAAGCAAAACCGACATACAGATTTGGGAATTCCTTCAGCCATTGCGAAACGGTTGCCAGATCTTCGGCATTGTTGGCCATGTGAGCTCCGATGAAGATTGTCTGGGGATGCCGCTCGATCACGCGATTGCGAGCAGCAAGCAAGGCTTTGCGGCTAGGAAACTTATCGCGTGGGAAACTCCATTCGGGATGCCGATGCAACTCTTCCCAGCGCTCATTCGTTTCGTCAATCGGCAGGAAGAACGCCGCGGGATCGGCCGTATGAATCAGGACCGGCAAGCCGAGATCGCCGCACGCTTTCCAAATCGGGTCCCAGCGTCGATCATCGATGCGGATCAGTGATCCGTCGGGATTGCGATAGCCGAGACCAAACTGCTTGAAAACCTTCAAGCCACTGGCACCGAGTTGTTTCGCTTCGGCAAGCTGCCGCGCGGTCCGCTGGGCAAACCCTTCGCGATGACAAGCCCACGTTGACGGATCATCGTCGTCACCATCGCCTTGCCAATCGACGTTGGCAAAGATCAGGAAGCGGTCCGCATATTTGGTCCACAGGTATTTGGCATGTTCGCGAAAGTCGTCACCGAGTTTGCCATCCAGACTGACGCAAACCGCGATGTTGTTGCGGTCCATCACTTTGACGAACGAATCTAGCTGCTCCGGCGAATGGCGAAAGCGATAGCGAAAGTGCGTATGCACGTCAACGGCCGGAAACTTGGCACGCGTCGAGTTGGTCTGCTTGACTTTCAGCATCGACCGCGGGCGGAAGTTTTTCAGCAGCAACTCGCGCCCCTCGCGGCCATCGAGAATCTTCGCGGAATTCTCTTGGGCCAGCGAACGAACTGTCAAACAACCGAACAGCAGCAGGGTCAAACCGAGTAACCATTTGCGCATCGCGGATCTCCTCAGCAAGCGGCAACAGTGATACGATAGCAACATCATGATGGGGGACCACACACAGCAACAGACCGGCCAAGAGCAGCAACAGGCTCGCGAGTTGAGTCTAAAGAGTGCGCGGCCGCCTGTCGACGTGCCCGGTTACGACGCGGAACGCCTGCTCGGCCGCGGCGCGTATGGCGAGGTGTGGGTTGGCACGGACCGCAACACCGGGCGGCGTGCGGCGATCAAATTCTACGAGCATCGAGCCGGTGTCGATTGGACACTGCTATCCCGCGAAGTCGAGAAGCTCGTCTACCTGTCAGCCGACCGCTATGTTGTGCAATTGCTCGACGTCGGCTGGGATGCCGAGCCGCCTTATTACGTGATGGAGTATATCGACAACGGTTCGCTCGACGATTTGTTACAGCAGCGCGGGACGCTCAGCGTCGGCGACGCCGTCGAGATCTTTTCAGAAATCGCGATTGGCCTGATGCATGCTCACGACAAAGGCGTGCTGCATTGTGATTTGAAGCCGGCCAACGTCTTGCTCGACCAAGACAACAAGCCGCGCTTGGCGGACTTTGGACAATCAAGGCTGTCGCATGAACAATCGCCTTCGCTCGGCACACTCTTTTATATGGCGCCCGAGCAAGCCGATTTGGAGGCGATGCCGGACGCGCAATGGGATGTGTATGCCCTCGGCGCGATTTTATATTGCATGCTCGTCGGCACACCGCCGCACAAGACGCCGGCCAACATCAGCCAGATTGAAGCAGCTCGTGACTTGGAAGAACGGCTGGCTGTTTATCAACATATGATTCGGACAGCGGCAGCTCCGGCGGAGCATCGGAATGTGCCACGAATCGATCGCGCGCTGGTGGACGTGATCGATCGCTGTCTCGCGGCAGATCCTGCACGGCGTTTTCCGAATGTGCCGGCGGTGATCAATGCCCTGCACACCCGCGAGGTCGCGAAAGTCCGCAGGCCGTTGATGTTCCTCGGCTTTGTCGGTCCCGTGCTTTTGTTCATCGTGATGGCACTCGCCGGCTTGCGGGGTTACGACAATGCCGTCGGTCGCTCCGAGGACTTCATCACAATTCGCGCCCGCGAAAGTAATAACTTCGCGGCCAAATTCGCAGCCCGCTCGATCGAAGGTGAAATTGCCAAGTACTTTCGTGTCATTCGCGACGAGTCCGCGCGGCCCGCGTTGCACGAGTTGTTCTTGCCCGTGGCGAATTCGGAAATGGTCGGACAACTGAATGATCCGCACCATTCAGCGGATGACATCGACCGGTTGCGTCCTGAGTTCATTGCGGCAACGGACCGGCAACGCCTGCACGACTACTTGCAACAGCGGCTTAACGACTACTTGCAACGCCTGCAGCACGATCCGCGGGAATTGAAGGTGGCCAGTATGTTTGCGGTCGACAAACAGGGACGCATGCTGGCGGTTGCGTACGACGCGCCGAATACAGTCAACCGCTCCGTTGGTTGGAACTATTCCTATCGGACTTATTTTCACGGCGGGGCCGGTGATCGCAGCGACAACCCACGCCACTGGCAAGATAGTGGGCCGCACAGCGTCGAACCGATTCAAGACACACATTTTTCTTCGGCCTTTCAAAGTACAACGACAGGAATTTGGAAGGTCGCAGTCTCGCATCCGATTTATCAAGACGATGAAGTCGTCGGCATCCTGGCCTTGACGGTCAACCTCGGCGATTTCGCGTATCTGCGCACGAATTCGCGGCCCGATCAGTTTGCTGTCTTGATCGACGGGCGAGAAGGCCCGAATAAGGGAGTCATCCTGCAACACCCGCTGTTCGATCAACGAGCGGCCGCGCGTATGAATACGGCCGGGAATTTCCGACTTGGCGACGAGCAATTACTTCGCATTCAGACCGATCCTAACTTCCGATACCGTGACCCGGAGGCGGCTGCTCCCGGCGGCCAGGCCTTTGCCGGCGAGTGGATTCCCGCGATGGAATGGGTCCGCTTGCCACACGGCTCGGAAGACAAAGAAGAGATGATTGTGTTGATTCAAGAACGCTACGACGAAGTGGTGGCCCCGGTCCATAAACTCGGCAGCCGGCTCAAGCGGGACGGTATCTGGGCGCTGGTGGGCGTGATCGCCGTGGTCCTGGTGTTGTGGTATGTCGTGATCCGTGTCCTCAGCGAACCACGCTTGACGTTGCGGCGCCGCGTTGCCGGCAGCTCACAATCAACGCCTGCTGCCAATCTGACTACGCTGCCGGGACGCCGCCAACCGCCGCGCACCTGATTCCCGCAGGTTGCTGGCCCTGCGGCTGGCTACGACTTTGTGTACTCTTTGAGAAAACCGCGAAACAGCACGAGGTGCTCTTCCTCGTCTGCCAGCAGGCGAATGCAAAGATCCTGCGTGACATAGTCGTCGCCATCCGTCGCTCGGATGATCTTTTTGTATTGACTGCAAGCGGAAGCTTCAGCTTCGATGACGGCTTCGATGACGCCCGTCACGTCGGTTGTGTCGGCCGGCGGTTGCTGTTGGCTGCCGATTTCGACTGACGCCGAACCGGGCACGAGTCCTCCGAGCTGCTTGATGCGCCGGCCCAATTCCTGGGCGTGGAGCAGTTCCGCGTTGACATCCGCCGCAAGCGACTTTTTGATTTCCTCGGCCCGCACGCCATCCAGGTTCGTGCTGTTGGCGATGTAATTCATGACGGTTTCCAGCTCCATGCAGTACGCCGTCTTCAGCATTTCAATGACTTCTGTAGTCGTGGCAGCCATCACCGTTTCCATTTGCTTTTCGTAGAATGAAGTTCTTTGGAGATCGTAAGCCGTTCGCTTCACCTTCACAAGAGCCAGCATGGCCAGACACGAACAAGACCGCGAAGACCTGCTCCGCGAGGCGACCGCCTTGGTGCGGAGAAGCGAGTTCACGATCGCTGAC
>Ga0114931_10012250_pt1 | contig 10055 bp, 7 predicted proteins | sample 2SBtaG_FD_89579 | JGI IMG/M metagenome (GOLD analysis project Ga0114931, IMG submission 89579) | Deep subsurface microbial communities from Kolumbo volcano to uncover new lineages of life (NeLLi) - 2SBTROV14_V59a metaG | ecosystem: Environmental > Aquatic > Marine > Volcanic | place: Kolumbo... | reverse complement strand
CGTTGCTGTTCTCCACAATAGAATAATGACAGAAAATCGAATTCGTTTCTAGTAGCTTCTTTAAACGCAAATTTTTTGTTTCTCTCTGATTTCGCAACGTGAACGGACTACCGGAATGATATTTGACAGGTGGCATTACGATACTCCATTGCATGGTTTGGTCATCCGACAGGTAAAGAATGTTGCTGTATTTTTTCGATTTGAAAATGATGTCAACCAAGGTGTATCCGTTCGCTAGTATTTCGACGCCATAGAATACATAGTGATCATTTGAAGTCGGTTGCCGCCATCTGATAATCCCGACCAGGTTACGTTTGCCTGGGTAGTGAAGGGCGACAAGCTCGCCAATAGGCAAACACTTCTCCTGTAATTCGATCAGTAAATGGTTTTCTAGATCTACGGTTTGAACTTCGCATTTGAAATGATGCGCGGTTAATGATTGGTTTTGGTTGGTTGCCCAGATATTCGCTGCTTCGATTGTGGTGCGGATTACGTCCTGTTGATAACTAAGGGTTGATGGCGAGTTGTCGGCCGAGGTCGGATCGTAAGGCTTGTTGTTGTTTAATGGCATTAGGTCGTAATTAGGCGCTTCGATCCAGTCAGTGTTAGTGGGCACCGCAGATAATTTAGGGGTTTGTTTGGTTTTTGAGGCGAGCTTGGATACGATATTTTCCAGACCAAGCGTCATTTTGATTTCTTGGTGGGTTTTGGATGGAATGGGATTATTGAAGCTGCCTAAATGGTGCGTAAATCTAGCCAGTGATATTTGGTTTAACCCGATGCGTTGACTCAGCATCCGATCAGGCCTGACTAGTGCCTTACATAGGTTGTCAGCAAAGAAAAAGCGCAAATGATTGCCATATGCGGCCCAAGACGTATGTGCTGGCGGATAGGAGTTTTCGAGGTCTATGACAAATGCTGCAGTGCAGTCGTTTAGGATTGGAGTTGGCGCAATTTTCACATCGTCGATTCGCTGTTCGAACAGATTAAAGAGATTTTGCATTTCCTGTTGAGAATAACGACAGGGATTGCTCATGGTAAATAGAACCGTTTTTTTGAGAATTGCATTGGTCGTGGATAGCATTTGAGTGCCACACAATTCGTCTTCGACGTCAATTTCCAGCAAACCGTTTTTTTCTGCGATCAGGTACAGTGTTTTTATTTCTCCCCATATCCTAGACGAGGAGGATTCGTACATCTGGGCGACCCGCAAGAGAGAGTGGCTGATGAGTTGCATGGCTCGATGAATCACGGTGGCTTGTTGCTTGCCGGAGAAGTCGTCTGCGAATGTACTATTCTTCGCAATATGTTTGTAACCAGTTGCGAATTCGATATAAAATTTAGCGGCTAGTTTTGCAAATTTTCTGGTTTTTTGTTCCAGCGGGAAATCTATGGTTTTGGTATAGTTCTCCAAGTATTTCGATTGCAGCAACACAACTGACCGGAAAACTTCCAGGATCTGAAAACGAAGTTGCGGCGAAAAAGTATGCCGATTCAGGGATTGCAGAGTAGAGTAGACCAGTTTGCTGGTTTCCATTTGATTGGTCACCGGTAGGTTATCGATCCAATTCGATACTGCACTAAGGTCGAGCTCAAAGGGTAATTCGTTTATTTGGCCCCGAGCCGCAGGATTTATTGCTGTATGTTGTGTTGCCATTTGCCGTACCGTTGCTAATATTGAGATAAAACGAAAATACGCGTGTGACTTATTGATTATAAAGCGATTAGTTTTAGCGATCCGAGGACCCGGTCACAGTTTAACCTGAATTCCTGACTCTACTACGGCACAGTGCACAAGCTCTTGATTCCACAGTGGTCAAAAAGATACCCGCTTAACCGATGGGCGAAGCTAAGATTTTTTCCCCCGTGAAACCAATATCTTGCACTCTGCCATCCGCATTGAAGTCACGGATGCAGTTTTAATTAAGTGTAGTTCAGGCTAAGGTATTTACTATCATAGCCCCGAGCAAACAATGTCTTTAACTTGTGGTCAGGCCTAAATCGGTATTTTGTAAGGTTTACCCGCTTGTTCTTTAACGAACCGCGGGATTAGGTAACCGGGTAATTTTCTGCGAATGGCATCCTGTAGGTCTCGAATCCTGTCGTTTGTAACCTCAAAGTGTTGAGTGCCTTTGGTTTTATCAAGTATGTGCATGTAATAAGGAAAAATACCCGCATCGAATAAAGTTTCAAATAAGGCGGCCAGTGTTTTCAAATTATCATTAACCCCGTACAGTAAAACGGCTTGGTTGAATACTGGAATTCCGGCCCGCGTAAGTTTGGAAATTGCTTGTTCAACCTCGCTATTGATTTCATTAGGGTGATTGATATGCACCACGAACACGACATTTAAACGACTATCGCTTAGCAATTTTATCAAGCCGGCGGATATACGTGACGGAAGAACGCAAGGTAGACGGGTATGAATACGTAACCTGCGAACATGATCTATTGCCGCTATTTCGTCTATTAATTCGTCGAGACATTTGTTAGAAAGAATCAAAGGATCGCCCCCGCTGAGAATGATCTCGGTAATGTCTTTGTGGTTACCGATATAGTCTAGAGCGAGCCTCTTCCTTTGCTTGCTCAATTGAGCTTCAGAATAGGGAAAATTACGGCGAAAACAATACCTGCAATTTATCGCGCAGCCGCCGGAAGCAATTAGCAGGGCGCGGCTTTCGTATTTATGCAATACGCCTGGTACCGCAATAGCCTCGAAGTCCCCAACCGGGTTGTCGACAAAATCGGATCGATTTACCAATTCGTCTTGTAGCGGCATTATTTGTCTTAGTAAGGGGTCATTAATGTTGCCTTTTTCAATTCTAGATGCGAAGCTACGAGTTACCTTGAAGGGGAAATTTGCAGCCGCTGCGTGGTTAGAAGCCAGCTTCGAGGGGTCTAAACCTAAATACACGAACAGTTCATTAAGGTTGGAAAATGAGTGTGCCAATTCTTGTTGCCAAGATGGACTTATATTGTTATGCAGCGGGCTGATCGAATTGCGCATTCGTTGGATACGTTGGTTTCTATCGCGGATAGTCTTCAATTATAATGATTTCGCATTTGAACAATAGCAACAACTAGAGGTGTGGATGGCTAAATTTAGTACCAACGAATTCAAAGGTGGGCTGAAGGTTATGTTGGATGGTGATCCCTGTTCAATTATCGAGAATGAATTTGTTAAACCAGGGAAGGGGCAGGCGTTTAGCCGAGTTAAATTCCGCAACTTAAAAACCGGCCGTGTCATTGAGCGCACGTTTAAATCCGGTGAATCGATAGAAGGTGCCGATGTTATCGAAACAGAAATGCAATATCTCTACAATGATGGTGAATTTTGGCATTTCATGGTGCAAGATACCTTTGAGCAATTTTCGGCTGATGCAACCGCGGTTGAGGATGCGTTAAAATGGATAAAGGATCAAGACGTATGTACCGTCACACTATGGAACGGTACTCCTTTATCCGTAACGCCTCCCAATTTTGTTGAATTGGTCATAGTCGAAACTGATCCCGGTATTAGAGGTGATACATCGAGTGGCGGTGGCAAACCTGCTACACTTGAGACCGGTGCAGTCGTTCGGGTTCCGTTATTCGTTCAAACCGGAGAGCAGATAAAAGTGGATAGCCGTACGGGTGAGTATGTTTCTAGGGTAAAAGGATAATCCAGGTTACCCGATGCATTGAGCACTGCGTGAGAATCTGGGGTTGCCAGATAAGCGAGATTATGTCATCCGATTGGGAGCCCGGTTGTACTTTGGCCTTGTTGAGAAAGAGAGCGGCCATGTTTTCCGCCATCCGCTTTTTTTTTGCGGAGCGGGGTGTTTTGGAAATAGAAACGCCGAGTTTGTGCAACGCGGTTGGGACTGATCCCAATCTGGATTTTTTTGACAGCAGGCTTAGATTGCCCGGTAGTCACGTACAAAATCCGATGTATTTGCAAACTTCACCGGAATTTTCAATGAAACGGCTACTCGCTGCTGGAAGTGGGTCAATTTATCAGATATGTAAAGCTTTCCGGAACGGCGAGGTTGGGCGCTATCACAATCCCGAATTTACAATTTTGGAGTGGTACCGAGTCGGTTTTAGTCTGTATGACTTAATCGATGAAATTGATGTGCTATTGCAACAGATTTTGGGGGATTCGCTAAGTTCAAAGCTCACAGATCATTTAAGCTACACTAGCGTGTTTTCCCGATTTTGTGGCTTGGACCCAATACAGGCGGATATTTCAGCATTTGTAGACTGTGCGGTTCGAAATGATTTTTCCGAAGCGATTGAGATTTGTGCTGGAAGGAGAACTCTATGGCAGGAATTTTTATTTAGTCATTTAGTACAACCCAATCTGGGGATGGTTGGATTAACATTTGTTGACCGGTATCCGGCAAGCCAAGCGGCATTAGCTAGACTTTGTCCTGATAATCCCCAGTTGGTTGATCGATTCGAGGTTTTTTATCAGGGTGTAGAACTTGCCAATGGATTTTATGAGTTGAGGGATGTTGAAGAGCAGGAACGGCGTTTCGACCAAGAATTACAGCAACGCAAGCTGGAACGGAAATTTGTACCAGCCAAGGATGATCGTTTTCTGTCCGCGCTTAAAGCGGGGCTTCCCGAATGTGTAGGTGTTGCCGTAGGCTTGGACAGGATTTTGATGTTGGCGACAGGAGTTGATTCCATAGAGGATGTTCTCCCATTTTCAATTTCTCGTGCATAACTAGTCTGCCAGCGACTGGCGAACTGCTAATATAGGGTTGATTACATGATTCTAGGTTTCCCGGGCTTAAAACAAATGGCAAACGTGGATACGCTATTGTTGGACAGCCTTCTAGGTTGGTATGTGTAACGGTAGGTAAATGGCCAGATTTAGAAATATTCAACCCCCGTCGCTAAGGATATTGGTGGCATTTGGGTTTGCTCTGGCGATTATTCCATTATTGATCGGCTTGTTTTCGGCAATCTACTCTATTGATCGTCTGACTAAAATAAGTCGAATCACGGTTCACCGCGCAGTGCGAGTTACCCTCGAGAGCCGTATACTGCTCGAAAAATTAACCGATATGGAGCGCAGCGCCAGGCAATATTTGGTACTGGAAGACCCGCTTTTTTGGGACGCTTACGAGAAGAGTCACGACGAGTTCGTCCTTTTAGTACACAACCTGATGAATATGGTGGGTCAGGATCAATTGTGGCGGTTAATGAAACTACTTGCCGCAGAGGAAATAGAATTGTTTCGGGGCATGAGCACCTCAGAATTAGATTCTGGGCGGCTCGACAAGGTTTCAGCTCGGTTTAAATATTTGAATTCCCTGGTGCACGAATTGGGTGATAAAGGGGCAGCTTTAGTTCGCAAGGAGGTTCGCCAGCTTGGAAATTCGTACGACGATCTCAAAAAGAGAATATTGGCGCAATTGAGTGTTTTGTTGCCTATTTCAATATTCCTGATTATTGTTTTTGTGTACTTGATTATCAGGCCGATTAGACAACTGGATCGTGCCATCAGGGGGCTGGGCGGAGGTGACTTTGATTCATCCATTCGGATCTCCGGGACGCAGGATTTTGAATACCTGGGTGGGCGCTTGAATTGGTTGCGTCAACGTCTGAAGCAGTTAGAACAAGATAAGCGAAAATTTCTCCGAAATGTTTCGCATGAACTTAAAACGCCACTGGCAACGATTAATGAGGGCGTGGGACTACTTGTCGACGAGGTGGTTGGTGAGCTTAACGCCGAACAAAAAGATATAGTGAATATATTGTACAGTAGTAGTACAAAGCTGGAACGGTTGATAGAGGGCTTGCTTAAATTCAGTCAGTTGCAATCGGATGCGGGCGATTTTACGCGAGAGCAAGTTGATTTGAGCGCGCTTGTGAATAGCGTTATTCGCGAATACCAAATTAGCTTGAGAGCCAAGGAAATTGTTTTGCGTTTACAGGTTCAGCCAGTCAATATTTTTGGCATGGCCGACAAATTTCGTATAATTCTTGAGAACTTGTTGTCCAATGCAGTTAAATATTCCCCTCGTGGTGGTGAAATCAGAGTGTCGCTTTACCGGTCCGGAGGCCAATGTTATCTCGATATCGAAGATGACGGGCCGGGAATTGACCCGGACGAACGCAAGAAAGTATTCGATTTGTTCTATCAGGGACGAGCAACCCGGGAAGCTGGAATAAAAGGTAGCGGGGTGGGGTTGGCGATTGTCGCGGAATGTGTTGCCGTTCATAATGGCAAGATCGAGGCATTGGAGGCTAGTCCCGGCAAATCGGGTGCATTATTCAGAATTTCAATGCCGTTTGAATTGCGTCAAAATTACCGATGAATTTTTTGCGGATTCTGATAATCGGTTTAATGATTTTCGGTCTGACCGCTTGCGCGGAAATTATGTCCAATGTGCGACGGCATTTCGAGCGTCAAAAAATCGAGGAGTCGGCGAGTATTTTCGGTTCTGATTTGGACGCGATGGGATTGTACGGACACCATGTAATCAAGTTGTCAGAAGCGGAGCGTGTTTACGAGTGTTATAAACTTGACGACGCGCACGATGCCGATCCGGACAGCATCGATGTTAGCCTGCATTTGGCTTATCTTATGGCGTTAACGCCTCAGTGTGGTGGCTCTCATAAGGCCATGGATATTCTGAATGCTGTACAAAACCAAATAGAGAACCAAGCGCTTATTGGTTCGTTGCAGTATCAAATGCAATTGCTGCAGCAAATCAATAAAGGTTTGGAGAGTAATTCGGCTATCCAAGTACAAATGAGGAATTTAAAGAGAAAGTATAAAGCGCTCAAAAACAAACTAAAACAAAAAAATGCCGAACTGGAAGAACTTGAAAAATTACGCGCAAAATTGGACGCCTTAAAATCGATAGAAAAAACATTTCATCAACGCAATGGGAGTAGTGGCAAGTGAATACGCTGCAAAAGCGGATTCTTCTTGTGGACGATGATGCCGATTTATTGCGATTATTATCGTTGCGATTAACTGCGGCCGGATTCGAAGTTCAGGCTGTCGATAGTGGCGCCAGTGCGTTGTCGAAGTTTCCGGTTTTTCGTCCCCACATTGTCATAACCGATTTGCGCATGGATGGCATGGACGGTTTAGGTCTGTTCGATGCAGTGCATAAACAACATCCAACGATGCCGGTGATTATTCTGACCGCGCATGGAACTATTCATGATGCGGTTGATGCAACCAAAAGAGGTGTCTACGGATTTTTGACCAAACCGGTAGACAGCAAGGATCTGATCGGTCAAGTTAATGAAGCTTTAAAGCTTTCTGGTGACCAAGGTCTGGTGGTTAATGAGGCTGATGTGTGGCGTAGCCAGATTGTAACTCAGAGTCCGCTAATGGAAGATTTGTTGGCTCAGGCACAGCGTATCGCTCAGACTGACGCCAGTGTGTTGATTCAAGGCGACAGCGGTACAGGGAAGGAGCTGCTTGCGCGCGCGATTCATGATGCGGGAATACGCCGGGACAAGCCGTTTGTTGCGGTTAACTGTAATGCGATTCCTGAAACTTTGCTTGAATCCGAGCTGTTTGGTCACCGTAAGGGCTCTTTTACAGGGGCAACCGCGGACCATAAAGGTTTGTTTCTTGCCGCGGACCGCGGTACTTTGTTCTTGGATGAAATTGGCGATATGCCAAAAATGTTCCAAGTTAAACTGCTGCGCGCATTGCAGGAAAGAAAGATACGCTCTGTTGGTGCAACAGACGATGTATCGATTAATGTTAGAATCCTCGCGGCTACGCATGTGGATCTTTTCCAGGCGATGGAAAAAGGAGATTTCAGAGAAGACTTATTTTATCGCTTGAATGTTGTGACATTAAATTTGCCCTCGTTGTTCAAGCGTCCGGAAGATATCCCGCTATTGGCGATGCATTTTCTAAAGAGCCTGCAAGAGCAGTATGGACAACGTGTAAAAGGGTTTTCACCAGAAGCCATGGAATCACTAGTGAACTACGAATGGCCGGGTAATGTGAGGCAATTACACAATGTTATTGAGCAATCGGTCGCGTTATCCTCGACGCCACTTATCCCGATTACCTTGATACAAAATGCATTGCGGGAAGAAAGTACTTCGTTACCGTCGCTTCGCGAAGCGCGTGATGAGTTTGAACGTGATTATTTGATCCGTTTATTAAAAATGACCAGTGGCAATGTAAGCCAAGCCGCAAAACTGGTTAAACGCAATAGAACTGAGTTTTACCGCCTGCTGAGTCGACACCATCTTGATTCTTCGCAATTAAAACCCACCTAGCTCGCGTATTTGCTAAGAAATTCAGGCTAATCTACTAGCACTGCCGGCGCATATTCGCCAGCATCATCAATCTTGTTAATACGCACGTTCTTGATGGTGTTTTCCAGGTTGGGGCAGGCATCGGTAGCCACGCGTAGATAATTTGGTGTATAGCCAAAGATTGTAGTTGTTGATCTGGATTTATCTGGGCTTTCCCACAATACCGGAAACTCGCGGTTCAGGAATCTCTGATAAGTTTTCAGTTTCATCGATCTTGCCAGTTCGTGCAGTGACCGACTGCGTTGTTTTTTTATTGCCGTTGGAACTTGATGCTGCATACCCGCGGCTTGGGTACCTAGCCTCGGAGAATACGAAAATATGTGCAGGTGTCCAAAGCCGATACCTTCAATATTGGCCAAGCTTTCCGACCATTCTTGTTCGGTTTCACCCGGAAATCCCACGATTATGTCGGTTGTGATGTTGAAGTCCGAAATAGCCTGGCGGGCTTTTTCGATCAGTTGGGCGAAGTTTTGTACCTTGCAGCGTCGCGCCATTCTTCTCAATACGGAATCCGATCCGCTTTGCAATGGAAGGTGCAGGTGCGGCATGAGCCGCGAATCTTGAAACAAATCGAAAAACCCACCAGGTAGTTCCCAGGGTTCTAAAGATCCCAATCTGACTCTTGGAATGCGAGTTTTGGCGAGTATAGCCTGGATGAGCAGGTCGAGCCGGGAATCGATGTCGGAACCGTAGCCGCCTAAATGAACACCGGTCAGAATGACTTCTTGGATTCCTTGAGCGTGTAGTGTATTGATCTGAGTGATAATCGCCTCTATCGGTCTACTCCTTTCCTCACCCCGGGCAACTGTTACGATGCAAAAGGTACAGCGGTACCGGCATCCGTCTTGAACTTTGATAAATGCCCGCTGACGGCCGCGTTTAAACAAAGCATGCTCTCCGGGATCGGTCGCGGAAGCCGGCATGCAGTTGGGTAAAAGTTGACGTTGTGTAAGATCGACTAAACGATCCTTATCGATATTGCGAATAACTAAATCTACACCCAATGACGTTGCGACTTCATCGGTATTCAACGCTGCGTAACAACCGCTGACTACCATTTTCGCGCTTGGGTTCTGACGGTGTAAACGCCTGATTAGCTGACGGGATTTGCGTGTTGCTGCGGTAGTTACCGCGCAGGTATTCAGTACGATCAGGTCAGCCTGATCCGCGCTTTTGACTATTTGATGACCGGCTGCCTGGAATTGCTCTCCCCAGGTTTCGGTTTCGGCTTCATTGAGGCGGCAGCCTAGCGTTTTAAGATTGACTTGCATCTAAGAGCAGTTAAGGTTGGAGAACTTATTAGTTTACCACCTAATTTTCAGCGTGTTTAAATAATGATTATAGTTGATGTGTGATTTGCCCGGCTCAAAGAACCCACGTTTATTACCCAAAAAACCAATAGCCAACCAGTATGGCCGCAATGATACCCGCAAGATCAGCGGCTAATCCACAGCTTAATGCGTAGCGAATGTTTTTAATGCTCACCGCGCCGAAATAAACACTTAACACATAGAATGTAGTTTCGGTGCTACCTTGAACGATACAGGCTAATCGACCGGCGAGACTATCGGCGCCAAAATTGTGCATGGTATCGATCATCATTGCGCGCGCACCACTGCCACTGAAGGGCTTCATGAAGGCTGTGGGCAGTGCATCTACAAAGCGGCTGTCTATCGAAAGCGATTGTACTGCGTCGCGGATAAGTTCAACTCCTATAGTCATCGCCCCGCTGGCTCGAAAGACGGCAATTGCGACGAGCATGG
>Ga0114931_10012249_pt1 | contig 10055 bp, 8 predicted proteins | sample 2SBtaG_FD_89579 | JGI IMG/M metagenome (GOLD analysis project Ga0114931, IMG submission 89579) | Deep subsurface microbial communities from Kolumbo volcano to uncover new lineages of life (NeLLi) - 2SBTROV14_V59a metaG | ecosystem: Environmental > Aquatic > Marine > Volcanic | place: Kolumbo... | reverse complement strand
TAACCCGGCAACGCGAGCAGTGCCTCGAGCGCGATGCGATTTTCCCAGGCGCTCTCCAGCAGGCGGATTTCCTCCAATCGTTTGTTCACCCAGGTGGATTCCATGTTGAGAAACGTCAGCGCCCCGATATCCCCTTGCCGGTAGGCGCGACGTGCGCGGTCCACCAGGGTTTTCAACCGCGGGAGATAGGTTTGTAGGTTGTCCTGTTGCCGCCGGAGGATCGCGCGTAGTTTCAGCAAGCGGTCCACCTCGACGTTCGCGCGGGCGAATCGGGCCCGGTATTCGGCGCGCAGCTGTTCGCGGGTCGCACGTTCGACCGCGATCTTGCCCCGGTTGCCGCTGAACAACGGCACACTGAGGTCAACACTGAGGCCCAACGATTGCACATCGCCGGTGTCGCGAGCGCGGTTAACGCCGATACCGAGAGACGGGAACTGAGCCAGAATAGCGGCTCTCACGCGTGCTTCCTGGCTCTGGTAGCCGGCCTTCAGCGCCAGCAGATCCGGGCGCACGCTGGGCAGGCTGCGCAACCGAGCCTTGACGACTTCCGCACTCAACGGCGGATCTTGCGACAGCGGCGAAATCCTCAGCTTCGCTTCGGGATTAAGACCGAGGAGCAATTTGAGGCTGTGACCGGTCCGGTTGCGGGTGCGCTCGAGTTGATCGATCTGACTGAAGGTATCGACCAGTGCAGTCAGATCCGTTCCGTTGACATCGAGACTGACGTTCCCCTCGGTCAGCGCACGGGCCGAGCGTTGATAACGTTCCTGGTAAAGAGTCCGAATCGTACGCAACAGCGTCAGCCGTTGTTCTTCGAGTTGCAGACGCACGGCAAGCGAACGCGCCCGCTGGATGACCTGCCATTCCTGCCACAATAAATCCAGGCGCACTTGGTCCTGACCCTTCCGTTCGGCGTCAATCCGCGCCTGCCGTGTTATCAGAGGAACAATGTCGTAACCCAGACCCAGCAGCCAGCCGTTGACCAACCCCGTGGTGTCCCCCGTGGGTTTGTCCACTCCGGCGCTGATTTGCGGATCGGGCAAGAGTCCGGCAGAAAACGCCTGCGCACCCGCCACCTGAAGCCGCGCGCGCTGCACCTTCAGCTCAGGGTTATTGAGGACCGCCAGGATCCCGACTTCGGTGAGGTCGAGTCCGTCGCTGACGTCGATTCGCCGGCTCTCGGCGGGCCCATGGCGCAAGCCGGCCGCTCGGACTCGTAACGAGTCGAGACCCTTGGCCAGCGGCGACTGATCACCAAGAGGCCTCGGCCGGTAGGCTGCGCATCCGCTCAGTACGGCGAAAGTGACCACTAGGACCGGCCACTGCGCCCGGCTTCCGTCACCAACGTTGATCATCATCATGCCTGACCCCGGATTCACGGCCGTCGCTCGGCTGTAGGACTCAGGACCGCGTCGGCCTTGCTACGGCGGGTTTTGTACCCCGAGCATGGTAGCGAAGACCCTCGGACGGGTCCGCGCCGGGTTACCGAACACTATAGCACTTTCCCAGCCGGGGCCTGTAGCTCTCGTGCTCGGTCTACCGCCGATCACCTACAGTCGGCAGGTGAAACGTGGGTTCGACGTCGTGCAGGATCTTACGAGACGCAACCCGGGTCTGAGCCACCTTCCACTTCGCACCGTCCTCGGTGACGAAGTCGGCCTCCTCAACGGTAGTCCGGGTTTGGGAAATCAACCCGGCAGCCCACCGCCCACTTCGAGCGCTGATTGCCGTGGGCGGGAATACCGCCAGCGTCCTTGAGCATACGCGCCAGGTGCAAGAGGTTCCAGGTCATGAAGGTGGTATTACGGTTGGTAAAGTCGTTCTCTGGAGCGCCCGACCCCGGGTCCAGATAGGACGGGCCGGGGCCGGCCTCGCCCAGCCGTGCTTGGTCATGTCGGGATACACGCCCGCGGCGATCTCGTAGTCGACCGGACGCAGCACTTCCACGATGACACCGTTTTTCTCCATGATGGCCTTGGAGATCTCGACCAGGCCCTGCGTGTGCGAAAGCTCGGGGCTGCGTTTGAGCGTGCAGTTCACGAACAGCGCGCGCAGGTCGGAAAAATCCCAACGGCTCGAGGTGCACAGTTCTTCTTGTTGCGGGTTCAGCGGCATTCGGGATCCTCCTTTGGGGCCGAGATTCGGATCTGCATTCCAGCCGGTCTAACGCTACACGACCCCTGCAACCGGCTTCGAGATTTTTTCCGGATGCTTCGCCCCAACAAGCTCCCTGTTCTTACAACGATCTCGTCGCCGTCGATCTTTCCGCTCAACCCACCCGACTTTACGTTCAACGCACTCGAGTGGCGTTGCCGTCGAAGCAAGTACCGGCCACGTTCACCCGGACGGTGGTAGTCGCGGGGGTCTCGTCGGCGAGGCCCGGTGCCCAGGCGAGCTTGGTCTTGATCGTGACTTTGATGCCGCCGGGCACTTTCTTGTCGTTCTTGACGATCACGCGCACGATGCCCGTCACACCCTTGTCGGCTTTGAACTTGTAGACCTTGCCGGTTTTGTTGACGACGACGGCATCGCCGAGCACGCCGCTGTCGAAGATCAAGCCACCGCCGTCGGCCACCGTGATTTGGATCGTCTGGTTGGCATAAGCCGAACCGATCGGCAGCGTATCTTTGAAGTTCAATTTGCCGGCACTGTCTTTCAACGTGACCTTCTTGAAGGCCTGCGCCGTGGTCGTGTTGCACAGCATGCTGATACCCGAGTTCGGGTCGCTGCCGGCGTCGCGTTCGTCGGCGTCACGGAAGCTGTCGTTGTCCCGATCCACGCCGATGCGAAAACCGTCGCTCACGGGCACAGCGGTGTAGGTCAGCTCCTGGCCGGCCGTATTCGACAATGCGCGCAAGGCGGCGTCCGCCACCGTACCGCCACTCACGCGGTCGGTTTCGAAGTCGCCGCCTCCCACGTATACGGCGCCACGCGCCTCGCTCGATTCGATTCCCTTGACCACCACGTCGCACTCGCCGGCGTTGGCGCGTTGAATCATCAAGTCGATGCGCGGATCCACGGTTGCACCGTTGGTCGACGTCCGAGTGATCTGTTGGCCGACGATCGGCGCGTGATTGCTGTCGAAAGCCAACATGAAAGCTTCGAGGTTTTGCCGTTCTACGTCACCGGCTGCATTGACGGGGATACCAGTGGTATTGACGCCATTTTTGTTAAAGACCGTTCCCTGCAAAAAGCGGAACACGGTATCGACACTGCCGTCGTGCAGGAAACCGAAGCCCCGTATCTGCGGCCCTTTGAAGCCGTTGTCGCCGGCGTTCAAGAACGGCACCTGCGCCATGCCGAACATGCCGACTTTTTGGTATTGATTGCGCAAGTGCGAGATCTTGAAGATCTGCGTCTCGCCTTTAAAGCTGTAGCGACCATCGGTCCCGAAAAACCCCGGACGATCGACCGGCTGCACGCCCGGCGGCAGGGTTCCCGGGCCGTTGGCGTTGGGATCGAGCACGTGGCAGCCGTTGCAGTTTTGGAAGGTGTCGGTAATGCGACCGAAATACAGATCGTGACCGGCTTGCTGCTCGGGCGTAAGCGAATTGTCGAGCGCACGGACGGGATTGGGCGGATACATGATCTGCAGCGCAAAATCGGTAAATGCTTGCATCTCGTCGGGCTTCAGCATCTTGTCGCGGCCGACCAAGCCCTCAAATGCAACGTTGAAAGCTTTGAAGGCCAGATCTTCGTTGAAGGTTCCGCGGTTCGGTTGCGCCGAAACTTCGAGGTTGCCGCCCGTACGGCCGCCGCGCCAATGCATGGGGCCGTGGTTGTCCATCCCGCGCAGGCTCTGCGTCGTCATCGGCCCCTTCATGGGGCGAAAGTCGGGATTGATGAACGGTCCTACGGTAAACGGTCCCGGGTTGTTGATGTTGCTGCCGTCGGGATCACCGAGGTCCCACGCCAGGCTGTCGAAATCGCCGAACACGTGGCAGCTCGCGCAGGCCGAGTCGCCGTGGCTCGATGTAAAGGCGGCGTCATAGAGAAACGGACGCCCTTTGACGACGCTCTGCGGCTCAGGATTGTGCAAAGCCACGTGCGCAGTCTCGGCACCGGTTCCGGTACTGACCACCGACACGGAATCGTCGAAACGGGTGAGCACGTACAGTTGCGAACGTGATTCGTCCAGGATCAATCCCGTCGGACCGCCGCCGGTTACTTTGATATGGTCGTTGGGACTCGGACTGAATGTATCGTTTTCGAGCTGCGCGGTGTCGAACACACCGATCTTGCTCGACCCGAAAGCCGCGACGTACAACGTGGAACCGTCGCTACTGACAGCCATCTGCAAGGGAAAGGCGAGACTGGCCTGGCTCTCGGGCTTGCCGGGTTTGGCGCAGCACTGAGAGTAATCGATATGCTTGTTGAGGTGACGGCGAGTAGCCGTGGTACCGTCGATGACCGTAATGCTGCTCTCGTGTAGATGACCCCGCACGGTCGAGTCTCCGAAGGTCGACAGGAAGTCGCCCTTGCCTTCGAAGCGAACCTCGTTGAAGGCTTCGGTGTTCGAAACGTAAATCTTCCCGCTCACGGGATTAACGGCCATGTTGAATAGGATGGTACCGACACCCGAAATCGCTCCCGCCGGTCCTGATACCTGTGCGGGCGTAGACGCATTGGCATCGATGGCGAACACGTCGAAGTCGGGCAAGGAAAACTTGACCTCCGAACTCCAGTCGCGTCCGATTCCGTCGCGCCACGCGGCACCGTCGAACTTCACGATCAGCCCGGTCTCGGGCTGAGGCTGGCCGGCGAAATTGGTGTTGGGAAGCGGTAGACCGCCCGCGGACTGGCCGCCGTCGGGTATGGACCCTTCGTTGAGAGCCGTGGTCTGATTGCCCGAGTGGAAAACGGCAGCGTACACGGTGGATCCGTCGTTGCTTACCGCAAGCGCCCGCGGCGTGTCGCCGAACAATTGCACGATGGTCAACTCATCGCCGCCCATCGAGGTACCGAGGTTCAGAGCGTCGAACACCCACACGTCGGCGCGCGGAACACCCGGCGTGGTCAACTGCGGGTCGTTGGGGTTGTTCTGGCCGCGGTGCGCGCACGTGATGAAAGCCCGGTTGCCGCCCGGGCCGGCAAAGACGATATCGCGCGGCTCATCGCCGACCAGCAGGGTCCGCACCACGCGCGGTCCGTCGACGCCCGAAAGGTCGACGATGCTGATGCTGTCGGATAGATGATTGACCACCCACACTTCCGTATTGGTACGGGCGGCCACCGCGATCGGTTCGAGCCCGACCGGCACCGAAGCCACTGGGGTAAGTCCGCCAATGGAAACGTCGAAAATCTCGAGCGTGTTGTCCGGGGTGTTGGCGACAAAAAGTTGGCCGGCATCCGGCGACAACGCCAACGGCCGAACCTGACCGGTCTCGAATAAGGTGAAGCCGTTGAGCGCGAGAGCCGGCGATGTACTCAGGAGAAGTGCAACCGCGCAGGCGAGTATGGCGGTGCAGCGGCAGCGCATGCTCTCGTTGCACCGGCGGGCGCTTTCGTCGAAGGTACCCACAGCACGATTGAGTCGGTGGTCGAGATCGGATCCGGTTTGGCGTCGCACGATGTTCTCCTCTTCGCCGCTCCCCTGCGGCATTCGGTCCTATACAGGGAGGCTGCGCGCGCCGCCTGCAAAAGCGGCAAAGTTTTGCGAGCATAACAGCCGTCCGGGAGCGCGGTCAATGCCAAATCCCGCGTTCTTCGTACAACCCACCCATTCGGGGCCCGAACAACAATCCGAACAACAATGGATATGTTAGACTGGCCCGCCAATTCGACCCACGTCGACGCGGCTCGAGCTGCGACAGGGAGATCCGATGGAACAAAGCAGGCTCCGTGACCTCGACCGTGCCCGCTACATCAGCCTGGCGACTTTTCGCCGCGACGGCTCGAAAGCCGCCGTCCCGGTATGGTTCGCCCTGGACGGGGAGGCACTGTACGTCTTCACAGAAGCGGCTTCTTATAAGGTTAAGCGGCTACGGCGAAACCCGCGGATCGAATTTGCGATTTGTGACATCCGAGGCCGCGTCCGCGGTCCCTGGCACGAAGGCACCGGGCGCATTCTCGACGAAGCGGCCGAGCACGAAGCAATCGAGGCCGCCTACCGGGCCCTGCATACGAAGTACGGCTGGCAGATGTGGATCGCCGATACGGCCTCGCGCCTGACCGGGCGCATCCGAGGACGCGCCATGCTCGAGCTTCGTCTGGCCGCAAGCTCATCGGGAGCGTGATCGGGAGCGTGGTGTGGCGCGAGATCGAGAGCGTGGGCGGCCGCACTCGACCGGGAGGTTGTGAAACACCCACGGACGGCGGTCCGCTTGACACAGGGGCCCCAACTGACGTTAATGTCAGTTACTGACGTGGCTTTCACAAGCGAAACCAGCAGGCGCGCCTCTCGAGACCAAGCAAACAAAGGCGGGGCACGCGGCGCGCGAGCGCGCAGCCGTGAGGCAACACACGCGCGTCTCAAGGCCAGTGCGACGCGCCTGTTCGCGGCCCGTGGCTTACGCAGCGTGACCACCCACGACATCGCGCGCGAGGCGGGCGTGGCGACCGGAACGTTTTATCTGCACTTCAAAGACAAGCGCGCCCTCCTGCGCGACATCGTTCTCGAATCCCTCGGCCAGCTTCGCGCCGCTCTCGATCTTGCCGCCGGCACGTGCGAAGGCCCGGAAGGTGTCCGGCGCCGCGTAGAAACGGTCGTCGATTTTGCCGAACGCAAACACGAAGTCGTACGCATCCTGTTTAGCCGAGACACCGAGTGGGCCGAGCTGCAATCGCTGGTGCTCGACACGTTTGCAAGCGAGGGCGAAACGGCGCTTCGCAGCCAGCAAGTCAACAGTGGATTGCGCGGCGATCTCGACGCCGCGGTGGCGGCTCAGGGGGTGACGGGAATGTTGGCGCGCGTGATCGACTGGTGGAGCAAAGACCCGAGTCGAGCGCCGCGAGAACAAATCGTCGAAACCATCGTCGAACTTCAGACCACCGGTCTGTATCCGAACCTCGCGCACGGCCGATCCGTACCCGACGGCGCACGCGCGACAAACCCCGAAGCACAGGAGACCTCCAATGCCTGACCACATTACCTACGATCCGATGTACCACACCGTCGACCGCGACGATTTCGCCGAAATGGTGAAGACCGATCGTTACGCTGCGCGTACCGGCGCCTTCGATACCATCATTTCGCGCACCCACGATCATTTCTGGGATCCCAACGACGCCGCCTACATCGACTTCGACGCCCAGCCTTTCGACCTCGCCGAGCAAACCATCATGCCCCTGGACTTCTCGGCCGAACTCAGCTCGGCCGTGCGCGACAAACTCGACGAAGGCCAGCAGATCGGCCTCGCCAACGAGATCACCCACTGGATGGTATCGCAGCTTCTGCACGGCGAGCAGGGCGCTCTCTCGCTCTCGGCCAGCCTGTGTCACATCATGTACGACCCCGGCGCGGTCGAATACGCTTCCAACCAAGTGCGCGAAGAAGCCCGCCACGTGACCGGATTTACCAACTACGTGTGCCGGCGCTGGGGCGAGCCGCTGCCCTCGGGAGCGACGCTGACCACCTTGCTCACCGAGCTGGTACTCGCGCCCGAGGTCTACAAGAAATTGATCGGCATGCAGATGCTCGTGGAAGGTCTGGCAATGGGGGCCTTCGCAACGCTGCATTCCAAAACCAACGACCCTACCCTGCGCACGCTCGTTCAACTCGTGATGACCGACGAAGCCTTCCATCACAAGTTCGGAAAGATCTGGGCCGATAAAACCGTGCCGCAACTGAACGAGTCCGAACACGAACGCGTCGAGCTGTGGGCCGCCGACGTGTTCCAGAAGATCTTGTTCAACCTCGCCAACCCGGAACAAAAGAAAGGCATCTACGCGAAGTTCGGTATCGACTGGCAGTGGGTCGCGAGCGCCGTGAGCGAAGCCTTCACCGATGCCGATCGCCGCCGTCTTATGACCGAAAGCACCAATATTTTCCGTGTGCTCATCAAGACCCTACTCAAAGCCGGCATCATCACTGACCGCACCCGCGGCATCTATGCCGCCTGGGTCGACATGGACGAGCTGCACGCCGAAGACGACGAGGTCGTCGGCACCGACGTGGCCGAGGACGGCATCACGCGCCTTCGCGACATCAACCGCAACCGAAAAACGATCGGGCGGGCGTTGCGATAACCGCACAGGCAATCGAGCATGCGCTCACGACTGCCGCCGAAATTAGTCGGAAGCTCGTGACAACCATCAGATCGTTCTAGGGCTCGTCGGGGTCTCCCCCGACCTTTCGGCTGTACCCTAAGACTCGTCCGCGGACTTTCGAGCCCCAATATGCGAGACGAATTAGCGCGGCGGCGGTGCCGAGCACGGCGAGAACAATCGCGATGATAATGGTGGGCCTAGATCTTTTTGCCACTAAAATATTACGCGAAAGCCGCTGGTAACGATCAGATCGTTCTCAAGGGCGTTGCCGTTCAGGTCTTGGACCACCGGTAGCTGTACGGCCGTCTCCAGGATCCACCGCCTGGTTACGTACTGCAGGCCGGGAGCGAGGAACCAACTCGTGCCGCCCGAGTCAGGGTCGTTGACACCGGTGGCCCGGTTCTTGGCTTGCTCGATCAGATTGCTCTCGAGCACCGCGTAAAGAAACGCCGGCACCCCACCGGGCACGGTGAAGGGGGAAAGCCGATATTGAAAAGAAAGATCGAGTCGCGCGACGTCGCCCGCCTCGAAGTTATTGGCCGCAGTGTTGAGTTTGTAGGAACCCGAGGCATCGAACTCCCAAGCAAGCTTCTGCCAGGTCAGTATCGTACCGACGATCGGGTCCCATGACCCCGAGCCGAGCTGCAGAGGCTGAGGCAGACGTCCGAGGCTGTCCTGCGTATCGTCCTTGCCGGTCGGCGCTTCGACGCCGACGAAAGGCGCCAGACGAAGCGTTTCTTGGGGCCTGTCCCACTGTCCGACGGTGTACCGAGCGAGAACACTAAGGTCGCCCAGGCCGGCATCGCCCCGGGTTCGCCGCCCGCCGGCGCGATTCAGGCTCAACCGTTTATCCAGATAAGGGATGATGCCAAACACAGCCAGTTTCTCGTTGGCTCCATAGACAAATACCGTCGGAGCGGCCCACACAGTGAGATTGCGATTCATCGCCGTCCCGTCGCCGGTGGACTGCAGAAACTTCGCCTGCCCGCGCACGATGAGTTCGCCCTCGTGGACCGGGAGAGCCGTGTTCGTCGTAATAGGCCCGGCGAAGGCCCTCGGCACGCGGAAGACGGCCATGGTCAACAGTGCATAAAGAAGTACCCGACGCGTAGTCGTCCACACTTAATCACCCACCGGCGTTTGCCTTGCTGAGGACGCATCCCCCGCGGCGAGCTCCTCGACCGTGTTGACGGAAAGACCGGTCAGGCCGCCTGCGCGTTCGCGTAGCACACCACTGGCCGCGATCAGCGCGTGCTGCTCCACTTGCGCGAGGAGCCGTTCGCGTAGAGCCCGAACGGGGACCCCTTCCGAGGGTTTTCCTTGTCGAAAAAGAAAGTACGTCCGTTCAGAACCGCGCACGTTCAGCATGACCGAGCCTTTCTCGATCACGGGGGTGCCGATGACGGTCACGCTGACCTCGCGCGGTGTAAAGCCCGCCTTTTTGACCGCGCTTCGGACCTCCGCCAGTGTCGGCACCTTCCCCTCAACGAGGGCAATGCGTGCCACCCCGGACTCGAGATCGACGTCGACATCACGGATACTATCGACGCGGCGCAGTTTCTTCTCGATGCCGTAAACGCAGAAGGGACAGGCAAGCCCGTCGACCTTCACGCTCATTTGCGAAACTTCCGCCGCTACGGGCATGACACCGAGCAAGGGTGCAACGACCGCCGCTAACAGCAGAAACCTCGGTTGCCTCTCCGTCACATTACGAGATCCTCCGTCCGATAGCGGCCCACTATACACCCTGGACCTAGGTCCAGGGTCAAGAGAAGTTGGAGATTTTTCTGAACCGAACCGCTTCTGCCGAACCGCCGAGCGCTTGTCAGCGCACGTCAGCCTGTGAT
>Ga0114931_10012248_pt1 | contig 10056 bp, 10 predicted proteins | sample 2SBtaG_FD_89579 | JGI IMG/M metagenome (GOLD analysis project Ga0114931, IMG submission 89579) | Deep subsurface microbial communities from Kolumbo volcano to uncover new lineages of life (NeLLi) - 2SBTROV14_V59a metaG | ecosystem: Environmental > Aquatic > Marine > Volcanic | place: Kolumbo... | reverse complement strand
TCGAAACTCGGCGTGGAAACCCGGTGCGTCTAAAATCTTGGTGGAGCCGAGCAGAATCGAACTGCCGACCTCTTGAATGCCATTCAAGCGCTCTCCCAACTGAGCTACGGCCCCAATCGCGCGCGGCGATGTCTTTCACATAAATCGGTCGCGAAAATAATTAGGGACGCACCGGCCCCGACGCAAGGGAAATCACGGTCGCCAAGGGCCTTAACGATCTTCCTTGTCGTCCTTTCTCTGCCCTTCGAGAACTTCGGCCACGTCGTCCTCGTCCTCGCCGAGTTCGGACGGGTCCTCGATCAACGTGTCGCCGTTCTCGTCGTTGTCATCGAGCTTGACCAGTGTCTCGTCGGTGTCGGCCGCCTTGTCGTCGGTGGCTTCGACCTTGGCCGCGACCTTGGCTTCGACCTTGGCTTCGACCTTGGCTTCGATCTTGGCTTCGACTGGCGCGGCGGCGATCTTCGCTGGCTTGGACGCCGGCGCGGTCGAGCGGCGGCCACGCGCGATCGGCGGCGGCTCGTGCACGGTTTCGCAGCGCGGACAAATGATCGGGCGCCGCCCCAGGTCATAGAATTTGGCGCCACAACTGGCGCACAGGTGCTTGTCGCCCCATTCAGCTTTGGCCACGGCATCCGCTCGTGTAGTTATGTCCGATATTTCGGTGGGGCGTCCAATAGCCATGATAGGTGGGGGCTGTCAAAGGCAAAATGAGCCACTTGGACGATGGGGTCTATCGCCGGCGTGGAACGCCATGCTACCTAGCGCCCGACGAGCGATGAGCGACGACGCGATGAGGATGGGCGGCGAAATGACCCCCGATAATCGATACCGGCTGGTCGCGCGCGCTTCCGGAGCCCTCGGCGGCCGGGTCGCGGTGCCCGGCGACAAGTCGATCTCCCATCGGGCGCTGATGCTCGGCGGCTTGGCGGTGGGCGAGAGCCGCGTCTCCGGCCTGCTCGAGGGCGAGGACGTGCTCGCCACGGCGCGCGCCATGCGGGCGCTCGGCGCCGAGGTTGCGCGGGAGGGCAAGGGCGATTGGCGAATCGCGGGCAGCGGCGTCGGCGGCCTGGCCGAGCCCGCCGTCACCCTCGACATGGGCAACGCCGGCACCGGCGCCCGGCTGCTGATGGGGCTGGTCGCGAGCCATCCCATCACCTGCCAGTTCACCGGCGACGCCAGCCTCCGCGCGCGGCCGATGGCCCGCATCGCCCGGCCGCTCGAACGCATGGGCGCACGCTTCATCGCCCGCGAGGGCTGCCGCCTGCCGCTTACCGTGATCGGCGCCGCCGAGCCGCTGCCGATCGCCTATCGCCTGCCGGTGCCCTCGGCCCAGGTCAAGTCGGCGGTGCTGCTGGCGGGGCTCAACGCGCCCGGCGAAACCCGGGTGATCGAGCCCCAGCCGACCCGCGATCATAGCGAGCGCCTGCTGCGTCATTTCGGCGCCAGCGTGCGCTCCGAGATCGGCCCCGATGGCGCCCGGATCATCGGCGTCACCGGCCAGCCCGAGCTGACCGGGCGCGAGGTCGTCGTGCCCGGCGATCCGTCGTCGGCGGCCTTCCTGGTGGTGGCCGGACTGATCGTGCCGGGCTCGCGGCTAACCGTCGCGGGGGTTGGCGTCAACCCGCTCAGGACCGGGCTCCACGATACCCTGGCCGAGATGGGCGCGTCGATCACCATCGCCAACCGGCGCGAGCAGGGGGGCGAGCCGGTCGCCGACCTGGTGGTCGAGGCCGGAGATTTGCGCGGGGTCGAGGTGCCGGCGGCGCGGGCGCCGACGATGATCGACGAATATCCGATCCTCGCCGTCGCCGCGGCCTGCGCCGAGGGCGAAACGCTCCTGCGCGGCCTGGGCGAGCTCAGGGTCAAGGAAAGCGACCGCCTCGATGCCATCGCCCGCGGGCTGGCCGCTTGCGGGGTCGCGGTCGAGGCCGGTGAGGACTGGTTGCGGATCGAGGGCGTGGGCGGCCCACCCCCTGGCGGCGGCCTGGTCGCCGCCCGGCTCGACCATCGGATCGCCATGGCGTTCCTGGTCCTCGGTCTGGCCACCCGCGCGCCGGTCGCGATCGACGACGGGCGCCCGATCGACACCAGCTTCCCGGGCTTCGTCGCCCTGGTCAACGGCTTGGGGGCCGACATTGGGCCATGATAATAAAGTGTCGGGGGCGACGGTGATCGCCGTCGACGGCCCGGCGGCGGCCGGCAAGGGCACGCTCGCGCGCCGGCTCGCCGACCGTTACGGCCTGCGCCACCTCGACAGCGGCCTTCTCTATCGCGCCGTCGGCATGCGGGTGCTGCGCGCCGGCGGCGACCCGGCCGATGTCGCGGCGGCGGCGGTGGCGGCGGCGCGGTCGCTGGCCGAGTCCGACTTGGCGGCGCCCGACCTGCGCGGCGCCGAGGCCGGCCAGGCGGCGTCGGTGGTGGCGGTGATCCCCGAGGTGCGGGCGGCGCTGTTGGATTATCTCCGGGCCTTCGGTCGGCGGCCGCCGGGGGCGGTGATCGACGGCCGCGACATCGGTACGGTGGTGTTTCCCGATGCCGACCACAAGCTCTTCGTGACCGCCGATCTCGACGCCCGCGCCCGGCGTCGGGCCGCCGAGATCGGCGGCCCGGTCGACGCGGTGCGTCGCGATCTGGCCGTTCGCGACGCCCGCGACGCCGGCCGCGCGGTGGCGCCGCTGACACCGGCGACCGACGCCTTCATTCTCGACACCAGCAATCTCGACATCGACGACGCCTTCGCCGCCGCGGTCGCCGCGATAGAAGCGTCGGGGTCGCGCGGAATCGGTTGCGGCGGCAACGAGGCGGCGCTATAAGTTTCGCCTTTCGGGATGTCGGCGTGGCCGGCATCCATGCGGGTGCGGGGTCCTGTCGTCCCAGCGCGCCCCGGTCTGGCGGCCGGGGAAGCGGGTGACGGGGCGCCTAATGCTGCTTGGACAGGAGAACGCATGACCAACCAGACCGCCGCCTCGGGCGCGGATACGCCAAGGGCCGAGGAGAACTTCGCCGCCCTTTTCGCCGAGTCGCTTCAGGAGAAGGACCTCGTCCAGGGGACGGTGGTCAAGGGCAAGGTCATCGCCATCGAGAACGACATGGCGTTGATCGACGTCGGTCTCAAGGCGGAAGGTCGGGTTCAACTCAAGGAATTCGCCGAGGATGGTCAAGCCAGCGACATCAAGGTCGGAGACGTGGTCGAGGTCTTTCTCGACCGGGTCGAGAACCGGGTCGGCGAGGCCGTGCTCAGCCGCGAGAAGGCCAAGCGCGAGGAAGCCTGGGTCAAGCTCGAAGAGGCGTTCAAGGAGGGCGAGCGGGTCGAGGGCATGATCTTCGGCCGCGTCAAGGGCGGCTTCACGGTCGACCTCTCGGGCGCGGTAGCCTTCCTGCCCGGCAGCCAGGTCGATATCCGTCCGGTGCGCGACATCACGCCGCTGATGGGCATCAAGCACCCGTTCTTCATCCTCAAGATGGATCGTCACCGCGGCAATATCGTCGTCTCGCGGCGCGCGGAGCTCGAGGAATCCCGCGCCGAGGCGCGGGCCGAGCTGATCGCCAACCTCAAGGAAGGCCAGGTGCTCGAGGGCGTGGTCAAGAACATCACCGATTACGGCGCCTTCGTCGATCTCGGCGGGGTCGACGGCCTGTTGCACGTCACCGACATCGCCTGGCGGCGCATCAACCATCCGACCGAGGCGCTCTCCATCGGCCAGACGGTCAAGGTCCAGGTGATCCGCTTCAACCCCGAGACCCAACGCATCAGCCTCGGCATGAAGCAACTCGACGCCGATCCCTGGGAGGGGGTCGAGCTCAAATATCCGATCGGCACCAAGTTCCGCGGCCGGGTGACCAACATCACCGACTACGGCGCCTTCGTCGAGTTGGAGCCCGGGGTCGAGGGCTTGGTCCACGTCTCGGAGATGAGTTGGACCAAGAAGAACGTCCATCCCGGCAAGATCGTCTCGACCAGCCAGGAGGTCGAGGTCATGGTGCTCGACGTCAACCCGACACGGCGCCGCATCAGCCTTGGGCTCAAGCAATGCTACGAGAACCCCTGGACCACCTTCCAGGAGCAGTATCCGGGCGGCACCGAGGTCGAGGGCGAGGTCAAGAACACCACCGAGTTCGGCCTCTTCGTTGGCCTGCCCGGCGATATCGACGGCCTGGTCCACCTTTCCGATCTGTCCTGGGACCGCCCCGGCGAGGAGGCGATCAAGGACTACAAGAAGGGCGACACGATCACCGTCAAGGTGCTCGACGTCGACGTCGAGAAGGAGCGCATCAGTCTCGGCGTCAAGCAGCTTTCGTCGGATCCCTTCGCGGCTGCCGTCGGCGGTGCCGGGCTCAAGCGCGGCGCCCGCGTGACCTGCGCCGTCACCGAGGTTCTGGGTAACGGCATCGCGGTCGAGGTCGACGGCGCCACCGGCTTCATCCGCAAGGCGGAGTTGTCCCGCGATCGCGGCGACCAGCGTCCCGACCGCTTCGCCGTCGGCGAGAAGATCGACGCCAAGGTGACCTCGGTCGACAAGGCGGCGCGCAAGGTCAACCTGTCGATCAAGGCGCTCGAGGTCGAGGAAGAGAAGAAGGCCATGGCCAGCTACGGCTCGACCGACAGCGGCGCCAGCCTGGGCGATATTCTCGGCGCGGCCCTTTCCAAGGCCAATCAGGAACGCGCCGCCCGCGAGGACGCTACCGAGGCCGCGCCCCAGACGGCGACCAAGGCCAAGAAGACGGCCAAGACCAAGAAGGCCGACGACAAAGCCGAGGCCGAGGCCGCTCCCGAAAAGGCTGCCCCCGAAAAAGCCACCAAGCCCAAGAAGGCGGCCAAGGCCAAGAAAACCGACGACGAGGGCGAAGCCGCGACTGAAAAGCCGGCCAAGGCCAAGAAGGCGACCAAGGCCAAGAAAACCGCCAAGGCCAAGGCCGACGACGCACCCAAGGCCGACGGCGCCGCCGAGGCGGAAGCGTCTTCCGAGGCCGCCGAGGCACCCGAGGCCGGCGACGGCGGGGAATAGGCCGGCGGCGGCCGCGCGTCGTCGTCGGCGACCATCCTGGCGATGACCGTCGATCCCGACCTGTTGCACGATCGCCGTCGGCTCAAGCGCCGGCTGGCAATGTGGCGCCTGCTGGCGATCGTCGCCGTCGCCGCCGGGATCGTCGCGGCGTTTGCCCGCTTCGACGGCGCGGCGCTGCGCGATCATGTCGCCCGGCTCGACATCAACGGACTGGTGGTCGCCGATCCGGTGCTGATCGAGGCCATCGACGCGGTCGCCGAGGACCAGCGCGCCAAGGCCCTGATCGTTCGCATCGACAGTCCCGGCGGCACTTTCGTCGGCGGCGAGACGATCTATCGGGCGCTGCGCCGCGTCGCCGCCGAGAAGCCGGTGGTGGCGGTCATGAGCACGCTCGCCACCTCGGGCGGCTACATGGTGGCGATCGCCGCCGACCGCATCTTCGCGCTCGAGGGCACGGTGACCGGCTCGATCGGCGTGATCCTGCAAACCGCCGACGTCACCGGCCTCCTGGGCAAGCTCGGAGTCAAGGCCGAGGCTATCAAGAGCGCCCCGCTCAAGGCCGTGCCCTCGCCGTTGGAACCGCTGACCGACGAGGCGCGGGCGGCGACCCAGGCGGTGATCGACGATTTGTACGGGCGCTTCATGAGCATGGTCGCCGAGCGCCGGGGCTATGACGAGGCCGGCGCGCGCGCGGTCGCCGACGGGCGCATCTACACCGGTCGCCAAGCCTTGGAAAATGGCCTGATCGATGAGATCGGCGACGAGATCGAGGCCCGGCGCTGGCTCGACACGGTCAAGAACGTCGCCGAGGATCTTCCCCTCGAGGACGTGGAAATCGACTACCCGAGCGGGGGCTTTCTCGCCGGTCTCGGCGCCATGACCCGAAATATCTCGTTGCCAGAAAGACTTATCCTTGACGGGGTGGTTTCTGTTTGGCACCCTTCGCCGTAATCGGTAACCGCGACAACAATGCGGCCCGGACCCGATGGGCGCAGGCGCCGCGTCGGTGTTACGGGAAGGGAACAGCGGGATGACACGGTCGGAATTGATCCTAAGATTGGCGGAGCTTAATCCGCATCTTTACCACCGCGATGTCGAGCGCATCGTGATCACCATTTTCGAAGAGGTCTCGGCCGCCCTGGCGCGGGGCGACCGCGTCGAGTTGCGCGGTTTCGGCGCCTTTTCGGTCAAGCAGCGGATGGCCCGCGTGGGGCGCAACCCCCGGACCGGCGAACCGGTTCAGGTGGGGGCCAAGTTCCTGCCCTATTTCAAGACCGGCAAGGAACTGCGCGAACGGATCAACGCCAAGTGACGCGGCCGGGCGCCGGCGTGCTGCGGCGTCTGATCGGCTGGATCGTCGGCCTGCCGCTGGCGGTCGTCGTGATCGCCTTCGCGATCGCCAACCGGGGGCCGGTCGCGGTCAGCCTCGACCCGCTGCCCTTTGTCGTCGAGGCGCCGTTGTTCGCGGTCGTCTTCGCCGGCGTGGTCGTGGGCATGGCGATCGGCGCGACGCTCGCCTGGCTGGGCGGTTTCAAGCGCGGCCGGCGCGGTCGCGACAAGGGTGGCAACGTCGCGTCGCCCTCGTCGGGCGCGCCGATCGGTCCGCCGTCGCGCGTGGGCTAGGGCTGGCGTTCCCATGACCGCCGACCCGTGACCGCCCTTCGCATGATCGACGCCCAAGGGCTCGACGCGACGCTCGATTATCCGTCGCTGGTCGAGGCCCTGCGCGCGATTTACCGCGACGGCTGCGATCTGAACGAGCTCTATCGCCTGAGCCTGGCCGGCGAGAGCGGCGGCGTCGCCAACCTGCTCATCCGTCCGGCCTGGCAGCGCGACCGCCATATCGGCGTCAAGCTGGTCACCGTCTTTCCCGACAACAACGCCCGCGGCCTGCCGTCGATCTTGGGGCTCTACGTGCTGATGGACGGCGCCACCGGGGCACCGCTCGCCTGCCTCGACGGAACCGCGCTGACGCTCTACAAGACCGCCGCCAACTCGGCCCTGGCCGCCGATTATCTCGCCCGCGACGACGCCCGCGTCCTGCTCATGGTCGGCGCCGGGGCGCTGGCGCCGCATCTGATCACCGCCCACGCCGCCGTCCGCCCGATCGAGCGCGTGATGATCTGGAACCGCACGCCCGAGCGCGCCCGGGCCCTGGCCGAGGGGCGCGACTGGGGCCGGCTGGCGGTGCGCGCGGTCGACGATCTCGCCGCCGCCGCCGCCGCCGCCGACGTGGTCTCCTGCGCCACCATGGCGCGGACGCCGCTGATCCGGGGCGACTGGTTGCGGCCCGGCTGCCATCTCGACCTGGTCGGCGGTTTCACGCCGGGGATGCGCGAGGCCGACGACGCGGCCATCCGCCGCGCCCGGGTGTTCGTCGATACCCCCGAGGGGACCCTCGCCGAGGTCGGCGACATCGCCGAGCCGCTCGCGCGCGGGGTCCTCGCCGAGGCCGATATCGCCGGCGATCTCTATCGCCTCGCGCGCGGCCAATGCCGGGGCCGCCTCGCGGCCGACGAGATCACATTGTGCAAGAATGGCGGCGGCGGTATCCAGGACCTCGCCGCCGCGCGCCTGGCCGCCGAACGCGCCTGAGAACCGCCGTCGGTTTGTGCCCCGGCCGATTGTGATATAGTGGCGGTCCTCAAAACATAAACGACAAAGCGCGGCGCCCTTGGCCCCGCCAATTCCGGGTGAGTCGATGACCGAAGACGAAGCCGCTCGGCGCCTGATCTGCGCCATCGATACCGTCGAGATCGACACCGCCCTGTCGCTGGCCGGCGCGCTCGAGGGCGTGGTCGGCGGGGTCAAGCTGGGGCTCGAATTCCATACCGCCAATGGCCACCAGGGCGTGACCCGGATCGCCGAGACCGGCTTGCCGGTCTTTCTCGATCTCAAATACTACGACATCCCCAACACCGTCGCCGGCGCGGTGCGGGCCACGGCGCCGCTCGACCCGTTCATGCTCACGGTCCATGTCGCCGGCGGCCCGGCCATGCTACGGGCGGCGATGGCGGCCTCGTTCCGGGTCGCCGACAACAACGCCGGCAAGCGGCCGATCGTGGTCGGTATCACCGTGCTGACCAGCTTCGACGAGTACGACGTCACCGCCGTCGGCATGAAGGGGCCGTTGTCCGATCAGGTGCGCCGGCTCGCCGATCTGGCTCGGGAATGCGGCCTCGACGGGGTCGTCGCCTCGGCTCACGAGATCGCCGATCTGCGCCGTCACTGCGGCGACGACTTCACCCTTGTGGTGCCCGGCATCCGTCCCGCCTGGTCGTCCTCCGACGACCAGAAGCGCATCCTGAGCCCGGCCGAGGCGGTGCGTCGCGGCGCCGACTATCTGGTCGTCGGGCGGCCGATCACCCGCGCCGACGACCCCGCCGCCGCCGCCCGGCGGGTGATCGAGGAGATGCGCCAGGGCCTCTGACGGCGGCGAGGGACAGCGCGATGAGCGTCGAGACCAAGATCTGCGGCATCAATGACGCCGAGGCGATGGACGCGGCCCTTTCCGGCGGCGCGCGCTTGGTCGGGCTCAATTTCTACCCGCCCTCGCCGCGCCATGTCGCGCCCGAGCGGGCGGCCGAACTGGCCCGCGCGGTGCCCGAAGGCGTGGCCCGGGTGGGGGTGTTCGTTGACCCCGACGACGAGACCATCGCCCGGGTGCTGGCGGCCGTCGCGCTCGACTTCGTGCAACTGCACGGCGATGAGACCCCGGCCCGGGTGGCGGCCCTGCGGGCGCGTTTCGGGGTCGGCGTGATCAAGGCCCTCAAGGTCGCCGACACCGCCGACGTGGCCGCCGCCGACGCCTTCGCCGACGTCGCCGACCGGTTGCTGTTCGATGCCCGCGCGCCGAAGGCGCTGCCCAACGCGCTCCCCGGCGGCAACGCGCTCGTCTTCGATTGGCGCCTGCTCGCCGGGCGGCGCTGGGCCAGGCCGTGGCTCCTTTCGGGCGGCCTCGACGCCGGCAACGTCGCCGAGGCGGTGCGCGTCAGCGGCGCCCGCGCGGTCGATGTCTCCTCGGGGGTCGAGGACCGGCGCGGCCACAAGTCGCCGGCCCTGATCATCGCCTTCCTGGACGCCGTGGCGGCGATCGAGATCGACCGGGCACCGGCGTAACGGCGAACGGATTCGACTTGGCGCATCGGCCGCGAGCGGTTAAGACTTTGCCTCGATCACTCAGCGATGACCGATCCCCTCGAAAGCGAGCATCCGCGCGACATGGAGACCCCAAACACCTTTAAGGCCGGCCCCGACGAGCACGGCCGCTTCGGCCAATACGGGGGCCGTTTCGTCGCCGAGACCCTGATGCCGCTGATCCTGGAGTTGGAGGCGGCCTACACGGTCGCGCGCGACGATCCCGACTTCGCGGCCGAGCTCGCCGGCTACATGAAGACTTATGTCGGCCGCCCCAGCCCGCTCTATTTCGCCAGTCGCCTGAGCGCGCACTTCGGTGGCGCCCGCATCTACTTCAAGCGCGACGAGCTCAACCACACCGGGGCGCATAAGATCAACAACTGCATGGGCCAGATCCTGGTCGCCCGGCGCATGGGCAAGACCCGCATCATCGCCGAGACCGGCGCCGGCCAGCACGGCGTCGCGGCGGCCACCGTTTGCGCGTTGTTCGGCATGCCCTGCGTGGTCTACATGGGCGAGGTCGATATCGCGCGCCAGCAGCCCAACGTCTTCCGCATGAAGTTGCTCGGCGCCAAGGTGGTGCCGGTGAAGTCGGGCTCGCGCACCCTCAAGGATGCCCTCAACGAAGCCCTGCGCGACTGGGTGACCAACGTCGAGGACACTTTCTACATCATCGGCACGGTGGCCGGGCCGCATCCCTATCCGATGATGGTGCGCGACTTCCAGTCGGTGATCGGCGAGGAGGCCAAGGCGCAGATGCTCGATGTCGAGGGGCGCTTGCCCGACACCTTGGTCGCCTGTCTCGGCGGCGGCTCCAACGCGATGGGCCTGTTCCACCCCTTCCTCGACGACCCGAGCGTCCGCATCCACGGGGTCGAGGCGGCCGGGCGCGGCATCGAGACCGGCGAACACG
>Ga0114931_10012247_pt1 | contig 10056 bp, 8 predicted proteins | sample 2SBtaG_FD_89579 | JGI IMG/M metagenome (GOLD analysis project Ga0114931, IMG submission 89579) | Deep subsurface microbial communities from Kolumbo volcano to uncover new lineages of life (NeLLi) - 2SBTROV14_V59a metaG | ecosystem: Environmental > Aquatic > Marine > Volcanic | place: Kolumbo... | reverse complement strand
CCGTCCGCGTGTTCTTCAGGGTTTAAGTGGAATGTTTGCAATTGCTTATTCATCCTTCCCTTTGCTGCATTAAATATAAGCAAAAAAGCGTGTAAAGCAAGATGAAAGTTGGGCCGAATCCGGCTGAGGGCATGAGGATGGTTGCCTTACATCCACACTCACCTGCCAAATCTCTCCTTCCGGTGAAGCGACTGTGACTGATTGGTGAGAATGACTCCGTACTCCTGCCGCTGAATTTGTTTGAAATAGAAACGCAAACTTGGTATACTACCTGTAAATCGACATTTATATCGATACACTGTCTTAGCCTGAATAATTCACGAATTTCCAGTTCAGGCAAAAAACTTCATTATTGTCATGCCCGAGAAGCTTGTCCTTGATGAATCGGGGATCGGGCATCCATGACCTGTGTTAAGATATTGAATTGAAATGGATTCCCGCCTTCGCGGGAATGACAACCTTTACGATTTGTGAATGATTCAGGTTAGAAAAAGCAGTCGACGACATAAAAATTTTTCTCAAAGAAACCAGGCCTGGCGACCGTGGAACCGCCACAGGCCATTTAAGTTTCTGCATGAATTAATCAGCTTACATCATAATCAAATGAGTCCCATGGAATCCCTGCAAGAGCAATATGAGAACCGTCGCTATCAACTGATCGAGAACGCGAGGCAGTACCGGACTGATTTGCCGCTGCGTTACCTGCGTCAGCAAGCGCACTACACAACACCTGCCGGCAACTATGACATTGTGTGCAAAGCCATCGAACGGGGCGTGACGCCGGTTCCCAAAATTCTCGCCAGGCTTGACATATCCGCTGAAGAACTCGCCGGGACACTGCATATCGAGACTGGACCGGTTGAAGCTGCCATCGAGACACCGCCGGCAACTCCTCTGGTGCTGGTCGATGGTGAAGATGAGCAGGCCTTGCGCGATGACATCATCCAACGCGGACGTGAGAATGCGGTCCGGGCTTTTCGGATGGCCACCTGGCAAGATTCGCTGCGATTCTACCGCCCCAGCGGACTCGACCTTGAGTATTGTGTTGAGGATATCGTTACGGTCGTAACGCAGGCCGGAGAGGGCTGCGCCCCGGCGGACTTCCCGATTGACGGTATCACCTTCCCCAAGCTGCAACCCCCGGATGAACTCAAGTGGGTGTGCGATTTGCTGGCAGCGCTGGAGGAGCAAATGAGCCTGGCGGAGAATCAGATCAAGCTTCAGTTTTTGGTTGAATCGGGCTGGAGAGTGGCCAATGCGTGATTCCGAATTTACCATCAAACAAGAGGGCGACACTATTGTCATGCCTGCGTTCGCAACAGCTCACTCTCACGCTTTTCAGCGTGCGCTGCGGGGTCGAACCCAGCGCCGGCAAACGGAACCCGGCTCCTTTTGGTCCTGGCGCGGACTCATGTATGACCTGGTCAGCAAACTTCAGCCCGAGGACTTGCTTGACATCTCCCGCTTCGCTTTCATGGAGTTGGCTCTGTCTGGCGTGGCGGCGGTCGGCGAATTTCATTACGTCCACCACCAAACGGACGGCACGCCTTACGATGACCGCACACTTCTCGCGGACGCGGTTATTCAGGCTGCGCGCGAAGTTGGGATTCGCATTACACTCATCCGCACAGCTTATCTGCGCGCAGGCTATCGACAGGATCTAACGGCGGCGCAACAACGCTTCCGCGACCGGACGACCGAGGAGGTGCTGCAAGATGTCGCCACCCTACGCAGCCGCTATCACGATGCCCCTGACGTTAAGATAGCCGTTGCCGCGCACAGTATTCGCGCGGTTCCGATCGGCGCGGTGAAAGAACTCGCAGATTATGCCAGAGAAAACGGCCTGCCCTTTCACATGCACGTGGCGGAACAGCAGCGTGAACTGGAAGAATGCAAAAGTGAATATGGCTTACCGCCCGTCGCCTTGTTGGCCGACCACGGCGTGCTTGATCAAAATTTTGTCGGGATTCACGCCACGCACCTGCGCGATGACGAGGTGCAGGCGCTGGGGCAGGCGAACGCGACCGTCTGCCTGTGCCGGACCACCGAACGCGATCTGGGTGACGGTTTGCCGAGAACCTCAGATTTGTTGCGGGCTGGGGTCAACCTATGTGTGGGCGTCGATAGCCACGCCAGCAGTGACGCATTTGAGGAGATCCGCGCCGTCGAGCTGGACGAACGCTCCCGCACTGAAACCCGTACGGTCGCGGCGGAAGCGCCCAGGCTGTTGGAAATGGCGACGAAAAACGGCTATGAGGCGATCGGAATGGGCGCTGTCTGGCCTGCAGACAAAGCTTATCTCAACGCAAACCACCCGGCGCTGTTCGCGGGGGACGAAGCTTCACTGCCGGACATGGTGCTCTTTACCGCATCCCCGGCAGCCGTCACTGGGCTATGTGTGCACACCAAAGAACTCACCTGCCTGACGGAAGCCGGGCGCGTAGGGGTGTTCGCGAAATATCGGACGGCGCTGGAGAGATTGGGTTTAATATAAAAGGAAGAAAGGGATAGAGATGGATGGGAAGGCGAGGCTCCTGCCGAGCTGCCTGTTGAACGGGGATGTTGGCTCCGCTGGAGCGTCACCCTCCCGATTACATTAATTGACCGGTAAAGAACGTGTGAAGAACGATTATCCCAGGCGCAGACATCCGGCCCACGGCGTATTTTTTATCGATGGGCAACCGACCATCATCTTCGATACAGTTTGCACGAAAGGTCGAAAACCGTGGCTCGCGAACGACGAAGTCCATGCGTTACTGCGTGCTGTTTGGCAAGGCGCGACGGCATGGCTCATGGGGCGCTACATTATCATGCCGGACCATATCCATTTCTTCGCCCGGGCAACGGAAACCAACATCGAATACGATCATTGGGTAACATATTGGAAGTCACAATTTAGCAAGCATCACAAGAATCGCGACCCTAGGTGGTTGACCGACCACTGGGACAAGCGAATTCGAAATGCCGTTTCCTACGCAGCAAAATGTGAATATGTTCGATGCAATGCCGTTCGGCACGGTCTGGTCGACGAACCGGGAAAATGGCCGTTTCAGGGTGAGATTCATGAATTACGGTGGGATTGAAGATGGAAATGAAATGTAAGAAGTCCCGCAGTTTTGAAAATATGCCTATCTTTTGAAAAATAAGCCATCACCTATACGATAGATGGCAGGCACAGGGAGGGTGAGGCTCCTGCCGAACCAACATCCGCACGAACCAACATCCGCATGAACCAACATCCGCATGAATTTTGGTATTAGCTCCGCGGGAGCGTCGCCACCCCGGCGTTCCTCGGGTGGGAACCCTAGCGGGCGACGCGTGCAATGTAGGCCCGGACCTGTTTCTCAAGCACCGGCAATGTCACCGCTCCATTTTGCAGGATGACATCATGAAATTCGCGTATATCGAACCTGCTCCCTAATTTTTCCTCTGCCAGCCGCCGGAGTTGTCGGATTTTGAGTTCGCCGATTTTGTACGAAAGCGCCTGCCCAGGCCACGAAATGTAGCGGTCGGTCTCGGTCGTGATTTCATGCAATGAAAGCGCCGTATTAGAACCGAGAAAATCCAGGGTCTGGTCGCGCGTCCAACCCATGGCATGGATACCGGTATCGACCACCAATCTGCAGGCACGCCACATTTCATAAGTGAGCCGCCCAAAATTGCTATAGGGATCCTCATAGAAACCGGCTTCCAGACCAAGTCTTTCTGAATACAAACCCCACCCTTCTCCAAAGGCGGAGATATAGAGAAAACGCCGAAAGTTCGGAACATCCCGCAGCTCACGTGCCAGCGCGTTCTGCAAATGGTGCCCCGGAACGGCTTCGTGCAGGGTCAGTGCCTCAAGTGTGTAAAGCGTCCGGCTGGGCAAGTCGTATGTGTTCACCCAGTAATAGCCAGGCTCCGTACTGCCGAATGCCGGTCCGACGTACCGCCCCGCTGTATATTTGGGAGCGATATGGTCCGGCACCGGCGCGACGCCATACGGCAACCGGGGAAGTGTTTTGAACAGAGAGGGCAGCTTCCCATCCATTTTCTTCGCCAGGTAAGCCGCCCGCATCAGCAGTTCTTCCGCTGTCTTTGGATAAAACCGTGGGTCCGTGCGCAGGAAAGTCAGGAAATCCCGAAAACTGCCCTTAAAGCTGACCTGGCGGATGATGTCGTCCATTTCGGTCCGGATGCGGTGCACTTCCTCCAGTCCTATCTTATGAATTTCTTCATACGACAAATCCAACGTCGTAAAATATCTGATCCGCTGTGCGTAGTAATCAGCGCCGTTTGGCAATTCGGAAGCACCGATGCTCGTGCGGGCCGCCGGGATATATTCGTTGAGCATGAAATCCAGGAACGCTTGATATCCGACGACGACTCCACTCAGTATGGCCTGACGGCCTGATTTTTTCAATTGCCGCCGTTCCGTCTCTGGCAGCGTTTTTGGTATCTTATCAAAAGGTTGATAGAAAACGCTTTTGGTAGGATTGTCGACAATATGAGGCCGAATGGATGCATCGATTCCTTGCAGGACAACCTTGGGCAAAGTCATGCCGATGGTCATGCCCTCTTTCATGAGATCGATCTGTTGTTCCATATAGAGAGGGAAAGCATTGAGGCGCGCGATGTAGTTGTGGTAGTCCGTCACCGTAAAGAAAGGCATTTCGAACGGCAGTTGCGCGAAATCGGAATGGAACCCCGAATCGGCGTTCAACGGCATCGTATAGGCCTTGAAGCGAAATTGCGAGACGCGGTTTTCCAGCACAAAGTGCAGGAGATCGAGATTGATTTGGTCGGTCTTGTCCAGGCGCGCCGCATCAATTTCTTCCAGGCGGTGAAGTAGCTTCCACCAGGTCTCCGTGCGTCGTTCCATGTCTTGTTTCCTCATGGCCGGCAGTTTGTCATCGTAGTCATGCCGGCCGACGGAAGTTGCAAACAGCGGCATTTCCCGCAGGCGGGTCTCCCATTCCTCGTTGAAAATATCGTGCAGGCTAGCGGCCGCCTCCTGGGCAAGGACGGATGAGCTCGCCGTGATGGTAAATCCAAGAAATAGAATTCTAATCCAATTCATTTAGAATACTCCAGATTGCGTGAGAATCGTTAGTGCCACCAAATGGGAAAAAATTCATTTTGATTAAAACTGAGAAAACTGTTTACGTGACAGACATCTAAAGGGAGTCATTTTATTGGCAAGGAGACTCGTCGCGGTATCGCCAGGTCATCTCTAAACATTGAACAGCTTACGCAGCCCGTTCAGTCTCTCCAGGTGTTCGGCGCCAAACCTCGCGATACTTTTCTCAACCTCCACAATGGATTTCTCTTTGGTCAAATTCCGTGGATCCTTGCCGTAAAAGCAGTCGGCGAAGCAAATGATTTTTTCCTCGAGTGTAACCGGCAACATGTCCCTTTCCGGCAGAGACAGTTTTTTTTCAACGATTTCTGACTTGCTAATCCCAACCCCCGTATGGCGATCACAAACCAGCGCATGGCGCGGCAAGCCTTCTTTTTCCAGCAATTCGCGCCCCAGCGGTCCGTGCATGATGTAAGGCGCGGCGCCCGTACATCCTATTTTTCGTGCATCGGTCAAGAAAATTCCGATATCATGCAACATGGCCGCCTCACGTACAAACCGCACATCCGGTTGCAAGTACGCCACACCATCCGCGAATGCAAGCGCTTTCGTGGTCACCACCTCGCTATGCACGACCAAAATTTCGTAGGACAAACTGCCCTTGGTGTAGTATTTTTGAATCAAGTGGCGTGGGTCCACTGACGTCACTCCCTTCAGATAGACGAGGCGATGGCATTGCTTTCCGCCGCACCGACGGTGACCGGAAATTTCGGCTTGGGAAGAGCTCGGCCGATCTGCTTCCAGAAGGCATACCGGGCAATAATGTTTTTGAAAAAGGACTGCAGTTCGATCATCGGTTGGCGGTTGCCGCAATCACCTGATAGTTCCGTTACCGGGCCAAGTACCTTCAGGAAGGGAAAAAGTTCCGGAGGACGAATCGGTCGAAATTGTGAACATTTAGGCCCATGCTTTGAAAAATGATCCTTGAAAGACATTAGAAAACCCCAGGATAGGCTCAGTTCCAGTAGAAACAAGCCGCACGAAATCCAGTCCACGCTAGTTCGGTTTTTTGCGATTTCTTTGCTGACTTTGAATGCGTTTGTACAATTTTCCCTGGGTGCGTTCTTTGTTGCGCGATTCAACGTATGCGGATTGGGAATGTTGGCTTTGCAGGAAGTCCAGCTCTTTTTGCAGTTTCAAATAGCTGTCGTAACGCTTCTTCTCTAATGTTTCATTTTGAATAGCATCGAGAACCGCACATTTCTTTTCCTTCGTGTGGCTGCAATCAGAAAAGTGACAAGATTGCGCCAGTTCCTCGATATCTTGAAAAGTTTCCTGCAAACCATCCTCAGCATTCCAAAGGTGCAGTTCGCGCATGCCCGGCGTATCGATCAAACAGCCACCCACGGGCATGAAAATGAGCTCCCGGCGTGTGGTTGTGTGACGGCCCTTTGAATCGCTACTCCGCACATCGGCCGTCTTTTGCACATCCGCTCCAACCAGGCAATTGATCAGAGTGGATTTCCCGACTCCGGAAGAACCGATAAAAGCGAAGGTTTCATCATTTCCAAGGAATGCTTGCAACTCCGAAAGTCCGTTGCGTTCCTTAGCGCTCACTGCCAGAACCGGAACGCCGCCAGCGATTTCCACTACTTCCCGAACCTTCACTTCTACCTCATCGCAAAGGTCTGATTTGTTCAGAATGACCACCGGCCGTGCCCCCCCCTCATTGACCATGACCAGGCTACGTTCCAATCGCCGCAGGCTGAAATTATTGTCGAGGCTCTGAACGATGAAAATGACGTCGATGTTGGCAGCCAGGACCTGCTCATCAAAAGTCTTACCGGACATCTTTCGAGAAAATTTTGTCTTGCGTGGGAGCAAATCGTGAATGATGGCCTTTTGTCCGAAATCAAATGTTTGCAAAACCGCCCAGTCTCCAACTTTGGGCAAATCCGCGGACGATTCTTTCGTAAATAACAAACGGCCCGCCACTTCCGCTACCACTTCCCCTTCCGCCGTCAAAACGGAATAACAATCGCGGTTCTCAACGGCAACCCGACCGACCTGAAACCCTTGCGCACCATAGGACTCAAAGGCTTCCGCAAAGAATTCAGACCAACCAAGTTTTTCAATGTTTATCAAGGAATTGGCGCCTCTGCTTGTGGCAGCGCACTCTTGACTCGTGGATGATGATCGGGTGCGAGGGTGCCGCCGGCCAACCGAATAATGCGATCGGTCCGATTGGCCAGGTCGAGATTATGGGTCGCCATAATCAGGGTCGTTCCATTGGCGTGATTTAAATCAAACAAGAGCGCTTCCACCCGTTCACTGGTCTCGGCATCTAAATTACCGGTTGGCTCATCCGCGAAAAGTACGCGTGGACGATTGATGAAGGCCCGGGCGAGAGCGACTCTCTGTTGTTCACCACCGGAGAGTTGAATCGGGTAGTGCTGCATCCGTTCGCCCAAACCGACGTCCTCCAACAATTTCTCAGCCTGACTCTTGACATTCGTCGCGCCACGCAGTTCAAGCGGGACCATCACATTTTCCAGCGTGGTCAGCGTTGCGATCAACTGAAAATTCTGAAATACAAAACCCACCGACTCGCCGCGAAATCTGGCGCGGGCGTCCTCATCCAAAGATTCCAGGGGCGTGCCATTTAAGAGCACGGAGCCGCCGCTAGGGAGATCCAAGCCGGCACACAACCCCAGAAGGGTGGTTTTGCCGCTGCCGGAAGGGCCGACGATGGCGCACGTCTTGCCGGCGTTTACCTCGAATGAAATATCCTTCAACACCGTGAGATTTTTGTCACCACTACGGTACGATTTTGTTAACCGGTTTACCTTGAGAATAGCACTCATCATTGTCCGTTCATCACTTCTGCTAGGTTGCAACTTTCTTATGGACGTGTGGGTTACAAGAAAAGACGAAAGCAACTGACCTTGGTTTCAACATGGAGTTTATTGATGAATTTTTCGTTTCGAGTTTTGCTCTGTATTGTCGCCACACTTCCCTCGACATTTGCGAACAGCCAGGAACGTAATGATACGAAAAATCAAGCAACTTCCCAAACGATTTTGTTTCTTGGAAATAGCTTGACGGCGGGCTACGGTTTGGAAGAATCGTCAGCTTTTCCTCATTTGATTGAACAAAAAATCGATTCACTCGGCTGGGCATTTGAGGTTATTAACGCCGGATTGAGCGGAGAAACCAGCTCCGGCGGCCTGAGACGAATCGACTGGCTCCTGAAGCGCAAAATAGATGTCCTGATTCTGGAGCTAGGCGGCAACGATGCACTGCGCGGAATTGATCTGAATGTGACCAAACGAAATCTGCAAGGAATCATCGAGAAGACAAAGAACAAATATCCGCAAGTTAGAATCGTCATCACCGGCATGCAGGTTCCGCCGAATTTGGGTGTGTCCTACACGAAAACGTTTCGCCGGATTTACCCCGCTTTGGCAAAAGACAACAAAGCCCGCCTCATTCCTTTCTTACTGGCCGGCGTCGGCGGCATCCCGCGGCTTAATCAGTCCGACGGTATCCACCCAACCGCCGCGGGGCACAAAATCGTGGCGGAAACTGTTTGGAAAGTTCTGCGACCCTTACTTGAGGAAATGAGAGAAGAGACAACAAACAGATCGAAGTAGCGGGGAGATGAGTTTGCCACACTCTTCGGTCCCGATTCACTTGCGAGGGTGCGGAATTTTGTTCCGCCACTGGAACTCACAGGGTTTACGACCCGGCCTCATATTCAGCGACGGCCTTCCGCAACGCCTCCCTTCTTTCCATCAGAAGGCTCGGCTCCTCCGATTGACAGAAGGCTTTCGCGCTGGCAAAAACGCATTGCAAACGATCGATCTCCTGGCGGTGAGATTTCTCCAAAAATTCACATGTTCTGATGGCCTGGGCGGCACTTGCCAATTCATGCAGCGTTCTGTAATGGAATCTTTTTAGTTCCTCGTACTTTTTTAACATGCCTTTGGGGATGCTCTTCATGTCGACCTCCACGGTTCATGAATGTTGGCGGGTCTTTATCTATTAGAACACCCCAGACTCATTTGCGCTTCCCATAATCCACCGCGGTCCAAAACTATCATCGCTTTGCTCACATATCTATGCCCAGCCAAACAGCCAATGCGATAAGCAGCCGTTTCCTTTCGTCGGCCGGTAAATGCCGGATACGAGAAGCATGTGCGTGACCGCGAACGACAAACTTGAGTGAATTGGTATTTGCTGATGGCGTCACCGCGGCACCCGTCCAGGCATCGGTCGCGCCGTAGATGTAAATGATATTGTTTGCTTCGTTTTGCAACCATGCATGAATTTTTTGCATCGGCTCCGGATTGAACTTCATTTCGATATTTCGAGGACCGAAGGCGCGATAAGAGGGTGCTGGTGAATCAACAAAGAATTCTTGCAAGTGGTCCGTCATGAAATGGTAGAAACCCAATTCAGTAAAAAACTGGTAATAAGCGGCGGTGTTGGCCTCGATGTCCTTAACGGAAAACCAATTAAATGGCACATTTAGAATCAGGTGTCTAAAGAGAGAATCCGTCGAAGCGTTGGCGCCGGGAATGTCATCGCACGACGAATTCCCCGTTTGCCAGAAGGCGAACGGATACTCGAGAATAGCATAGTTCAGGACCTCCCGGATGGGAAAAGAGTAGGTGTAATCTTGCCCGGCCGACCATGTCGCGATTCGCGGGAGTACCTCTTGCCGCTTCATTAGAACGGCTTTCTGAAAGGTTTGCATTTTTTGCCAGCATTCCGCGCCCCCCAATGTCTTAATCCATTCATCCAGACGCGGGTCGGCATCCGAGAGTGGAATCGGTGCGACATAGGCTACCGTGGCATCAACATCATCAGGATAAAAAGCGCGGTGAAATAAAGCTGTCTGACCACCCTTGCTGATGCCGGTGCTGAGCCATTTGCCTGGATAAATTTTCTTGAACAGCTCGACGATGCGGTGATCATCCGCTGCCGCTTGTTTG
>Ga0114931_10012246_pt1 | contig 10057 bp, 9 predicted proteins | sample 2SBtaG_FD_89579 | JGI IMG/M metagenome (GOLD analysis project Ga0114931, IMG submission 89579) | Deep subsurface microbial communities from Kolumbo volcano to uncover new lineages of life (NeLLi) - 2SBTROV14_V59a metaG | ecosystem: Environmental > Aquatic > Marine > Volcanic | place: Kolumbo... | reverse complement strand
TATTCAATTCTAATTTGCTTAACCAGTGAAAGCTGAAGTTATATTTGTCGTTATTATACCAAAAAGACTCGCCTTCCCAGGCACGGCCAACATTACTCCAGCCAACAGCCCCGAAAACTCGTTGATTACCGAGATTTAATTCAAACCTTCCGGCTTTACCGCCCCAACCTTTACCAAAGAGATTGTCAATCTGGATATAAGCTTGATGAATGTCTACGTTTCTGCCATTGTTTAACGAACCTGATGCGGGGACTCCCCAAACGGTATAATCGCCGAATTCACGGCTATCTTGAAATTGAACAAAGGCATGGGTATTTTTATCGACAATAGCTTCAATACCTATGCGGCTTCGTAAAAGAGAGAATGATTGAGTATAGGTATCGGCGGGGTTAAAATCCTTTTTGTCCATTTCATCTCTGACCCGTACTTGTCCGGAAATATTGATTTCAGTTTCCGCTTTAATCCCTATAGATAGGACAAAAAAGAAAGCAAAAACCAAAGTTAACATTAAGAATCTTTTCATAATTCCTCCTAAAACGATGAGTTAAAATAATATTTTAATTATTATTGTTATGTATTTAAGTAATATATCTATTGAGTATTGTTTGATTTAAGTCAATAAAAAATTATTATAGGTAAAATAAATCTACTTTTTTTGTGAAAGACAAGTTTACTTTGTCTGCTTGACAATGTTCTCGTTATCCTCTTAATTCATCAAAAAATAAATTATTAACCTAAAATTAAAGGAGAAAAAATGGCTCGTTCTTTATGTAAAATTACTGACTTAACAGCAGATGAAATAAATGAAATATTTGATTTATGTGCTCGAATGAAAAAACGGGAAATTGCTCCTAAGCCGTTGGAAGGCAAATCGGTGGCTTGCATCTTCACGAAAGCATCATTGCGAACGAGGATTTCTTTTGAAGTTGGCATCAGTGAATTAGGTGGAAATGCTATTTATGTTACCGATAATGAGATTAAATTGGGACAAAGAGAATCTATTGCCGACGCCGCACGGGTTTTGTCCCGTTATGTGGGGATGATAATGATTCGAACTTTTAAGCAGTCAGATGTCGAAGGATTGTCACAATATGCTTCTGTTCCGATTGTAAACGGTTTAACCGATTTATTTCATCCCTGTCAAATTTTGGGAGATTATTTTACTATTATGGAGCATTTGGAGCCAAAAGAAAGGTACAAAATAGCTTATGTCGGTGATGGCAATAACATTACCAACAGCTGGCTTAATTTGGCTTCATTAATTCCTTTGGAATTACGTATTGGAACCGCTGAAGATTGTAACCCCGATAAGGATATTATCGCTAAAGCCAAGGCAAATCCTCAGAGCAAAATAATTATTACAGCAGACCCTAAAGAAGCTGTTAAAGATGCCGATGTTATCTATACAGATGTTTGGGCTTCGATGGGTCAGAAACATTTGATAGAAGAAAAAGAGAGAAAATTAAAGAAATATCAACTAAATAGTTCTCTGTTGGAGGTTGCCAATCAAAAAGCTATCGTGATGCATTGCTTACCTGCGGAAAGAGGTCGTGAGATAACCGACGAAGTGATTGATGGTCCCCAGTCAGTTGTTTTTGACCAAGCTGAAAACAGGTTACATATCCAAAAAGCAATCATGGCTTTTCTATTAAAGTAAATAGCTTTTTGATAAGACCCAAAAACAGGAACTATTAAGAAAAGAAAGGAGACGCCTTATGCGTTCCCGAAAACTTCTCAGCGTTTTGGGTTTTATCGTTCTTGTTGGTTTAACGTTTTCTTTTGTTGGCTGTGGTTCCGACAAGACTCCAACAGGTACCACCGGTTCTATTACTGATCCGGATTTCGTGGCTGTTCAACAAGATGTTAATTATTTTGTGGATTCGACTCTCGAATTTTTTGTGAGCGGTTTTGGTAATATGTATGCTTTGGCCGACCAAGCCGATACTCTTGATCCTGTTTATTATGGTCCTGTTTATCCTGATTCCGATTTCGTTAGTGCTACCTATGTAAATGGATGGCATGTAATTTATATCTCCCGAAATCGTAGCACCCATTCCACCGCCATGCGTGATTCAGTAAGATTTTTTAGCAACGGTATGGTACAACAGGCTGCTTCCAATGTGGACAGTTTATATTATAAGCATGAATGGAATTTTAATTTCCACGATACTACCGTTACCAATACAGCTTTTACCGGAAGAACAGACTTGGATATCACCGGCTTAAGCGGTTCTTTGGCGACTATCGACGGCACTCATGAAATGTCTCTAAGTCATAAGTTTGTTTCAAGCGATTCTACGGTCTGGAGAACTTGTGATTTTAATGCCGATTTAAGTAATTTTACCGTATCCAAAACTCCTGTTGGTTGGGCACAAGGTTGTCCTGCCAGTGGAACTATCTCAGGCACTGTTCAGACTACTTATAAAAAAGATGATGCTGCTGAAGTTTCTCTGACTTGGACTATTACCTTGACTTTCAATAGTGGTACTATGTCCGCTACCATAACAAGAGGAACGACGACTTGGTCATATACCTCTAATGTTTGTCTTACTTCGAACTAAACAATTTTCATAAAAATAATCTGTTTGCCCGGTCTAATCAGGCCGGGTTTTTTTATTTTATGTAGAAGAGATTGACATAAAAAATTATTTTATGTAATTTTATAAAATGAAAGAAGTTGTCAAATATTCTCATTGTTTTATCTGTGGTGATAAAAATATACATGGAGTAAAAGCTAAATTTTATTTTGATGGCCACCAAGCCACAACGGAAGTTATTGCTTCTGAAGATTTTGAAGGTTATCAAGGCATTTTTCACGGGGGTGTTATTGCTTCTTTGCTTGACGAGGTGATGATTAAAGCAATTTTAGCTCAAGATAAATATGCTGTTACCGTGAAGTTAAATGTTAAATTTATGAAGCCGGTGAAAACAGGTGATATGGTTAAATTCATTGGAAAAGTTACCAACAATAAAAAAAGACTTTTTTGGGCAGAAGGTAAAGCAGTGGGCGATAAAGGGCAGATATATGCAACTGCTACGGCAAAATATATTGAAGCATCTTATGAATTAAAAGACCAATTGATGAATTCTATTGACTAAAAATATAAATTTTATTTCAGCAATATTTAATTAAACTTTATATTTCATAAATATTTCTTGTTGATTAACAATAAGATAGAACTTGTTGTTAATTGTGGCATCATCCTTGCTTTACTTTTATATGATGAATAAAGAGATACCAATAAAGTGTTACATAGCGGCTTTCCAAAATCCTAAAATAGATAATTTTTTGGAAAATAACGGTTTCTCCAAAGGTGTCCTCAGTTTTGCAATTCCCGATTATGGGATTCAATTTCGATGCCGAGCTGATGGTGAACTGATTGAATTGGAATTTGCCGCTTTTTTTACTCTGTTAAAATTTCTTGTCGGTAAATTGGAAGATCAAAAAATCAAGAAAGTTATCGTTAATTCTTCCAATCCGGAATTTATTTTTTCCTTTACCGGAAAGACAAAACATTTGCAACCCAGGTCAACTTATCGACAAATGCTTGAAGAATTTGCTCGTAAGATCAATATCAATGTCGGATATATAAAACCAGTAGACAACAAAGCCTTAATTTCACCGGCAGATTATCCCGCTTTACCGGAAGGAAAGAAAATTAATATCAGCTTTGATACCAACGATTTGGAAAAAATTGATTTTAAATCTTTTCAAAAAGGTATCAAATTATAGAAATGTAACCGAACAATCTCGAATCTTATTTTACAATAAATTGATATTTATATAACTTTTTGTAATTATTCCAATGAGATAAATGATTATAGCTGCTTTAATTACGCAGCTATTTTTTTATTTTTAATATAAAATTTTGTTGAAACTAAAAATTCTCTTAGATAAATTTAGAACTTATTTGAATTGTATACAAAAATAGGGAAAGACTTGTTAAATATAATTTTTCGCCGGTTAATAAAAAACCCCAATTAAATTGGGGTTGAAAGTATAACTGATAGATAAAAGTTAACCGAGCTTTTGAACGAATTTGGCAAGACGTGCTTTATGACGATCAGCGTTTTTCTTATGAATCAATCCGTTGGATGCCGCACGATCCAAAAGAGACATAACATTTTTATATTTTTGAGCAGCTTGTTCTTTATCGGTTTCCTGTCGCAGTTCTTTTATGTTGCCACGCAATTCGGATTTAGAAGCACGATTGCGGATACGTTGGAGGTTTGATGTTTTTAAACGTTTCTTACAAGATTTATGGCTTGGCAATTTTTATCCTTTCCCTAACATATTTTTTTATTTAGCTTTTAAATATAAGTTGTAGTTAAAAATTGTCAACAAGTAAAGAAAAGAAAAATTCATTGCTCGGATCAGCTGGAGTTGTTTCCGGAGCCACAGCCTTTTCGCGAATTTTAGGATTAGGGCGCGAACAGGTTATGGCTTATTTTTTTGGTGCCGGTATGGCAACCGATGCTTTTCTAACTGCTTTTCGTATCCCCAATTTACTTAGGGATATGTTTGCCGAGGGAGCTCTTTCCTCGGCTTTTATCCCGATTTTCAAGGAAAAGATGGTGCTCAAATCAGATCAAGCTGCTTTTAGATTAGCCGATTTGGTTATAACCGCCATTTTGCTGGTGGTGGGATTGATTGTTTTGTTGGGAATAATTGCCGCTCCTGTAATAATATATCTTTTTGCTCATGGTTTTATAAGCAATCCCGACAAGTTTCATTTAACCGTCAACCTTACTCAAATAATGTTCGTCTATTTGCTTTTGGTGTCCTTGTCGGCTGTGGTGATGGGGATGCTTAATTCTTTCGGTCGTTTTGGTATTCCCGCTATTTCACCGGCATTATTTAATTTGGGTATTATCGGTATGGTGGTTATTTTTTACGGTTATTTTGACCAACCGGTTTATACTTTGGCTATCGGGGTCTTGATTGGCGGCTTGGGACAATTGCTGATTCAAATACCGGCACTGGTAAAAGTGGGATATCGTTTTAAATTCGCTTTTAATTTTTTGGATGAGTCTTTCAAAAAAGTGGTAAAATTACTTATGCCCATGATAATTGGGCTTTCAGCGGGACGGATAAATATTTTAGTTAATACCCTTTTAGCTTCTTTTTTGATGGAAGGTTCTATCTCTTTTTTAAGTTATTCATATCGCTTGATGCATTTTCCTCTGGGGGTTTTTGCCGTAGCTTTGGGAACGGTGGCTCTTCCTAAAATGTCTGCTCTGATAGCTAACAAGGATTACGTTACCTTAAAAAATACTTTTGATGAAACGCTGAATTTGAATCTGTTTATTATGATTCCTTCGGCGGCTTTTTTGGCTTTGATGGGTCATGAATTAATTGATTTAATTTATATGTGGGGAGCTTTTTCCGTAGCTGATGCTAATAATACCAGTCTGGCTTTATTACATTATTCCTATGGTTTGATAGGCTTCGGAGCGGTAAGAGTGATTGTTCCTTTTTATTATGCTTCCGGTGATTCCAAACTGCCCATGAAAGCGTCGATTGTCTCCGTTTTGGTAAATATGGCTTTATACTATCCTCTTATCAAATTACTCAATTTTGCCGGTTTGGCATCGGCAACTTCACTTGCGGGATTGTTAAATTTTATGATTCTAATGTATTTTTTACCTTCCCGTGGTATAAAATTTTCATGGGGGAAAATTGGTTTGAATATTTTCCGAATGGCTACAGCGGCCGTATTGGCTTTTTATATCGCGAAATTAATACCGTTTCAACTTTATCATGGCTCGTCAAAACTGTTTGAGAGGTTGGATTTATTGTTCGTACCGTTATTTATTGCTTTGGTCTTATATTTTATTTTGTCCTATATCTTAGGTGTTCATGAAGTGAGATATCTTTTTAAAAAGATGTTCAAAAAAATGGAATCTTAATTGATGTTACGGAAGTATCCATCAATTTTCCTTTTAGTCTTTATCATTTTCGGAATTGTTTTATCTGATATAACTCGTCTGCCGTCATGGATATTTCTTTTGCTGTCTTTGTTTTTGGGTTTATCGGGTCTTATTTCTATTCATAAGCTAAAGACATTTGGGGTGAGCATTTTATTCGGTTTGTCCTTATTATCTTTTGCCGGATTTCATTATAGTAGTGAAGTTTACGATGTGGGAGCTAATCATATCATAAATTATATCAATAAGAAAGATACTTATCATATCTATGGTCAAGTGTGTGATTGGCCTGACTTGAAGCTTGACCAAACAGAAGTAAAAGTTAGTATTGATTCTGTTATAAATCGTCAAAACAAATATCCCGTAACCGGTAAGATACTTCTAAAAATATCCGATACCACGACTGTCTTACAGAGAGGTGATAAGGTTGAATTCTATGGCCACATTTATCCCGTTAAGGGAGGGGTATTCACAACATCCTTTGATTATAAACGATATTTTAATCAAAAAGGAATCTTTGGCATTGTATATTTGTCAACACTGCTTGATTTGCGTATTGATAAAAGGAATCGTTATGGTTTTTTCAGCTTCGTTGATAAATTTCGTGATAATATAAGAAAAGTGTTGTATCAAGATTTATCGCCACCCTCGGCAGCTTTGGCGGCGGGTTTTTTAATAGGTGAAACGAGAGATATTCCCACAAGTGTTTATCGTCATTTTCGTGATTCTGGCACTCTTCATCTTTTGGCTGTTTCCGGCTCCAATGTAGCTCTGGTGCTTTTATTTTTTATGATTGCTTTGCGTCCCTTTGCTTTTTCAAGGAAGAAACGTTATCTGATCTTTTGGGCAGTAATTTTGGTTTTTGATTTTTTGTCTTATGGGCAACCCTCCGTTATGCGCGCTTCGGTTATGGCGGCTTTAATTATTTTAGCGAAATATCTTCAGCGAAAATATGATCTAAATAACATTATCGCTTTAGCGGCGGTTATAATTTTACTATTCGATCCTGCTCAACTATACGATGTGGGCTTTCAACTTTCTTTCCTGATAGCTTGGAGTTTAATCTATGTCATGCCCCCTTTAGCGGAATATTTTAAATCTTATCATAATTACTGGTGGTATCGTTGGTTGATTTTTCCTTTTCTGGTCTCTCTGGTGGCACAAATAAGTGCCATTGGTTTGATTGCTTTGTACTTTCATCAGATACCGGTGGTTTCTCCTCTTGCGAATCTAATTATTGTTCCTTTGGTTTCTTTGGCGGTAATAGGGACTCTGTTTTTGTTAAGTGCTCATTTGATTTTGCCTCTATTGGGAGCTTTGGTCGGTTCGTGGTTAAACCTGGTACTAAAACTTATTCTTTACTTGGTAAATGTAATGGGCGGAGATAAAATGCCCCTGTTGAAAGTTCCGGAACTGTCTTTGGTGGTAGTAATTTTATTTTATTTTTATCTATATTTATTTGTTTGGTCTTGGCGTAAAAAGATAATCAGAAGACTTATCGTTATTTCGCTTTTAGTCATTATCAATGTCAGTTTAGTATACGGTTTATGGAATAATTATAAAAAAGATAACAGCACAGAAATTTACATGTTTTCCATTCCCGGGGGAGTGGTAGCTGTTATACCGCAGGCGGAGAATAATTCTGCTGATGTTGTTGTAACCGGTATGGCGAGAAAAAAATATACTATCGAGGGAAAGATTATCAGCCCTCAATTGGAGAAATTAGACGTGAAAAATATCAACTCATTGTTCCTTTTATCCTCTGATTATCATGCTCTGGCTGATGTGCTTAATATAATAAAAAAGTATCAGATGAAAGAAATTTACATAAATCAACAACTTGTGACAAGTTTTAAAGATGCTATTTATGATTATCAGATGAAGTTACCAGAATTTAAAATATATACTTATGGGAACAACCAAAAAGATATTAAGCAAACAGGTTATTATTTATCAAATATAGGACTATTAGCGAATTTTGCCGATATCCAGATTCTTTTTTGTGATAAACTTCCTCCCGTATCTTTTGAATATCCCCATGGAAATAAAAAACAAGTGTTGGTTTTGGGGCGGTCTTGGCAAATCTCCAAAAAGATGTTAAGAAAATTTTATAATTTGGGATATAAACAAGTAATCTGTTCAAATATTGCACAATCGGCTGTTGCTTTTCAATCTATGTTCAATGATTCTCTGACTATCAATGAAAAAGATTTCTTATGTGATTTGAGCCATTATAATTTGTTGAGACTAAATATAAAAAAACTATCCGTTAATCAATAAATTCAATTTCTCTCAATTTACTTTCTTATTAAGAAATCCCCTTAAAATCCCGATAAATATAAAGAAATGTCATAAAAATAGATGAGCGTATTAAAACCAAAAAGATGAAAGAAAAAAATGAGTTTAGCAGGTAATTTGAAAACAGTATCATTTCCGGATATCCTTCAACTGTTAGCTACGGGGAAAAAAACGGGCATATTGGAGCTTCAAACGGCAACCAGGCAAAAAGAAGTGGCATTTAAAAACGGCAATATCATTTATGCCTCATCGGTGAATTCAGCTGAAGATTTACTGGGTAATATGCTTTTACGGAGAGGGAAAATTACCAAAGCTGATCTGGAGCGAGCTATCACTTTACACAAACAAACCGGTCGTCAGTTAGGTACCACCCTTATTGATATGAACCTTTTCGAAAAGGAAGAAATCACAGAGGGTTTGAAACTACAAATAGAAGAGATTGTCTATAACTTGTTTTCCTGGCAGGAAGGTGATTTCGTTTTTCACGAAGGTTCGGAACCCAAGAATGCACCCTTTCTTATCGAAATGAATACGATGAATGTCATTATGGAAGGTACTCGTCGTATCGATGAATGGATGGAAGTCCAAAAAGTCTTACCCCCCGATGAAGTCTTGATAGCTTTGGCTAAATCGCCCAAAGTTAATCGGGAGGAAATTACCATTTCCATTGAGGAATTTCGTATTATGGCTCTTATCAACGGAGAAAGGACTCTTCCCGATTTAATTAATATTTCTCCTATGGGTGAATTTGTGACCTGTCGTGCCATATATCGTTTAATCGTTAACAATTTGATAGAAGTAGTTGGAAGACGGGAATCCAATGAAGAAGAAAAAGAAGATGAAGAAGAAATAGTATTGTCAATTATTTTCTATCTTTATAATAATTGTTTCTTTAGAATCAGGTCATTGGTTGAATCCATCTTGGGTGATACCAACGACCGTTTCGAATCTTTTGTGGCACAGTATCGCAGCGGTATCTTTACTTTTTTCTCCGGTGTTGATCCCAATTCCGAACTGATGCCTTCTTTTGATAAATTTCTCAATGCCGTAAGAGCGATACCACCGGAAGTCCGTTTCCATAAGCTCCTATTCGGATTGGAAAATATGTTATCGGAACAGTTGGAATATGTTTTTCAATTACTGGGTATCGGAGTGTATCGTGAAACGGTAAAGCAAGTTAAAAAGGAAATATCGCAGCCTTTGGCCGTTAGAAGAGAATTGGTGAAAAGATATAACATTGATGAGAATTTTTATAAAACCATCAAACGTGCTGAAAAAGTCATTAAGATGTTACGAGGTTAAAAAATGAAAAAGATTTTAGGATTAGGTATTTTATTTTTGCTTATAAGCAACAGCTATGCTATGGCAGCCAATTTTGCTGTTATCACAAGTCCGTCAACCTTTTTGAACATTTTTGTTCTTTTTGCTGTCATTGGTTGTGGCGTTGGTTCTTTTAAAATTCTCTCGCTTTTAAAGGGTGGACAACTTTTTAAAAGTTGGCAGATTTTTATGTTTGGTTTTATTGTTTTAGCGCTTTGTGAATTAGTAATACTATTGAATATTTTTGAGATTTTTCACGCCCCACAATTTGTTGTTCCGACTTTACTGTTTATTACTTTTGGGTTGTTTTTTTATGGTATCTGGGAAACGAAACGGACACTTGATTAATACAAATAAGTTGACATAACTTATTGTAAGGTTTATAATTCTATTTAGAAAAATATTATTAATTTCTAACACAATGATTAAACTTTAGTTATAGATAGATAAAATGGTAAATACCTTAGAAATAGATGAACGAATTGACAAATGTCAGAAAATTCTGGAAATT
>Ga0114931_10012245_pt1 | contig 10057 bp, 7 predicted proteins | sample 2SBtaG_FD_89579 | JGI IMG/M metagenome (GOLD analysis project Ga0114931, IMG submission 89579) | Deep subsurface microbial communities from Kolumbo volcano to uncover new lineages of life (NeLLi) - 2SBTROV14_V59a metaG | ecosystem: Environmental > Aquatic > Marine > Volcanic | place: Kolumbo... | reverse complement strand
CCCACCAGCCGGATCTGGTGAGGTTTGCAGACATGCTTGCAACGATCAGGGTCTGAGCGTGGTACCCGTCCTCGTCTGCATCCTCATCTTCAACCAACAGGAACACATTCTTGGGGTGGAAGATGCCGGTACGGTGCTGAACCGGTACGCGGCGAAAATCGAGTCTGGCAGATCCGGCATCACCAACTACGAGTCCATTCGCGTCGTAGTACACCGCAATCTGGCCGGCCAGATCTCGCAGCGCGTCTTCGAGCTGAACCAGTCGGATCGCGGTGGCGTGACTGACGGGAATGTCGAGGAGGACTGGCAGGACTTCCTGTTCGAAGAACCCGGCGTCGAACTGAAAGCTCAGGAACACGGCTGACCGGAGTCTGCGCCCCTGCATGCGTTCCTGAAAGTGTTCCGAGAGCACTTGGCGAGGAATATCAGACACTCTGCTTCTCCTTCAATGAGAAGGAAACCGTTCGCAGAGAGTCCAGAAAATACGGGAATCGCCAGAGAAGGCCGAGGGTCGCCTGTTGTGGCAGTTTCCCCTGCTCGTCGCGAAAGCGAACACGGAGCTTATCGGAGTCCAACTCGATCCAGGGCGCTCCACCCCTCGCCGCCATCACGTGGGCGTTCTGCTCGATCAACAGCCGAATCACTTCGCGGTATTCACCAGCGGCCAGCGAATCAGCAATGCCAAGCCAGCGTTCAGCGGTCGCCGTGTCGCCTGCACCAAGTTCTGCCTTGAGTTCCCGGAAGTCCTGCGTGGCCACGGAGCGGACACCCGATCCCCACTCCGCACGGATGCGGTCAACCACGGTCGTGACGGCTTTACCATCGAGTCCAAGAAGGTGCGTAAACAATGCGGCCGTCGGTGCGAGTACAGCCTCGCTGCACCGAATGCGGTGAAGCCGATGTGCAAGTGGGTGCCATTCATCGCCACGAGACTGAGCGGATTTCGAGAGATCGTCGACAACTGCTGGCGACCATTTGAAGTCTTTGTCTGTCAACGATGGGACAAGCAGTTCCGCGAGCTGCTGCTGGCGACCCTCTGTTGCGTCATCAGGTCCGCCGTGCAGCAGATGAAAGCGATAGAACTCTTTCTCACGCTGCAGCAGGCGTCGCTGGAGCACTTTTCCGACACAGGCAATGACGTCCGAATGCGCTTGTCGAACGTCAATCCGGCTGAGTTTCTGTCGCAGCAACTCACAGATCCGCCGCGCGTTTTTTCCTGTGCCCTGTTCAAGGGCCGGCAGGTAGTGGCGTTCAACGAATTCCGTTGCAGGAGGAGTCAGCCTTGATGGATCGCCGTCAACAAGAGCTGACGAACGGGCGGGCGATGTGTAGAGACCCCAGAGCCCGTAGATCTTCTGATTGCCCAGGATCTGATGGGCACGGTCTTCTGACAGGCATACGCGGGAATGCTCGGACAGGTTCTTGCGGACCTTCTCCGTCCCACGAAATGCATAGTCGCCATTTGCCTCCGCTCGCGAATATGCCGAGAGCTGTTCCCACTTCAGGAACGTCGCTAACTCCGTGCCGGGGCCGAGATCGTGAGATAACCGTTCGGCAAAATAGTAACCCAACAGCAGCGTCGTGAAATCACGGACGGAGTTGCTGACGGTGGTCAGGTTTCCCACAACGTGACGACCAAGACGCGTCCAGATCTGCTGGATGCCCAAAGGATCCCGAGAGCCTTTGACAGCTGCTCGTGAATCGAGGTTGGTGAGAAACGGCGTTTTCAGCATATGGGTAAGTTACATCGCTCGCTCGGACCGTCCGCGTAGTCCCAATGAGCACCTTCATCCTATTGTTATCAGTGATGTTCATCTTCCTGACGGACCTCAAAGATCCGGCGGACAGAGACTCGACATTGCATTCTACTCGACGGACGAACTAGGTCATATTATCCGGACCATCTGTTTGGGCACCGCTCGCTGGAAAATGATTCAGAATCTGATGGTCGCAAGCACCAACGTCCAACGCCAACCGACCCTTCTGCCGGGCCACCTCACAGACCACCGCTGACAATGACCCAGCCGAACAGAGCAGCAGTTCCCACTCCGAATCAAACAACGCGTCGCGAACCTGCTCCCAGAACGCTCGCTTCGCCACCGTTGTTTCGGGACACGTGATCTTCGTCGCGACCGACCATGTGACGTTGCCGCCACGAGTTGCCTTCACGAACTCCGGATCAACCAGCTGGGCGGCAAACTCGTCCGCATGACCGCTGACGATGGCGAGCCGTTTGCCTTCCAGCAACGGCCACCACAGGCCATGGTCCATCAGCCGGTAGACTGCGTTGCAGTCGATTTTCCGTTTGAGACTGTCGGCATACCGGAATCCGTCGCGCTCAATCCCGACGCCGTGCGCCGTGAGCGCCGTGTGGGTGAATCGCTCGGCGATGTTCCAGTTGTACTGGCATAGCCACGCCGGCGTGTTTCGGCAGGCTTCATCGAATAGCGGCCAAAGTTCATCGCGGTCCTCGGGATGGAGACCGCTCGTTGCCGCAAGTTTGTCGAGCCAACGCCGGTCCACGTCCGGCAGCTTCGACAGAGCGTCGTAACACCACCACGCCACATCGCCGTCTGACAGGCCCCAGATGGCGGCGGGCTCAGGACCGTTGAGTGTGTCGACGATCCACTGGCAGGCTTCCCGTCCGGTCAGGAACCCGGCCCGGTAATCGCTGAGGTCGGTCTTCTCCCAAGACTCCGGCCAATGGTCCCAGACCATGATTGTGCGAGGATCGACTTCGAGGTGCTCGCACTCGGCGTCCCAGCAGAGCTTCACTTTCAGCCCGGTAGCTTTCAGACGCTCGTAGAACGCCGGATCGAAATCCACATACGGCGGCTGCCGGCAGGTGAACAGAGCATCCCGCATCATGTCCGTCCGAAACAGCGTGCAGCCGAACCCGTTTCCTTCGATCGTCTCTACGCCGTCGCCGCGTTCAAGGATGATGTCTCGGCCAGAGCGCCATGCCACGTAGCCATCGTGGAACCGTGAACGGTAAGGACCTGCGACCGTGGCGGTGTGTTCATCGAACTCGCGTAGCAGCAATTCGGTCGCGTTATTCGGCGGGATCACATCATCCTCGATCACCCACACGAACTCGCCGTTCGCTTCGCGGGCCAGCCGGTTGTAGATGCGAGCGGCCGCCAGCCGGACCTTGTCACCGACACCCTCGGCCCGCCGGTCCTGATCGGCCAGTCCCGGTTCCGCCACGGATTCGGTGAAATAACGGACGTCGTGATAGTCGCATTCAGCAATCCAGCGCCGCACGCGTCGTCCGAACCGGGCGTCCTGGCTGGTGTCCATCAGCACGAGCCGGACTTGATCGTGGGGCCAGGTCTGCTGCTCAAGGAACTGGTGGAACCGGGGCCAGACGACCGTGCGTCCGGAGAGCGGAATAAAGAGCGTGATCGTCTCGTGACGCAGGCCGCGACGTTCAAAGTACGTGTTGCCGGCCCACGCCTTCGCCAGCGATCGTCCTTCTTCATGGCGACGGTAGTGATAAACGGCCGGCTGCTTCTTCGCTTTCCAACCCTGACGCAGGACCGCCAGCCAGAGCAGCCAGTCTTCGTGCTCGGTCCTGGGATCGGCCGGGATCGAAAACGCCTGCGACAGATCCAGCGCTTCCCGCCGCACCAGAGATGCGCAGTGAATCACATTCCGTTTGGTCATTTCGGCGAGCGACACATCGACCGGCATATCGGACGTGATGTTCTCCCGGCCAAACCGGTCCATATCGGAATAGACAATGCCGGTGTCGTAGCGGTCGAAACACTGCATCCCGGACCGCAGATAGTCGGGACTCAGGAAATCGTCCGCATCCAGAAAGCAGACGACTTCCGAGCACGTGGCCTCGAGTCCCGCCTGCCGCGACAACCGCACGTTGTGATGATCGACGCGCAGGTACCGGACGCCGGCAGGTTGCCAGCGTTCAGCGATCTCGGCCGTGTCATCGTCAGACGCATCATCAACGATTACGATCTCGTCGGGCCGCCGGCTCTGGTGGAGCACGCTGCGGATGCATTCATCGAGATAACGGCCGTAGTTGTGGCAGGTGATGATCACGGCGAGGCTCATCGTGCCGGTCGGCATTCGTGTGGGCTCATCGCCGGCGTCTTTCCGGCACCAGAGCGCCACGGCAGTATTCTCTTCGCGGACGAGTTCGACATTCCGCCAGCCGGCGTCGGTCAGCATCCGCATCAGTTCGGACCGTGTGGGTCGGAACGAGCGTGACCGCACTCCCCCGATTTGATCAGCGGGATTCTCACGGGTGAACCGGCCTTCATAGCCGTTCAGTTCCGCATCAGCGTCATCGACGACATAGGTCCACAGCAGCATCTCCGGCGCTACAGCCGCACACTGCTGGAGCACGCGAAACGGATCGGCCACGTGGTACAGGAAAGCGACGTTGTAAACGGCATCGAATTGCCCCAGCGTTCGCAGGTCGCACGTCTCCAGGTCGGCTTCGAAGAAGGTCACATTGCTGAGGCCCAGTTGACGCTGCATGAACCGGGCACGTTCCAAGTGCTCGCGACGCACATCGATCGCCAACACCTGCCCGCAGCGTCGGGCCAAGGGGAACGTCCGCCCGCCTTCCATGCAGCCCAGTTCGAGCACGCGGTCCGGCAACGGTACTCGTTCGCGGAACGAGCGCAAGAGAGTGTCGTCCTGGCTGACTTCATAGCCGCCGCCGAGAACCCGGCCATCCACATGGAAACGGGTGGTCCAGGGACCGAGGCTGTCCATCTGCTCCTGCAGCGACAGGGGCTTTGTCAAAGTCGTGGTCTTCATCAAACGTATCCTGCAGGAACGGAATTCGGTTCGGGGAGCGTGTGCGGCCGCAGTTCGTCGTAGTTTTCGATGACCTCAGAGAGCGGCCGATGCTCGTTGCGAGTGGTCACTTGCCGCAGCGGTAAACAGCGGACACCGACGAACGCCTGAATCCGGGCCAGCGTCGGCTCCCAATCGGAGCACAGGGATTCGTAGGTGACCGGCAGAATCTGGTGTTCACACAGATGGCTGAGCCGCCACTCCATCACGGATCGATTCCAGTCCCGGAACCAGCGGTACTCGTCCGGGCTGATCTCAATCGTGGGTCGATCGACGATGTCGCTCTGCTGGCCCCAGCGACTCAGCAGGTGGGCGATCTTCCAGGATGCCATCTGCGCCAGCATGTCCTGTCGCTGCAGATGAATCACCTTGATCGAGCGGTCGTCCGCCAGTGCCTGCCATGCGGATTCCCAACGCCGCCAGCCGTCCCAGACTCGGTCCGGCTGAAACGCATGCAGGTTGCAGCCGACTGCCGGATGCGTCTCAGTTGTCAGGGCGGATCGCAGCCGCTGGTAACCATCCTGCGGCATCCGATGGGGATAGCGATGGTTGAGAATCTCGCCATGCATCTCGATCTCGAGATGCTGTCGCAATGAAGCATTGAGCAAGCTCGATCCGGTCCGCGGCTGACAGAGCACCACGAACCGTGAGGGAAGTGTCGGAGATCGGCGGAGCGCCGTGCGGAGGTTCTGCATGTCACATGCCTCCGTGACAGCAGGAACCGTGCGTGAACGTCGCTCGATCGCGGCGGGCTGAGAACCCGTCCGCGTGTTTCCAGAAGAACACGGTCAACGTCCGCCGCATGTCGGGACCGTGCACCGGCGCGACTGCGTGCCAGGCCACGTCGGTCGGTTCGAACAGCACGAGCCGGTTGAAGCGGGGCTCGATCGTTTCGAGACACGTCGTTCCCTCGGCATCCCACAGTTCAAACGCTCCGCCCCAGTCCGGTTGCCAGGTGCGGTTCACGTACAGCACGGCGTTGACGGCTCGTTGCCAGCCGGTGATCGGGTGATGGTCGCTGTCGAGGTGCACGCCCAGCGAACTGCCGTTCGGCATCGCGTGCAAACCCGCGGCATGACAGTTCCAGTCACCGAAGGCGTCGGCGACGCCCAGCAGATTGGCGACCGGGAGACACAACATGCGGCGCACGAGTTCCGCGCAGGCGGGCGGATAGCGGAGCGGATCCTTGCTGGCCAGCTTGCCGTTTTCGTAGCGATGCCAGAACGGCCAGCGCTCGTCAGGCCATTCCGCTTCGGCAGCGCGGACGAGTTCGGGATCGGTCCAGTCGTCGATCACGCGATGACGGAACGGCACGAAGGAGACCTCAGACTTCAGGCCACAGGCTTCAGGGGTTTGACCCCCACTGTTTTCCTGAGGTCTGAAGCCTGTCGCCTGAAGCCTATCTGTAATCGTGGACATACTTGTATTGCTCCGGATCAGGGATGACGCCACCGGCGATCGAAACGATCGACGGGACACTCGCGAGCTCGTAACCGGCCGCCAGGCAACGGCGAGAGAGATCGACGTCGCAGAACTCAAACGGGAATCGGTGACTGAACCCGAACTCCCGCAGGAACTGTGTCCGCGCTGACCACACTCCACCTTGCACGTGGATCTGGGGTTCGATGATGTCGGCCGGAACGCTGGCAACCCGGTTGAATTCACAAGGCTGGACGTGGCCGGCGAGTGCGATGGATTCGTCGGCGAGTGGCGCGATCAGATCGGTGAGCCAGGTGGGATCGTTGATGAGGCCGTGCGAGGCACAGCAGTAGACAAGGTGGCGGCCATGCGCCTGCAGAGTTGCCGTTGTGAGGGCTCCCGCCAGATAGACGTTGTAGCCCTGATTCCAGAGAAACCGGACACGCTGGTCTTCCGCCGCCAGCCGGACGGCTTCGATTGTCGGCGCGGGCGAGTTGTCGACGATCAGGTATTCGCCGGTCAGGCCACAGGCTTCGAGCGACCCGAGCACGTCGCGCACGATGGCCCCGGTCCGGCTCCAGTCCGGCTCATACAGCACAGTGGTGAAGGTTACATCGAACACGGTCAATCGTCCTCCAGCTGCGGGTCGTAACTGTCGGGGTCGTAGCACTCGGCCAGCCCGTCGTAAGCAACGCAGGCGGACTGATCGAAATCGAACATCCGTCCGGGCCAGGCTTCCGCCCCCCAGCCGGTCGGCTGCCAGACGTCCCGCCACTTTGTGGTCGCAAACGCGTCCTGATTCCGAAACCAGAAGAACGTCCCCGCGAAATGCCAGGTCGATTCGCTCTGTCCGTCGGGATAGATGCGGGGCTGTTCCAGATGCTGTTTGCGGTGCGTGCCAACAACGGCATGGTCGATCAGCAGTTCGGCAATCCGTTCCCAATCATCCAGCAGCTCGTGATACATCGCGTTTCGCCAGTACCGCGAACCGAGCGGATCACCGAGGCAGAGCACGTCTTTGGCGACGCCTTTGGCATGCGCATAGAACGTGGCCGCTTTACGATCGGGATCGGCCACACATTCCAGCAGCGGCAGGAACGTGGCGTTCTCGCGCAGCTCGCGGGAGTTGGGCCGCGTCAGGATCTCGACCTCGTGCGTGCCGAATGCCGCCCGGACTTCCTGCGGCGGAACCAGATCCTCGCCCGTTGCCACAGCGATGACCCGACGACCGTTGAACAGCCTGATCCGCTTGAGCAGCTGCCGCACGTTGCGGAGCCAGATGTCGTTCGTGGCGAATGGGGTCAGGTGATAAATCAGGTGCCGCGTCGTGATCTTCGATTTCGGTCGCGCGACGTTGTGCAGGTGCCGGCATTCACAGGTCCAGTCCACCACCCGTCGCCAGTGTCCCGGCAGCTCCATGAAGAACCGCACGTCGTAATGCGTGTGTCCGGGTGGCAGACAGAAGATGTGGTCCCTGAGGACTTCGGCACGGGCCACGAGGCAACCGAACCCGCTGCCACGGATGTCGTGCACCTGCGGCCGATCGGGGAGTGGCGGAGCCAGCTGATGCACTCCGTTGCACGCGGGGCCGTTCGGAGCCGCCACACGCTCGCGGGACCAGACCAGATACCGACCATCAAATCGCGAGCGATAGGGTGCGGAAGCCGTGGCCACGTTCTCATCGAACGCCTGCAGCAACCGTTCGAGCACGTCGTCGGGCGGAATCACATCGTCTTCGAGGATCCACACGAAATCAGACGTGATGTGCTCCCGCATCCGGTTGTAGATCCGGCACAGGATTTCGTTGACGGCAATCAACTGCCGGTCGCGGGGCGCGTCGGCCAGGCCGGAGGTTGGCACTTCGAGCGAGAACCAGTGGGCATCGTGGTAATCGCAGCGCACCAGCCAGGTGCGGACAGTCTTGCGGAATCGAGCCGAGCGACTCGAATCGCAAAGCACCAGCCGAATCTGATTGTGCGGCCACGTCTGCTGTTCGAGGAACGTCCGTAACTGCGGCCAGATGTGTTCGCGTCCGGAGAGCGGAACAAACAGCGTGATGATTTCGTGGTCGAGTTGCTGACGCTCGAAGTACTGTTGCTCGCCGTCGCCACGCAGGAGAATCGGTGTCGCGTGCCGGGCGACCTGCCAGCCGCAGCGGCTGAGGTCACGCAGCAGTGCGGAGTCGGACATCCCGGATCGCCACAGCGGAACCAGCGACGAGCGTCTCATCATGACGGTTGGTGCGGCGAAACCGGAACGGGCGAGGTTGTCGTGCGTGACGCGATCGGGGTACTGCGTGCGTCCGCCGGTTTGCAGCAGCTCGTGATCGGAAAACGTGGCGGCGATCCGGGGATCGGCCAGCATGTCGAGCGCGGACCGGCACCAGTCCCGCGTCAGCAATGTTTCTGGATCGACCAGCAGCACGTGTTCGGAGCGTGCGTCCAGCGGCGATCCCACAAACTGCACCGGCACACGACGGATCGGCTCGATGATCTTCTTCAGTCGCCGCAGCCGTTTACCGACCAGTAGGATCTCGGCCGGTGCGGGCGACTGTCCCAGCACTGACATCAGCAGCGCGTCGAGCGTATCCACACTGGGCTCGGCAATCACGACGCTGTACGGAGGATGCGACGGTGTCGGTGCGGGATCCGCAATGGCGACTGGTGCTGTCTCGGTTGCCGCCACTTCTCCCCGCAGCAGATGCAGCAGTTCGTTCTTGTGCTGCCGCAGTTGGTCGCGCAGTTCCGTCGGCACACGGCGACGCGGAAAGAACGCCAGCGCATCCCCACGCGGTTCGAGGCGGATGCCCCGTCGCGTCAGTTCGCCCAGCAGTTCTGCCACGTTCGCCGAACTCATACCGATCCCCACTGGTCTCCGTCACTCAGGTTGCTCAGCCGCACAAGGGCCCATCGCAGTCCGCCGTAGTAGCCATAGCCGTATCCGTAGCCATAGCCGTCCGCACTTCGGCATCCACCGCGAGTTCTGCGGCCCGGCGGCGAGCCCGTTCGCTCAGATCGCCTTCCGCCTCGGCCTGAATCCGCCAGGCGATCTTGCGGATCAGATACGCCTTGTGGCGCGAACGGGGTTCCTCCCCAAAGATCTCCGCGTATCGTTCACGGAGTTCGTCGGTCGTCATCTCCTGCAGCGCAGCGAGATCCTTTTCAACGTTCATGGCACATACCTCTCTGGCTCAAAGCCGTTAACCCTGGAAACGAGACACACTGAGCCTCGTTTCGCGGAGAGCCTCAAGGCATGTGCCGCCTGATTCCGCAGTTTTGTTCGTCTCGCCGGAATCGCTGCGGCGGGCCAGTTTCCGGTAGCGGCGGACGCCTTCCGCAAGAATGGCGGCGAGGTTACGGACGCGTTGTTCGGGCGAGAGATCGTCGGTCCACGTCGAGGTGTCTGGCATGGCGGCACCGGCACTCAGAGAGACTCAAATCGCGACGGCCACATGCCATCGCGTCTCTCGATACCTATGCCAAAGAAGCCTCTGGTGTCCGCAGTTCTGATAACCCGGCAGGATGGATTTTTCTAACCCGACTTCGAAAACCGAAAACTGCCCGAGCGAAGCCAACCACCACTTAACCCGAACGCGTTGTCTCTGCCCGGAAGGAGAGACTTCGGGGCTGGAGCGGGGCAATCCGGCGCGGATTGGCGGAACGGGATTGTCTCTGTGGAGGCGAGAGTGCGGCCGAAGAGATGACTGCGAGTGTCGCAACACGTGGCGAACGCTTGGGATACTGCGACGTGTCTCCGGCGGAGCGCAAGAAAAAACCCCACGGTCGCGAATTTCGTTACCGTGGGGTTTAAGTGG
>Ga0114931_10012244_pt1 | contig 10057 bp, 14 predicted proteins | sample 2SBtaG_FD_89579 | JGI IMG/M metagenome (GOLD analysis project Ga0114931, IMG submission 89579) | Deep subsurface microbial communities from Kolumbo volcano to uncover new lineages of life (NeLLi) - 2SBTROV14_V59a metaG | ecosystem: Environmental > Aquatic > Marine > Volcanic | place: Kolumbo... | reverse complement strand
CAGGGAAAAAATCGCAGCACAACTGCAGCAGAAATATTCAAAGATAGATACAAAACAGATTTTGCAGGCATATACAACGAACTAACAAACGAAAGTTCTCTTGAATGGGCAGACATAATTATCGTTATGGAAGAGCATCAAAGAGCAGAAATAGGCAAGAAATACCCTGAACAATATCTGAAAAAGAAGATTCTTTGTTTAGACATACCTGACGTTTATGGGTACATGCAACCTGAACTTGTTAAGCTTTTAGAAGAAAAGATAAAAAGGTTGAAACTATGAACAAGCATGAAAAATTAAAACTCCTTGAGAATGACCTTAAAGATGCGACTAAAGAGCAAATGGAAGAGATTTTTTCATCTCTTTCTAAAAAAACACTAGTTTCAATGGTTGTGAATACCTTAGAAACAATTCATGAATTTCAATTAAAATACCCTGATGAGCCTATTCGGTAAAAAAGAACTTAAAACACAACATATTTAAGTTGTTAAAGCAAATAAAAGCACATTGTATAAAAATAAACGTGTGATGATTCCCTGTGACTAAAACAAAAAATAAAGCAATTTCAAAGATTAAAACAGATATAGACTTAGGAATTGAATCTGCAAAAGCAGTTGGTAAAACAGCAGAAGCCGTATCTAAAAGCAAAGAAAAAGAGATTGCTGAAATAAATGCCAATAAAGAACTGGATAATAAAATATATTATGATCAAAAAATTCCGTCCGAAGCCAAATATAGGTATAGGATTTGGTCAAGAAAAAGAGATTCTGATAATAAGAGACTTACCCTTTATGCTAAACTTATTGCATTTTTGGCACTTCTTGGAACAGTTATTTATGCATTTTTTAAGAAAAAATAGTTATCAACCAATTTCCTCTCTTTTTGACTTTATTGTCCGTGTTCCCGGGCGGGGCTACTTCTTATTTCTAAATTATGTGTTATTAAGTCTTAAAACAATTAAATTCTGATAAAAATATATTTCTAGCCCTAATTGAGCAATGGACATTGATGTCAAAAGTCTGGAAAACTATTATTTTTGTTGTTTTTATTTTAAAATTAATTCAATAAAATTTTACGAATACTTTCTTCTCGATGAGGAAACGAATCCTAGAGGTTATTTACATTTTTGTGCAAATATATTATTAACATATATTTCAGAAAAATTAATTTTACTATTTTCACAACCTTAATTCCGTGAGATTTTTGGTTTTTAAGGGAAATACTTATAAATTCTGCCACATCTTCACCTGTATGGGGGATGTATTAACTGCTTATAATCCATATACTGGTAAAGTTATAAAAACTTACAAGAAGACGTCAGAGTTAGAATTAAACGAATTTAATTTAATATCTGAAAAAGCATTTGAGAATTGGAAAAATACCCCTTTAGATAAAAGAATTTCGAAGCTAAAAAAAATTATTGATCTTCTCCAAAAGAATAGGCAGGCATTAATTGATGCTCAAATTTCTGAGATAGGGATGCCTAAAAAAGAGGCTGAAGAATCATTTGCTAATTTAATTCATAGGTTAAATACTTTTTTTGAAATTGATGAATCTTATTTTAATACAAATCAAGAATATCCTAACAACATAAATAATGTTATATCTCGTGTTCCTTATGGTAAAGTTTTAATTATCACTCCTTGGAATCATCCGCTTACAATTCCATTATGGCAAATAGTTCCTGCTTTATTAGCTGGCAATGTGGTACTTTGGAAACCCTCTGAGAAAGCATTATCAGTTAATGAGATTATTTGTGATTTATTTAAACAACTTGATTTGCCAAAAGGTACTTTCAACATGATTGTAGGAGATTATGTTGAAGCACAACACATATTAGATACATATTCCATAAATTTAGTTTGCTTTACAGGCTCTTTATCAGGAGGAAAATTATTACAGATAAAATGTGGTGAGAAAATGATTCCTTCAATAATGGAGCTTGGAGGAAAAGATGCACTTATAGTGTGTAAGGATGCAGATATAGAATCAGCCACGGATGCTACAATAGTTGGCTCGTTAAGACATTCTGGACAGTTATGTTCATCAATAGAGCGAATATTTGTTCACACTTCAGTTTATGATGGATTTATTAGTGTGTTGCTTTCTAAAACAAAGGAAATAAAAATAAATAATCCTGAAAATATTGATACTGTAATTGCTTGTCTTAAAGATAAAAAAAGCGAGAAGCACATAGTTGCTCAGGTTAAAAATGCATTGTCTAAAGGTGCGACTATTTTACAGGGCAGTACTGATCCTAATTTAGAATTTCCATTGATTTTAACAAATGTCGATATAAAAAGCGACTTGTTTCAAGAAGAAACTTTTGGACCAATAATAGCAATAAACACATATTCTTCTGAAGATGAATTAGTCAAGAAAGTTAATGACTGCAAATATGGTTTGTGTTGTACGATTTGGACTAAGAATAGATATGTTTGACTTTTTGCAGAAAGACATAAATGTGGGCACGATAACCTTAAATAGATTGTCAGGAACGTTGAGTAGATCTCCTTGGACTGGCAGAAAATGTAGTGGACACGGACATGTTCTTGGAAATAATCCTGTAGAGCAATACACTGTATTGAAAAACGTACGTATAAAAAAAATGTAATGACTACTATTTAGTGATAAAATGTCAAAAAGTTTATAAATTAAAACACATTAGAGGAATCAATGACCCAATTAGATTTGATCAATGAGAGTGCAGTAGCAAAATTAAAGGAAACTCTTGCAGAAGATTTTTTAGGATTAATTCTTTTTGGTAGTGGAAACAATCAAGATTTCGTACATGAAATAAGTGATATAGATTATTTTCTTATACTAAAAACATTGGATGATTCTAAACTTAAGAAAATTAACGAGTGCAAAGAAGACATAATGAATATGCATTTAATGCCCGTCGATATTAAAGTGATAACAATAAAAGAACTTAAATATGCGCTTGAAGGAAATGCTAGCTGTGAATTTTTCAATGGTTGGGGAATTGAAGCTATTAAAAAAGAGCATCAAAAAATAATTTATGATTCCTGCAACATACATGAGTTATTCAAAAATAGCAACATTCCCTTAGAAAAATTTTGTGATGAAAGATTAATTTATTATCTTCATAAAATGCGTAAGATTATACAAGGACAAAAACATCTTTTTCACAATAACATAAAATCATTAAATGAAGAGGAACAATACAAAATTATTGTCTCGTGCATAAAAAACGTTCTCGTATTTCATCTAGCTTTAAAGGGAATATTTGTTTACACAAATGAAGAATTATTAACAAAAATACAAGATAAAGAACTTAAACTTGTAATATCAAAAACATTTCAAAACAAACAATCTGGAAAATATAATCAATTTGATCTTCTCCTAGCATATAATCTCGTAGAAAAATACATAAATGAAAACTTAGAGATGAGAAAATGAAAAAGATATTAATTGTTGGAGCAGGCCCTGCAGGACTTGGAGCAGCACACTATTTTTCACAAAATCCTTATTTTGATGTAACAGTAATTGATAAAGGTAAAAATATAGAAGATAGAATTAAGTCTAGTAATTCCTCCTTATTGTTTGGTCTTGGAGGTGCAGGAGGATTTAGTGATGGAAAATTAAACATTCACCAGAGCGTTGGAGGAAATTTAGCAAATTGGAATTTAACAAAAAATCAAGCGCTAAATTTGTTAAATTACTTAGTAGAACATATTTATGCAAAAAATTCTCCCGAACCACTACATAAAATTATTTTAAATGAAAGTGAAAATGAGCAACTAGAAAAAAAGGCGAAAGAATCTGGACTTCGATATAAACCAATACAACAAATACACATAGGCAGCGATAATTTACCTAAATTAATTGCTAATTTTAGAAATGAATTAATAAGTAAAGGCGTTAAATTCAAGTTTGAAACAGATGTAAGTAATTTAATCATAGATAACAATCATTGTAAAGGCATAAAATACGCTCAAGGAGAAGAATATGGAGATGAAGTTATTCTTTCTGCAGGAAGGGCGGGACAAAACTGGATACAAAAAATCTGTAAAGATTACAACATAAATATTTCTTTTGGAGATTTAGAGTTAGGACTTAGAATAGAAATCCCAAATAAAATCTATGAAGAAATAGAAAAAATAAGTTATGATCCTAAAATAATCATACCAATATCTGATCAAGTTAAAGTTAGAACCTTTTGCACTAACCCTTCAGGCTTTGTTGTTCTTGAAGATTATTCAGACTTCGTAGGAGTTAATGGACATTCATTCAAACATAGAAAATCAAACAATACAAATTTCGCACTAGTAACTGCATTAAATAAATCACAAAATGTTAACTCTGCAGAGTATGCAACAAAATTATTGAAAAATATCTCTGATAACACTGGAAAAAAAGCAATATTACAATCATACATTAATATTAAAAATAATGCTCCAGGCATAGGGAATAGTATCACAGTTCCAACACTTAGAGAACATATTTATGAGAACATATCTGATTATTATCCTGCAGAAACATTATCTGCATTAATAACTGGACTTGAAAAATTAAATCTTTTAATACCTGACTTATGTGGTTCGAATACTCTAGTATATGCTCCAGAAGTAAAATTTAGACAAATAAAAGTGCAATTAAATGAAAACTTAGAAAGTTCAGTTAAAAATCTTTATTTCGCAGGCGATTGCACAGGTTTAGTCTGTGATATAATACATTCTACTGCGACAGGATGGTTAATTGCAGAGAAAATAACATCAAAATACAAAACAAGTGAATTAGTATGATTCAAGAAAAAAAAGAAAAATCATTAATAAATACAATAAATAAATCCTTTTTAGAATTAAGACATATAAAATTAAAAGTTACAGATAGTTGTAATTTGAGATGTCCTAAATGTGATTTTTGGAAATATTCGCCGAGTAATAACTTAACCACGGACATCATAGAATCTTTAATTAAACAAGGAGTCAAATTAGGATTAAAAACAATACACTTATCGGGAGGAGAGCCAACAATTAGAAAAGACCTACTACGTCTTGTAGAATATGGTTCTAAAAAAGAAATATCTTTTGGTATAGTCACAAATGGAACTTATTTAAATCCTGAGCAGAATCTCGAATTAGCAAAAGCAGGAATAAAAACTTGGACTTTTTCATTAGATACAGCAGATCCTTCTGATTTTTATGAATCTGTAGGTAGAACTATTTCAATAGATAAAGTCAAGGAAAATATTAAATATATGTCTAACAACAAACACAGCCATAATTTAAAAGTCAATATTTTAACAGTTGTAACTTCTAATAATTATTCTAAATTAGAGGAAATTGCGACACTCGCTAAATCTTTAGATGTTAATAGTTTCAAAATTATGCCTTATGATTACAGACAAAACAACATCAATGGAGGAACTTCGACTTTAAACGAATTAAATCTAAATAAAGAACAAATAAAATATTTTAATAAATTCATTGTTCCATCTTTAGAAACCTTTTCTAAAAAAAACAATCTACTAATTTATCCTTCGTATAGTTTAAACATATTTGGAAAAACATCTAAAGAAATAGAATTATCTTCAAACGGTGACGTTGCTTTAGGATATTATGATTCTAATACTTGCTTTATGCCTTGGATACATTTAAGCATATTCCCTTCAGGCGATGCATACATTTGCTGTAAAAAAACGTATGTTCCTCTTGGAAATGTCCAAACACATTCAATCTTAGAAATTATTGGTGGACAAAAAATGAATGAAGCAAGAAAATTATTTGTAAATAATGCACCATTAGATTCTTGTAAAAGTTGCACATCAAATGCTTATGAAAATAGAATCTTAGGAGGCACTTTATGAAAAATAAAATAATTCTAATTGGAGGAATTCCAGGATCTGGAAAGACAACAATATCAAAAATATTATCTCATAAATTAAACATAACTCATAGAATTGGCACAGGATTTATTAGAGAATCACTTAGAGCTCACTTGAATAAAACAGATCATCCCTTTTTGTTTAATTACACATTTAGATGTGAAGATGGTGAATTAAAAAATCATTATTTAGCACAAGCAAAACTAGTTTGCGCTTCGGTGAATGCAATAATTAAAAGAGCCAAGAACGAAGGCACCAGCATAATCATAGAAGGAAGTCATTTGGTTCCTTCATTAATAAATTCAGATGAAGATGTTTCTTTCATCATACTAGATTGCGATGATTCTTCTCTTAAAGCAAGGCTAATGGGAGATACACACTCTAAAAGAAATATTACTCAAAAAGATTCTGACAAAATATTAGAATTAAGAGAAATAATTCTTGACGATGCTAAAGCAAATAATATTTTTATAATAAAAAATGAAGAGATTGAGAAAACAATCAAAGAGATAATAAACATGAATGATTAAAAATGAAACTCATAAAAGAATTACATGGAGGAAAGAGAAATTTAGTCCGGCTTTATAAAGTTGGAAAAGAATATGTGGTTAAAAAAAGTGTGAGAAGATCTAATCACTTTGATTTTTATGAATGCGAAAAACAAACATTACTATCCTTAAATCACGCAGACTTATCTCCTAAACTATTAGATTATAATGATGATGATAATAGCTTAATTATGAGTTATATATCTGGAAAACATATGTCTTTTGATTTTAAGAATTATAAATTATTATTAGAAAGATTAAATGAACTTCACTCAGTATCTGCAAGTAATGGATTTTCATTTAGAAGAAATCCAGAAAGCGATTTAGACGACATCTTAAGAATATTTAATAATTTAAACGTAGGATTTAGTGCTGAAGCGGAACAGAACTTAAAAACATATTATGCTCCAAATATATTTAACAACAATAAAAATATTCATGGTTCTCTAATTCCATCAAACATTTTAATAAACAATAATAACATATATTTTGTAGATTTAGAGATGGCATCGAAAAATAATCCTTTCTTAGATATTGCCTATATTTCTGCATTTATTCCTAAAGAAAATGTTCCTAAGTTCATTACAACTTATGCGTCAATAACTAATACTGATAAAGAATTAGCAAAAAATGAATTTAATTATTCTCGTTATCATTTGTGTGCTTTGAGTTTAGGATTATTTTTAAAAGATTTGAAAAGTAAAGAACACAAAGATAAGGATTTTATTGAGAGGTCTGAAAAGTTCATAAAGCATTTATCTAATGATTATTTCTCTGATTATTCAGGGTTTGTTTTAAGAGAACACTTCAAAAACATGGATGGATTGGTGAATAAATATGTCTAAACATCTAAATGGACTAAGCAAATTAATGATAGAAATTACTAGCAAGTGTAATTATACTTGTGAAGGTTGTCCTACGCTTGATCTTCCTAGAGGAAATAAACACATGGATGCAAATCTATTCAAGAGAATATTTGATGAAGTAGGAAATACAGTAGACAAAGTTATGCTTTGGAATTACGGAGAGTCTTTAAGTCATCCAGAAATAGAAGATATGCTCACATACTAAGAATTTTTCTTCATTTAAAGTGTTGAGTACTAATGGTTCTTATTTTAATAAATTTAAGAATTTTGAGTTTCTTAAATCTTTAGATGTTCTTGTTGTTTCCATCAACGGTTTAGATCAAGAAACTTATTCGTTTCATCAAAGAGGAGGAAATTTAAATAATGTTTTAACTGGCGCTAACAAAGTGTGTGATTATTTGAAGGATTCAAACACCATAACTGTTTTTCAAACAGTAGTTAATAAGCAAAATATTAACCAAATTCAAGACATTAATGATTTTGCTAGAAAATTAGGATTCAAGGAAGTTACTTTAAAATCATTTAATGTCATGGATGGAAAAGATCGCACATTTGACAAGTTCGTACCAATTAATGAAGAGTTCTCAAGATACTCTGGAAACAAAGATAAGAGAATATCTTCTGAAAAATCAACATATTGTCAGGAAGGATTAGTAATAAATTGGAATGGTGATGTTAATTTATGTTGTTGGGATTATAAAGGAATTCAAATTCTAGGAAACATATATAATAATAGTTTAAATGAAATTTGGAACAACAGCACACAGTTAAGATCAGATATTAATAATGGTCTCGCCTTGGGTGTTTGTAATAATTGTGAAGTTAGCAGGAGTATCGCAAAATGGACAATCAAATAAAAATATTACACGCAATGAATGTACATAATGAATCTGATATACTTAAATACAACATAGATTGGTATAGTTCTCAAGGAATAGACTCTGTTGTGATAAATAATACATCGACTGATAAAACGAAGGAAGTGCTCGAGTCTCTTCGTGGAAAGGGACTATTGGCTGTGAAAGAGTTACACACAGACCACTTTGACAGAGCTAAACTATTTTTTGAGCTGACTAACTTAATTCACACCTATTCTCCTGATTGGGTCGTATTTTCGGATGCTGATGAGTTTTTACAGCCAATTGATCAAAACAAGAATTTAAAAAAATTAATAGAAGAAGCAAATATTCAGAATTATAATTTAATACAATTTCATAACATGGAATTTTGGATGACTCCTCTGGATGATAATTCAAAATCAAATCCTTTAGAGAGAATAAATCATTATAGTTATTTTGACAGTAATAGATATAAAGCATTTAGATTTTATCCTGGCTTTTCATTAGTTCCAAATAATGGTCATGCGCCATCTTTACCAGATGGAGTAACTACAAGTTTATCGCCTGAAAAAGGAATAATGAGACATTACAAATTTAGATCTTTAGACCAAGCTTATTATAAAATAAAAAGAATTGTTCCAGAACCAGACAAAAAAGAATTCGGTTTTCATTATTTAAAATTTGATGAAACTCCTGATTTTTTTATAATTACTCCAGAAAAATTAAGCAAATATAATAATGATGGAAATTGGAATTTGGAGAGAAAATTTGATGGAAATAGAATGACTCATCAAGAATTAATTAGCTATTTAGAATTAAAAAATGAAACAGAATTAAGACGATGGTTTGATTCCAGAGCAGGTGTGAAAAAATGAATATTTACCTATTAAGGCACGGAGAAACAGAATATACAAAGATAAAGAGAATACAAGGTAAAAGTCAAGTTCCTCTAAATGAAGAAGGATTAAATATGGCTGAAAATGCTGCAAATACAATTAAAAAGTTTCGAGTATCTCATATTTATTGTTCAAATCTAAAAAGAGCAATTCAGACAGCAGAAAAAGTAAATTCTGAATGGAATCTGCCCATAAATTATGACTCAAGAATCAATGAACGAGATTATGGATTATGGGAACATAAATTATGGTCTGATGTATTTGAAGAAAATCCTACGTTAAATAAGACCTGGGAAGAAGAAGGAACTGAATTTAGACCTCCTAAAGGAGAATCATTAAATGAAGTTATTTCAAGAACACTTGACTTCTTTAAAGAAATAATATCAAAGCATAAAGCTGAAGATGATATATTAATCGTGTGCCACGGAGGCCCATTGAAGGTTATTCTTGGTTACGTTAAAGGACTAAATAAATCGGACTATTATAAACAAAACTTTTTAAATCCATGCGAGTTAGTTGCTATTAAGTATAATGGAGGATTTCAAATTGGATAAAACTCATTTGTACATAACGAGACACGGCTCTAAAAAAGGATCTGATGATGGCACCTGGACTGGTGGACTTGATGTAGAATTATCCGAGAAAGGATATGCTCAAGCAGAAGGACTAGGTGAAGAATTAATTAGAGAAGGAGTAAAATTTGATGTTGTTATATCTTCTACAATGATTAGAGGCAGAGAGACTGCTAAAAGAATCATAGATCAATTTGATTATGATGTAGAATTTATCCAATTCGATGAATTAAGAGAGATGAGCCATGGTGATGTTGATGGCTTAACGAATGATCAATTTCACGAAAGATATCCTGAAATAGAAGAAGCCTGGAAACGAGATGAAGACGTCAGATTTCTCAATGGCGAAAATTTTGAAGATGTTGAAAATAGAATAATGCCTGTCATAAACAAACTACTGAAAAAATATGAAGGGAAAAAAATATTGTTTGTAGGACATAAAAGTGTGAACATGACTTTAATAGGAAACTTACTTTACATTCCAT
>Ga0114931_10012243_pt1 | contig 10057 bp, 11 predicted proteins | sample 2SBtaG_FD_89579 | JGI IMG/M metagenome (GOLD analysis project Ga0114931, IMG submission 89579) | Deep subsurface microbial communities from Kolumbo volcano to uncover new lineages of life (NeLLi) - 2SBTROV14_V59a metaG | ecosystem: Environmental > Aquatic > Marine > Volcanic | place: Kolumbo... | reverse complement strand
GTCTGGCCGCGGGCATCGTCACGGCGATCAGGCAATGGCAAGCGAGCTGCCGCAGCTACGGCATCGAGCCCGCTGGCGCAGACACCATGCACCGCAGCTTCGCGTGCGGGCAAACCGCCATCCCTGGACGCCATCCGCACCATCGCCGACAGCCTCGGCGCACCCACGCCGCCCCCTACACCTTCGCGCTCTGTCGCAGATTCGTCGACCAGCTCGTGCGCATCAGCGACGATTCAGTGCGCGCTGCCATGGCGCTTCTGCTGTGTGAGATGAGGCTCGCGGTCGAGCCCGCGTGCGCATCGAGCACGGCCACGCTGCTCGCCCCATTGCGAGACAAGCTACGAAACCAACGCCTTGCGCGGATCCTCTGCGGCGCCAATACCGACCTCGAAACCTTCGCCACCCAGGCCGCCGCAGCGCCCACTGGCGCAGCCGCAAGTCCTTTCGATTCAAAGACTTGACAAGAGGGTGGCACCTGTTTGAGGGGCCTCGCCGTCCACGGCCTGGGCGTCGGCGAGCCACAGAAAGGAAAGCGCTGATGAATACGGAGAGCCGCCTGACCCAAAACTGGATCGACCTGGGCATCGTTACCGGCTTCGTGGGCTTTTTCGCCTACGCCTTGCCCCAGATGCCGTTCGTCAGAGGTCGTCTCCACGACCTTCTGTTCATGGGCTTCGGGCCGCTAGTCTGCATTGCGGCGATCGCCTGGTACGTCTTCTTTCGCCGTCATGCGGACTCGGTGTCGAATCAGCTCGCCCATGTCTTTCTCTTTCAGGCGGGCCTGGCATTCACCTTCATGTCGACCATGCAGATGTCGATCCTCAGCCTGCTTCGCCAGTACTACCGATCAGCCGCCGAAGGCGCGGAGCAAGAGCTCTGGCAGAAGATTTTCCGCGGCGTCTCACCCACCCAACTGGGCCTGGACTTCGCCTTCGACATCTTCGTTTCGGTGGGGACCGTTCTACTCGGCGTGCAGGTGATGCGGCATCCCCGGTTCTGGCGCTGGTTCGGGGCTCTCGGCATGCTGATCGGCGCCGCCGGCCTGACCGTTAACTTCATCACATTCCCGGAGAACTCGGTCGAATCCGGTTTGGTCGATCCAGGCCCCTTCTTCGGAATCTGGATGGGCCTGGCTCTCGTCCGGATGTGGCGCTGCCGGACCTGGCGTCCCGACCCTGAACCGGCCACACCGGCCTGAGACCGGCGCACGCACGAAACGTCCGGGCAGAGCCTCAGGTGCGGGCGATCGGCGGTTTGCACGGCCAACCATCCTGTTCCGCAACCCGGACGTGAGCACCTATTCCGATGGCCACGAGAATCGACAACATACCCTATCTCACCACTCGTTAGATAATATCTATCTCCTGACGATCAAGTTAAGTCACACGCCAGCCAAGCAGCGCATGGATGAAAGCAGGCATGGTTGACATCATGTGGCCTCGAAGGCTATGCTCCACCTCTCAGTAGACGAAAGGCACGCGAAGACTGTTTCGGCCCGCGAAAACCGTACACGAGTTGAGAATTCGGCTATTGCCAGTACGTCGACCAGACTGTCTTCTCCCTAGATTGAGCGATTCAAATCACAAGGATCTCCACATAGTTCAGGTCAACTTCTGATCTCAAACTGATTAGCAGCAGTTGGTGGCGGAACCGCAGCAACCCAACAGGTAGGAAACCCAAATCCAGACTACCCGAGATTCCAAGAAACCCGAACATCAAAAACATTCAACTTCACGATGTTGGATGCCTTCTTCCTTCCCGAGGCTCCCAAGGAACATGTATACGCCCGGCTGCCACCGTCGGAGTCGTACCCGACCACGGCGCGACTGTCGTTCTTCGACCAGGCCAGGAAAGTAGTCCACCATGCTGAACAGATCGCCCTCAAGGTCACGCAAAGGCTCTGGGACCGCCTGCATCCGACGGTTCTCTGGCAAAAATCGCACGCACCATCGCCGACAACCCTAATAGTGGAGCTACGTTTGGCACAGAATCGCTCAGTTTGATTCACTAAAGGAGAACCTAATGTCTCATTCACGGCTAATCACCTTCCTTTTCTTCGTTACCACCTTCTGTCATACATCTACAGCAGTTTTTGGCGTTGGCGAGACGCTCTACGACGGTGTCATCATCGATCGCCCATCGGTTTATGACGCCTACCCTTCTCATCTCTTCATCGACGGTATTCACCACATCTGGTATTGCGGCGCATCGGATGTCACGAACACTGACGCCATCTTCTACACGACGAAATCGACGCCTCTTTCGCAGGTAGGCGGCTGGAGTTCGCCGCTGGAAGTGGTCAACAACACCAACGTGGCTTGGGCTACACAGCACATCTGCGATCCGAATGTCATCCGCGGGGCTTTCACGTACAATTCGCAGCCTTATGAATACGCGATGTACTTTACAGGTGACGACGGGAGCGCACCGCAAGGTATTCGCGCGGCTGTTGGTGTTGCTTTCTCAAACGATCGTGTGAGCTGGGTTACCCATCCTGCGAGGATCATTACAGCGACAGATCCACTCGCTGCGGAGTATGGTGCTGGCCAGTCGACTGTGGCGTGGGCACCCGACAATAGTGATACCCTCTATCAACTCTACCGCGATAGTACAGCGGTCTTCGGCGTGGACAGCGAAATCCTTCTAGCAGCGACGACCGATGGTCTGACCTACTCGCCAATACCTGGCACCGAAACGCTAATCCCGGAAACGGGTGTCAACGGAATCAACGCTACATCCCCAGATCTTGCCTACAACCCACTGGACCGGCACTGGTATGCGATCACTCACACGTTCGGCTTTGGCGGTCCCACGATACCGGACTTCCGTGTTCGACTTCTGCGGTCCAAGGCTCCAGACGCGCTGCTTGCCGAATGGGATCAGCTAGCGGAGTGGGACGTTGGCGACAGCGGCGAAGAGACCAACATCGAACCCAGTCTCGCGCGAAACGAGAACGGATCGCTCTACATCGACGAGAACGGATGGCTCTATGTCTTCTTCACAGTTGGTGAGTGGATTCCCAACTTCAATACCTGGGGTATCGCACAGGCCCGCTACCGCGTAGTCGACCCCAAAGGGAAAACGGTTGCGGACAACTTCACGAACATGGGCCCCCGTCGCCGCGCGGGGCAGACGCTCACTGGGCACCGCTCTGAAGCCGGAGGCCGGGTCTGGGCAGCAGACGCCAGGTTGGTTTTCGATGCAGATGCTACGATCACGACGGACAGTGCTGGAGGTGGGCAAGTCAGCACGGTACCGTTCGTTCTACCTACCGGGGCTCGAACCGCTACGGTGGAAGCCAGTGTCGATCTTACGGGCAGCAATTGGATCGCTATTGGTTTCTCTGCGAATCCATCAAACGGAATCTTTACGGGTCAGCTCTGGATCCTTCTGCACAACATTACTGGAAACGTCGACGTACGTGCTGATGGCCTCGCGAACACATTGGTCTCTGTGCCGGCCCCCGGCTTGAACCCTGACTGGAATCATTTAGCACTTTCATACGACTCAGTGGACAACAGCGTTTCCGCTTGGTGTAATGGAAAGAGAGTTCTTGATGACTTCTCGCTCGACACTCTCAATGGTGGCGCGGGATTCACGCCGAATATTCTCTTCGCCGGCTTCCACCTCAACGAACCGGTTCCTAGCGCGAGCAAGATCGACAGATTCGCGGTGAGCCAGGCCCGTTACATCTTCCTGGGCAGCTTCGAGACAGGAGATACGTCTACCTGGGATGACGTCTGCAACGCGTGTTGACTCACACGGTATTGTTCTCGTGACTACTCGAGCGCCAACACCCGTCACCCTGCGCCTTCAGGGCGCAGAGTCATGACCAAACGTGGTCATGACCAATCGTGGTCATGCCGCTCTGGCTACGCATTGGGAGACCGCGCCTTTCCTCTAGGCTCCCACCTTGGCCGATCGTGCCTCATGCTGCAAAACAGGCGCATAGGAAACGACAGAAAAGCGAACACCCAAACCGGGAAGATCACATAGTAATGTCGAAAGGCATGCCAGTGAACGCCAGGAATAAGCTCATTGAGAAGAAGCGCCACTGCCATTGTGAGAGCCACCGCACCTGCGGAAATGAGATGAAGCACTGCCTCTGGGCGGCGACTTCCCATTGCAATCCAGGCCAGGCTTTGTAAGATTCCCAACAGCATCAGAGTTGCCAAGCCGAGCTTGATCTCTGGCCGGAGGCCAATCCCGAAGCTCTGAAGGTTGAATGCATCCGCGACCATCGTCCCTAGAAATGCCCCCACCGGCCTGACAGGCTTGACAAAGGTGGCAAAGACATTTCTGGCTTCCGCGGAGCCGAGTAGGTGGCCAGAAGCAACGACATTTGTTGCGAGGAAAAAAAGCAATGGCAGCAGAGCAAGCGGCAGGCAGGTCCAAACCCATGGTGTGACGTGTCGGTTTCGCGGCCGTACGTGCGCTGAGACAACCGCAATCACCGGCAGAATCAGCAGCGGAACGTTCGTCAGCTTTGTCACCGATGCAGCGGCAGCCACGAGCGAAAGGGCAATCAGGTCGCTCGGTAACGCTGACCGCCAGGATCGGAGAGCGAAGTAGAAGGCCGCTCCAGAGAGCGGAATAGAGAGCACGTCGTTTCCTATGGACGCTACGTAGGTATGGTTCGTCGCAAGACTAATCAGAGCGAGCCATGCACCGTATGTCCGCGGAATTCTGAGCGTTCGCTCGAGCTCGACGAAAATAGGCAAGAAAAGCAAGGCGCCGACGACGAAAAATGTCACGCCTGCCACGCGCAGGACCAATACCTGTACCGTGCTTTCGGCTCCAAGCGCTTTCGTCGCGCGAAGAATGGGCGCAAGCAAGGCGTAGTAGAAAGGTGGGCTCTGACTCTCGTATGACCAACCTGCCAGCCCCATGCTCTCTTTGCTTCCATCGTAGCCCCTCGGCTTGTACCAATCGAATTCATCGCGACATAGGCGCGCTGTGTAATCCGTAATAGGGTCTGATGGTTCTGGGTAGCGGAGGCTTGCCAGGTGGTCGATGAAGTCAAAATGGGCAATCTCATCTCTAGGACTCCAGATCGGAGTCGTAAGGGCCTCATGAAAGGCCATTGCGGCAAGGAAAAGGGCTGCAGCGGAAAAGCCGAGTCGTTTGAGATTCATTACAAAAACTACCGTCGCTAATTCGCCAGCCTCCTTTGCTACCGCGGGGTCATGTGGTGGCGGCGTCGCTGTGTAGCCCTCAACCAATTCGGCGCCCCACCGCCGTCTGTGCCAGGTCCTCTGCCAGCCTGCCTATCAGGTTCTGGCCGTTCTCGTTGCAGGCGATTCTCTCACGAAATAGCCAGCCTGGATGGCTTTGTCGAGCCGGCGAGAGTTGCTTGGCTCCTCGGTATTTTGGATGAGCCGCGTGCGGAAGGCTGGCCGCTCAGGAGCCTGGCACGCGCCTTCCGGCATCGGCCTCTACCCCGACTGCTCGGGCGGCAGCACCTCGCCACCGCCGAATCAGCCCGCCGGGCTCATCGTCCTCAACATCGCCTCGGGATCGTCGACCAACGGCACCGCCAGCACGTCGATCGTCGCCCCGACCGGCGAGCGGTGGGATCGCTCGAGCTTGCTGATCGCGCTGCTCGCCGACCCCTGATCTGAGCTCCCTGGCCTGCCCACAACCTGCGCCGGTGGCACCTCCCCGTGCCGTGCCGCCGGCGCGGACCTGTGCTTAGGCCAATCAGTTTGCATTTCAAACTAGATTGTGATACTGTCGCTCCGCGGCGTGCGTGAGGCTCGGCGCGAACAGCGTTCACAGGAGGCTCTCGATGGAAAACCCCCAGCTCAGCGAGCTCGAGCGGCGCGCCTACCGCGCGGTCGTCGACGACGGGCTGCTCGACATTCTGTTGGGCATCATGCTTCTCGGATTCGGTCTCGTGACGACAACCGATGTCGACTACCTGCCGGCGGTGATCCTGGTCATCGCCTTCCCCCTCTGGAGGCGGCTGCGCAGCACCCTCATCGAGCCGCGGATCGGCCACGTCGGGCTCCACGCCTCTCGGATGTCCAAAATCAGGCGGGGAAAGCGCAAGGCCATGGCGCTTTTTTTCCTGCTGACGATCGCGCTCATCGCCTTCATCCTGCTCAAGGGAAGCCTTGGCTCGCAATCCATGGACCTGCGATCGATCATCGTCGCTGTGGTGCTGGGGATCCCGATCGCCGCCGGCGGCTTTCTGCTCGAGATGAAGCGATGGGTCGCCTACGCTTTGTTGATGCTCGCCGCGGGAATCTTCGAGCACGTGAACGGTCTCGCCAACGCCACGGGTCTGTTTCTTTCCGGCAGCGCCGTGGTCGCCTCGGGCCTCTTCCTGCTCGCCAGGTTCTTGTACCGTCACCCTGTGCCGCCGAACGAGGCGAGCCTCGATGTCTGAGCCCTCCCAGCCTCATGCCCACCCGCTGAGCGATATCGACCGGGTCGTGCATGCGCCGGCGCGGCTGATCATTCTCAGCCAGCTCTACGTCATCGAATCCGCTGACTTTCTCTTCATCCAGCAGCAGACCGGGCTGACGCAGGGCAACCTGTCATCCCACATGAGCAACCTCGAGGCGGCCGGCTACGTCGCTATCGAAAAATCGTTCGTCGGCAAGCGGCCCAGAACGCTGCTGCGCCTGACCGACAGCGGACGGAAGGCCTTTCAAACCTACGTGGCAAACATGCGACCGCTTCTCGACGTGCTCGGCGACTGAGTCACCAGACCCCGCGGGATCTCGAGGAATGCGTCAAGTTTCCTACGACCCGGGCGCCCGCCACGTGCTCATCGGCCCAAACAGGTGCCACCCGAGTGTCAAGCCGCTTTGCACAGGGCACAGAGCCCACCGCCCTCGAAACGACGCTGGTGCCGACGCACCGTCCGCACATCGCAACCGAACGCGCGGGCAACCTCGCGTTGCTGTGCCCAGCCCAGATCAACGAGGCCCACCATAGCAACCCAAGGCCTCCAACTCGGCCATCTTTGAGAATGTCGAGGACGAGCTCGCCTTCCGCCGGATCGTCGAGAACGATGTTCTCGCGCAACTGCCACTCGGCGCCAGGTTTATTTGCGTTCGAGGGGTTCACGAAGTGGACGTAGGCTCGGCTTTCCCAGCGGCACTTGGTGCAGGCTTGTAGCGCTCGCGCCAACCAAGGCCGGCTGGGCTCTTGCACCTCTTTAAGCCTCACCAGCCAAGAGGGATCGTATCGCTCCCATTCCACGGACGTCATGATTCCAGATAACGGTGTAGCCGCTGAGCCCCCTCCCCGAGGCGCGCCCCAGCGGCGGGTTGGACAACTGCCCCCAACTTCGGTCGACCCCAAAAAACAGGTGCCAAAAACAAGTGCCACCCCAGTGTCAAACTACGGATTCCAATCGACTCTCGTTTCGGCCAGATTTCACCGCAATATCACGAACACGAGGGGCTGTTCACGTATCCACGACGCGGCGCAAGTACAAGGGCCCGTGGCTACCAGGCCGTGGCCAGCACGGTGCCAGCCTCCTGCATCGGGCTCCTGCTCGGGCTCAGCTCTCCGGCTTCTCGAGCGTGCAGCCGAGTGGCCGCAAGGAGAGTGGCACAAGCTTGAGGTGCTGCCACGCAAAGGGAATTCCGATGATCGTAATCGTCAAAAGCACTGCGTGAATGATGTGCATCAGGGCAATTCCCCAGCCGAAGAAGACCAACCAGACGATATCGAGCACCAGACGCAGGCAGCCCGAGGCGTCCTCATGCTCGACGACCTCCTTGCCGAAAGGCGCGAAGGTGGCAAAGCCAAGCTTGATCGACTGGATGCCAAAGGGGATTCCGATGACGGTAAGGCACAGGCCCAACCCGCCAATGATGTAGCCGAGTCCCGACAGCAGACCGCCGAAAACCAACCACAGAATGTTTCCGAGCAACGTCATGATCACCTCACAGGTTCCAGGCACGATTGCTCCGCGCCTGGATGCTTGACCCTACGCGCTGGAGGCCGAGAAGCATTCACCCATCCGCGGGCGATTTCACAGCTCTACTTCCGGCGTCTTGCGCAAGGCCTTGGTCTGGCTTCGTCGCTGCTTATCCGCACGCCGCATGCGGCGTGCCCGCGGCGGTGTGCGCGTGGGCCGGCGCTCCGGCTCCTCGGCCAGGGCATCGCGCAGTAGCTCGGCGAAGCGGGCGAGCGCGGCATCGCGGTTGCGCGATTGGCTGCGATGCCTTTGGGCGTGGACCCAAAGCACGCCACGCTTGGTGATGCGGGTGGCCAGGCGCGCATGAAGACGCTCTCGCTGGGCGTCGTCCAGGCTCGGCGAGCTGTCGACGGAAAAGCGCAGCGTCACGCGTGACGACACCTTGTTGACATGCTGACCGCCAGGGCCGGCGCTGCGCGAGGCGGTGAACGTCAGCTCGTCGCGGGGGATGCGCAACTCTCGGTTGATCTCGATCATGGTTCGCCAAGGCTCCACGCACGAGAGGCTATCGTGCTGGCACACTCCGCGCTCGCGCCCCCCCCCTGGCGTGCTCACCGGCGACCTCTGCCACAATCGCCGGATGCCAAGCTTGCTCGACATCGATGCCATCCTCGCCCAAGATCCCGCACCCACTGCGCGCCATCGACTCGATCTCGGGCCCTCGCGCGCCGGACGACGCATCGCGGGCTATCGGCTCGGCACGGGGCCGCTGCGTGCGAGTCTGATCGCCGGCTGCCACGCGGATGAGCCGGTCGGCCCGCTGATGCTCGCGCGCCTCGTGACCTGGCTCGAGGGCCTGCCGGCCGGCCACTCCCCCCTTCGGCGGATCGCCTGGCACCTGGTGCCAGACGCCAATCCCGACGGCGCTGCGGCCAATGCTGCCTGGTCGGGCGACACCGTCCCGGCCAGCGCACCCGGCGGTCGCCCGGGCCGCGGCTATGACCTCGGCCGCTACCTTGCGAACGTCGTACGCGAGGCACCGGGGGAAGATGTCGAGTTCGGCTTCCCGCGCCACCCCAACGACCACCAAGCACGACCCGAAACCCGCGCCATCGCCGCTTTCTTGCGGCCGCTCGCACCGCTTCACCTGCACGCCAGCTTCCACGGTATGGCCTTCGCCGCCGGCCCGTGGTTCTTGCTCGAGCCGAGCTGGGCTCAGCGCACCTGCCGATTGCGCAGGCACGTGCGTGCGGCGGTTCGGGCCCTGGGCTACACCATGCACGATGTCGACCGCCGGGGCGAGAAAGGGTTTGTTCGCATTGACCGGGGCTTCACCACCCGCCCCAATGCCGCGGCCATGGCCGCACATTTCGAGGCACGAGGCGATCCCCGAACCGCCGCCCTCTTCCGCCCCAGCTCCATGGATTTTGTCCGGGCCCTGGGCGGCGACCCGCTGACCCTGGTCTCCGAGATGCCATTGTTCTCGGTACCCGCGCACCTTTACCAACAAACACCCGTGCGCCCGCCAGCGCTTCAAGCGCTCCGAAACGCCGCAGCCAAAGGCGACCCATCCCTCAGCGAACAAGCCCAACACCTCGGCATCCAACCCATGCCCCTCGCCGACCAGATGCGCCTCCAACTGATCTATCTGGACGCCGCCCTGGCAGCCGTCGAAAACGACATGAGCGCCTCGTGACAGGCGGTCCACGATGGTCTCTCCCTTGCCGTGGCTGGTCTGTCGGCCGTCAATGGCTATTGGAGCATGGCCTCGGGTGGCCATCGGGAGGTGATGTCGCAGCCGCGCCCGAGCTCGGTGGCAACCCGGCCCTAGCAGCCGCCGGAAGCCAGGCACGCAGATGCAACCTCGACAGCAGACGCCCGAAAAGCCAGTGAATACCGGGCTCCGCGGCCTGGACGGCCACCGAAGTGGGCTTCAACCTGGCGGCGGAATCGCGCCATTCGTTTTTCCATGATGGGTCCTCCTTGTGAGAACCAACCATGAACCAGATTCATCAGCGTGGCGAGACGGGCCAGGGCGAGCACGTACGGAGGTCTACCCCGCGATGGTCTTCGCTGGGGCCAGCGGCCGAGCTTTGCGGCGGATTGCTACGACTGCTTCTTGACCAGCGGTCCGCGCTCGACCTTGACCAGGGCATGGGCATGCTCGGCGCTCGATTT
>Ga0114931_10012242_pt1 | contig 10058 bp, 10 predicted proteins | sample 2SBtaG_FD_89579 | JGI IMG/M metagenome (GOLD analysis project Ga0114931, IMG submission 89579) | Deep subsurface microbial communities from Kolumbo volcano to uncover new lineages of life (NeLLi) - 2SBTROV14_V59a metaG | ecosystem: Environmental > Aquatic > Marine > Volcanic | place: Kolumbo... | reverse complement strand
TCCGAACCGCGGCGTTCGCGTGCGGCGGGGGCCATCGCCCGACTACTCATACCGGATCCTCGGGTCGAGCGCGCCGTAGGTGATGTCGACGAGCAGGTTCACGAGCATGAACTCCAACGCGAACAGCAGCAGCAGCACCTGGAGCACCGCGTAGTCGCGGAAGCCGATCGACTGGATCAGGAGCCACCCCAGGCCCGTGAAGTTGAACACGGTCTCGATGACGACCGCTCCACCGAGCAGGAATCCGAACTGGAGCCCCGTCATCGTCACGACCGGGATCAGCGCGTTGCGCAGCGCGTGCTTGTACGTCACCGAGGTGTAGCCGAGCCCCTTGGCGCTGGCCGTGCGGACGAAGTCCTCGCCGGACACCTCCAGGAAGCTCGAGCGCACGAAGCGGGCGATGGTGGCGAGCGGCGCGAGGGCAAGGCTGACCGAAGGCAGCACGAGCCCGCGCACGCTCACGTCCCCGGTCACCGGGAACCAGCGTAGGTCGACGGCGAACAGGTAGATCAGGAGGATCCCCAGGAAGAACGACGGCACGCTGATGCCGGTGGCGGATAGCCCCGTGATCGCGAGGTCGAGCCACGAGTTGCGCCGCGTCGCCGCCATCACCCCCGACAGCACGCCGAAGACGAAGGCGATGACGATGGCGCTCGTCGACAGCAACAGCGTGGGCAGGAAGTGCTCGCGCACGACCTGCAGGACCGGCACTTGCTGACGGTAGGAGAGGCCGAAGTCGCCGTGGACGGCGTTCCGGAGGAAGTAGAGGTACTGCACGGGCAGGCTGTGGTTGAGCCCGAGACGCACGCGCATCGCCTCGACATCGGCGAGCGACGCGTCCTGCCCCGCCACCAACCTGGCGGGGTCGCCGGGGATGGCGTGGATGAAGAGAAAGACCGCGATCGAGACCCCGATGAGCGTCGGGACGAGCTCGAGCAGCCGGCGGATCAGATAGCGCCACATGATCGGAGAGAGGGGGCGCCTTGGAGGCCGGCCCGCGTCGCCGGTCCGGCCTCCAAGGCGTCAGGAGCTCATTGCAGGCTTGCCGCCCGGGCGTCCACGGTGCCGTCGGGCATGTAGAAGACGCCGCTCAGCTTCGCGGATATCCCCGCGATGTTGTAGGGGCTGTACAGGAAGACCCAGGGAGCGTCGTTCCAGATGGTCTTCTCGGCGGCCGCGTAGGCCTTGTTGCGGATGTCCTGATTGGCCGTGCTGAGGCCGTCCGCGATGAGCTTGTTGACGTTGGGGTTGTCGTAGAACGCCAGGTTGTACAGGTCGGGCGGCCAGGACGCCCTGTCGAACAGGGGCCGCAGACCCCAGTCGGCGTCGCCGGTCGACGGCGACCAGCCGATGACGACCGCCTGGAGCGTGGTCTTGTCGAACGGCGCGAACACCGTGCTGGAGAACGTGCCGCTCTCCATGGGGTTGATCTTGGCGGTCACCCCCACCTTGGCGAACATCTGCTGCAGCACCTGGTCGATCTGCTGGTAGGTGGTGCTGTTGAGCGAATCGATGGTGAAGGTGAAGCCGTTGGGGTAGCCGGCCTCGGCCAGGAGCTGCTTCGCCTTCTCCGGGTCGTAGGCGTAGGGCGTCTGGGCGGCGTAGCCGGTCACCTGCTCGGCGATCGGCGCGGTGAGCTCGGTGCCGTACCCTTTCGCGATGACGTCGACGATCGTCTTCTTGTCGACCGCGTAGTTGAGTGCCTGACGCACGCGCTGGTCCTTGAACGGCTTGGCCTGCGTGTTCATCGCCATGTAGCGCACGTAGATGCTGGGCTGTGCCGTGACCTTCAGGTTGGCGGCCGACTTGATGGGATCGACGAGCTGCGGAGGCAGGTCCTCGATGAACTGGGCCTCGCCGCTCTGCAGCATGGCCACGCGCGTGGCCGCATTGGGGACGAACAGGAACTGCAGGTTCGCCACCTTGGGAGCGTCACCCCAGTAACTGGGATTAGCCTTCAGGACCACCTTCTGCCCCGGCGTCCAGCTCACGAACTCGAAGGGCCCCGTGCCCACCGGGTGCTGCTTGACGTCCTTGCCGTACTTCTTGATGGCAGCCGGGCTGACGATGCGGCCGGCCGGGTGCGCGAAGGTGTAGAGCATCGCGCCGAACGGCTTGGAGAGCGTGAACTTGACCTGAAATTCCGACACCACGTCGATGTTCTTGATGACGTTGTAGAGGCTCTCGCGCACGAAGTGGTTGGCCGGATCGATGACCCAGTCGAAGTACGTCTTCACCGCATCGGCGTTGAACGGAGTGCCGTCCTGGAAGGTCACACCCTTGCGCAGGTCGAAGGTGAACACCGTCGCATCGGGGCTGGCCGTCCAGGAGGTGGCGAGCTCGGGGACGAGCTTGCCGTCCTTGGCGAAGCCCACCAGGCCTTCGTAGATGGGGCGCTCGATCGAGAAGTCGAGGTTCCCGTTGGTGTCCGCTGGGTTCAGCGTGATGGCGTTGCCGGACATCGCCACGCTGACCGTCCCGCTGGCGGCGAACGCGGCGCCAAAGGAGAGAACGACACCGGCTACGAGGAGTAGGAGAGATCTTCTCATGTCACCTCCGAATAGGGGCATTTCTCGCCCGTTACCCCTCACGGGTCTACGGGGCGATTTCCCGGCCTGGCGCGTAGTGTAACTTTTTCCACCATGGCCGGTGGTCGGTTCCCTGGAGCACCACCTGGGACGGGTATCCGAGGCTTCAGGCTTCCGCCGGGCCTCGCGTGCTCAGCGTGAGCTCGACGCGGCCGCGTTGGAGGCGCGCGCGCGCCAGTGCCCGTCGGGGATCGCCCGGCGGAAGCGTTCCGACCGCGGCCTCCCACAGCTCGAGATCGTCCTGGAGCCGGTCGGCGAGGTCGAACAGGGCGTCGGGATCCGCTGCGTCGAGGGCCGCCTGCCGGAGCTCCTCTTCCAGGATCCAGCGTTGCTCCTCGACGCCGAACGCCTCGCTCTCGGGCAGCAGCGGCCCGCGCAGCAGCGTCACCGCCTCACGCACCCGCTTCTGCAGGAGGTGGCGCCGGACCTGCAGGATGTCCGCGGTGAACGTCACGTCGAACCGGTAGGGCGCTCCGCTGACCGGGAGCAACGCCCGCAGGCGGGTGAGCGTGGCCCGCATGCCGCTCGGCGACAGGCCGGCGGTCCCGTCGGGCGCCAGGAAAGCGTTGAGCTCCTCGCGGGTCATGCCGTCGGGGTGGAGAGACAGCGCCAGTGCGATCTCGGCCAGGCGCGGCGCCAGGCCGATCTCCCTGCCATCCAGGCGGCACGACGTCCTCCCGAGGAACTCGAGGCGCAGCGTCTCGCGCGCCGGCCGGAGCGTGCCCCACACCCCTTGGAAGACCCGGGCGGGCCCACTGAGGACCCGCAAGGCGACATCGTCGAGGCCCCGCAACGCCTCCGCGACGTCCTCAGGGAACCGCTGCCATCCCATGGGGTCGACGAGCATGGCGTGGAGCGCGGCCGTCAACCGCTGCTCGGCGGGGAGCGAGGTGTCGTGCACGACCCCCAGGAGATCGTCCGCGGCAGCAGCGTCGCCTTCCAGCGCACGCACCATCCCCCGGGCGAGGACGCCGAGTCGACCGGCATGGGGAGACGCGTCGCCGCCGAGCTCGGCGGCGACGCCCGCGATCCGGGCCGCCTCCTCGTGGCGTCCGAACTCGTTGAGGCACCGCACGAGCTGGTAGCCGAAGCGCGTCCGGAACGAGCGCGGGCTGCCCTCGAAGGTGGCCCGCATCAGCTCCAGGGCCTCGTCCGGTCTGCCGCTGGCCTGCTCGAACCAGGCGAGCGTGCTGCGGAACGTCGCCGCCAGCTCCGGCAGGCTCCCTTCGAGTGAGGCCTGGCCGTCTTCCAGCCCGCGCCGCAGGCCCGCCAGGTCCCCACTGAGGATGCGCGCCACCGCAAGGTTGTTGAACAGCATCAGACGGCGTGCGCCGTCTCGCAACCCGTTCTGGTCGAACACCTGGAGGGCGTACTCCGCCCAGGAGCGGCCGCGCTGGAACTGCCCGAGGTGCACCAGCCGGTCCGCCAGGACACCTGCGCTCCGCGCCACCTCGTACGGCGTGCCCGCCTGCTCGGCCAGGCGCACGCTCTCCTTGAGCACCTCGACCGCCCGCTCCGCATCCGGATGCATACGCCCGTACTGCCACAGCGTCAGCGGCGTGCGCCGCGCCCGCACGGCGGCCTCGGCCAACGGGAACCCGGCCTCGCGCGGCAGCGTGCCCGCACGCCGCGCGCGCAGCTCCGGAGCCGTGAACGCCTCCAGGTGCGCGTCGACCTCCTCGACCAGGGTGCGCCACTCGTTGGTCGCGAAGGCGGCCAGGAAGCGCCACTCCAGCACACGCTCCAGCGATCGGTAGGGCTGCGGCAGGCTCGAGAGGAGCAGATGCAACCTGGGCAGGGCGCCCTCGTCCTGGTAGGCGGGACCCGCCGCGCGAAGCAGGTCCTCGACCATCTCGGGAGCGGCGCGTACGGCCAGCTCGAGGGCGTCGACCGGTCGCCCCTCGCGTTGGAGCGCCAGTACCGCCAGCGGAACGTCGACGGCCTCGGCCCGACGGCTCGGAAGCACCGGGCCCACGGGCGTCGGGATCGGGAAGCGCGGGAGCTGCGCTCGTTCGTGCGTGAGGGTCAGGAGCTCGGTGAATCGGCCCCCGGTCTCGCGCCGAACGGCCTCCAGCTCACCGGCGGAGAGGCCACCGGGCGCGATCATGACCGCATCCTCGCGTGTCACGGCGAGGGCCGCCGCGTCCAGCACCAGGCAGCGACCGAGCCCCTCGATCCCCGGAAGCGTGTCCGTCTCGAAGCCGAGCAGCACGCGGTACCCGAAGTCGGCGAGCTGCGCGAGCTCGGCCGCGAACGTCGGCGCGACGTCGGCGCCGGAGACGGCGATCCACAGCGGTTGAAGGTCGTGGCGGTACTGGCGCAACGACTGGAGGTGCGCACGGTAGGGCAAGGCGTGCGACAGGAGCGATTCGCCGAGCTGCCGGTTCAGCGCGCTCGCCAGCGCGTTGCCCTGCGCGACGGCGTCGTCACGAGCGCGCCGCGGAAGCGTCACCCAGGCCAGCCGTTCCCGTTCGCGGAGCGCGTCGATGAGGAACGGAATGCCGTACGGCTCACCGCCGAGCAGCGCCACCGGCCGGTCGCTGGCGACGATGCGATCGAGCTGACGCTTCAGCCACACATCAAGAGCATACCGGGGCGGGAGCGGGCGCCCACGCGCGCCGGCGTGGACGTTGCGCAACGCCAATTTGGAACCTCAGGAGCGTTCCCACGCGCGGGCGCGCCCGATGCAGGGCCCCGCGGAGCTCGGCGCCGTGCTGGTCCGCAGCGTTCCCACGCGCGGGCGCGCCCGATGCCTCGGTGCGATCGTCGTGGTCGATCGACGCCGTCAATCTCCCGAGGCGGCCGACCCCTCGAACGCCGTCGTGGCGACCGGCGGGCGCGGGAGCCCGGCCGCCACGGCCCGCTCGCGACGGATCGCGTCGACGGACGAGAGCACGGCCAGCTCACGGATCAGCACCTGGTTCCCGACGACATCGAACGACCACGTTCCCTCCAGCCGTTCGAGGGCTTGTTCTGGCGTCATACGTGCCTCCTGTTCTCGGCCCGCAGGATAGGGGGCAGCGCGCTCCACACCCGCTTCAACGCGAACGAGCGCCCCTTGAAGCGGGGTTGAAGCGCCCCCTCACGTACGCTCCGGCCAGTAACAGGGTCAGAGACAGAGGAGACCCAAGGGGAACCAAATCTAAATCTAGGAGGACACCATGCCTACGCTCAAGAAGATCATCCGCAGCACCATCCTCGCGCTCGTCCTCATGGGAGCCGTCGCCGGAGGCGTGAGCGTCGCCCATCAGAGTGTGACGCTGGCCGACTCGGGGAGTCAGTCCGGCAGCCTCGACGCGGGCTGAGCGTGCGGCACGGGGCCTGAAGCCCCATCGAACCTTCTCTCGCCCCGCGACCTCCGGTTGCGGGGCGCGTCGCCCCCTGGGGGAGGCGGAGTCTCCACCGTCATGAAGTACGATCCCGTCCACGCGCGCTACCCCCGCCTCCAGGACCTCCAGTTCCAGTTCCAGCCGATCGAGGCGGCGGGGGGCGGCATCGTGCATTGGTACGAGGCGCTGGTGCGCTGGCGCCTGCCGGACGGTACGGTGCGCGGTCCGCTAGCCGTCCTGCCGTACTGGCTCGCCCCCACCCGCAGCGAAGCGTTCACCCGCTTCACCGTGATCAGCGCGGCGGAGACCCTGCTCCGGTCGCCCGGGGCGCATCTCAGCATCAACCTGAGCCCCTCGCAGGTAACGCAGCCGGCGGCGATCCATGCCCTTCGCAGCCTCCAACCGCAGCTGCAACGACGCCTCGTCGTCGAGCTCACCGAGCAGCAGATCCGCAATCTCGACGCCTACTGGCGGGGGCTCGAGGGCGTGCGTGAACACTGTGCCTTCGTCCTCCTCGACGACGTGACCTTCGACGACCTCGACCACCGCTTCCGCAAGGGCGCACCGGTCGACGGCATCAAGCTCGATCGAAGCCTGCTGCCGGCGTTGCTAGGCGGCACCTCCCACCAGCGCGCCGTGAGCCTGGTGGAGGGCGCTCTCGATCGCTTCGGCGTGGTGGTGGCGGAGGGCGTCGAGGACCCCACGGTCCGCCAGCAGCTCACCGATCTCGGCATCACCCATCTCCAGGGGTTCGGCATCGGCACGCCGTCGGCCGGCATCCCGATCGGCGCCGGTGCGCTCGCGTTCGAGGTCGCGCAGCCGCGAGCCGAACGGCCACACCGGAACACCGACCGCGCGGGCCCTCCGCGCCGCGAGTAGGACGACGGGTCCGCGCATGGTGGGGGACGATGAAGCGGCCGATCGGTCGGCGGTTCCGGCGAGCTCGGGCCGCACGCTGCACGAACGCCTCGAACGCAGCGACGCATGGGGCGAGCTCCGCATCGTCCGTGAGCTGCCCGGAGGGAATCGCAATCCCGTCTTGCTCGTCGAGCGTGCGGGCGAGCGCTACGTCGCCAAGGGGACGCGCCGCAGCGCCGAGGCCTTCCAGTGGCTCGAAGGCGTGCACGCGCAGGCCCGCCACGTCGGGCTGATGGTGCCCGAGACGGTGCGGAGCCGGAACGGGAATCTGGTCGAGGGCGGCGTCACCCTGGAGCGCTTCATCGACGGGCGCCCCGCCGACGCCGGAAGCCTCGCCCGCCTGCGGAGTCTCCTGCGCAGCTTCCACGACGCGACGCGAGCGATGGCCCAGCGCCCCGGCTTCGCATCGAGCGCGGCCATGGTCGAACGCCGCAGCGGAGGCGACATCGAGCTCGACGCCATGCCCGCGGAGCTGGTCGAGCTCTGCCGCGCGGCCTGGGGGCAGCTCGCCGGCGCCCCGCGCTCGGTCGTCCACGGCGACCTGCAGCGCGAGAACATCCTGGTGACGTCCGAAGGGGCCGTGGCGCTGGTCGATTGGGACGAGGCCCGCGTGGACGCCTCGATCCTCGACGAGGTGGCATTGTCCGTGGCGCTCGGCGGCCGCCCGCGCCCCGGCTGGGAGGCGGCCGAAGCGGCGCTGCGCGCCTGGGAGGTGGCTTCGTGCTGGGAGCTCGAACCTGCGTTCGCGCGTCGGCTCGCGGCCGACCTGCCCGATCTTCGCGGCGGTGCCGGCCGGAGCGCTCTCCCGTAGCACGGGTTCCCGCGCCGGGGGGACACCACCCGGAGCGGGAACCCGCGTTGAAGTGGGAGTGATTTCCTCAGTTTCCGGGAAGGGTGAAGCGGTACCCGGGCTCGTGGATGCCCATGCCGGGTCCGCGCTGGTTCCCGGAGTGCCAGGCCCGGCCGCCCCGCTGGGCACGCGCGCCCATGGGCGCGGCGGTCCCGTTCGCGGCCGAAGGCCCGAACCCGCTGCCTGCACGCGGGCCGGCCTCGCGCGTGAGAAGCGCGGCGATGACGACCTGCGTGCGGCTCTTCATCAGCGCGGCGCGCTGGGCGTCGATGGTGCCGGCACCGACCGCCGCGTCGATGCGCGCATCGCGTTGCGCCGCCAGCTTGGCGCTGGCCTCGGCCGTCGTGAGTCCGTGCTCGATCAGCAGGTCGGCGACGGTCTTGCCGCTCCGACGCTCGGTCATGACGGCCTCCTCGGTCATCCCGAGAAGCGCGGCGAGGTCGCCGTGCGTTTGGCCGACGATGCCGGAAACCGGCCCGCGCTGAACGTTCACGGTGCCGGCGGGACCGGCGGAGCGTTGCGCCGTGCGCGGACCGTAGGCGAGTGCCATCGATGCGACGAACGCGGCCCCGAGGGCGAGGCTGAGGACGAGGGTGCGGTTGCGGGTCATGGTGGACTCCTTCGGAAGCCGGGGACCTTCACGAGGGCCCCGATCACGCCCGAAGCGTAGACGCTGCCGCGCGAAGGTTGGGGGGAGGTCGTGTGAACGAACCACGAAGGCGTGGCCGGTCGGCATGAGCGCGCTCTCGTCGTCGTGTCATGCCTGACTCACGGCCGGTCCCTAGCCTCGATGCAAGGAGGCGAGTTCGATGGATCGACGCGATCGGCCCGGGGACGTGCAGCCGTTGCACCGGCGCCTCATGCTGCACCTGGCACCCGCGGAGCGGGTGCGGGAGAGCGCGCATCTCGCTCCTGTCGTGGTGCGGCGCCTCACGTCGGTGTTCGATCACGACGAGACCCGCATCCTGCACTACCTGGACACGCCCGACGCCGGACTCGCCCACCGCAGTCCGGCCGAGATCGCGCGCATGCACGGGTTCGACGCGCTCGACCGTCTCGTCGACCAGCTCGAGTACGCCGCGCCTGCCTGAGATCCGGGGAGGCCGGTCGCCCGAACCCGGGTCCTCGCGTACACCGCCAGTCCCGCGGTAGGCTGTGCGTCGATGGCGAACGGGCTCATCCTCGTCCAGGTGATCCTGGCCGCCGGCCTGATCGTTGTCGGCGGGATGGTCGAGGGGTACGGCTACGGCCTGTCGCTCGGCACGCGTTGGCCGTACACGCGCAACATCGTGGCGCTCGCGTTCAAGGGGGATCCGGAAGCGTGGCACCGGATCATCGCGACGCTGCTCGGTCTCGACGCGCTCGCCATCCTGGCGCTGCGGCCCGGCGGGCTCGCCTGGACCGGCCTGGGGCTCATCGTGTTCACCGCCTTGCTGGGCATGGCGACCCTCTTCGTCCTCGCCGGCAGGGCACCGTCACCGCTGCAGGGGCTCCACGGCCTGCTCGCCTACTCGACGCTGTTCACCTACCTCCTGCTGCTGACGCACGGTCCGGAGCTCGGCTTCTTCCTGGAGACGGGGATCCCGCTGCACTCGTTCCTGCTGGTGATCTTCCTGGGGGGCATGGTGACGGGGCAGCGTGGGTTCGGGAAGGCGATCGGCGTCTTCACCTGGCCGCGCTCGGTGGCGCAGTGGGTGTGGGTGGTCCACGGTCTGGCGGTGCTGCTGTTCGTCTTGACGCTCGCCTACGAGATGCCCACGAACAACGTGGCCCTGCTGTTCCTCCTGGCGCAGATCGGCCTCGGCTTCCTCACCTTCCAGGCGATCAACACCTCATCGGAACGCCCGGGGTTCCTGGTTCCCCTCCACCAGCTCTTCTCCGTCGGGATCGCGATCGCGCTGTTCTACCACCTGCAGGTCGTCGTGCCCTGGCTGGGCTGATCGCGGCGGCGCCCCGGCCGATCGTCCGGCCCGCGGTGTCGAAGATGCCCTTCAGCAGCAGCAGCTCGGGCGAGGTCGCCAGGGCGCACGCGAGGGAGACGCGCTGCTTCATGCCGCCCGACATGGTCCGTACGGGATCGCGGGCGCGCTCGCCCAGACCGAGGAAGTCGAGCAGGCCGTCGCCGCCTCGGGTGGACACCCCCCGGCCGAACAACCACACGTTGAACCCCGCGGAGAGGTCCTCGTACAGGGCGTGGCTCTGGGGCATGTAGCCGATCCGGCGCCGCAATCGCTGCAACCGGCCGGGCCGCACGTCCACACCGAACGATGCCAGCGAACCGCGATCGAAGTGTTGCGGCAGAGCGATCACCCTCACCAGCGTGGTCTTGCCCGCACCGCTGGGACCCAGCAAGCCGACGATCTCCCCGGCCGC
>Ga0114931_10012241_pt1 | contig 10058 bp, 14 predicted proteins | sample 2SBtaG_FD_89579 | JGI IMG/M metagenome (GOLD analysis project Ga0114931, IMG submission 89579) | Deep subsurface microbial communities from Kolumbo volcano to uncover new lineages of life (NeLLi) - 2SBTROV14_V59a metaG | ecosystem: Environmental > Aquatic > Marine > Volcanic | place: Kolumbo... | reverse complement strand
TTGGCCGACCAACTGGGGGCCGGCCGGGCACATGGGGCTGGTCATCGTCATATCGATGGCGATGTTCTTCTTTCCCGCGTCACCGTCTCGGATGTCGATCTCGTAGATCAACCCCAAATCAACAATGTTGAAGTCCATCGCTGCCATGAAGTGCTTGACCGTCCACTCGCGGCGAATCCGCTTGGCGTCCACCGTCAATTCCCAGCCAGGCAGATCCTTGAGCAGTCGCTCGGCCTCTTCGCGCGGGACGGGGGGAACTCCGCCTTCACAAGGTTGGCACGTTTTCGTCTTCAGTTCTTCGATTGTGCCGATACGCATGGTTATGCTCCTGTAACAATGTGCGAAAGTTAGTTGCAGCTTCTGCTACGAAGCGGCCTTTAGTTCCGCCAAGTGCTGAGCCGTCTCGACCAGCCGGTCCCAGTTGTCACGAATGTATTCCGGCGGGCCGCCGACTTCGGCCACCACTCGGGCCACTTGTTCGGTTGGCACCATTTCAATGGCGTCCCAAGGACAGACGAGCAGCTCGTATGGGTTCGATTTCTTCTGCGGAATGTGCACGCAAACTTCACAACCGACGCGGCGTTCGAGGTCGATTTCGCACCAATGCTGCATGCCCTTCACCACGCCGCGGTCGATCGGGAGTAGTTCGATGCAATCGACCGGACATACTTCCAGGCATGACTCGCAGCCCGTGCAGTTATCGGCATTGATGACGGCTAATTCCTTTGGCAGCTTTTTACGCGGGCCTTTCTTGGGCATTTGTTAATTCTTTATTCTTTACTCACATCATCCGCTTGATGATCCGCTCCGTTTGCTCTTGGGTCAGCCCCAGCGCTCGAAAGGCCAACGGACCATCCTCGTCGAGAACTGGCTCCTGTTGGCCGAGGGTCGGGGCGTCCTTTTGCAGGAACAGCCCCGTGTAGATCGTATCGCCCCAAAGCAGGGCTTTTTCGCAGGCGGATTTCCAGTCGCTTACATCATGGCCTTCGTCTTCCAGTTTTTTGATTCTCGCGCGGAAAAATGGGTAGTTATTATCGTGATTGAACGTGACACAGGGGCTGAAGATGTCAAGCAGCGCAAATCCCTTGTGCTCGATGGCCTTCTTCATCAGCTCGGTCACATGCTTGCCGTCGCCGCTGAAGGCGCGGGCGACAAACGTGGCCCCGTTCATGATTGCCGCCGTGATCGGATTGACCGGCAACTCCACGCTTCCGAACGGCGTGCTCTTGGTCTTCATTCCCGCACAGCTGGTCGGCGCGACCTGGCCCGTTGTAAGACCGTAAATTTGGTTGTTCATCACTAGGTATGTGAGGTCGACGTTTCGGCGCGCCGTGTGGGTAAAATGGTTGCCGCCAATGCCGTAGCCATCTCCGTCGCCACCGGTCACCACAACAGTCAACTCGTGATTCGCCAATTGGGCGCCGGTCGCCACGGCTAATGCTCTTCCATGAAGAGTGTGCATCCCGTAAGCGTTGAAATAGCCGGGGAAGTTCGACGAGCAGCCAATCCCGCTAACGACCAACATCCGATGTGGTTGGAGCCCCAACTCCGCCGAGGCCTTCTGAAGGCAACTCAACACTCCGAAGTCGCCGCAGCCCGGGCACCAGTCCGGGTCGACATTCCCCTTAAAGTCTTTTGGCTTCAACTGAACTACTGGTTGGTCATCGGCTGCCTGTGGCGTATCGGTCGTTGTGGCCATGGAGTCACCTATTTACACCATGATTTCTTGATCAGGTACGTAACTGTCCGTCTTACCGTCGAGTTGCTCCCGCACACCACTGACAATGTGGTGGGGCATGAACGGTTCCCCATCGTATTTGCGGATGTGACCGTCGACGGCGAGCCCGGTCTCACTCCGCAGATAGCGGTAGAATTGGCCGGAGTAGTTGTTTTCAACAATGATGGTTCGCTGCGCCCGAGAGAGGATGTCGGTCACGGCCTCCGCGTGGAACGGCACGATCCATTTGATCGGCAGATGATTGGCTGTAACTCCTGCTAGCTTCAGCTGCACGAGTGCCTCTTTGATTACGCCGTAAGTAGAGCCCCATCCGACCAGCGTGACTTCGGCATCGCTTGGGCCTTCCAACTGTGGAGGATCGACTTGCTTGGCAAGGTTTTGGAATTTGTGGGCGCGTTTTTCGACCATCTTGCGGCGCTTGTGGGGGTTGGTGAACTCATCGCTGATCAAAATCCCGTCTTCGTCGTGCTCGTCCGTGGCGACAACGTGCACATATCCCTCCAACCCCGGCAAAGCGCGTGGAGAGATCCCGCTTTCGGTATTCTCGTACCGCATGTAGCCGTCGGTTGCTGACGGTTGGGTGATCAATTCTCCGCGCTCGATCTTGGGATGCATGTTGATGTCGTCCGGATCAGCACTGAACGTGCCTTCTGAAATCAACAGATCTGAAATCACGATTCCGGGACACTGGCATTTGTCGACCAGATTGAACAACTCGGGGATGGTATTGAAGGCGTCCAAGGCACTGGTCGGGGCCACGATGAACCGCTCAAAGTCCCCCTGACTGGCTCCGAGCACCTGCCATAGGTCGCCCTGCTCAGTCTTAGTTGGCACACCTGTGGAGGGGCCGGCGCGCTGAACGTCGATAAAGACGACGGGCACTTCCATCATTCCCGCCATACCGATCGCTTCGGTCATCAACGCAAACCCACCACCGGAGGTCGCGCACATGGACCTGCAACCGGCGTGAGCCGCACCGATCGCCATATTGGCCACACCGATCTCGTCCTCGACCTGGCGAACCATGATTCCTAGCTCCCGTGCATTCTTGGCCATCCAGTGCAGAACTCCTGTCGACGGGCTCATTGGGTAAGCGCAGTAAAATTTGACACCTGCCGCGGCGCCCCCCATCGCCAGCGCCTCATTGCCCGTCCAGACGGCCAACGGTTTAGGTCCAAAGGGCAGTGCGTCGCGGAAGGGCTCGAAGTTCGCGCCGGCGTACTCAAAGCCCGAGCGGGCCACGCCCACGTTTTCATCGACGACGGCCTGGCCTTTTCGCTGAAACTGCAATGTCAGGGCATCTTCGAGGATCTGAAAGTCCAGCCCGAGCAGAGACATAGTTATGCCTAGCGCGACGGTATTCTGCGCTAGTTTGTTCTTGCTGTTGTTCGTCAACTGTTTCACGGGCATCGGGCACAATCCAACACCCTGACCCGCTTCGGCCGCTTTAATCGTATCGCTGTTGAAGATCACCCGGCTGCCCGGACCCATCAGTCCTCGGTGTCGGTTCATAGTGTCCTGATTCAGACATATCAGCAGGTCCAGCCGATCACCGTGGCTGTGGACTTGCTGGTCAGACACACGTACGGTGAGAAAAATGTGCCCGCCTCGAATGATGGATTGATAGGCGTTGTACGCGTAAAGGTGCAGACCGCGCCGGACGAACAACCGAGCGAGAATATTGCCGGGAGTCGCGATTCCCTGGCCGGCCGCGCCACCAATTGCTAGGGCGAAGTCGAACGTTCGTGAATTCATGCCGTTCTCCTGACCTGCCTTTCAGTTTGTCTGGCTCAAGGGTTCCAGTCGCTTTAGCCACGTGTATTCGTCCATCGTCAACGAAGTCAACTCACCGTCGTCCTTTCGGAGTACCAAGTGGTCAAACCAGTACTTATCATCCCAATTCCGCGCGAATCCGCTGTCGATGCCACACTGGCGTCGCTCCTTCTTCAAAACCGTCCCAATCGTGCGCGTTTCGTGTTCTCGGAAGCCAATCTTTATGTGGTGGATCACTTCGACACGGTCTCCCGGATGAAGCTCGGCGTAAAGCTATCGCATTTCCAATTCATTCATCGCGCCGGCTCTTTGTCTTTCGCGGGGCGGATCTCCCATCGGAATGCAATTGCTCCTTTGCTATTCCAGTTCTATCATCACGTCATCGCCTTCCAGACTGACCGGAAAGCTCTTTACGTCGCTGCCGGCGAGTCCGCCAAGGACCTTGCCCGACGTTACGTCGAACTGCGCCCCGTGCAAAGGGCAAGTCACTTCATTGCCAATCAGCGCGCCTTGGCCAAGCGGTCCACCAACGTGCGTACCGTCGTTCGCGATCGCAAAACACGTCCCGTCCACGTTGAACAATGCCAGGCTGACTCCTTCGACCTCAACCGTCTTTCCCGCGCCAGGTCCAAGCTCCGTGGCCTCGGCCACTTTCACCGTCTTAGGCATGACTATCTCCTTGTGCTTCAAGCGTTAGGTTTCAATGGATTGCTGTATTTATCCCAAGACCGGTAACGATGGCTGCGGCGGCGCGGCGGCGGCCGACTCGGCTAAGTGTTTGACCAGGTTGTAGGCGATCGTTTCCAGGCATGGTGCCGTGGTCTGGTCGTCGAAGTTCGCGTCGGTCTTGCCGATGTCACAATTGGCACGGATTTGAACATGGATCGGCACTTCACCCAACACGGGCACTTGCAACTCCTCTGCGCAGCGCCGTGCACCGCCGCTGCTGAAGATGTCGTAACGCTTATTGCATTCGGGACAGACGAAGCCGCTCATGTTCTCGACCATGCCGAGAATCGGGATATTCACCTTCTGGAACATGGCCATTGCCTTGACGGCGTCGAGCAGCGCCACATGCTGAGGCGTACAGACGACGACCGCTCCCGTCAGCGGCAACAATTGCGACAGCGTCAGCGCGATGTCTCCAGTGCCGGGTGGCATGTCGATGATCAGATAGTCAAGGTCGCCCCAACGTACGTCGCGCAGGAACTGCGTGACCGCTCCGTGCAGCATCGGCCCGCGCCAGACGACCGCTTCGTCTGGTGGAACGAAAAACGCCATCGACATCACAGGCATGCCATCTTTGTCGATCGGCACGAGCCTGTTTTCGATGGCTTCCGGCTTGCCGGTCAGGCCAAGCAAATGAGGTACGCTGGGGCCGTAAACGTCGGCATCCATCAGGCCCACTTTGCAGCCGGACCGCTTTAACGCCAAGGCGAGACTCGCCGCAATGGTGCTCTTGCCGACACCACCTTTGCCCGACCCCACCGCGATCACGCTCTTCGCCGTGAGTCCGATTTCGCCGAGTTGCTGCGCGGGGCGATCGTGGACAGTTTGGTGAATTGTGACCGACGAAAGCTGCGGCAGGCTGTTGCGCAGTTGTTCTTCCAGGCCGCTGCGGACGTCGTCCCAGAGCGGTGCGCTGTGAGTGGTCAACGCCAGCGTTAGCGATAGGTCAGTTCCGTTGACTTGGATGTCTCGGATTTGATCGAGCTGTAGCGCACTGCGACCGGTCTCCGGGTCTTTGAGTTCCGCCAAGACGCTCTCGACGGCGCCATTGTCAAGTTTATGCGACATGCATTGTTCTCCGCATCACCCGACGATCATGCCCGCGGCCGTATCGCGCCGACCAGACCGCTGTAGTCCGAGCGATCCGCGTCGTGCCACATCGGCACACCCATTTCGACCCGCTGTCGCGGCAACTCAATCTTTTCCCGTGACCCCGCGGCCAGATCTGTTGGCTCGAACCCGTCAGCTTCGACTGGTACGAAACTCTCTTCGTGGCCCTCGCCGGCAATTACTTCAAACACGTTTCGATACCTTGGCATCGTGATTCTGACTCCCAAAGCCGCTATTGCTTGGACAACGGCTCTTTCTTCTCGGTAATGACCTCGCACTTCAGTGCCATCTCGGCGTTGAGCTCTGTGAATGGCAGCCACTCTTCAGGCAGGTTGTCTTCGTGAAAGATCGCTTCGACCGGACATTCGGGAACGCAGGCTTCACAGTCGATGCACTCATCGGGATGGATGTAGAGCATCTGCTCGCCCTCATAGAAGCACTCCACGGGGCACACCACCACGCAGTCAGTGTATTTGCAGCCAAAACACGGCTGGGCTACCACGTGTGTCATCTTTCTTCTCCTCCGCTGTGGTTGCAATTAACCCGGTCCATAGAAATGCTCTATCGGTGTGCTGTGTTCCCACGCAATGTCGTCGCTTGGCGTATCCAGAGCCTGGGCGATCTTCTCTCGCTCCTCCGGGCTCGGCGTCCATTGGCCACGGTAGATGGACTGTAGCCGCCTGAGATCCAAGCCGCTTCGTTCGGCCAGATCTAGTAACGATAGTCCCTTTGCCTGGCATAACTTTTGAACGCTGATTGCCATCGTTCTTACCTTTTCATTTCTTCGCAGCCGACCTTTGAGCTAAACAGCTTCTCCCGTAGCTCGTTGCACTTCCGATTTGATGCGATCCAAAATGGCGTGCAGCCCGCGCATGCGAACCATCCCCAACGCTTCCACGAGTCCCAGGTCCCCGAGCAGCGTCGGTTTCACAGTGAGCACGTCGGCAGGCGTCGCGCCGAACAGCGCGTCGATCAGCAAGCTGATAAATCCGCGCACTGTGGGCGAATCGCGAGGTACGTCGGCGTAAATCTCGACTCGGCCATCGATCACCTCGACCCACATGTACACCGGCGTTTGGCACTCATGCACACGGTTCTCACCCGCCTCGCGCCGTGACCGATAGCGATCGGGCAGGTCGGGCAGGTCGTCGGAGAAATCAAGTAACATCTCCAGCCGGTCGCGCACATCCAGCTCGTCGAACTCTTGCTTGAGTTCCTCGAGTTTGTTGATGCTGTTGGATGTTTGATCGATCACGAAAATGTGCTCTTACGACTGCGTTACACGTTCTTCTCAATCGGCACGCCGACCAAGTTGCCCCACTCGGTCCACGACCCGTCATAGTTCTTCACGTTGTTGAAGCCCAGTAGATACTTCAGTACAAACCACGTGTGGCTCGACCGTTCGCCGATCCGGCAGTAGGCGATGATCGTGTCGCCGTCTCGTTTCAAGCCGGCTTCGTTAAGGTAAATCTGTTCCAGTTCCGCTTCCGACTTGAACGTGCCGTCGTCGTTGACCGCACGGGACCACGGAACACTGGCTGCGCCGGGGATGTGGCCCGCGCGCAGCGCGCCTTCTTGCGGATAATCTTCCATGTGCAACAGCTCGCCCGTGTATTCGCCAGGCGAGCGCACATCAATCATCGACTTACCAGCGGCCTGATGCTGGAGCACTTCATCGCGAAATGCTCGGATGGAAAGGTCCGGATCTTTGGCCGCATAGGTGCCGCGCGGATAATCGGGCTCTGGATCGCGAACAAACTCACGACCATCGAGTTCCCAACGCCTTCGTCCGCCGTCCATGATCAAGCACTTTTCGTGACCGTAGAGCTTGAACGCCCAAAACGCGTAGCACGCCCACCAGTTATTCTTGTCGCCGTGGAAAACCACGGTCGTGTCGTTGGAAATGCCCTTCGAGGCGCACAGCTCGGCAAACCTATCTTTCGAGAGATAGTCGCGGATCGTTTGATCCTGCAGGTCGGTTTGCCAGTCGATCCTCACAGCTTCGCGAATGTGCCCCTGCTGGTACAGCAGGAGATCTTCGTCGGACTCCACGATCCGAACGTTGTCATCGTTCCGATGCTCATCGACCCAATCGGTGCTCACCAACAATTCACTCTCGGTTGATGTTGTAGACATGTTTCGCTCCTCCTATTTAACGTTCTTCGAATGTGCCAATGCGTATGATTGATTCGTCTTGTTCAAGCAGCCATCCGGACACGCCTCACAATTCGGTTAAGCTCTGGCCGGCCAGTAGAAATCGCTCGACGTGCTCTCGCACAGCTGCCAACTCCAACGCGCTGGCGATTTCATTGGCGAAGGCGTAAACGAGCAGCGAACGAGCAAGATCCTCGGAAATGCCCCGCGCGCGCAGATAGTACAGCGCTGTCTCATCGATCTGTCCGACCGTTGCACCGTGCGTACACTTCACGTCGTCGGCGTAGATCTCCAACTGCGGCTTGGTGTCAATCACGGCGTCGTCCGAGAGGAGCAGCACCCGGTTGCTTTGTTTGGCATCGGTCTTTTGTGCATCGGGATGCACGTAGATCTTGCCATTGAAGACGCCCTTGGCCCGCTCGTCGAGAATACCCTTGTAAAGCTCGTGGCTGTTGCAGTGCGGTTTGGTGTGGTCGATACGCGTGCGGTTGTCCATGTGTTGGTCCCCGGCGGCGATATACAGACCGTTGAGCGTACACGCGCAGCCTTCATCATCGAGTGTCACATCGACCTCGTTCCGCACAAGCTGTCCACCCAGCGAAAAGTAGTGCGATGAAAACCGGCTGGCGCGCTGTTGCCGAACCTGGGTCGTGGCGACGTGGTAACCGTCGGCGTTTTCCTGCTGCAGTTTGCAATGATCGACGACCGCGTTCTCGGCGACCGATACTTCAGTGACAGCGTTGGTCAGGTAAACGCCCGCATTCAAACCGACGTAGCTTTCGATAATCGTGGCCTGGGTGTCGCCCTGGGCGATGATCAGGTTGCGCGGATGGGATGCGGTCGGACTGCTGTTGCCGGTCGAAATGAAGAGCAGATGAATCGGCCGCTCGACCACGACGCCTCGCGGGACATGGACGAAAGCACCGTCGCGAATAAACGCCGAGTTAAGGGCCGCAAAGCATGCGTTACCGTCACTCGCAAGCTGTCCGAGATGATCTTCAATGAGCGCCGGACGGTCGGTCAGCGCCGCGGACAGACTGCTGACGACCGCGCCGTGCGGAGCCGTTCCCGTCGCTGACAAGTCGCCAACATAGTGGCCGTTTACAAAGACGAGTCACAGGTAGTCCTCATCGAGCACGAATTGTGAGATCGTCGCGCGGCTCAGCGGAGCGGGTATATCCGCCAGAGTGAACTCCGTTTCGGCAATGCGTTTAACGTTCGTGAACCGCCATTCTTCTTGTCGCGTAGTGGGAAATCCCAAGTCCTCGAACCGCCGAAACGCTTTCCGTCGCAACCCCGTCAGCCAGGGCGCCGTCGCGGATTCCGAGTCGGCGTGAAACCGCGCAAACTCGTCGCTTATCCGTTGTATGTTGTTGTCGCTGGCAATCATGATTCGTTCCATTCGCCGTTTAACCGATATCACAAGTCGTGAGACTTCTGACCCCGAACTCTCACGAACCCGGCTACAGGCTACGCCGGGCTCGGCACTGCTTCTCGTTCGCCTTCCACCAACGCGTAACCTTTCTCTTCCAACTCCAACGCCAACGTCTTGTCGCCAGATCGCACGATCCTTCCATCGGCCAGCACATGGACTTTGTCGGGCACGATGTATTCGAGCAGTCGTTGGTAGTGCGTGACGAGGATGGTGGCTCGATCTACGGTCCGCAGCGCGTTGACTCCGTCGGCTACGATCCGCAACGCGTCGATGTCCAGGCCGGAGTCGGTCTCGTCAAGGATAGCCAATTTCGGCTGCAGAACGGCCATCTGGAATATCTCGTTCCGCTTCTTCTCGCCGCCCGAAAATCCTTCGTTGACCGCGCGATCGAGCAGGCTTTTATCCATGCCTAGCATCTTCATCTTGTCCTTGACCAGTTTCATAAACTCGATCGCGTTGCAACGTTTCTCGCCGCGGTACGTGCGAATCGAGTTCAAGGCCGCTTTGAGGAAATACTTGCTGCTAATGCCGGGAATCTCGACCGGGTATTGATAGGCGAGGAAAACGCCCTCGCAAGCCCGCTCGTCGACTTCCATTTCCAGCAGGTTCTTGCCCTGGAAAAGCACCTCGCCGTGGGTGACTTCGTAGTCCTCTCGCCCGGCCAGTACATGTGCCAGCGTACTCTTCCCGGAGCCATTCGGTCCCATGATCGCGTGGACTTCGCCGGCGTTGACGGTCAGGTTGATGCCGCGCAGGATCTCGGCCTCTCCCGCGCGGGCGTGCAGGTCTTTGATTTCAAGCATTCTGGTTGTTCCTCTAGAAAATAGTAGTCCTCTCACTCCGCAAGAGGAAGCTTCGTCTCACGGAGCGAGACGGTACTTTGAGCTAACCCACACTTCCTTCCAAAGACACGCTTAGCAGCTTCCTCGCCTCGATGGCGAACTCCATCGGCAACTCCTCAAACACCTCGCGGCAAAAGCCGTTGATGATCATGCTCACGGCGTCTTCGGCGGACAGGCCGCGTTGTCGACAGTAGTAAATTTGGTCTTCGCCAACCTTTGACGTAGACGCTTCATGTTCCACTTGCGACGACGTGTTACGCACTTCGATGTAGGGGAA
>Ga0114931_10012240_pt1 | contig 10059 bp, 8 predicted proteins | sample 2SBtaG_FD_89579 | JGI IMG/M metagenome (GOLD analysis project Ga0114931, IMG submission 89579) | Deep subsurface microbial communities from Kolumbo volcano to uncover new lineages of life (NeLLi) - 2SBTROV14_V59a metaG | ecosystem: Environmental > Aquatic > Marine > Volcanic | place: Kolumbo... | reverse complement strand
CCGGCCGCTTGGTCGCCGCGCACACCTCTGCTACACTCTCACTCCCGCTGTCTCCAGCATTGGGGCCTGACAAGCACCCGCCTGATAGCCCACCACCAGAACCCACCCACGAGACACACCATGAGCTTTGAAATCGAGATCATCCACGGCCGGCAGGTCTTGGATTCGCGCGGCAATCCGACCGTTGAAGTCGAGGCACACCTTGCCGACGGCACCGTCGGGCGGGCCATCGTCCCCTCCGGCGCGAGCACCGGCGAGAACGAGGCCGTCGAACTGCGTGACGGCGAGAAGGACTACTATCAGGGCAAGAGCGTCCAGCAGGCCGTGGACAACGTCAACAACGAGCTCGCCCCCGAGCTGCTGGGCCTGGACGCACGCGACCAGGAATACATCGACGGGCTGATGATCGAGCTGGACGGCACGCAGAACAAGGCCAAGCTCGGTGCCAATGCGATCCTGGGTGTGTCGATGGCCATCGCCCACGCCGCCGCCGAAAGCACCGGCCTGCCTTTGTACCGCTACCTCGGCGGGGCGCACGCCAAGGTCCTGCCGGTCCCGATGATGAACATCCTCAACGGCGGCAAGCACGCCGACAACACCGTCGACTTCCAGGAGTTCATGATCCAGCCCTGGGGCTTCGACAACTTCGCGGACGGCCTGCGTGCCTGCGTCGAGGTCTACCACACGCTCAAGGGCGTGCTCAAGAAGCAGGGCCTGTCCTCCTCGGTCGGCGACGAGGGCGGCTTCGCGCCGAACCTCAAATCCAACGAGGATGCGCTGAAGGTCATCGAGCAGGCCGTGGACAAGGCCGGGTACAGGTTCGGCGAGCAGATCTTCGTGTCGATCGACCCCGCCACCAGCGAGCTGTGGAACGAGGCCGAGAAACTGGGCAAGGAGGGCTACTGCTTCTTCAGCTCCAATCCCAGCGAGGTTCTCTCCAGTGACGACCTGATCGGCATCTGGTCCGACTGGTGCGACAAGTACCCCATCCGCACGATCGAGGACGGCCTGGCGGAGAACGACTGGGCCGGCTGGAAGAAACTCACCGCCAAACTCGGCGACAAGGTCCAGCTCATCGGCGACGACAACTTCGTGACCAACAAAAAATTCCTCCAACGCGGCATCGACGAGGGCTGCGCCAACTCGATCCTCATCAAGGTCAACCAGATCGGTACGCTCAGCGAAACATTCGACACCGTCAATCTGGCGATGCGCAACGGATACTCGGCCGTGATCAGCCACCGCTCCGGCGAGACCGAGGACGCCAGCATCGCCGATATCGCGGTGGCGACCAACTGCGGCCAGATCAAGACCGGTGCCCCCTGCCGCAGCGACCGCAACGCCAAGTACAACCAGCTCATCCGCATCGCCGAAGAACTCGACGAGAACGCGGTCTATGGGTCGGTGTTCTGGAATAAGGGCTGATGAGCAAAACGCCTATTCATAACCGTAGCAACCTTTTCGTCGCCTCATTCCAAATAGAAGGCATATGTGTTGCGTTACGGCAACTATACAGCCTCGCATAAATATCCGGACATATAATTCACACAAACGGTTGGAGATAGCCGCGAATCTGATCGGGGTTGCGCTGCATACTGCGAAAAACATGGGTCGGTGTCGTATCCAGAGATTCAGGCGTATCAAAATAACGGTTGTGGGTGCCGGTGATGCGGCAGTGTACCCTCACGTCTGTAAATTGCTCCGAGGATGGAGCAATTTACAGACGTGAGGGTACACTACCGGGCAAGGGCAAAACGCATGGGGTACCTGGCTATCGACGTGCTCGCTGAACGCCTTGATGCCGGACCGGGCCTCGGATTTCTGGCCCCTTGAGCCTTTCCGGGCGGGCACTCGCCGCGGATGGGGCGAGCGGGCAGTGGGGCGACCTTCACCTCCAGCCATCCGCGGATTGTGCGGAAGAACCTCATTTTTTGCATACAAGTAGAATGATATAGGCAGTGGTTGGTTACCTAACAATCCTCGCCCCGCCGCCTGAAGCGACGTGTTGGAGTTCCTTGAGGGTTATCTGAGAGGTATCGCCACGTGTGGTTTGTAAGAGTGCGCCGTGTGCGGTACCGAGATTGACCGCGGTCTGTGGGTCGGTGCCGGTGAGCAGAGCGTATGCGAAGCCGCTTGCGAACCCGTCACCACCACCGACACGGTCTTCGATGATCAGCCGGTCGAATGTCGGGCCCCGGTAGAACGTGTCGATTTCAGCCCAGTAGAGGATCGCAGACCAGTTGTTCTCGCTGGCGCTGAGGACCTCGCGCAGGGTCGTGCCGATGACCTTCAGGTTTGGGTAATCCTTGGCCACCCGGCGGACCATCTTTTTGTAGCTGTCGATGGGTAGGTCTTTGAGGTTGTCATCCCCGGCCCCTTCGACTTCGTAGCCCAGCACTTTCTGGAAGTCTTCCTCGTTGCCGATCAGGCAGTCGATGTATTTAACCAGCGGGCGAGTCGTGGCAATGGCGTCTTCACTGGACCAGAGCTTGGCGCGGAAGTTCAGGTCGTAGGACACGATGGTGCCCTCATTGTGCGCCGCCTTGAGTGCTTCAGCGGTAACGAGCTTGGTTGAGTCGCTTAAGCAGGTAAATATCCCGCCGGTGTGCAGCCAGCGTGCTCCTCGCGTAGTAAAGAGATCATGCCAATCAACATCACCGGGCTTCATCTTGGAGGTCGCAGAATGTCCGCGGTCGTACATCGTGACGCTGGCGCGGATGCCTGTGCCGACCTCGGTGAAGTTCAATCCGACGCGGGCCTCTCGCCCCACGCAGTCGTAAGGCAGCACCACCGCGTACTCAGTGTCGACCCCGCCGGCACGGGCGTGGTTCAACACGACGTTACCGAGAGGATTGTCGACCAACGCCCCTGTCCAACCAGTACGAAGCCCCAACCGGGACAGCGCGTACGCGACGTTGTATTCTCCTCCGCCCACATGGACTTGCAATGTGTCAGCGAACTCGATCCGCCCATGCCCCGGGGGCGACAAGCGCACCATGCACTCACCCAGCGAGACCAGGTCGAATCTGCAGTCGGATGCGGGGCGGATGGATAAGGACATAAGCGGTGTCTCCGGGGCTTTGTATCACGGCCAAGTATCGCCGACCGATCCAGCACGAAGTTATTATAGTGAAACGATGCCCTTGAGTAGCCCGGCATCGGGTCGTAACCAATCGTCAAATTGCTTAGGCAGGACCTCTACGCCACAGCGGTGAGTGATCCATGGCTTGACATCGACCCTGCCTTCTTCGATCCACGCGATGATCTGTCGAAAATCGTTCCCGGTCGAGTTTCGGCTACTCATCAGCGTCAACTCTTTGCGGTGAAACCCCGGGTCGTCGAAGACCAGTTCGCCCTTGACCAGCCCCACGAGCACGAGTATGCCGCCGTTGATCGGCAGATCGAACGCGCTTTGCATGGATTGCCTGTTGCCCGTGGCGTCGAACACGATCAGGGGCGGGTCGCCGTGCGCGTCGGTCCACTGACGCTCGATGGATTTCTTGGGGTATGGCACGATCGTCTTTATCCCCAATAGGGACCTGGCCATGTCAGCGCGTTGGGGGCTTGGGTCGATACCGACAACCTCGGCCCCTGCGATCAGGACAAACTGTACCACGGTTAAGCCGATCGGCCCCAGCCCCAGGACCGCCACCGGATCGCCCGAGCCGACGGCGGCGCGGTCCACCGCGTGCTTACCAATCCCAAGCGTCTCGATCAGCGCAAGCCCCTCGTAGTCGAGTTGATCCGAACGGTGCAATTTGTCGGCGGGGACCACTATCAGCTCACGCATTCCACCGTCCGTTTGCACGCCCAGACATTGCAACGACTGACAGCAGTTGGTCCGTCCTCGTTGGCAGGGTGAGCAATCGCCACACGTCAGATAGGGTTCGACAGCACAGCGGTCGCCCGGTTGTATAGCTGTGACATCAGGCCCGACCCCGATGACCTCGATACCGAGTTCATGGCCGAGGATGCGCGGGTAATCAAAAAACGGCTGTTCACCACGGTACGCATGGATATCCGTTCCACAGACCCCCACCCGATGGACCCTGACCAACGCCTGCCTCGGCCCGACTTCCTGAGGCGCGGGCGTGTCGGTGAATAAAAGCCTGCCAGGCTCTTGTAGGATGACCGTTTTCATTGTGATTAGACCCGGGCCTCGGTAAGCAGGCCACGGTAACGCTCGATGATCTTTTCCAGGTACGTCTGCTGATCCATCGCCCAATACTCTTCCGAGAACACTTCAACCTCATCCATACCGACAAACCCAGCCTTTTTAGTCCAGCATCGTATTGAATTGATATCGATGCAGCCGTCACCCATCAGGCCCCGGTCGTTCAGCAGGTCCCTTGTGTTGACACGCCAGTCACATAAGTGCAAACCGAACAGCGTGTGCTGCCTCCCCGCCAGCCCGATCTCTTGCTCGAGTTCCGGGTCCCACCAGACGTGGTAAACATCCACTGCGATCCCGACCATTCGGCTACGCAACTGATCACAGACCTCCCGTGCCTCACGCATCCGGTTTATACAGGAACGACCCGCTGCATACATCGGGTGCAGAGGCTCAATGGCCAGCTTGACATTCCGATCCACGGCGTGCGGGAGCAGGGCGCCTATGCCGTCGATGACATGTTTACGCGCTTCATCCATTGGCATCCCCGGGACCGCGCCAACGACCAACACGATCATCTCCGCGCCGATTGTGGAGGCCTCGTCGATACATTGTCGGTTGTCGTCGATCGCCTGCTGACGGCCGCTCGCATCCCGTGCCGGGAAGAATCCACCACGCACAAGGGCCGGTACTTTCAAACCACTGTCGCGAAGCATCTTCCCGGCCTCTGCCACGCCCACCGGCTCGATTACGTTTCGCCAGACACTGATACCACCGATCCCTGCCGATATATAGGCGTCGATGCACTGGCGCAGCGTCCACGGCTTGTTGGTCATGGTGTGGACGGCGAGATTGGAAAGATCATTGGCCATGTTAATTACCCGAGTACCCGGAATATTTATAGCTCATCTATATCGACCCAGCGGTGTTGCTTCCAGGAATCCATCCCAAGCTCTGCCAATTGCACACCCGCCGCGCCCTTGCGCAAGGTGTAGGGAAATGGATCGTCCAGCGCGACGTGGCGGAGGAACAACTCCCACTGCGCCTTAAAGGCGTTGTCGTAGTCGACGGCGTTGGGGACTTTTTCCCAGCTGGCATAGAAGTCAATAGGCTGCTGGACATCGGGGTTCCAGACCGGCCGGGGTGTAAACGAGCCGTCCTGGACCCAGCATTCGCGCAGGCCGGCGACCGCGGTGCCGTCCGTGCCATCGACCTGGATCGTCAGCAGGTCATCGCGCCGCACACGGGTCACCCATGAGCTGTTGAACTGGCAGACTGTCCCGTCTTTAAGCAGGAAAATAGCGTAGGCCGAATCGTCCGCGGTGCAGGTGTAAGGCTTGCCCTGTTCGTCGATCCGTTCGGGCAGGTCTGTGCTGCCGTGTGCGACCAGCGACGCGATCGGGCCGAACAGGTTGGATATGACATATTCCCAGTGGCAGAACATATCGATCATCATGCCGCCCCCATCTTCCTGTCGGTAGTTCCAACTCGGTCGCTGCGCTGGTAAGTCGCTGACGTGGCCGGACTGGACCCAGTATCCGAAGTCGCCTTTGACCGAGAGGATCTTGCCGAAGAAACCCTGCTCCTTGAGCATCTGTAACTTACGCAGACCCGGGAGCCAGAGCTTGTCCTGCACGACGCCGTTCTTGAGCCCCGCGTCTTCGCAGAGCTTCGCCAGGCGCAGGGCCTGGTCGGTGGTGGTGGCGGTGGGCTTTTCACAATAGATGGGTTTTCCCGCTTGGACCGCCATCTCGATGAAGCCGGCGCGTTGGAGCGTGCCCGAGGCGTCGAAGAAGATGTCACAGGCGTCGTCGTTCACCGCCGCGCGCACATCGGTCGTCCACTTTAACGGCTCGCCGATCGTGCCGGGGCCGTGCTGCTGCGCCAGCGCCTTAAGTTTGTTTTCGTTGCGCCCGGCGAGAACCGGGTCGGGCATCAGCGTCAGGCCGTCGCTGACCTTGACCCCGCCTTGTTTGATGATCGCCAAGATCGAGCGGACCAGGTGCTGGTTGGTCCCCATGCGTCCGGTGACGCCATTCATCACGATGCCGATTCGACGGGTTTGCATAGGTCGGCTGCATCCGGCTGGGTTAGGGAAGATCCACAGGTGCCTATCAGATTACGGGTATTTCACGGCCATGTCGTTGCCTATTGGCGACCAAGTTATTTGCATATTCAGACAGGAACCGCGACAGCGTCACATGACGTGGGGGTCCTGGCGGAACCTGCCGGGGCTGACGCCGGCGTGTTGGCTGAACCACCGGGAAAAAGTAGCGGGCGAGCTGAATCCCAGGGCGTCGGCGATCTGGTGGGTCTTGAGCCGATCCTGCAGGAGCATCTCCCGGGCGCAGGCGAAGCGGCGGGCGGTGATGTAGGTGTGGGGCGTGCAGCCCAAGAGTGTCTCGAACCGCCGGGCGAAGTGACGCGGGGACATACTCGCCAGATCAGCCAACTCGTCCAGCATCGGCGGTCGGTTTGTCTCTCGGTGGATCAGCGCGACCGCCTCGGCCAGTTCGTGATCCAGTTCTTTGATCGCTGTTACAGAAAAACCCGGCGGCATATCCCCGGGGCCTTGCCCGGCACGGGGCCAGAGGCACAGCGCCTCGGCCAGCCTGGAAACCAGCAGGATTGGCCTTGCATCGCCGACCGCAGTGCTCTCTGTCAACAGGCGCATCACCGGCACCAGACCCCGCCCGGGGTCCAGGGAGGTGGCCCAGTCTTGTAGTGTCTTGAGCTTGATCACCGGCCAACCACGCCCGACCCGCAGGCGGACATTAAAGACACGGGCGCTGGCGTCGTCGGGGACAAGTTCGTAGCCGTGCTCACATCCCGGGTAGGTCGTCATCGCTGACAGGCCCTGGACTCGCCGCCACTGACCGCCGATCAGGCAACTGCCAGCACAGCCGGTAACCAGGTCCAGTTGCAACAGGTCGGTGTGCTTATGCGGCGCGATGTACAGCCGTTTGCCGATCGCGTGCGTAACAGCCTGCTCCAGCCGGGTGGGTTCGGAAAACAACCGGGCACACATATCGCCTATGGTTGCCTCGCCGGGCGCGGATGTGTCGGGCTGGGGGGTTTGGGCAGCCATTAACGTATATTAGCCAATATGGACATCGACACAATACGTTCGGCGCTTGTCTTGGGCGCGTGATTCTGGCACACTTTCCTTTGGTAAGCCGTCCCTGGAGTTGACCTGACCGCCCGACGAGGCAGTGAATGATCCAGATCAATCAGAACCTGACACCCGCCGACCTGTTGCCGAAGATAAGTCGGCTGTGGGAAGCCTCCGCGGCGTGTATCGATTCGATCGAGCGCACCTGCTCGCCGTGGGACGCCTCGCCGGTGTTCACGGTCGATGGCAAGTACACCGCCAAGGGCTGGACCGAGTGGACCCAGGGGTTTCAATACGGCTCGGCGGCCCTGCAGTTCGACGCGGCGGGGGACCAGAAGTATCTGGACCTGGTCCGGGAGCGCACGCTCAACGTCATGGCCAACCACCTGACCCACACCGGCGTCCACGACCACGGGTTCAACAACGTCAGCACCTACGGCAACCTCTGGCGGCTGATTAACGAGGGACGTATTCAAGCCGACCCGTGGGAACGCCACTTCTATGAGCTTGCGCTAAAAGTATCCGGCGCGGTCCAGGCGGCACGCTGGGCGAAGACAGCGGACGGCACGGGATACATCTATTCGTTCAACGGCCCGCAGTCGCTTTTCATCGACACGATCCGATCCTGCCGGGCCTTGTCCTTATCACACATGCTGGGCCACCGCCTGATGGGCGAGCGTGATGAGAAGATCTCGCTGCTGCAACGCCTTGTTGAACACGCCACGAACAGCGCCCGCTACAACATCTATTATGGCGAGAACCGGGATGCCTACGACCTGCCCGGCCGGACCGTGCACGAGAGCCTGTTCAACGTCAACAGCGGGGGCTACCGCTGCCCGTCAACTCAGCAGGGCTACTCGCCGTTCAGCACGTGGACACGCGGGCTGGCGTGGGCGATGCTGGGATACCCCGAGCAGTTGGAATGGCTAGAGACCGTCAGCGACCAGGAATTGCAGCCACTGGGCGGTCGTGCGGGAATCGAGAAGTCCATGCTGCGTGCGGCGACGGCGACGTGCGACTTCTATATAGATAACACCCCGACCTGTGGCGTGCCGTACTGGGATACCGGTGCACCGGGCCTTGACAGGCTTGGGGATTACCTGGGCCGGCCGGCCAACCCGGTTAACGAATGCGAACCGGTCGATAGCTCCGCCGCCGCGATCGCGGCGCAGGGCCTGATACGCCTGGGGCATTACCTCAATAGCAAGGGTGAGGCTGACCAGGCCCGGCGCTACACGCAGGCAGGCCTGACCGTGTTGGATACGCTGCTGGATGACCCCTACCTGAGTACGGACCCGAAGCATCAGGGGCTTATCCTGCACTCGGTGTATCACCGGCCCAACGGTTGGGACTACATCCCTGATGGCCGTGCCGTGCCGTGTGGGGAGTCGAGCATGTGGGGGGATTATCACGCACGCGAGGCGGCGCTGTATGTTCAGCGTCTGGCTAAGGGCGGGACGTATTACCGCTTCTTTGGGCCGACCCAAACCGGGAGCACACCATGAGCACCGACCGAAAAGTCGCGCTGGTGACCGGTGGGACGCGCGGGATCGGATTAGGGATCGCCACGAAGCTGGCTTCTGATGGGTTCAACCTCGCGGTCAATGGCCGGCGGGCCGAGAGCGATGTCACCGATACGATTGAGTCTCTAAAGTCGCATGGCGTTGACGTGTTGTACTGCCGGGCGGACGTCGCAGACTCATCTGACCGCGAGGCGATGATCGAACGGATCCGCAAGCGGTTCGACCGATTGGATGTGCTGGTCAACAACGCCGGGGTCGCGCCGTCCAAAAGGGCCGACATCTTGGACGCGGACGAGCAGAGCTTTGACCGGCTGATCGGGATCAACCTCAAGGGGCCGTATTTCCTGACTCAACTGGTCGCTCAGTGGATGGTAGAGCAACGACGCGGCAACGAATCTTTTCGGGGCACGATCATCAACGTCTCATCGGTCAGCGTGACGGTGGCGTCGATCAGCCGGGGGGACTACTGCATCAGCAAGGCGGGGGTCGCGATGGCGACCAAGCTGTGGGCGGCGCGGCTGGCGGAGTTCGGCGTGTCGGTCTACGAGGTCCGCCCCGGCGTGATCCGCACCGACATGACCTCCGGCGTTACCGAGAAGTACGACAAACTCATCGCTGACGGGCTGACCGTCCAACGCCGATGGGGCACACCCGAAGATGTCGGCCGGGCCGTCGCTATGCTGGCACGCGGCGAACTGACCTACGCCACCGGCGGCGTTTTGATGGTCGACGGCGGCCTGACCCTGCCGCGGCTGTGATGAATCGACCTCAAGGACAACGCCATGCCAACGAAGTCTATGGACCAAGTACTGGATGCCTTCGCCCAGCACCGCCTGCTGCCGGTGGTGGTGCTGGATTCCGTTAAGTCCGCCGATCCGCTGGCCGAGGCGCTGCTTGCCGGGGGCCTGCCGATCGCCGAGGTGACGCTGCGTACAGATGCGGCGGAAGATTTGATCAAGACGATGAGCCAACACGGCGGCCTGCTGGTCGGGATGGGCACGGTGCTCAGCGTGGAGCAGGTCAAACGAGCGGTCGGTGCCGGGGCTCGCTTCATCGTGACGCCGGGGACGAACCCACCGGTCGTGGAATATTGCATCGAGCACAACATCCCGATCACCCCCGGCATCGCGACGCCGACCGACATCGATATGGCGCGTAGCTTGGGCCTGAACGTGTTGAAATTCTTTCCCGCCGAGGCGTTCGGGGGCGCGAAGACACTCAAGGCGCTGAGCGCACCGTACAAAGACGCCCGCTTCATCCCGACAGGCGGCGTCTGCGCTGCTAACCTGAACGACTACCTGGCACTACCAAGT
>Ga0114931_10012239_pt1 | contig 10059 bp, 5 predicted proteins | sample 2SBtaG_FD_89579 | JGI IMG/M metagenome (GOLD analysis project Ga0114931, IMG submission 89579) | Deep subsurface microbial communities from Kolumbo volcano to uncover new lineages of life (NeLLi) - 2SBTROV14_V59a metaG | ecosystem: Environmental > Aquatic > Marine > Volcanic | place: Kolumbo... | reverse complement strand
CGGATTCGATGCCTATTCCGCGATCGAGCACCATCTCTTCCGCAATTTCGGTATTTCCGCTAATCCGCTGGCGCTGTTCAGCGCAGCAGCACAGAGAACCGAGCACATTCGTTTTCGTACCCTGCTGCACACGCTACCCTTCCACCATCTACTAAGGCTCGCGGCCGAGATCGCCGTCGCCGATATCCTGACCGGCGGCCGACTCGACTGCGGCGTCGGCCGCGGCCATGCCTGGCTGTTTGGCCCGTTGAACGTTCCACTGGAGGAAAGCCGACCGCGTTACGACGAAGCGCTGGAGATACTGGTTCGCGCCTGGACCGAGGAACGCTTCTCACACAAGGGCGAGTTCTGGCAGTTCGAGGACGTTGCCGTCGTGCCGAAACCGATCCAGAAGCCGTATCCCAAGCTCTATGCCGGTGACACCAGCGACATCACGTTCCAGATGGCCGGCGAGAACAACTGGGGCATCTCGGTGCCGCCACTGCTGCCCTGGGCGGCGCTGGAGGGGCCGCTCGACATCTATAAAGAAGCCTGCGCCAGGGCCGGCAACGAGCCCGACATCCTTTACTTGCGCCCGGTTTATATTGGCGATGACGAAAAACAGGTCCGCCGGGAGATCGAGCAGGCCGTGCTGAATTTCCTCAAGTTCAATGCCAGCCCGATTTTCTCCAGGCCACCGTTGCCACCCCGGGAAGAACTCATCGCGAAGGGTTACGGTTTCTATGCCAGCGGTGCCCTGGAAGGACTGACGAAACTCAGCTACGAAGATATTGTCGAACAGGAAATCGGTTTCATCGGTACGCCGCAGAAGGTCATCGACCAGGTCGGTGCCATCAGGGACAAGGGTGGTATCGGTGAAATCACCATTCTGGCGAACTTCGGTGGCATCGAACACTGGAAAGCCATCAAGACCCAGGAATTGTTCGCGGAACATGTCATCCCCGCATTCCGTGGTTGAGTGTGTTACGCATGAGAAGAGGTAAGCAACGATGAATCTTAAAGAGAGTATCGACGACTTCAGGGCGCAGGCAATTCCGCAAATACCGGATGACATCATCGGCTTGATGCAGGCAGCGGGCGAAGCATTGACAGCGACAGGTCTCGCCGGGCGGGCGCTGGGTACAGGAGACCCGGCAGCCGCCTTTACCCTGCCGAATGCCAACGGTGAGCCGGTATCGCTGGGCACGCTGCTGCAACGAGGACCGGTCGTGATCAGCTTCTATCGCGGCGGCTGGTGCCCGTACTGCAACCTGGAATTCAGGGCATTACAGGAGGTGCAGGGGGAAATCGAGAGCCTCGGCGCCAGCCTGGTTGCGATCTCACCGCAGTTGCCCGACCAGTCGCTGACAACGGTGGAAAAGAATGAACTCTCGTTCGAGGTCCTGAGCGACGTCGGCAGCAAGGTGTCCGATGCGTACGGGTTGACGTTTTCGCTGGACGAGGCGCTGCGTCCCGTCTACAGGAAATGGGGTGCGGATGTACCCGCCCTCAATGGCGACCCGGACTGGAAACTGCCATTGCCGGCGACCTATGTCGTCGACACCAATGGCTGCATCGCGCATTGCTTCGTCGACGAAGACTACACGCAACGGATGGAACCGGCCGAGATTCTCGAGGCGTTGCGAAATCTGCAATCGTGATTATTCCGCGACGACGTGCGGCACGCCCTCGGCAACGAGGTAGGCGTTAAAGTCGCCGAGATCGCGAGCCAGGATTTGCTCTGCCTGTTCGCGGATCGCGGCCCACTCCGTCTGCAACTCTCGCACGCGAAGCTCGGCGCCTCGCGTGACCGGCGGGTCCTGGTCGATCGCGCCCATGACGTGCAACACCTGGGTGCTCAGCAGGTGGCTCGGGAAAGCGATGCGGTCCTGCACCCCGTTCGGCAGCGGCGACTGCGGAACGTGGTCCTCCCAGGCATCAATCGCCTCGATCAGCGCCTGGCCGGCCGCGCGAATCTCCATGCCGTGCGCATCGGATGCCGTCAGCTCGAGCAGGTTCCTGACCTGGGTCACGACGGAACGCAGATGGTTGGTCGTCGTATGGATGTCATTGACCATCGCGGCAAGTGTTGCGAGCAGCGCCTGCTGGTGGTCCCAATCCGCGGCAGCGATCGGCGCGCGCCGTGGATCCGGCACCACCCGGAAATCCCGGGTCACGCTTTGCTCACCGAGGCTGAGGCGTGCCTGGTAGCGGCCCGGCGCGACCCGGTAAGGACGGGTACTGACGTAACGAATCGTCTCGGACACGGGCACGTAGCGTTCGTGCCGAAGATTCCAGACATAGCGGTTCAGCCCGCGTTGGGCGCCCAAACGTGGCGCCGGCGGTTCACCGATGACCCCTTTCACGAATCCGCCGGCATCTTTTTCCTGCGCGGCATCGCTGAAGCGACGCAACACCATGCCGTCGCGGTCGAGAATCTCGAGCAGCAGCGATCCCGGCGGGTCGGCGGGTTCATCGCCGAGGGAATAATAGAAGACGGCACCCAGCGGTGGATTCTTTCCCGGCAGCGGCCAGTAGCCGCTGACGTCCAGCCGCAATGCGTCGGACGGCGGATAAAGCCACAGGTCCGCCGAGCCGGCCTCTGCATCGAGTTGCCGCAGGGGCGTGATGTCATCGAGGATCCAGAAGGCCCTGCCCTGCGTCGCTGCCACCAGGTCGTTGCCATGGACGCGCAGATCGGTGACCGGCACCGTCGGCAGGTTGAGTTGCAGCGACTGCCAGTGCCCGCCGTTGTCGAATGACACATAAATACCGGCCTCGGTGCCGGCATAGAGCAATCCTTTTTTCACCGGGTCCTCGCGGACGACCCTCGCGAAGGCATCCGCGGGGATCCCGTTGACGACCAGGGACCAGCTGTGGCCGTAGTCATCGGTCCTGTAGATCATCGGCTTGAGGTCATCGAACTTGTAACGGGTCACTGCAATGTATGCACCCGCAGGGTCGTGTGGCGAAATCTCGATCGCATTGACCTGGGCCTCCGGCATACGCCGCGGTGTTACGTTTTGCCAGTTCTTGCCACCGTCCCGGGTCACGTACACCAGGCCGTCGTCCGAACCGCTCCAAAGCGTGTCCGCATCATGTGGCGACTCGGCCAGGTACATGATCGTGCCGTAATGTTCGCCACCTGCCCCCTCGATCATGATCGGCCCGCCCGTTGTGCCCTGTTTCGAGCGATCGTTGCGCGTGAGATCCGGGCTCACCGCCTCCCAGCTCCGCCCGCGGTCGGTGGACTTCAGAACAACATTGGCCGCGTGATAAATCACACTCGGGTCGTGACCCGAAACCACGACCGGCGCATTCCAGTTGAAGCGGTAGCGCAAGTCCCTGCCGGGGCGAAAGCCGGCGAAGTAAGGATACGGTTCGATGTCGCGCTTTTCGCCGGTTGCGGTGTTGAGTTCGTCGATGGCACCCAGCAGGCTGGTGCCATAGATCAATACGGGATGGTCCCGGTCGAAGGCGATATGCGCGCTCTCGCCCCCGGCGATATTTCGATAATGTTGCGCACCGATACCGTTTTCCAGCGTGCGGCTGGGAATGCTGATGGCGCCGTTGTCCTGCTGGCCGCCGTATAGCCGGTACGGAAAAATATTGTCCGTGATGACCCGGTAGAACTGCCCGGTGGGCTGGTTGGCCTGCGTGGACCAGCTCTTGCCCTGGTCGAACGAGACATTGGCGCCGCCGTCATTGCCCTGCACCATAAAGCGATTGTCATGCGGGTTGATCCACAGGTCGTGATTATCCCCGTGTGGCGTCCTTACGCCCGAAAAGGTGTTGCCGCCATCGATCGATACGACCATGGACGCAGCGAGTACATAGACTTTGTTCTCGTCGCGCGGGTCGGCAAAGATATGCGTGTAATACCAGCCCCGATCACGAATGCCGGGGTCGCCATTGACACGTCGCCAGCTGGCCCCGGCGTCATCGGAGCGGTAGACGCCGCCGTCGACGGCCTCGATCATGGCCCAGACGCGCTGCGGATTCGCGCGCGACACGCTGATGCCGGTGTTGCCCATCAGGTCGGGCAGCCCTGCCGTCAGTTCCTGCCAGGTGTCCCCGCCATCGGTGGTCTTGTACAGGCCGCTGCCCGGCCCGCCGCTGCGCACGTTCCACGGCGTGCGCCGATGGTCCCACATCGCCGCATAGATGACGCGTGGATTGTGCATATCCATGCTGAGGAAACTGACACCGGTATCGTCATCGACGAACAACACGCGGTCCCAACTCCTGCCGCCGTCGGTAGAACGGTAGACGCCACGCTCCCCGGAAGCCACCCATGGGCTGCCCTGCGCACCGACATAAACGACGTCCGGGTCGGTCGGATCGATGACGATCTTCGATATCTGGCGCGTCCCCGTCAGCCCGATGTGCTGCCAGGTCCTGCCGGCATCGAGAGATTTGTAGACGCCATCACCGTGCGATGTCGACACGCCACGCACCGGCGACTCGCCAGTGCCGACGTAGACGACGTTCGGCTCTGACTCGGAAACGCTGATCGCGCCGATGGTGCCGGTATTGAAAAAACCGTCCGAAATATTGTCCCAGCTGACGCCGCCGTTGACGGTTTTCCATACGCCACCACCGGTCGCACCCATATAGTAAGTACGGGGCTGCTCGGGATCGCCGCTGACGGCGGTCACACGACCGCCGCGAAAAGGCCCGATATTACGCCACTGCAGCGCAGCGAAACCTTCGGGATCCTGTGTCTGTGCCTGCACCGCAGGTGGCGTTGCCAATCCGAGCAACAGCAGCCACAAAGTGGTAATCAGTCCGACGCTCGTCGGCAGGCCGGACCGTATAGAATGATCATTCATTTTCGCCCCCTTGATTCGCGCAGCCGCTACGATGAGAATACATGCGAATTCATATGAATCGGAGTGTAGCACGCGACCCGGATTTCGCCAGCGTCGGCACAAACAAAAAAACATGGGCATAACAACCAACACAACCAGGCTCGATCACTGGATACGTACCAGTTTTGTCGAGATGAACACCGAGCTCGAGGCCGTGTACTGGGGCCAGGAGAACAAGGCAGACACTGAAGCGGGCGGTGGCGCGATCAAAAAGCAGCTGCTGGAGGAAGGCCGCGGCTACATCGTCCGATTGCTCGCCGAGGGTAACACCGACGAAGGCTTCGACAGCAACTTCGATTTGCTGGGCAATGTCGGTCTTTACATGGGCGCCTGCCGCCGTCATGAGCTTACCGAGCCATCCCGCGAGAGGACCTCGCCGTTACGGGAGGCTTCTGCGCTCGCGTTGCAGCTCGGTGCATCGTTGGGCGTTACGCCACGATTCGCAACCAGCCACCTGTCGACGCACAACCACGCCATCGACGGTCGCTACAAAAGCTTCACCTCTCTCGACGCCGAGTACGTTTTCCTCGAATACAACACACGCGCGATCCTGTCTTACAAGCGGGCTGCCGACGCCCTGCTGCGGACGCTGCCGCTGGGGGTATCTCACCCGGTTACATTCGATCTTCTCGAGGTCGCCAATGACGCGCTCAGGGATGTGCTGTCATACAACGAAACACTGAACGAGAAACTGGATGAGGATCGTTTCTTTTACTGTGTCCGGCCTTATTACAAACCGTTTCGCGTTGGCTTGCACGAATATCGCGGCGCAAACGCCGGCGATTTTGCCGGCATCAACGTCATCGACATGCTGCTTGGCCTGTGCCAGGCGAACAACCCGTCCTATTCCCAGTTACTGGTCGACAAGTTCCTCTACATGATACCGAACGATCAATCACTGCTGCGTGACGTAATGCGGCGACGCAGCCTGCTGGACAGCTTCCTCGAACAGATGGAATCGAGTCGCGGTGAACAGTGGTTCCGTAAAAATGCACGAAGGTTTCTCGAGGTCTGCGAGACACACGGCAGGACGGCGGCCCAGCACCACGACCTGCTGGTCAGTCGTTTTATCGAAAAACAGGCCAGCGCGCTACCCGACAAATTCCAGAAGAACCTCACTGCAAGCGGGCCTCCCCTGGATGTGGTTCTGGGCGCGCTGATGAAACTGCGCGACCTGAGGCTGGCCGCCGACCGCGACGATATCCCCAGTCGCTTCACCGATATTCAGCGGCTCCGGGCTACGATTGAATAGCCCGGTCAGTAGTTGATTGCCGGAGACATCGAAGGGTAGAAAAGACCGAGCAATCGCATGCCCCCGGACGTGGTGCATTCCAGTGAATGTGCCTGTTTCAGCGGCAGGAAAATGGTGTCGCCGGGCCTTACCGGCGTCTTCGTATTGTCCGTCCACATGAATCCCTCTCCGGACAGGATCGTAATCGTCTCTTCATAGAGATGTCGGTGATGTGCCGCGCGTGACTGCGGTATTTCCCCGATGAACTGGGTGACCGGCGTCGCATGTGTCTTGTCACCGATGAGGACCTGGAAAAACCGGTCAGCCATTGCTTCCTGCTTGCTTTCATCAACGCCCTGCACACGATCCGACACGGACTCATCGAAGTTCTGCGGCATTTCATCGAGGCATTCCGGCGCCTTGCAATGCGGGCAGACGGAGAGGTTCAACACGATCGGCTCCGCGTCGTCGTTCGTTATGCGGAAAGCTTCCCCGGGTTTGATACAAACACCCGTTTCCGCTGCCACGGCAAACTCGCGACCGCTGATCGCGACGACACCTGTACCGCTGACGATGAAGAGTACTACGTCGCTGCCTGGAAACTTCAGCACCGGCGACTGCCCGTTCGTGACGGTTGCCGCGTACTGGGAAATCTGCTGCGCTCCGTCCGCATCACCAATCACCGAATAAAAATGCAGGGAATCTTTTTGCTCCATTGCCTCATCGGGAACGCGGATGACATAACAGCCATTGTCCAGCCCGGCTTTCAGCGCGCCGCCCTGCTGGCGCTGGTAGTCCACCAACCTCGCCGCCGCGCCATCCGCTTCGCCGGCCTCTTCATAAGTATCCGACAACTGGTTGTGGGTACCGTCGCAAAACGGCTGCGAGGCGGTGTGCTTGCATGCACAGAACAACTTTTCCTCCGTCTTGTTGGCAACCCATTTAAGGGGAAGGAATTCCGTTGCCTGGTGCGAACCGTCGCAAAACGGCTGTTTCCTGCTCAGGCCGCAGGCACACCAGAAGTAACTCTTGCCCTCCTGGACTTCGACAAGACAGGGTTTGCGGCGCGCAATCGTCGGAGATGTCATACGGGTATACCTGCGGTGTTCGACTCAGGCCAACAGCGTTTCATGCCGCTTGAGCGCACGAAACAGCGTGTCGATATCGTCAAAGTTATTATAAAAGTGCGGCGAGATCCTCAAGTTGCCGAATCGGCAAGAGGTCACGATACCTTCTTCCTCGAGGCAGGCGACCAGCCGGTTCTCATCGTGCGTGCGCAGGGTAATCAAAGCACCGTGGCGTCGCGGATCTTCAGGCACGGCCAACGTATAACCCGCCTGCCGGGCCCTGGCGATGATTTCCGCGGTCAGTGCGCCGATACGCTGCCCGATATGCGCCATGCCGACCTCTTCCAGTATCCGCAGGCCGGCTTCCGCGGCATAACAATTCGGCACCGGCGGCGTACCCATCTCGAAGCGGCGCGCCGTCGGCGAGGGATGGTAGCCCGTCGTGTCCATCGCAAAAATGTCCGCCTGGGCGAACCAGCCGGTGCAGGTCGGCACCAGCTGCCGGATCAATGCTTCGCGGACATAGAGAAAGCCGATTCCCGCCGTACCGAGCAGGTATTTGAGCATCCCACCCACCAGGAAATCGATGGCTGCCTCACGCACGTCGAAATCCATCGTGCCGAGCCCCTGGTAGCCGTCCATGAGCATCATCGCTCCATTGCTATGTGCAATTTCGGCAATGGCCGGGATGTCGAGCCTGGCGCCGTTGCGAAAACACACCTGGGTGGCGGCAACGAGCAGCGTCTCCTCGTCGATCATTGCCTCGAAATTCTCCACGGGCACGTAGCCATCCCTTTCCGGAACGCGCACAACCTCGGCACCGCGCCGCTCCTGCGCATACCAGATCTGGGCATTCGTCGGAAACTCGAAATCGCTGATGACGACTTTTCGCCGCTTGCCGTCGAAGGCCAGTGCACTGGCGATCGAATTGATGCCGGACGACGCCGAGGTCGTCACCGCGATCTCATCGGCATGGGCCCCGAGAAAGTTCGCAATGGCAATTCTCACGCTGTCGTTGCGTTCGACCCAGTACGCCCAGTCCGTTCCTTTTTCGAGGCGGTCGTCGCAGTAACGCTGCAGCGCGGCCATGACATCCGTCGCCAGCGCACCGTAGGCGCAATTATTCAAATAAGTCTTGTTCTCGAGCACGGGAAAACGGGAACGCAACTGTTCCCAATCAGGCCCCGAAGATGTCAGATCGATGCCTGGCTGCAAATTCATGATGTAAGAAGTATCCGGCAAGTATTCCTGTGTAGGGAAAATACATGAAATCAGATCTATCCTCAATAGTGTTGATTAAATATATGATTCAGCATATTCTTGAAGTGTACGCTACAGTACTGTTGTAATCGCGCAACAAATAAAAACATTGATCCAGGGGGACATCATGAAACATGACTCGTTTAGCTTGTTCACGGTTGCTTTGCTGGCCACGGCGCTGCTGTTGCCTGCCGGTCCAACGAGGGCGCAGCAGGCCGGGGCGGATGACGAAGCAATAGAAGAAATCATCGTCACCTCGCGCAAGCTCGGCGCGGAAAACCTGCAGGAGATCCCTGCGGCGATCAGTGCCCTGGACAGCGAGACACTCAAGGAAATGATGGTCGTCGATTTCGAGGACTTCGCCCGCCAGGTCCCGGGACTCACCTTCCTCGACACCAGCCCCGGCGAACGGCGTTATGTCGTGCGCGGCATCCAGTCGTCCGGCCAGCAGCAGGTCGCGGTCTATTACGACGAGGTGCCCTTGCCCGGCGTGCAAAGTTCGACCTCTGACAGCGGTTCACAGACGACCGACCTGAAGCTTTATGACATGGAGCGTGTCGAGGTGCTGCGCGGGCCACAGGGCACGGTATTCGGTGCCAACTCGCAGGGCGGCACGATCCGCTTCATTACCAAGCAACCCGTGCTGGGTGCGTTCGAAGGCTATGCGAGCGCCGAATTGTCCCGGACCCAGCCATCCGCCGACAACAACTGGAATTTCAATGCGGCCGTCAACCTGCCGCTCGGCGACAACTTTGCCGCACGGGTACTGGTCTACGATGGCGAAGACAAGGGGTACATCGACAATCACCGTTGCCGGGCCACCAATCCGGCCGAAGATCCGCGGGTGCCGGGCACAGACCTGTCCTGCCTGGACCTCAACGACCTGAACTGGGCCGATACGACCGGTATCCGTACCAACCTGTTATGGGAAGCGAGCGACACGGTCCGCATACGCGGCCAGTTCTGGTTGCAGAACCGCGATACCGGCGGCGATTCACGCTATCACCCGTTCGATGCCTATAACCCGAACCCGACTGACCCGGTATACGCCGGCAACAGCGATAATGTCGCGGCATTCACGTTTTTCCAGGAAGGCAAGTTCCAGGTCGGCGACTATGCGCAGACGCCGAAGCCGGATGACCAGAAAATCTACAGCCTGACCGGCGAATTCCAACTGCCATTCGCGGACCTGACGGCCACGGTCTCCCGCTATGAGCGGGACTTCCAGTTCAAATTCGATTCAACCTGGATCATCACCTTCCTCCTGCAGAACAATCTCGGCAACCTGCCCTGCAGCGATCCGGCATCGGATCCGGCGACCTGCCTCAGGTCGGACCTGTTGTATGCACTGACCGACCAGAACCAGTCACTGGAGCAGAACGCCTTCGAATTCCGCTTCAACTCGAATGACGAGAGTTCGCCATTCCACTGGGTCGCCGGCGGCTTTTATCGCAAAAGAGAAAGCAATTTCCAAAGTTTCGTCCCGGTCATCGATACCAACGGCCTGGTGTTCAACTCACCGATTGCGGCCACCCTGCCGCCGAACAACGCCATCGGTGCCGGCATACCCGGCTGTAATCCCTGTGTTTTCGCACGCACGGATAACAAGAATATCGAAGAAACCGCGGTCTTCGGTGAAGTCGACTGGGCG
>Ga0114931_10012238_pt1 | contig 10059 bp, 4 predicted proteins | sample 2SBtaG_FD_89579 | JGI IMG/M metagenome (GOLD analysis project Ga0114931, IMG submission 89579) | Deep subsurface microbial communities from Kolumbo volcano to uncover new lineages of life (NeLLi) - 2SBTROV14_V59a metaG | ecosystem: Environmental > Aquatic > Marine > Volcanic | place: Kolumbo... | reverse complement strand
GTGCCCTTTCGCCGTGCGGCCGCGCGCTGCCACGCGCGCCCCTCGCCCTGCTCTTCGGTCAGCAGCGCTGTCGCGCCACTCGGGCGAAGAATCGAGTAGAAGGCCGGCACGACGGTGCTGGCTCCGAGCATGTTGATCACCATCAGGATGGCGAGCATGCGGGCCATGTCGGCCTGGAAGCGCAGGTCCGAGAAGACCCACAGGACGATGCCGCCGACGATCGTCGTGGCGGTGAAGGTCACTGCCATGCCGGTCGTCCGGACGGCCCGGCGGACCGCCTCGTCGATGTTCTCGGTATCGACGACTTCCTGTCTTATCCGATCGACGATGTAGATGGCGTAGTCGACACCGATGCCGACCCCGACCGACTGGACCGGGAGCGTGTTGATGTTGAGACCGAGTCCGACGATCGCCATGTAGGCCAGCGAAAGCATCGTTGCCGTCGAGATCTGCAGCAGGATGATGAAACCGCTCGGGACCGACTGGTACGTCACGGAGTGCAGAACGAAGATCACGAGCAGGATCAGCACGATGTTTGCGACGTGGCTTCGCTCGACTTCGTCGTTGATGGCGGCGAGGATGCCCATGATGCCGCCCGCCATCACGAACTGGACTCCGCGCGTCCACGACTGTGTCGGCTGGTAGGCCGGCACCGAGTCGACCGACTTCGTGTCTTCGACGATCAGGTCCTTGATGTTGAGCGCCACGGCGCGGACGCCGAACTCCTCGCTCTCCCACCAGGCGTCGACGTCGTCGTCCGTCCAGGCGGCGAGGTCCTCGGGCCACGTGAAGACCTGATCCTCGTCGAGCGAGTAGAGGGTGTCCTCGTAGTCCTCGAGCGCGCGTTCGCGGAAGTCGTCGATCCACTCGGGCAGGTCTTCGGCGCGCGTGACGTTGTTGACGGCCTGGGGCGTGTAGCTGCCATCCTCGTTGCGCACGCGCACGTTGAGCGTGTGGTGACGCGGCGCAGGCAGCACCGGCCCCAGCATGTAGTAGAGCCCGTCTGCGAGCACGTCGTAGTTCCAGAAGGGCGCATCCGGCGGCGCACGATCCTTGTCGAGGCGGACGATCACCTGCCCGATCGGGTTTTGGCGGATGAACTCGCTGGACGCCAGCACCGCCTTGTGGATCGTGTCGCCCTTGTGGTCCGGATAGAAGAAGGCGAGGTTCGAGTGGCGGTTGTCATCCGTCAGGTAGGGACGCAGGAAGCCCGGCGCGCTGTTCTGGCGCAGCTGGAAGAGCTGCTGCCGGACGGTCGCCGGATCGTTCGGAACGAAGGCCCACTTCGGGTCTCCGTAGTGATTCTGCTGCCACAGCCGCTGGATGATCGGCGCCAGTGACAGTGTGCCGCCGACGTTCGTGTAGCGGCGCATCCAGCGGTCGAACTCCTCCATCCGCAGGATCGGTTGCGCGTCGCCGCTGGCGTCCTTCTTGTCGCCGTCTGCGTAGATGACGAAGGTGTCCACGCCGCCGAACTTCTGCGCGATCTTGTCCGTCGCCACGTTCCACTCGTGGTCCTTGAACAGCAGTGGCGTCCCGGGGCTCGCCTCCCCGATCTGCGAGTAGACGAGCGTGATGTAGGTCGAGACCGCGAGCAGCGTCACGGTCGTTGCGGCGATGACCCACTTGTAGGTGTCGTGCGTCGTGATGTAGCCCACGAAACGCGTGAAGCGGATCATGAAGTTCGGCAGGAAGTGCTCGTGCTCGGTCGGGGCGGGCAGAAAGCAGATCAGCACCGGGTGCAGCACCTCGACCGTGACGACGATCGACGCCACCCAGAAGGCGCCGAAGATGCCGAGTTCGCGCATCTGCGGAATCGATGTCACGAGGATCATCAACAGGCCGGCCACGTCGGTGACGATGCCGAGCGTGCCGGGCACGATCAGCTCACCCATGGCGACGGTTGCGACCTCGACCTTTGCGCGGTCGGGGTCACCGATCTGCGGGAGCATCGTCTCGTAGTCTTCGAAGAAGCGCTCCGCCATCTGCACTGTGTGCGAGATGGCGCGCGCCGTGATGATCGTCGGGATCACGAGGATCAGCGGGTCGAACATGATGCCGACCCAGCCGGTGAAACCGAGGCCCCAGATGACCGTCGCGAAGGCTGCGACGGCGGGGATGAGCACTCCGTGCCAGCGCCGGAAGTAGAGCCACAGCAGGAAGAAGATCATCGCGATGGTCAGGACGACGAAGAGCCCGATCTGGAAGGCGTACTTGATGACCCAGCCCGTCAGGATCGGGAAGCCGCTGACGTAGATCTCGTGCTGGTCGTCCTGCTCGTCTCTCTGGATCTGCAGCACGTGGTTGAAGACGGCCTGGAAGGTCTCGCGGTTGTTGAGCCGGTCGGTCACGAAGCCCGCCATCACGAGCGCGCCCTTCTCGTCGAGGGAGACGAGGCGGCCGTAGATGTAGGGCGGGTTCTGGCGGACCTTCTCGCCGATCGCGTCCGCTTCCTCCTGGGTTTCGGGCAGCTTCCGGATCAGCGTTTCACTCGTGATGTCACCGTCGGCCTCGATCTGCACGGCGCGTGTCGTGTGGTGCGTGAGCGACTGCACCTGGTAGTGGTTGACCGGGTACTGCGGGTAGCGCTCGTCGAGGATCTGCAGGATCTCCTTCGGGTCCATGTCCTCGTTCTGTTCTTCGAGTTCCTCGCGCAGCGCGTCGCGTTCCTCGGTGTGGCTGTCGAAGCCTTCGCCGTCGAGGCGGTCGGTGATGCGCTTGAGCTTCGCGATCGACTCGGGCGTAAAGATCGTCCCGTCCTTCTTGACCATCGCGATGAAGACGGCCGACGACCCCCCGAAGATCGGAGCGAACTTGTCCTGCGCATGAATGAAGGGATGGTCGGGCCACTGCTGGCGCGCTTGCGTGTCGATGCGCACGCGCGGACCGGGCAGAGGGACCCCCGCCCCGTCGAGATCGCGTTGATGATCGGGTACGCGAAGAAGCTGGTCGACGCGATCAGCAGGAAGGCGACGACGCCGCGGCGTCGCACGATCAGCTTCGCGAACTTCAGCGTCCATGATTCTCGGGGCGGGGTGACGGGAGCTTCGGCCATCGAGTCCTCGGTGCGAGTGCCCGCGCGAGCGCGGGCGCCCCCGGCTCCCTCCGCCGTCCCCGCTGTTGCGGAAGCAGTCGGTGAAGTGGGGACGGACTGTATTGGACGCCGGGGTTTCGGGCGCCGACGGAGCCCGCAACCTTAGAAGCGGACGGGGCGCAGGGTCAAGCGAAAACCCCGTTGAAAACGGGGCAGTTGCGAGACGTGCTGCAACGACCTGACGGTCGGTCCGTTGCGCGTCGCGCGCTTTGGGCGACCGCTCAGCCGCGGGGCGCCGTCACGCCCGCTGCACGCAGGAACTGCGAGGGGCGGACGACGACGGCTCCGGCGTGTGCGAGCCGGTCGCGCAGTCGGCGGTCGGCCGTGACGACGACGACGCGCCCCGGCTCGGGGGCGGTCTTGACCCGCTGGAGCAGCCAGCCGTCCGCAGACGGCGCGAAGACGGTCCGCAGCGGCGCCTGCGCAGCCCCGGCGGGCTCGCGCGCCGCCGCTCCGTGCTCCTCGCCGTCGCCGTGCGGTCCGTCGAATACGACGGTCGTGCGGGCCGGGTCGACCGCCGCCGCGCGCACTGCGGCGACTGCGCGTTCGCGCTGCGGGGCCGTCCACCAGCGCGCGCGCGATTCGCCGCCAAGAAGAACGGCGTGCAGCAGATTGAAGCCATCGACCAACCACTCGTCGGCGTCGGCGGGCATGCGCACCCCCGGCGAAGCTGTGCGTTCCGGCTCCTGCTCGGCTTCGCCCGGGTCGGGAGACCCCTCGTGCTTCTGCGGGGACATGGTGCCGGGAGCATAGGCGGCCCCTGGCCCGCCCGGGCCCGCGACCCCTGCCCAGCCGAGGCCGAATGCCATCACTCCGAGCATGACGGCAACGGCCTCGAGGGGGGCGGGCGGGCAGCGCAGGGCCGCGAGGGCCCGGGCGAGGGAGGCGGGGGGCGGAGGCGGCTCGCAAGCCGTTGCTGCGGGCCGTGCGCAGCCGGCGGCGTCAGGGGGCAGTTGCGCGGGTTGCGGCGTCGGAACGTCTTCGGGTGCGTCCATGGGCCGCACTGTGTGGGAGCGGCGTGACAGGTCCGGTCACGCCTTCTTGCAGGCCGCCGGGCCGTGACCTACCACGACGAGGCCGTGCCCCCCGCGACCCGCGACGCCACTGCCGCCGCCGGCCCGGCCGGCCCTGTGCGGGTCGGTCTGGTGCAGATGCGTTGCGCCGATGCGCCGGCGGCCAACCTCTCCCGCGCCATTGCGGGGATCGAGGAGGCCGCCGATGGCGGCGCCGACATCGTCTGCCTGCAGGAGCTGTTCCTCGGCCGCTACCCCTGCCAGAGCGAGGATCCGGCGCGCTTCGACGAGGCCGAGCCCGTCCCGGGGCCGAGCACGGCGGCGCTTGGCGAGGTGGCGGCGCGCCGCGGTGTCGTCGTGGTGGCCTCGCTCTTCGAGCGTCGCGCGCCCGGCCTGCATCACAACACCGTCGCCTGGATCGATGCCACGGGCGCCGTGGCAGGTCGCTACCGCAAGATGCACATCCCCGACGACCCGCTCTACTACGAGAAGTTCTACTTCGCACCCGGTGACCTCGGCTTCCCGACCTTCCCGCTGGCGCCGCCGCGCGCCGACTGCGCCGCGCCTGCTCCGCGCGCGGCCGCGCTCGTGTGCTGGGACCAGTGGTTCCCGGAAGCTGCGCGGCTCGCGACGCTCGGCGGCGCCGAACTGCTCTTCTACCCGACCGCGATCGGCTGGCAGTTCGACGAGGGCGAAGCCGTCGACGCCGCGCAGCTCGACGCCTGGGAGACGATCCAGCGCGCCCACGCGATCGCGAACGGCTGCTTCGTGGTGGCGGTCAACCGCGTCGGTGAGGAGCGGCTGCCCGGCGCGAGCGGCGGCATCCGCTTCTGGGGGCGCTCCTTCGTGGCCGACCCGAGCGGACGCGTGATCGCCCGCGCGCCGGACGACGACGAGGCCGTGCTCGTGGTCGACTGCGACCTGAGGCAGGTCGAGCGCACCCGCCGCGACTGGCCCTTCCTGCGCGACCGGCGCATCGATGCCTACGCCGACCTCGCGCGGCGCTTCCGTGACGACTGACGCCGGCGGGCGGGCGCCCGGCGTCCCGACGTCGACGCGGCCGGGTGCGCCCGGACGAGCGGGCGCGCCGGCGCCCGTCGCGACGCGTTGGCCGGCCGAGTGGGAGCGGCAGGCGTCGGTCTGGCTCGCCTGGCCACGCAACCCGACGACCTGGCCCGGGCGCATCGAAGCCGTCGAAGCCGCCTACGTCGAGATGGTGCGGGCGCTGCAGGGGCGCGAACTCGTGCGCATCGCCGCTGCGGACGTCGCACACGAGGAGCGCGCGCGTGGGTGCCTGCGGGCGGGCGGAATCGACCCCGACGAGGGCATCGACTTCGCGGCCATCGCCACCGACGACGCCTGGCTGCGCGACTGCGGCCCCATCGTCGTGTGGCACGGCACTCAGCGGCTGGCCCTGGACTTCCGTTTCGACGCCTGGGGCGGCAAGTATCCGCCCTGGGACCGCGACGACGCCTTCGCGGCGGCGGCCGCGCGCCACATGGGCATCCCCTGCGTGCGCTGCGATGAAGTGCTCGAAGGGGGCGCGATCGACGGCGACGGCGAGGGCAGCGTGCTCACGACCGAGGCCTGCCTGTTGCACCCGAACCGCGGCGGCCGGACGCGCGAACGCGCCGAGGCGCTGCTTGCCGACCGTCTGGGCGCGCGTGCCGTGTTGTGGCTGGGCGATGGCATCGCCGGCGACGACACGGATGGCCACGTCGACGACGTCGCGCGCTTCATCGCGCCCGGCGAGGTCGTCGTGGCCATCGAGGCCGACCCCGCGGACGAGAACCACGCGCCGCTGGCCGACAACCGCGAGCGCCTGCGCCGGCTGCGCGATGCGCGCGGCAAGCCGCTCGCGCTGGTCGAAGTGCCGATGCCGCCGCCGGTGCGGGCGCACGGCGCGCGCCTGCCGGCCAGCTACGTGAACTTCCTGCTCGCGAACGAGGTGGCGCTGGTGCCGGTGTTCGACGTGGAGAGCGATGCGCGCGCACTAGCGACGCTGCGCGAGTGTCTGGTCGGACGCGAGGTCGTGCCGATCTCCGCGCGCGACCTCGTGCGGGGCCTCGGTGCCGTGCACTGCCTGACGCAGCAGGAGCCCGCCGCACCGGCCGCCCGGACGCCGCCCGCTCGCGGCATCGCGTAGGATCGGGCCGTGCAGGCCATCCTCGTCAGCCATACCCACTGGGACCGCGAGTGGTACCGGACCTTCGAGGACTTCCGCGCGCGCCTCGTCGACCTCGTCGAACGCGTCGTCGAGTTGTGTGAAGCCGACCCCGGCTACCGCTTCCTGCTCGACGGGCAGACCGTCGTGCTCGAGGACTTCCTGGAGGTCCGGCCGGGCGCGCGCGACGCGCTGCGGGCGCTGTGTGCGGCCGGCCGCATTGCGATCGGGCCGTGGTACGTGCAGCCGGATTCGCTGCTGCCCTCGGGCGAGGCGCACGTGCGCAACCTCCTGCTCGGGCGCAGCGTGGGCGGAGTCTTCGGGCCGGTCTCGCGCGTCGGCTACACGCCCGACTCCTTCGGCCACCCGGCGCAGTTCCCGCAGCTGCTGCGCGGCTTCGGGATCGAGAGCTTCGTGTACTGGCGCGGCAACGGCAGCGAGATCGACACGCTGCCGAACGAGTACGACTGGCAGGCGCCCGACGGCTCGCGCGTCCTCGCCTGCCACTTGCGCAAGGGCTACTTCGCAGCGGCGACCGTCCCGGACGACGAGATCGCGCGCGCGGCGGCCGTCATCGCCGGTCGTGCGCGCGAGCTGGCCGAGCACGCACGTGCGGGCGTCGTGCTGCTGCCGGGCGGCATCGATCACGCGATGCCGGAAGCGCGGACCGCCGAACTCGCGCACGAGATCGCGGCCTCTGCGGACATGCCGGTGCGCCGTGGCATGCTCGAGGACTACGTCGCCGTCGCCCTGGCCGGCGCGACAGGCCGCCCCGTCCACCGCGGGGAGCTGGTCGGCGCGCGGGTCGCACCGCTGTTGCCGGGCGTGTGGTCGACGCGCACGTGGATCAAGCTGGCCAACCGCCGCTGCGAGGCCGAGCTCGAGGGCTGGGCCGAACCCTTCGCGGCGCTGGCGCTCGCCGCGGGCCTGGCCGACGAGCGCCCTGCGCTCGAGCTCGCCTGGAAGTCGCTGCTGCGCAACCAGGCGCACGACTCGATCTGCGGCTGTTCGCGCGACGAGGTGCACGAGCAGATGCGCGCCCGTTTCGATACGGCGCGCGAGCTCGCCGAACAGACGGCGAAGCGCAGTCTCGAACGTCTCGGCGGCCTCGGCCGCGAGCGGCAGTCGCCGTGGAGCGACGGTTTCGACCTGCTGGTGGCGAACCCCTCGCCGCGGTCGCGCACCGACGTCGTGCGCTTCCCCCTCGACTTCCACCCGTTCATGCGCCCTGCGCTCGACCCGGCCGAAGCGGTGCACCCGCTGCTGCTGCACGACATTGCCGAGCGGAGCTTCGTCGTCGACGGCGCGCCGGCGCGGCTGGTGCCGGCGGGTCCGGGACGCCTGAAGCTGTTGCCCGAGCGCGCCGCCTTCGACCTCGAGTTCGTCGCGCGCGACGTGCCGGCCTTCGGCCTGCAGCGTGTGCGCGTGGCGCCGGCCCCGGCGGGCGTCGACGCCCGCGACCGCGTCGAGACGGTCGAGCCCGGCGGACCCGACGCGACGATCGAGAGCGGTGACGTGCGCGTCGCCGTGCGTGCGGACGGCCGCTTCGACCTGACGATCGGGGCCGCCCGCTTCCGCGGGCTCGGCGAACTCGAGAGCGTCGGCGACCGTGGCGACAGCTACGACCACGACCCCCTCGTCGGTGACGGCGCGACGGAACCCCGGCTCGAAGCGGTCGGCGTCGAGCGCAGCCGCCATCGCTCCGGCGTGCAGGAGCTGCGGGTGGTGCGACATCTGCGCGTGCCGGAGGCCCTCGATGCGACGCGCGAAGCCCGTTCGCCCCGGGAAGTGTCGTTCGAGGTCGAGACGCTGCTGCGCGTCGTGCCCGGCGTCGCGCGGGTCGATGTCGATCTGCGCGTCGAGAACCGCGCGCGCGACCACCGCCTGCGCATGGTCTTTCCGGTGCACGGCCCGGTCGCGCGCTTCGAGGCTGCGACGACCTTCGACGTGGCGGTGCGCACGCCCGGTCCGGCGGAGGCGGGCGAGGTCGGCGGCGAGGGCGGCGGTGGCCCCGTGCAGGCCATGCCCGCGACCTTCGTGCAACAGGGCTTCGTGCACGCGGGTGGCCTGTCGGTGGTGGCGCCCGGCCTGCCGGAGGCCGAAGTCGTCGCCGGCGAGCCGGCGCGCGTCGCGATCACGCTGCTGCGCTGCGTCGGGGCGCTCTCGCGCCCCGATCTGCGGTCGCGGCCCGGGCCGGCCGGGCCGGGTACCGACGTGCCGGGTGCGCAGTGCCCGGGCACGCTGCGGGCGCGGCTGTGGCTGTTCGCCGGGCTCGATCCGGCCGCCGCGCGCGAGGCCGAACTCGGCCTGCGCGCCGTCGTGTGTGGCGATGAGGCGGTGTTGCCCGAGGGCCGGCCCCTGCTCGCGCTCGCGCCGGCCGCGCTGCTCGTGAGCGCGTTCAAGCCCGCGCACGGCGGGTCGGGCGTCGTCGTGCGCGTCGCGAACCCGACGTCGCTGGCCCGCGAGGCCGCACTCGTCGTGGGCTTCCCCTTCGCGGACGTCTCGGCCGTGCGGCTCGACGAAACGACGCCGCCGGTCTCGAGGGACGGCGACGAGGCCGGACGGATCGAGCGCGACGGCGCCTCGCTTCGTTTTCGCGTGCCGGCGAGGGGGTTGCGGACGCTGCGCTTCGACTTCGGGCGCGGGGAGTACCCGGCGCGTACGCAGATGGGCAAACGACGTTCTGCGTCTTGTTCTTGAGCGCGCGATCAACTTTCGGGCGCTCCGGCGATGGGTTACACCCTTGCCACGGTCGGAGACCCGCAGCGAGTCGCGGCCGTTCGCATTCCATCTACACGTTGGAGGTCGCCGAAGGCCGTGGTCGAGGTGTTCCGACACGACGTCCTGATCGTTGGCGGCGGCGGAGCGGGGCTTCGCGCCGCCATCGCCGTGGCCGAAACCGACCCGAATCTCGATGTCGCGGTCGTCTCCAAGGTCTATCCGATGCGCAGCCACACGGTTTCGGCCGAGGGCGGCGCGACGGCCGTGGCGCGCGACGACGACAGCCTCGAGATGCACGGCTACGACACCGTCAAGGGGTCGGACTTCCTCGGCGACCAGGACGTCATCCAGTACTTCGTGGAGCAGGCGCCGCGCGAACTGTCACAGCTCGAGCGCTGGGGTTGCCCCTTCAGCCGCAACGAGGACGGCACGGTCGCGACGCGTGCCTTCGGCGGCATGACCACCAAGCGCACCTGGTACGCGGCCGACAAGATCGGCTTCCACATGCTCCACACGCTCTTCCAGACGTCGATGCGCTTCGATTCGATCCGGCGCTACGACGAGCACTTCGTGACGAAGCTGCTCGTCGAAGGCGGCCGGGTCCGCGGCGTGGCCGCGCTCGACATCCGGACGGGCGTCATGAAAGTGCTGCTCGCACGCGCGGTCGTCGTCACCACGGGGGGTGGCGGCAAGATCTTCCCCTTCACCACGAACGGGATGATCAAGACGGGCGACGGCATGGCGCTCGCCTATCGCGCCGGCGTGGCACTCAAGGACATGGAGTTCGTCCAGTACCACCCGACCGGCCTGCCGGGCACCGGCATCCTGATCACCGAGGCGACGCGCGGTGAGGGCGGCTACCTGAAGAACAACAAGGGCGAGCGCTTCCTCGTCGAGTACGACTACGGCGTCGGCAACAAGGCGGAACTCGGCCCGCGCGACATGATCTCGCGCGCGATCGTGCAGGAGATCGAGGCGGGGCGCGGCTTCCAGGGTCCCTACGGCGAGTACGTGCACCTCGACCTCACCCACCTCGGCGAGCAGAAGCTGAAGTCACGCCTGCCCTT
>Ga0114931_10012237_pt1 | contig 10060 bp, 8 predicted proteins | sample 2SBtaG_FD_89579 | JGI IMG/M metagenome (GOLD analysis project Ga0114931, IMG submission 89579) | Deep subsurface microbial communities from Kolumbo volcano to uncover new lineages of life (NeLLi) - 2SBTROV14_V59a metaG | ecosystem: Environmental > Aquatic > Marine > Volcanic | place: Kolumbo... | reverse complement strand
TCCATTTCGAGTAGGCTTTGGTGTGACACTCTGCACATTTTTTAGCGCCGACAAACGTTGCGTTGTCGGCAAACGATGCCTTGGGAAGATCTGCAAAAACCTGGGCTTGGTTGTCTTTCAGTTATTGTTGATAATCCTTCATCATTTTCATCATAGCAGGATGATCTTTGAACCGACGGCGATCGAGATCGATCAACTTGAAACGCAACCGATTCTTGTTGTCATCTGGGAAATAGCCGACGACCCCGACGTATTTCCCTTTTTTTCCCACATTGACGATCATCGTTTTCCCAATTTTTTCAGGATCGGGGAGGCCATCTTCGGGACCGTCGGCGGAGAGGACAAGATCGAAATCGGCGATTTTACGGGTTAATTCACGAGTCTCTTCCTGCGATGAATGCGCGAGGAGCACCAGTAAATCGGGTTGGTGCTTTTTCATTTCCGCGACGGTTTTTTGGAGCGAGACGAAAGGATTTTGAATTTTGATCGCCGGATTTGCGCCCTCGGGGAAGAGTTCTATTTTCAATCCTTCGCCGACGATGGCTGTCACTGCAATTTTGATGTGGTTGACTTCGAGGATTTGAAATCGCCGAGGCCCAAAATCTGTGCTTTCGTAGATTTCGATATTCGCATCGATGAAATTCGGTTTGACGTCTTTATTGTTTGGAGAAAGGTTTTCGAGGGTCAGAAGAAGATCCGCACCGAGGCGAATCTCGGATGTACCCAGTGCAATAGAACGATAATTGAGTTGCGAAAAAGCTTGCAGGATATGGCGAAATTTGATTTTATCCTGACGTCGATCTCGCTGGACAATATTTCCCAGGTCGAACGCTGTGTAGGGCCAGTTTTTGTCTTTTTGAATCATGCGAACGAGGTCTGCACGATGAGATAGTCCACCGAGTTGAATTTCGGGTGAGCAGCCACACGGCTCGAGATAACCGTCGAGTTCTCCTGAGAGCAAAATGGCAACGGCGGGATTTTTCCAGTCCATGAAAAGCGGACGAAGTTCGCGAACGATTTCTACCTTTGAACTTACAGAATTCGATTCGCTGGACGCCGTATTCTTCTTCTCGCCGCAACCCGTAATCATCATGGCGACGCATCCGCAAAGCAGAATGAAGGAGACCTCGTATTCAAAACGCCTGATGAAAGGAAGCACCATCCTTGTGTCCTTGTTGGAATGACCGGGATATTCCAAAATTAGTACGAAACGAAGTTAATCAAAAAACGAATCCGATCGGCAAAGGGATGATTCGTTTCGACTTCGATGATCCCCGCTTCTTTTCCCAATCTGGTCATGGGGGGGCTGTTTGGTGGAACTTCGAAGATCAGCTCAAATTTCTGTCTGGTTTTGGAATGAAAATTTTTGACTTTGACGAGTTTGATTTTAAGAAATTTGGGATCTGTAGTAATATTTGTGAGCTTCAAATCGATGTCTTTCAAATCTTTCACAATGACGGCGATTTTCGCAGTCTTTCCTGTCCTGGAGGAAAACGATCCGAGATCCAGCCCATTTTCTTCCGGAGACCAGTCGGCATCACCAATGGCTTGGAACATAAACGGTCCCAGTCTCAAACCTCTCACTTTAATTAGTTTCCCTACCAAATAATCGCCTGTACTCAGAGAGATGGTGACTCCCTCGTACAAAACGCCCACCGAGAGATGTTCTTCGAGTTTGACATCGATCGCGTAACCCGATTTGGCATGATATTTTTTCTTCATCTCTGCGTCGATTGGTGTTTTTGTTACAGAAATCTTTTTGCTGGAACATTCCATGCTATTCAGTTCAAAAGAAGGGAGAAACTTAGAAATAACATATCCGCAGAAAGTTGTTCGCTGCTTAGGATCTCGATAATCGATCTCTCCAAAATCCCAACGTTCTTTAGGAAGCAATTCGAACGGAGGAACGACGGAACCGCTAATTTGCAATTTGACTTCCTCATTTTTCGGGTCGTTCGTTCGAAAGAAGAGATTAAAAACTCCCGCTTTACGAGGCGCAGTCGGTTTGTAGATGGCTCTTAAAATCCCACTTTCTCCAGGAGGAATTTCTTCTGGTATAAATTTGAAATCGAGACAATTGCAGGAATCTCGGTATTTTTTGATAATGAGCGGGATGACACCCTTATTCTGAATTTCGAAGTCGACATGCTTCGTCATGCCGACCGTGAAAACTCCAAACGACCCCTTGCGTTTATCCTCAGCCAAATAAAACTCTGGAAGTTTGTTTCCTGTGGCGAGTGGAGGGTCGCGTTTTAAGGTTCTCGTGGAATTGATGCGGACTTTGGGATCGTCTTTTCCATAACCGGAGAGCAAAACGGTGATTCCGACACCCATGACTACAAGCATCGAAACAGTATGGACTTGCGTTACCCTTGATCGCCGATTGAAACTTTCATTCATAGCTTGCAATACCCTGTTCAGAAAACGCGTCAAAGAAATAGATCGTTCTTCCTTTTACTACGTATCAAAAAAGAAACCTGCGAGACTAAAAATTGTGAAAAATGTCCAATATCTCGCAAGCGATCCGAACGACACCTTGAGTTCCGTATTCTAATGACTTCTACAGTCTATTGAAGTCCATTTGCGAGAGATTCAGATCAATTTTCAGGTGTGATGGCAACCTCTCAATTCTATTCTATCAGTACCCTGAGTCTGGGAGATAATTCCTCAAACGTCATTTTTTCGATCCTAAGTGTTTTCAAGGACGAAGTTTCTCCCGCAATGATTTGTAGTTGCGCTCGTTTCAAACCCAGCTCTTTCGCCAATAACTTGAGAATTGCGATGTTGGCTTTTCCTTTTTCAGGAGCCTGCGTAATTGAAATTTTCAGGCGACCGTCGAGAATCCCTGTAATGCCATTTCGTTTCGCTTTAGCATGGGCCTTGAGAAACAATAAAAGTCCTTCATCGGTTTCTTCATAGCGTATGTGATTCCGGTTGTTCATGGTCTTTTGCCTGGGGCGGGGCAACAGTCGTTGGGACAGGTATCGTGATGTGGGCCGTTGTTCCCGATGGATCGCTTGGGGAATGTTTCATCTAACCGCTCACGAATCAATTCCACAAGCATTTTCACAAACTCCGGATGCGTCCCTACCGTTCGTGATCGAATGAACGAGATTCCTCGATTCTCAGCGGTCAGGCGCGCTTCTTCATCGAGATCGTAGAGAACTTCCAAATGATCGGACAGAAAACCGATTGGCATTGCAATCAGACTTTCCAGTTTTTCTTTCTTTTTCGACCTGATGAAATCGCAGATGTCCGGTTCCAGCCACGGATCTTGCGGTCGACCGCTACGGCTTTGATAAACTAATTCCCAACGGGATTCCGGGATTTCAAGTTCTTCGGAAACGAGTCGGCATGTTTCGTGTAGTTGTCTTTCGTAATCGCAGGAATTTGCCATCGATTTAGGAATACTATGCGCTGTGAACGCGACGAACGGTGCGGTTGCGGTTTTCGACGAGAGTTCGTTCATAGCCGTTTGAAGACGGTCTGCGTTGGCCAATACGAAACCTGGATGGTTATAAAACAGGCGAAGTTTCACGATTGCAGGAGCGGAAGATCCTGCCTCGTGACAAGCCGTCTCGATATTTTCGAGATACTGCCGACATCCTGAATACGAACCATAAGCGGAAAGTACCAGTGCCAGTGCGTTTCTCACACCGTCGTGGGCCATCTGCCGAATTGTTTCGTTCAGAAAAGGTTTCCAGTTTCTGTTCCCCCAATAGAGAGGAAGTTCGATTCGATTTTTCTTCAATTCCACTTCAAGTGCAGCGATCAAAGCGCGAGTGCAATGATTGAGAGGGCTTCTGCCGTCGAAGCGATAGTAATGCTCGGCGACTTCGAGCTTGCGTGCTTCGGGGACGTTTCTGCCTCTCAAGACGTTCTCGAGAAAAGGGATGACGTCTTCGCGTTTTTCGGGACCACCGAAAGCAACGACTAACAAAGCATCGAATGTGTTCGACAAGTTTTTTCCTTTTTCTGAATCACTTGGGTGGCCTGGTTTGGATGGCATGGTGAAGTGCCTACTTGTTTTACGAACTCGTACAATGTTGCTTCATTATCTCAAACGGCGTGCTTTTGGCAATCAACTGCTGATGCGAACAAAACGAATTCAACATCAAAATCAGGATCGCAAGATGCTCCTGCCATAGAAGTCTTTGAAACCTTTACAAGACTCTTGAAAAAAGTCCAAAGTCGGGTTGACCGTTTCGGGAAAATCGCGAAAATCCGCCTCACTCAAGTCAACTCTACTCACTCTCGCTTTTCTATTCACCTCTCATTTCTACGACACCTCACTTCACCCCGTCTCGACTTGAACAACCCGGTATCCATCTCTTACCGGAATTTACTCCATCCTGAAACGACAACCCGACCCCATGACAGATCCTCAAGGGTTTATCGAGGCTTCGCCTCGGACAACTCGACGATTAACCCTATCCGGAAATCCCCTCAGCCTCCACTCATTGCTTCCCGAGGCGAGCTTCGTCGACTGTGCGGACATTCCATTCCGTTCAATTTCCGACGATAGCCGAAAATGCCAGGTCGGCGATCTCTTTGTTGCCCTTTCCGGCTCAAAGCACGATGCCACGAAATTTTGCCTGGAAGCGATTCATAACGGTGCGACCGCCATTCTCTCCGAAAAACCGTTGCCTCACGTTTCCATTCCTCAATGCATTGTTTCGAATAGTCGTCATGCTTTGGCTGTATTGTGCAACACAATGACCGGCGACCCTGCAAGATCACTCAAAACCGTGGGAGTGACGGGTACAAACGGCAAAACAACGGTGACCTGGCTATTGCGATCCATTTTTCGCACTCACAACCTGCGAGCAGGAATGTTGGGCACCATCGAATACGACGACGGAGTGGAAAGTGTGGATTCAACCCTGACCACACCGGATTGCATCAGTCTGCACAGTCATCTTGCACAAATGCGAGATTGTGGAACGACGCATGTTGCACTCGAAATTTCCAGCCATGCCCTCGACCAGAACAGGCTGTCCGATGCACAACTCGATGTTGCCATCGTCACGAATATTACTCAGGATCATTTCGACTATCACGGCGATTACGATTCCTACCTCATGGCCAAAACCAAAATTCTCGATCACTGCAAAAAGGACGCTCTCGTCGTCTTGAACATCGACGACCCTGGTAGTGCTTCGATTCTTCAACATGTTCCCGACAGTCAAACTTGTGAAACATTCGGTTTGAACGAACGAGGAACGATTCGCGCAGAGATTGTGAAAACGAATCTCTCAGGAACGACGTTTCGTGTTTTCAGCGAGAGTTTGGAATCCGAGTTCGAAACATCATTGATCGGGAGACACAACGTTTCAAATTGTCTTGCTGCGATTTCAGCATCTTTGAAACTCGGCATCCCTGTCGACGTCGTGGTTGAGGGAATACGCAACTTAAAAAATGTTCCGGGAAGACTCGAACCGGTCGATTGTGGCCAACCGTTCGATCTGTTTGTCGATTACGCACACACCGACGACGCCTTGCGAAGAGTCGTCCGCAGCCTGAAGGAACTTTCGCAGGGGCGGCTGATTTGTGTGTTTGGCGCAGGAGGGGATCGCGACCGAAGCAAACGTCCTTTATTGGGTATGGCGGCTTCCGAAGCGGAGATTCCTATTGTCACCAGCGATAACCCCCGCACCGAAGACCCTCACCAAATTATCGAAGATATACTCTCGGGGTTTCGCAAAATCGGTCGCAAACCCTATGTCGAAGCCGACCGTGAACGTGCCATTCGCTGGGCTCTCGACGAGGCCCGGCAAGGCGACTGCGTACTGATTTCGGGAAAAGGACACGAAACCTATCAAATTCTGGGTAGCGAACGCATTCCGTTCGACGATCGGGAACTTTCAATACAAATACTTTCGGAAATGGAAGAAGCATCCGCATTCCAAGCTGCATAAAGAACGGTTTTTATTTTATGAATTGTCTGACAATTCAAGACATTCTGGAAGCGACGCACGGCGAGGCCATCGGTTTGGATCCCACCGACTTGCGTGGGGTTCGCATTCATCACGATTCCAGAAAAGTCGAACGCGGAAGTTTATTTTGGGCATTAAAAGGACCGCATTTCGACGGGCACCAATTTATTCCCGAAGCGTTCGATAAACAGGCTAGCGTTTGTGTGACCGCACAACGCGAGAATCTTGCACAAGGTCCGACGATTCGAGTCGAGGATACACAGCAAGCACTTTGGGATTTGGCGAAGTGGCATCGCCAGCGACAAGCTACCATGGTCATCGGTATTACAGGCAGCGTGGGAAAAACCACAACCCGAGAAATGGTTTATTGTGTCCTTTCGCAAAACCGTCCCGGAATGCGCAGCCCTGAAAATTACAACAACGACATCGGCCTGCCGTTAAGCCTGTTGGAAATCCAGCACGATCACACCTTCGCCATTCTCGAACTGGCAGCCTCGGCGTGCGGCGAAATCGAAAAACTGACCGAATTGTGTTCGCCATCGATCGGTGTCGTCACGGGTATCGGTCCAGCGCACCTGGAAGGGTTCGGGTCGTTCGAGAACATTCTGGAAGCCAAAAGCGAGCTTCTTGCGAGTCTACCCGACGAAGGATTGGCGATCGTTTCCGGTGATGACCCTCACTGTAGAAGTCTCGCAGCGTTTTCTCCCTGCACGGTTATCCGCGTTGGCGAAGAAGATCACAACAACCTTCAGGCGACGGATATTCAAATCGATAATCGTCAAATCCAATTCCGCTGCGACAAGAGTTCGTTCCTCGTACCCGCCTGTGGAAGACATCTTATTCCCGCTGCACTCACCGCCATTGCGATCGGGCGGGAACTTGGCATGATCGACGACGAAATTCGTCAGGGGTTGTTATCCTACCGCCCGATGAAGGGACGCTGCCAAACCAGTATTGTCGGCAATTGGACTGTCATCGACGACAGTTACAACGCCAACCCTTCTTCGGTTGAAGCGGCCTGTCAATTGCTTCATGACTGGAAAACGAAGAGCCGAAAAATTCTCGTATTGGGGGACATGCTCGAACTGGGCGAACACGCTGCCGATTATCACCAGGATCTAGGCAGCGTGATTGCCAACTGTGATATCGACGAGGTTCTGTATCTCGGGCAATTCGGCGAGAACCTGAAAACCGAAGCCGTGAGTTCGCGAATGTTAGCGGAGCGAATTTCAGTGTTCGACGAAATCGAGCCGCTGGAAGAAGCACTCAACACCAAATTGGAACCGGGTGCGGTCATTCTCGTGAAAGGCTCACGTGGAATGAAGATGGAGCGCGTGGTGCAATGGTTAGAAAATCAGTCCCTTTCAAATCACAAGGAGATCCCAACTTCCCCACCCAAGGGAAACTATGAAACAAATTGAAGTTCTACTGTATACGTTAGGGTTTGCGGGGATCCGACGTGCTGACCGTTAGTTCGGTCAGGAGCGAAATGGCTCCGGGTTTAGTGATTATTGGGTCGGTCACTCCGGTAGCTGCTTTGCAGTGGAACTTTTCCGGGCACCGAGATTATTCTCGGTGCCCGCGGACACAATCGTTTTTTTCCTGTAGCTGAATTCCCAAGAATTCAGATCGACACCCAGTAGCGGGATTCCCAGGAATTCAGCCGAGTTGGAAAACATGTTCTTTCTTGACTGACCTTTTACATGTTCAGCTACTTTGAAAACACTTTCTCACAAAAAATCATTTTATGTTGTATTGGATTCTTCAAAAATTCGCTCCCTTGATGGAGCAGATGGAATCGCACTCCACCGGCGACAGCCGCGTGTTTCTCACAGCACGCACGGCACTTGCCAGTGTGACCGCCTTTCTGATGGCGATTGTGCTGGGACCGATTGCGATTCGCTGGTTGAAGAATCATTTCCGCGAACGCATTGACAGCGATTCGAAGAAGTTGAACGAACTCCACGCAGGGAAATCGAAAACACCCACGATGGGCGGCATCTTCGTCATCGCCTCGATCGTGATTTCGACACTACTTTGGGGCGACTTGACCAGCCGCTATGTTCAACTCGCGTTGTTCGTGGCGATCGGCTTTGCAACTCTGGGAGCCGTGGACGACTGGATCAAACTTCAAACTTCAAAGAACGGTCTGAAAGCAAGCCACAAATTTCTTCTGCAATGTGTTTTGGCTGGCATTGTGGGGACGGTGCTTTACTTCGAACAGGCCGACAAACCGCAAGGCCTGGAACTCCTATGGCCGTTGGGAAATTTTGGAATCGTTCTGGGTGTCGGATTTATCCTCTGGAGCGTTCTGGTTCTGGTGGGAAGTTCGAACGCCGTCAACCTTACCGATGGATTGGACGGTCTCGCCAGCGGATGTATGGTCTTCGCCGGAGCAGCTTTTATCGCACTCACTTATTTGTCGGGCCACATGATTATGGCCGACTATCTGAATATCCCCTTCATGCAGGGCAGCGGCGAACTGAGCATCGTGATGGGTGCACTCGTCGGATCGATGATGGGTTTCCTCTGGTTCAACTGTTATCCCGCCCAAATTTTTATGGGCGATACCGGTTCGCTGGCATTGGGAGCGTTGCTTGCACTGGCGGCACTCGTCACACGGCAGGAAGTTCTGCTGGTGATTGTCGGCGGCGTGTTCGTGATTGAAACATTAAGCGTGATTCTGCAAGTTGGTTGGTTCAAACTGACCGGGCGAAGAATCATCGCGTGCAGTCCGTTACATAATCATTTCGTTTTCAAAGGACAACACGAACTGAAAATCGTCGTTCGATTTTGGATTGGTTCCGCATTGCTGGCCATCGTTGGTGTCGCAAGTTTGAAGATTCATTGAAATTTCAGAGTGAAATAAACGTAACCGGGAATACCCAATTGAGATTCCAGGCTGCGTGATCATATCAAGGCGTCGTTGTTAGGGAGAGAGGGATTTCGAGAGCCGGTTTTGTCGGGTCAAACCGATGAACCCGGCTCTCACCCTTTGAAGAGGCAGTTTTCATAACAATTAGCCCCCCGAGAACACACGGGGGGAAGTCGTGAACCGTTCAAAACCTCGTGTATCCCATTTTTCCCAAAACACAGGAAATCAAAAATGTTCTCAACCTACCGTATCGCTCTCCCAAACCTGTTATTGCTATTCGCAAGTAGTTTCAATTCACGTCGCCTACACGCCCAATTGGTTAAGAGAAGCGATTTGAAACAGTATAGTCTCTACGGAGAAGAAAAATGGGATGGCCTTGTCAACATCGGAAAAGGGATTCAACTCAAAGCAAAAATCGATGTCACGAGAAGAGGCAACGGGGGTCTGATAATTGCGAATCTCGATTTGAAAGTCCATGACAGCAATCCGGCCTTGGGGTTGTACGAAGACAGTCTTTTGTATATCGACCTGTCGGATTTTAATGCGGATGGCTACCGTGATCTCATCATCTCCGGTCGGGTTCTGTATTACCACGAACAAAGAGACGAAGTCCTCGAGAAGGAAAACGTCGTTTTCATATATATGTTCAACCCGGAAAAGAAACAGTTCAAAAGGTGCTATAAAAAAGCAAGTTTCGATTTGACGGAAGGCCCTTCGAGGGTTTTGAAAGATACCATTCAAGAAAGGGAGCAAGAGAAAAAGAGGCGAGAGAAGAAGCAATAAACGTTGCGTGAACTGTAGTGCCGTAGAGTGCGTTGCAGAACGCACCACTCCTAAAATTCCTAAAAACCACTTACGAAAAACCTCAGATGTCTACTTTTCTGTTAAGGAGTCGGGCAAGGTGAATTCGCTTTTGTCGTGAACTCGTCTGAATTTTTGGAAATTCCGCTACGGAAAAAAGAGCCGCGACTGCGAGGAAGCTTTCGGCGTGAATCCCCCCAAAAACGTTATCCGCTCCATTACTGTCGCGGCTCTGAATTGCGTTTTCGTGACGGGTGAAAACAAGCCGTATTTATCGAGTGCGCCGAAATCTGCGACGGAACGTCCAGATGCGGTGTAGGATATTAAATTTCTTCATAGCGGAATTCCGATGCCTGTGTTTTTTGTGTCTCCATCTTCGTCTCGTCCCTTTCTTATTATTGATAAACTTTCTATTGGTGATTGTTAAATTGATGAGATCTTCTGCCTG
>Ga0114931_10012236_pt1 | contig 10060 bp, 11 predicted proteins | sample 2SBtaG_FD_89579 | JGI IMG/M metagenome (GOLD analysis project Ga0114931, IMG submission 89579) | Deep subsurface microbial communities from Kolumbo volcano to uncover new lineages of life (NeLLi) - 2SBTROV14_V59a metaG | ecosystem: Environmental > Aquatic > Marine > Volcanic | place: Kolumbo... | reverse complement strand
CCCGCGAGCTGATCCTGCGCGGCCATACCAAGGAGCACGACGAACTGCAACTGCGCGAGACCATCTACGTCAGCATGCAGTATCTGTCACGGCAACTGGTGGAGGCCTATCTGGTCTATGCGCCGGAACCAGCCGGCGTCTGGCACGAGCTGCATCAGCTCTATCAGTATGCCGAGGAACACGCCCTCCTGATCCTGCCCCTGGACGATCCCTGGCCCGACTTTTCCCTGCCCGGCCATTACACCATCGATCTGGCCTACAAGCGGATCCTGCTGCTCGCCCTGGCCGAGCCCTATCACATGATGCACGGCGAAGCCGACGACATCTATTATCTGGTTTCGGCCTGGACCAGTGTCTGCCACATCCTGCCCGGTCTCAACGCCCCGGCTGCGGGGGAATATGCGGTGGACATGGCCAGTGATCGCGGCCCGCGTTTCATGGCCGATGCCCTGCCTTGGAAACCGGTGCAGGCCCGCATCATCGATCTGGACGAGGTCAAAAAGCGGCTCGATGTGCATCTGCAACGCCTGCTGCGCAACAGCCTGGACATTCTCGACCACGATGGACATCAATCCCTGGTGGAACGCCGGCAGCGCGACATGCTGCTGCGCCTGGCCGAAGCCTGGCACGGCGATTTGCAGCGCCGTACGCCCCGCAAGCCGGTGGCCAAACAGGTGCGCATGACCATTGGCCTCGGCGCTGTCCATCATCATCTTTCCGGCGGTGCCAACTTCACCCCCGCACTCGACGAATTGCGCCTGCGCGTGGACACCATTGAACCGACCGTGTTTGCCACCGCCTACGAACAGGCTGTGGAAAAGGACGAATTCCACCTCAAGCAACGCTACGACATCCGCCCCTGGTGGCAGCACAATGCCAGTGAGCGCGGCGCGGCCCTGACCTGCTGCGCCGATTGCGACCGTGGCCATGTGACGGTTGGTGAAGTCGTGGCCTTTCGTGACACGGATCGCCCCGAGGCCCGGTGGGAAGTGGGCGTCATCCGCTGGCTGCGTACCACCGCCGACAACAGCCTGGAGATGGGCATCATGAAGCTGGCCAGTTCCGCCGTCCCGGTGGCCGTGCGAGGTATCCGGGGTGCCGGCAAGGGTACCGACCATTTCCGCAGCCTGCTGATCCCCAAACAGGTCTCCCTGTCCCAGACCCGTTCGATCCTGGTACCCAGCGCCCTGTACGACGTGCACTCGATTCTGGCGGTGAACATGAAACAGCGGCTCTTCCACATTCGCTTGGAAACCCTGCAACGGGCCACCAACGCCTTCAGCCAGTTCACCTTCGAAGTGCTCGACAAACCGCCCGTCGATGCCGACGAGAAGCTCGGGATCTGATCGGAAACAGGAACCTCACGGCCCCTTTCTGTCACCTGAAGCCGTGCCTTTGCATGCAAGTTCTTGATGCCTCGAGGGTTTGCCGGGGCCTTTGGGTGAGCCGCCGTGAATACGTCCCTGCAGGCTTGGATGCGGCATCCCTGCCGCATACACGCACCCAAAGGCCCCGGCAAACCCTCCTGAAAGTCATGGATTCAGGTGTCAGAAAACTCTGAACCGACATGTTGCCGCGTTACGGAAGATGCCGACGCACCACCTCGATGTGCGTGGCGTACCAAAAGGGTGAAGCCAGCACCACCTCCTCCCCGGCACCCAGCAGGCGGTAGGCCCGCTTCCAGCGGGCGCCTGCCAGCCCTTTGAGGGTCGCATCCAGGATCAGCGCCGAGGGGGAAGGCATCACCTCGTCCGCCAGCACCGGCTCTCCCTGACCCGCCTTCAGCCAGCTCTGGCGGCTCAAACGCCAGCCATCGGGGCCAAAGAAGTCCTGCCAGGCCCTGTCGAGCAGTTTTTGCAGCATGGCCGTATCCATGGCCGGATCGACAGAGCGCCGCCAGTCCTCCAGCCCACGTATCACGTAGGCATAATCCTCAATCCCGGCCTCCCCCACCGCGTGCCCACCAGCCAGGGCGCGGATCAGCCGGCCGTCCCGGATCATGCGCGTGACCAGGAAGGCCAGCAGGCGCTGGCCCGCGGCCCGGTATTTCGCACCACCGGGCAGCCGCGCAGCCTGCGCCAGCGCCGACAGCAGCAAACCGTTCCAGCCGGCGATGATCTTGTCGTCGCGTGGCAGGCTGCGCCGGCTGCGCGCCGCCAGCAGCTTGCGGCGGGCGGAATCATGCAGCCGCCGCACCACCGCCGGCGACAGCTTCAACTCCCGGGCCACCGAATCGAGCGGTTCATTGATACGCAGATGGAAACCTGCATCCAGCTCCGGCGTGCCTTCAAGCCCCCAGTGCAGGCGCGCCACGGCCAGCTCCCTGGGCGTGAGCAGCCGTTCGAGTGTTTTCTCTGGCCACAGGTAGTAGCCGCCATCCACCCCCTGCGCATCTACCGCCGAGAGACTGGCCGCATATCCGCCGCCGGACACCGCGAAGGTGCGCAGAACGAAATCCAGGGTTTCCCGCGCCACCTCACGATACCGCGGCATATTGAACACCTCTGCCGCTTGCAGATACAAACTGGCCAGCAGGGCATTGTCGTAGAGCATTTTCTCGAAATGAGGAAGCCGCCAGTCGGGGTCGACCGTGTACCGAAAGAATCCGCCGGACAGATGATCCCGCAGTCCCCGGCTGGCCATGCGATCCAGCGTCAGGCGCAGAAAACCCGCAAGACGCGCATCCGCCCTGGGATCCACTTCGGCCAGCAATACGCGCAACTGGGGCGCATTGGGAAACTTGCCCTGCTCGCCAAAGCCTCCGGACATTTCATCGGCAAGGGTCAGCGCCTGGTGGCGCAGAGCACGAGCATAGCGTTCCCCCAGATCCCGAGCCACCGATTGGGGCAATTTCAGGGGCGCCAGCGTCCTTGTCGCGCCGGCCTCCCGGGCCAACGCCGCCAGTTTTTCGCCTTTCTCCTGCCACTGTCGCGCCAGTTTCTGCAGTAGCCCGGCGAAACGGTCACGAGGCAGGTACACAGTCCCGACCAATGGATAGCCTTCCGGAGTGATGAACACGTTGAGCGGCCAGCCAGCCTGGCCTCGGGTCCGTTCGACGAAATCGATGAGGCGCGCATCGAGCGCCGGCTGCAGTTCCCGATCCACGATTACCGGGATGAAATCGCGGTTCAGCATCGCCGCTATTTGCGGATCCCGAAAGATCTCACGCTGCATCACGTGGCACCAGTGACAGGCAAAATAGCCGCTGGAGACGAACAGCAGCTTGTTTTCCCGCTTCGCGGCCCGCCAGGCTTCCGCTCCCCACTGCTGCCAGTGCACCGGATCGTGGCCATGCATGGCCAGATAGGGGGAGGGGCTGTCGGCCAGCCGGTTGCGCAGAGGCGCATCAGCCCCGGCAGAACCGATCAGGCCAATCAGCAAACAGACAATCGCCGGAAAAGGCCGCAGGGAGGAACGAGAACGCCTTATAGTCATAGCCGGATTGTCCCCTTGGTCGGGTATCGTGGCCATTTTCATGAAATGTAGCACGGTTTCGCGCATTTTCCCTTCCTCTGCGCATAATGGCGGAACCTTTTCCCGGCCCGAAGCGTGTCAACGGATATGGCTATCGACAATCTGCTTCCCTTCCGCCGCCGCGGTGTTGACGACTTCGAACAGCGCGTGGGTCCTCACGTGGACGGTCTCTACCGTCTGGCCCATCGGCTTACCGGCGACCGCCACGATGCCGAGGATCTGGTGCAGGAACTGCTCCTGCGCCTGTTCGACCGCCGACGAAAACTGCGCGAAATCGCCGATCTGCGCCCCTGGCTGGCACGCAGCCTCTACAACCTGTACATCGATACCCTGCGCGCCCACCGCCGCACGCCCTTCGCCAACCTCGATGGCGAAGGCGAAACCCGCCTCGAATCCCTGCCGGACACCGACAACGCCGAGTACGACGATCTCGATTCTTCCCTGCAGGCCGCCCTCGACCGCCTCAACGAAAATCACCGCAGCCTTATCCTCTTTCATGATGTGGAAGGCTACACCCTGCCGGAACTCAGCCAGATCCTCGCCCAGCCCATCGGCACCCTGAAATCGCGCCTGCACCGGGCCCGTGCGCGCCTGCGGGAACTGCTGCGGGAAGAATCGGTGGAACCCTTTTCTCCCGATCGTCGTGTTAACCGGTGAGAGGAGACGAAATCATGCACTGCACCGAAGCACAGAACCTGCTCGACGATCACTTGGATGGCCTGCTGGATCAGCCACGCGACGATGCCCTTGCGGCCCATCTGGAAAACTGCACGGCCTGCCGCCACGAGCTGGCCGCACGCAAGGCTCTGATCACCCGGCTACGCCGACTGCCTCTGGAAGCGCCGACGGCCGGCTTTGCCGCCCGGGCCCTGCATCAGGCCCGGCAGAAACACGCCCAGCGCATCCGCGGCTTTGTGACCGGATTCGGCAGCGCAGTGGCCGCCGGCGTGGTCCTGTGGGTCGCCGTTGGCTTCTGGCACCCGGCTGCGGAACGTTCAACACCCCCGGTTCAGGCGATCACCCTGCAGGTCAAGCAGCCCAGCACGGTCAACCTGGCCTTCAATGTACCAGGTCAGGATCGCTATGACCGGGTGCGTTTTCGCATCCTCCTGCCGCCCGGCGTCTCGCTGGCCAACCATCCCGGCGAGCGCGAAATCGCCTGGGAGGATCGCCTGGAACCCGGACGCAACCTCCTCAGCCTGCCGCTGGTGGCCGAGCAGGGCACCACGGGCGAGCTGGTCGCGCAAATCGAGGTACAGGGCGTGAAGAAAACATTCCGGATTCCTGTTCGTGCCGGCGCCCAGGGAGCCTGGCGCGGACCAGTTACCCCCGCCACGCCCGTCTGAGGCACGGTGGATCCCAAAACCGTTTTAATCGCCAACCCAAAAGGAGTACGACCATGAACAAGCCCCTCACCCTCCTCTCTGCCATCGCCTTTGGCGCCATGATCAGTGGCACGGCCATCGCTGCGCCCGCCGACATCACCATCGACGTCATCGACCCCTCTGCAAACCCGGTTGCCGACGTGACCCGGCACATCGAGGTGCGTGACGAGGGTCAGCGCAGCGACACCGCCAAGGAACATGCCATGGACGCCGATCACGAAGCCAACGATGACAAGAGCGAGAGCAAGGACAGCATGAACGACAGCAAAGACGACATGAACGACAGCAAAGACGACATGAACGACAGCAAAGACGACATGAACGATACCAAAGACGACATGAACGATACCAAAAACGATGCCCACGACAATGGCTGAGCCTGCTGCCAACGCATGACGCCGGCCTGGATCCGAAACCGGTTCCGGCCGTATTATCGAGGCCCCCGCCACACGGCGGGGGCTTTTGCGCGTATCGGGAAACCATTGCCAACCACAGCAAAATAGCCGGCCGGATTTTGTTTGGTACCAACCCATACTCACGTCAAGCGGCTTTCGGCCGCCGACAACGCTGTTGTTGCAACGTTTTCATCCTGCATTCAGGCTGACATGGTAGGTTTTTGCCGTCGGCCAATTTGAACAACAAGATCGGCATCGTCATAGGAGGAAAAACCATGGCATTTCTGTCTCGCGGCGGATTCTTGATCACGCTGCTGTTCATCCTGGGGACCAACACGCTATTCGCAGCCCCCGCAGACGACTTTCGCAAGGGCCAGTCTGCCTTCCGCCAGGGTCACTATGAACAGGCCCTCAAGTGGTTCGAGAAGGCCCGCCGCGCCGGCATGCACAATGCCGCCGTCCATTACAACCTGGGCGCCACCTATTACCGCCTGGGTCGCTACCGCGAGGCGGAGAAAGCCTTCCTGCGCACCGCCCGCTATCCCAAGCTGGCGCCCCTGGCCTGGTACAACCTGGGGCTGATAAAACGCCGCCAAGAAGATCGCAAAGCGGCGGCAGACTGGTTCCGCAAAGCCAGACAAGGCACCCGTGATCCCAAACTGCGCGCCCTGGCCGGACAACAACTTCGGACAGTTACGCGCTCACGATGGCGCAGTTTTGCCTACGCCGGCATCGGCTACGACGACAACATTACCCTCACTTCTGACGTACTCAATTTCCAGACCGGCAAGTCGGACGGTTTCTTTGAGCTCTTCGCGTCCACACGCGGCATTCTCTCCGGCTCCCTGCGCAACGGTATCCTGCTGCGTGCCGGCGCCTTTGGCGATTTCTATGCCAGCCATAGCAACTACAACTTCACCGACTTCGATGCCGGTCTCTACAAGAGCCTGCTGCTGGGCCGCTGGAATACCGAAAACGGTGTGCGTCTTTCCCGTTCGGGTTACGGTGGAACCGGCTATCTGCAGATCGCCGGTCTCGAACTGCGCGGCGTGCGGCGCATGGGAGGCTCAAACCGGATCGATCTGCACCTGCGTTTCCGCAGCCTGAGTGCCATCGACAAGCAGTATGACTACTTCAGCGGCAACAGTTACGATCTGCGTATCGGTGGCCGCTGGCACACTGGCTCGGACAGCGTCATTCGGGCCTACTACCAGTACCAGGACAACGATCGCAACGACATCGCCACCGCCACCTCCTTCCGCAGCGTCTCCCCCCGCCGCCATCGGCTGCGCCTGACCTGGCGCAGCCGGCTGATCCGGAACTGGAAGATGCGGCTGGCCGGCGAATATCGTCGCAGTGACTACAAGGACGAGAATCGCTACAATTCCGGCGCGATTCGCATCCTCCGCCAGGATAACCGCTGGCGCGCGCTGGTCGGGGTCTCCCGCCGGCTTTCCAGCCAGACGGAACTGGTCTTCAGCTACACCTACACCACCAACCAATCGAACATCACCATCCCCGGCGTGGCCGATTACGACTACACCCGCAACGTTGTGCTGGCCTCCGTTCAGACGGCGTTCTGACAGGCTGTTGAGCAAGCCCAGGGATGGGCGCATGTTTCAGGCGCTCGGGAAGGAAACACGGGGGTGGGGTTGACGTGGCGGAAATATCCGTCGGGGTACGCCCTTTGCGTATCAGTCCGCCTTGGGCGGCTTCTCATCGGCCGCGTTCAACCGCTCCTCGTCGGTGATGGCGCGATCCAGCTCGTCTTCCATCTCGGCCTCGCTCAGCTCCCGCTCGGCGGCATCCTGCTCGCGGCGGCGCAGCAGCACGCGCGAGAAAAACACCCCAATCTCAAACAGCAGCCACATGGGCACTGCCAGCAGGGTCTGGGAAATGACATCGGGCGGCGTCAGCAGCATGCCAATCACGAATACAGCCACGATGATGTAAGGCCGCTTGGCAATCAGGCTTTCGGGCGTGGTGATACCAGCCAGCACCAACAGAATGGTGGCGATGGGCACCTCGAAGGCCACACCGAAGGCGAAGAACAGCTTGAGCACGAAATCCAGGTACAAGCTGATGTCCGGTGCCTGCACTACCCCTTCGGGCGTGGTGTTGGCCATGAATCCGAACACCAGGGGAAAAACCACGTAGTAGGCAAACACCATGCCCAGGTAGAAAAGTAGAACGCTGGATACCAGCAGCGGAAAGGCGATGCGCTTCTCGTGCCGGTACAGCCCCGGCGCAATAAAGGCCCACAACTGGTAGAGGATGTAAGGCATGGCCAGGAAAATGGAGGCTACCAGGGCCAGCTTGACGGGCGTGAGGAAGGGTGACATTACCCCGGTGGCGATCATGGTCTGCCCCGCAGGCAATTTGGCCAGCAGGGGGGCGGCCAACAGGTGATAGAGATCGTTGGCGAAGTAGAACAAACCCAAAAAGATCACCAGCACCACCACCACCGAGCGCAGCAACCTGTCCCGCAATTCCACCAGGTGGGCGAGAAACGGCAGCTCCTGTTCGATGTCGGGGATGGGCGATTCGCGGTCAGGACGGCTTGCGTTCATCGTCCTTCGGACTCGTGCTATCGTCAGTCACGGCCGCTTCGGTCGGCGGCGGAGTAGATTCGAAAGGCGTTTCGGCCAGATCGGCGTGCCCCGCCTCGTTGTCGAGGCCTTCCTCTTTGGCATCATGGTCTTGTGTCTGAGTCTCGCCCGCCTGCAAGCGCTCGGCCAGAGCCACCGGATCGGTTTCATTCTCGCTTTCGGCTGACGACGCCGGCGCCGTTGCCGTCGGTTTGGGCTGATCCTCTTCCTCGAGCACGAAGGCGTCGGTATCCATAATCTTCTTGATCTCGTCGAGCCCGGCATCGCGCTCCAGGGCCTTGCGCAACTCTTCCTGGCGCAACTCGCGATCGATGTCATCCTTCACATTGGTGACGAAGCGGCGAATGCGTCCGACCCACATGCCGGCCTTGCGCGCCACTTCCGGCATCCGCTCGGGACCGATCACCACCAGGGCCACCACGGCGATCAGAGTCAATTCCCAGAAACCGATGTCAAACACGGTTCGGCTCGCGGCTTACAGAATCATAGCCGGTTCAGGACTTGTCTTCATGCTTGACCCGCGCCTCGCCCTCAATGACCTTGTCATTGCTCTCCAGTTTCTCGGGTTTGGCCTCTTCCTCCTCCTTGACGGCATTCTTGAAGCCCTTCACGGCGGCGCCCAGGTCGGAACCCACATTGCGCAAACGCTTGGCGCCGAACAGCAGCAACACGATGACCAGAATGATCAACAACTGCCAGATGCTGATACCACCCATGTTTCTCTCCTCCAGCGGATATCTTCCGCGTGTCGTTCAACCAAAGCCCGGCAGACCTTCGCCACCGAGCAGATGCAGATGCAGGTGAAAAATCACCTGTCCCCCGCCGGGGCCGGTATTGATGATGGTGCGATACCCCGTATCCAGCCCCTGTTCTGCGGCCAGCTTCGCCGTCATGCGCAACATGTAGCCAAGCAGTTCATCCTGTTCTGGCGTGACCTCCCGCAGGCTGGCCACGTGGATCCGGGGGATCAGCAGCAGGTGTACGGCGGCCTTGGGATTGATATCCCGGAAGGCCACCACCTTCTCATCTTCATAGACGATGTCAGCCGGCACCTCGCCAGCAGCGATCCGGCAAAACAGGCAATCGCTCATGGTTGGCTCCGTCGGGCTTTCTCTTCCAGGCCCGAGAGGCCGAAACGGCGCTGCAATTCGGCCAGTACGTCATCCGGCCCCAGACCCTCGTGGGCGAGTAACACAAGCGTATGGAACCACAGATCCGCCACCTCGTAAATGATCTGCCGCAAGTCTCCGTCCTTGGCCGCCATCACCGTCTCGGTGGCTTCCTCGCCGATTTTCTTCAGAATCGCATCCTGACCCTTCGCATACAGCTTCGCAACGTAAGAGCTGTCGGGATCGGCACCCTTGCGTTCCTCGAGTACAGTGGCCAGCTGGGTCAGAATATCATTCATCGCTCTTGCCTACGTTCGCCGTTGGCTGCAAATCACCTGGAGGGCAAACTACTTGTATATATCATCCGGATCGCGCAGAACCGGATCCACCGCGATCCAGTGTTCCCCCTGGAGCTGCTTGTAGAAACAGTGATGACGGCCGGTGTGGCAGGCGATGCCGCCTTGCTGCTCCACCTGCAACAATACCACATCGTTGTCACAGTCGAGACGGATGTCCTTGAGGATCTGCACGTGACCCGATTCCTCGCCCTTGCGCCACAGTTTCTGCCGTGAGCGGGACCAGTAGATGGCCCGCCCTTCCTGCACGGTCAGCGACAGCGCCTCGCGGTTCATCCAGGCCAGCATCAACACCTGGCCACTGGACGCCTCCTGGGCAATCACCGGCACCAGGCCATCCTCGTTCCACTTGATCACATCCAGCCAGTTGTCGCTCATATGGGATCTCGCCGCAGGCAATCCGGCGACGACAGCCGCACCTCGATGCCCGCTTCGGCCATGCGTTGCTTGGCCTGTTCGATGGTGTATTCGCCAAAGTGAAATATGCTGGCGGCCAGCACCGCGTCGGCATGGCCTTCGCGGATGCCGGCCACCAGGTGATCCAGGTTGCCCACGCCACCGGAGGCGATCACAGGCACGCTGACAGCGTCGGCCACGGCGTGGGTCAGAGCCAGATCGAAACCGGCCTTGGTGCCGTCGCGGTCCATGCTCGTGAGCAGGATCTCACCGGCGCCATAGTCCACCATGCGCCGCGCCCACTCGATGGCGTCGATGCCGGTGGGCTTGCGGCCT